>Ga0306899_1001331_pt1 | contig 9886 bp, 11 predicted proteins | sample AntRauMFilla3764_FD_190407 | JGI IMG/M metagenome (GOLD analysis project Ga0306899, IMG submission 190407) | Saline lake microbial communities from Rauer Islands, Antarctica - Metagenome Filla 3 #764 (v2) (version 2) | ecosystem: Environmental > Aquatic > Non-marine Saline and Alkaline > Saline ... | reverse complement strand
GAGTAGATTGTTTGCGGATTCTCGATTGCCACGATCGAGGTACGTGAGGTATTCCTCGCCGAGCCGAGTGAGTCCCCAACGACGGATTGTGTGGTTGTCGATTTCGACCTCCTGTTCTTTGTGGAGAAACTGGAGAAGCCACGCGGCAATACCATAATAATCGGCTTGCCGCGGATCGAATGTGTCTGTATCCGTCTGTCTTCGAACGTAGTCTGCGATATCGGGCTTAATATCAGAACCTGTTCCAACCGCTCGGATGACGGTGCGTATCACGTCAAAGTTGTCTGCCTGTGGCACCTCTAGAGACGGGATCGTATCTGTACGCTCCGGCTTCTCGAACGCACTCCAGAACGTGGGATCGAGTTCGTATGATTTGTCATCTGTAACGACGCCGATACTGCTCTCTATCATGATGTCCGTGAGCCGGTCACCGTCGATCAATCGGATGAAATCTTGATCTGCGCTCGTCTCGGCTCCAGAAGTGAACGAGGACGTTGTGATCACCGTTCCGATATGATACTGTTGCTCTGAGAGTGCACCTTTAAATCCGCGGAGTGTGCGGGCGCCGACGGTGTTTCCGGTAGCATATTGTTTCGCTTGTACGCCGAGCCGTGCGTGGAACAATTCTCGATCGATGACAGCGTGGACATCGATTCCCCCATCGCCACGGAACGGCGTTAATTCGAGTTCACGAGTTGGCTCTGCCCTCTCGATCACCATTTTACAGAGCTGCTCGAACTGCTCGTGATCGATCTGTAACCCTTTATCGAGCAGTTCCTCTTTCGCCGTCGATGCCTTCATTCAAGATCGAGGTTTTCATCATTGAACAAAAATCCTCCTGCCAGAGCAACCAGGACGTTACAGCAGCTGGATCAGTCTTGGGCTGAGAAATTCAGTTCCGAATACTCGTACGTGTAGCACTTGATCCCGTTCTCCTCACATTGCTTCGCAAGTTCTCTCGGCCAAGTGTCCTCCTCCTCGAAGTCACCCAAGAATGCGACTGTCACGTTGTCATCGCCACGCTCCTCAGAGCCTTCCACCACGACGGCCGTGTTCGGATCATTATGACTGGTCTTGATTACCTTGTCACCCATCACATACGGGTTCTCCGCGAACGCGAGGTTCTCGTGTTTGTACGTCCAGAGCTTGATGTCCTGGTCGTCACAGTACGACGCGAGGATCGCGGGGTGGTAGTCACGCCACGCACCCGGTCCCTCGTCAAGCGAACTCGGGAACGCGACCCGCACCGCTTCCCCGTCCATTTCGTGTCCGAACGCCCCGGTGTTCTGCTCCGGCGGCAACACCTCGACGACGATCCCCACCGACGGCTCCGCGTCGCCGGCCTTCACCACTCGATCTCCCGGTGAGAACGGGTTCTCCGGCTTCTGGTTCATGTGTGCGGTGTTGGGACCCAGGTCGAGCAACTCGTTCATCGGTCGTGCCGCGAGGTGATCAAGCTTCTCCGGAGAGTCGCCGGAGAACTCTTTCTCGGTTTTGACCTTCGATTTCAGCGTCTCGAGGCGCTCCCAGCCGAGTAACATCAGACTGTCTTCGTTGTCCCGGTGCCAGACCATCACCACGATATCGTCGTCGGGGTCCCGTTCGACCAGGGACTCGGGAAGAAAGGCAGAGACGTCCCGTGAGGATTTCACGTCGACCGAGTACCCGAATACCTCGAAGTCGTGTGCGGAGAAGCTCTCGGGGTTACACCGCCGGATCGCTTCCTCGTTTTCCCACTCCCACATCTCGACGGGGAGATATTCGCGACAGAACTGCTCGAACGCGAGCTCGCCAAGATTACCGATCCGCTTGACGTCCAGGTCGTCGGCTCCCTGAATGACCGCTTGGTGGTGGGCTCGCTCGTGATCGACTTCGTCCGGGGTGAATCGATACATTACTTGAGTGTCAGACACCGGACAGATATATTTTCAGTATAAGATATCAAATCAAAGAAAGAGAGGGGCGAAGGACCGTGATATCCGGGCCTCCGGCGACTACTCTGATTCGGTGCGTGGCTCCTCTCAGAACTACGCCGCGTTGAGGTAGTCGCCGGGGAGATACCCGGCCTTCGAGACGAGTGTCGGGCGTCCTTCCGGACAGCTTGGTTGGCGGGGCGCTCCTCATGTGTCCGGATATGATCCTTGATCGAGGCTGCCACCTCGTCCATCAGATCCGGCCCCGAAATATCGAGCACGCTATCGACCGTCTTCCGATAGCCAGTCTCCGATGCCGGGAACCCCTGACGGGAGCCGAGCATCTCGTCGTTTACCGACGCAATCTCGTACAGATGGCCGTTACGGCGGAGCTCCACGTCTCGTTCCATCACTGGCAGGTAGAACAGAACCGGGTATATAATCGGGGATCGCCAACCTCGAGCAGATCCGGATCGACTTGAGCGGCAATCCGGGGATTGCCAATTCCCTCATTTACCGGATCCCTTTTAATCAGGATCCCCGGGTGGCTCATCTGCTCCCTCTCACGATCGCTTTTGCCCCAGGTTCCACAGTTATCATCAACGCTGATCCGCGGTTCGGTTACCGTGGAATTCTCGAAATAGCCTGCGAATCTCTCACGACAACGGTCCTCTTTCGTACAGCTCCGACCTAAGCCGACCCGATCACGGAGAAGCCACCAACCACCCAAAGGACTTTACCCCGACTCCGTCACGTGTATTTCACGAACCGCACGAAGGCAACGACCCCCGTCACGCTGCGTGACGAACACGAACCCGTCACCGGGGGTTCGCCTTATATACACCCGGCCGCCGTCCTGTCAATTTGCCCCGTCAGAAAACGTGACGGGCGCGACGGGCGCTGGTTCGATTGTCGAACGAATCGACCTTTCAGGCGTGAGACGGTCGAAATCGGCCGGCTCAAAACTGCTTTTTCTAACAACTAATCTAGTAATCTGTGCTATCCGAGCGACATACAGGACGCACATCTCGCATCGACCTCTCCGGCTCAACGGGAATTGGCTCGTTCAGCATAGCGGAGTCACTTCCAATCGTGCTCCTCGATACCCTCGTAGTGTTTCAGACGACTGTCGATCTCCCAGGCTTCCCAGCCACACTCGTGGTAGAGGACATCGGCGAGTTTGTCGAAGCGGCTCTTGTTGAGTTCGATACCGCGGTTTCCGCGGTAGATGATGTAGGGTTCGCGGCGAAGGTCGGCGTAGACATCTCGCGCAGTAGGATAGTCGCCGTCGATCGCTGAGAGATTGAGAAGTGCCTCCTCCGTGATCGGTGTGCCCCACTTGTGTTTCGCTATCATCGTCGCCAAGAGGGCACATTTCACCGACGGCTTCTCCATAGCGGAGGGATGAATCCACGCTCAGATAAAGACTGTTAATGATGGTTAACGCTAGTGGGAACACTTATACACACACAGATGGTGTCTCTGTGTATGAGTAGTATGGAACAGGCGGACGACCGCGGAGCAAAGAAGGAGCTCCGGAAGGAGCACCCGAGCGGATGGCTGTACCTCACGCAGCACGATGCGATCCCGATTCTCGTAGACGCGCTGCTCGATCTCCCGCCGAACCGCGAGTTCAACAAGACCGAATTCGCCGAACACGCCGGCGTAACGCGCCAGACTGTCGGCAACTACACCGACCTCCTGATTGAGGTCGAACTCATCGAGGAGGTTCCGAACACGTCACCGCGTCGGTACCGGGTCGCGGACAGCGATGTCGTCCGCGAGCTCTTCGAGCTAAACAGCGCGCTCAACAGCGTCGGCGAGTAGCGACTGCCCGCGAAGGGCATGCCGAGTACTCCGAGAAATCTGTTGGCCCAACAAAGCCGAAAATATGATGAACAGAGAACCAACTTGGAACGAGAATCTCGGTTTCTTGTTAGTATCGTTCGCACTTGCGAGCGCTGCTGCGTCACTCGTTCCCACAGTAGGACTCGGAGGCCTTCCCGGAGTGGCCGGGGTCATCATCGTGTTCGTAATGACCTTCTTCATCTGTATGCTAGCCATCGACCGGCTGTTCCTCCCGAGAGAGTGAGTACGCTTGAGAGTCCGTAATCGGTGACTGGTCCTATCGAGATTCCGATCGGGTGGTACATCTCTCACAATCTGGTCAGTACAGGCGAAATACCTAACAGCTATTCTACCGCAGGACTGCCTACAAAAGAAGAGTTCAGGAAAGCCGATAACAACGAAATGGAAGATAGTTCTCACGAAATCACGAGGCAGCAACTCTTGTGGGCCACTGTCGCCGCGGTTCTGTTCGTGGTCGCGGCTGCAGTCATCGTCATCCTGTTATTCGGATGGCCATCCCTGTCAAACTCAGACGGGTTGTTCACGATTGCTGTTCTCCTCTCTGTGGCGCTTGTTGGCTGGGTGAGCTGGCTTGGCGTCGAACGGTACAGTAGCGCCCATCCGATACTCGGCGGAGTGGCTGCGGGTATCTTCACCGGAATTTTTGCTCACCCACTTGCCTAGTTTTTCGGTCCGATCGTCGCTGGCGTGACAACTGGCGTGCTCCGTATGGTGATGAATCGGTACCACGCCAGGAACGACCCAGATGCGACGTGATTTGACGGCAATGGCGGAGAGAATCCACAGCATACTCTTGGAACACCAGCCGAGCAAGAAAATGGGCCTTATCGTCTCTCTTGGCCCTGCTGAAATCCTATTCTTCAACTGTATCCTCGTCTGAATCTCCTTGCGCAGTATTCATTCCCCAACAAATATGCTTTGGTGGGATCGAATGTAAAATAATGGCACGGTGGACACGACGATCGCTGCTCCGAACTGTCGGAGTGACCGGAGTTGTCGGAACCGCAGGCTGCTCCACAGCGCTCCCCGGAGTGCCACCACCAAAGCCTCGTGTTGATGTCCAACCCAACCGGTTCGAACCTGGCCGGCTTGTCATTGACCCTGGTGAGACGGTCACGTGGTGGAACATTGAAACGCTCAAGCATACTGTTACTGCTTACGAAGGTCGAATCCCAGACGAAGCGGACTACTTCGGAAGTGGGGGATTTGACTCCGAAATCGCTGCTCGGGACGAGGAGTTGGATACCGGACTCCTCGGCCCGGGCGATCGCTTCGAGCATCGATTCACCGTTCCCGGACATTATCATTACTACTGTATTCCACACGAGGATTTCGACACGATGGCCGGAACGATCGTAGTTCGGACGCCGGCAGGCGAGATTCCATCACCTCCCGAAGTCGTCCAACCCGAAACCGACCACGTCGTCCACATGGGACCGCTGGCCTACTACCCAGAGTCACTGACGGTTCGCCCCGGTGACAGTGTCGGCTGGGTGAACGGGACAGGAATCGCTCACTCCGTGACCGGCGAGGACGGCGGGGAAGCCATTCCCGAGGGTGACGATAGAGAGTTCCCGGAGAACGGCGAGTACTTTGCCAGTGGAGGATTTGATTCGGCGGAGGCTGCCGTTGAGGACTGGGCGAGAGCGCGGAAGGGCGATATCCTTCCCAATCAGCCATTCGTTCATACATTTCAGGAACCGGGGACGTACCCGTATGTGTGCCTCTTACACGTCCTCAACATGCGAGGGACCGTGACCGTGCGCGAGATGTGAACTGCCTGCCTCACAGACCCCCATTCTCTCCGATCAAGCAGGAGGAATGAGTCAATCGGCGATTGATTTTCTCTCCCTACGCCAGTTTGGATGTACGCGAACCCCACCGATGGACCACCGGACGATCACCTGTCGAACGAAAGCACGCGCCTCGCAGTATTACGTCGTTCACCCCGACGCAGTCATGCGATTAGAACGGTACGGGCGCGACGGGCGCTACTTCGACTGTCGAACGACTCGACCTTTGAGGCGTGAGACGCCTGAAATCGACATCATTGAAACGGTGATTTCTGACATCGTTCAGCCGGCGATGACAAAATCTACACTGGTGTAGCACCGACGCCAGAGCGAATGGCCGACTCGCTGTGGTACCCGTCCGTCGAAGACGTCGTCACCATCCACGATGATATCGTCGCGGAGTACCCCGATACTCCCGCCGGTGTTCGGAACCGCGGTGACATCGAGTTCGCACTGAACTACATCGAAGCGGGGAGCTTCGGCTCAGCGCCGGAAACCGTCCACGAAAAGTCGTATCACCTCCTTCGACTCCTCGTTGCCAATCATCCTTTCGTCGATGCGAACAAACGTACCGCGCTTAACGTGACGGCCGTCTTCTACTTCCTCAACGGGTATCGGTTCGAGTACGACGACGAAATCAGAGCGATAGTGAAAGGGTTCGGCACCGACGAAGCGGCCGTCGACGAGGAAGAGATCACCGAATACCTCCGATCTCACACCGAAGCACTCGATCTGGCCGGTGAGATCGAAGCGTGGCGAGACGAACTCGTCCGGTACGGGCTATCGGAGTTGACAGGCGATTCGTCGGACCCGAACGATTAACGGCGTTCGACGCGTTCTTACACGCATGGCCACCGAAGAGGGAGCGGAAACGACATCATCGCTCGACGACGTGATGGAGGACATCCGGCGGGAGTTAGTTCGGCGGGTCGCGGCGGACGACCGCGATGCGAACCGAGACGTCTACGACGTCCTCGAAGACGAATAACGAGCCCAGTACTGACTAGACCCCCTCCAGACAGTAGTTAGACTCCGTCCGGATTTGAGGTGGTTTCCCCAACCGAGTGAGAAGGACAAGTCAATCGGCGATTGATTTTCTCAACCCGCGCCAGTTTGGATGTACGCGAACCCCACCGATGGACCAGCGGACGATCACCTGTCGAACGAAAGCACGCGTCTTGGAGTATTACGTCGTTCACCCCGACGCAGTCATGCGATTAGAACGGTACGGGCGCGACGGGATTTGAACCCGCGGCATCTTGGTCCGGAACCAAGTGCTCTGTCCGCTGAGCTACGCGCCCTCAGGGCCGAGTACCCTCGGCGGGCGTTTAACGCTTCTGACTCGGGGCGTCAGGATCGCTCGACTCCACCGCCTTTCCCGCGCTCGCCGCCGTCTCGTCGCCCAGCAGCCGTGAACGTTCGATTCAGATTATCTACGCTGATATTTTTGCCACGCATATTTATACCCGCCCCGCCGTAGCGTGGACTGAATCAACGTGACGCTCCGTCCCTTCGACCGATCTGCCGGTCCGCGACGCAACTCTCTCGGTGCTGACGACGGGTTGGCCTCAGCGTCGCAGTCGACCGCCGTCCAGCCGACTGTCTCCGACCCGGGCTTCGACCGCTTCGTCGCGGCGGTCGCCGTCGACGGCGAGGTGCTGTTCGCCGGTCCGTCGGTGCCAGCGGTCCTCGGTGTCGGGCGCGAGGCGCTGCTCGGCGACGATCTGTTAGAACACGTTCACCCGAACGATCGCGGCCCCGTTTCCGACGCCCTCTCTGCGGTCGCGACCGACCGCACCGTCACCCATCGAATCCGACACGGGAGCGGCGGCTACGTCTGGATCGAATCCACCGTCGACGAGGAACTCGCCCCCGAGTTCGGGGGACGCGTCGTCACCGCGCGTCGCGTCGACGTCGACCGAGCGTTCCCGGAGCGGTTCCGCCAGTTCTTGGAATACGGCACCGACCTCGTCACCGTCGTCGACGCCGACGGACGGGTCAGATACGAGAGCCCATCCGTCGAGGAGGTGCTCGGCTACGAACAGGGGTCGACCGTCGGCCGGTCGCCGCTCGGCTACGTCCACCCCGACGACCGCGAGCGCGTGACGGAACGGTTCTATCGCGCCCTTCGCAACCCCGAGGCGGCACCGACCCTGGAGTACCGCTACCGCACTGCCGACGGCGACTGGGTCTGGCTCGAGTCGCGGACGCGTTCGTTACCGGACACGGTCGCGGTCGGCACCCTCCTGATCAATTCACGGGACGTGAGCGAGCGGAAGGCGCGCGAGCGCCGGCTCACGGACCGCAACGAGCGGCTCGACCGGTTCACGAGCATCGTTTCACACGACCTCCGGAACCCGCTGTCCGTAATCCGGGGGTCGATGGAGATGGCACAGTTAAAAGACGACACCGACCCGCTGGAGCGCGGCGAGCGCGCGGTCGACCGAATCGACCAGCTCGTCTCCGAGCTGTTGACGCTCGCCCGGCAGGGGTCGGGAATAGACGATCCGACCGAATTCGACCTCGACGGGGTCGTCCGCGACGCGTGGTCGACCGCCGGGAGCGACCACACCGCCCTCGTCGTCGGTGCCGACGCTCGAATACACGGCGACCGCGGACGCCTCCGACAGGCGCTCGAGAACCTGTTCCGCAACGCCGTCGAGCACGGTAGCGAGGCCGACGGCGACGACCTCACCGTTCTCGTGAGCGCGACTGACGAGGGCATCCTCGTCGCCGACGACGGCCCCGGTATCGAACCGGGACACGAAGAGTCGGTGTTCGAGCCGGGGTTCACGACGTGCGCCGAGGGGACGGGCTACGGGCTCGACATCGTCCGCGAAATCGTCGAATCCCACGGCTGGACGGTCGAGATTCGCCCGGACGCGTGTAGCGCCTCGCCGGCTTCCGACACCTCGCTCCCGTCCGACGTCTCGCGACTGAACGGGGCGCATTTCGTCGTTTCGGCACCCGCTCCCGGTGCGGCCGCGGCGACAGACCCCTGGATCGACCGATGAGTTCGGCGTGCTCGGAGATCTCCGCTCGAATCCCGTCGCGTTTATTCCTCCCGACGGCCAACTCAGACCGTGACTCCCGCCGACGCCACGATCCGTCGCGTCGAACGCGTGGATCTCCTCTCCGTGGTCCGAATCGAGCGGGAATGCTTCGCTGACCCGTGGCCATACGACGCCTTCGAGCGAATGCTCCACGAGCCCGTGTTCCTCGTCGCCGAGCGCGATGACGTCATCGTCGGCTACGTCGTCGCCGACGTGATGCCGAATCACGGCCGTGACATCGGCCACATCAAGGACCTCGCGGTCCACCCGGAGGTGCGAGGAGAGGGACTCGGACGCGGGCTACTCCGCTCGGCACTCGCGCGTCTCCGTGGCGTCGACGCCGCCGTCGTTCGGCTCGAAGTCCGCGAGAGCAACACGGTTGCTCGATCGCTGTACGCGGACGAGGGATTCGCCCCCGTCCGCCGCGTCTCGAACTACTACCGCGACGGCGAGGACGCGCTCGTCCTCGCCATCGACCTCGCCGACTGGGCGACCGGTTCGTGAACGCCGTCGGATCGCTCGGCTCCTCACGGCTCGGTGTCGCACTCGCCGTCCATCGAACTGGCCCCGCGCGGTTCCGCTTCTGACAAGGCTTAGTGTCCCGGAGACGAACCGATCGATATGAGTTCGGTTCCTGAACGAGCGGAGATCGACGAGACGTACAAGTGGGACCTCCAGAGCATCTACGAGGATGACGCGGCGTGGGAGGCGGCCCACGAGACGGTCTCGGAGCGGGTCGACGAACTGCGTGACTACGAGGGCCGCGTCACGGACGACGCCGCGACCCTGCTGGAACTGCTCGAGCTTCGCGAGGAAATCTCCCGAGAGCTCCAACAGGTGATGACGTACGCCCAGCTTCGGAGCGCCGAGGACACGCGAAACCAGGAGTATCAGGCGATGTCTGCACGAGCGTCCTCGCTGGGCTCCGAGGCGTCGAGCGCGCTCTCGTATCTCGAACCCGAGCTTCAGTCGCTCACCGAGACCGCGGTCGAGGAGTTCCTCGAGAACGAGCCCGCACTCGAGACGTACGAGCACTACCTGGAGGACGTGTTGCGGATGAAAGCGCACACGCGCTCCGCGGAAGTCGAGGAGGTGCTCGCCGACCTCTCCGAGGTCACCAGCGCACCGAGCGAGATCTACTCGATGCTCACGAACGCGGACATGACCTACGGCACCGTCGAGGACTCCGACGGCGAGGCGGTGGAGATCACCCAGTCGAACTTCACGAAGCTCCAGACGAACCCGGACCGCGAGTTCC
>Ga0306899_1001328_pt1 | contig 9903 bp, 5 predicted proteins | sample AntRauMFilla3764_FD_190407 | JGI IMG/M metagenome (GOLD analysis project Ga0306899, IMG submission 190407) | Saline lake microbial communities from Rauer Islands, Antarctica - Metagenome Filla 3 #764 (v2) (version 2) | ecosystem: Environmental > Aquatic > Non-marine Saline and Alkaline > Saline ... | reverse complement strand
AAACTTATTATAGTCTTGATTTAAACCCTCCTGAGCAAAGCTACTCAGCGAAAAGGCTGCCAGGATAACAGTTAATAGCGTAATTTTTTTCATAATTCTGGTTTTAATTGAAACAAATATAAAGTCTTAGTTCTTAATACAATGTAGAACTAGTTTGAAATTTTAAGAATTGTGTAGTTTTTTTATGACTTGGTTAGTCATTTTGTTATAATTTGTTATAAGTATACATTAATTGCTTTGCGGGTTTTGTTCGTTCTCAGTTTTCTGTTGTCTGTTCTCGGGGGAATTCGTGTAATGGTTTAGTTGTGTATTCGTATAGTCAAATAGTTTTGGGTCAAAGAGTCGATAGACTATAGTAGACTTGTGATTTAAAATTTTTAATTTCAAGATAACTGTGGCTTCGATACATCACGCGAAAAAGCGTGACAACTGCCCGACAAATCGTTCAGGCGGGTGTTTTGATGACAATCAAAATGTAACGAAATGAAATTAAAGCTTCCATTCTTTTTTTCATCGCCAAAAAAAGAACCAAAAAAGTCTAGGCTGGCTAAAAAAACAAAAAAAATCTACGGAATCCCCCGCCACAGATAAAAAAGAACTCATCACGCAAAAGCGTGACTCAGACAGTTTTTTATCTCTTAACCACAACTGCTTCCTTAATTTTAAAATGTTTTTTTAGTAGGCCGGTTTTGAGTTTGAGATAAATTAAATGTAGAACAACATTATTAAATTAACTTTTAAAAACTCTCTTTAAGGCCGGTGAAAACAAAAGTTGGTTTTCACCTTACAATAATGTCAATAGTTTAAATAAAATTCATAAACGCATTAAAAAATAGGCCGATTTTGGAATTCAAACTAGATTGAAATCTATTAGAATTGTTGTTGATTTTTGGCTGGATGTCATTCTGAATGAAGCGATAGCGGAGTGAAGAATCTATATTATCGATAAATAAATAGATTTCTTAGCGAAGCGAAAAAACTTTCCCGACGGATGGGAACGGAATAACAGATTGTATTATTCACATTTTTTTAGTTATGTGAGTGTATACTCGTTTACTAATGAATTTTCCGAATCTTAAACCCTAAGTATCCCCCAAGTATCCCTCAAGTATCTCCCTAGTATCTCCCAAGCATCTCTTTAATATAAACTTCATTAGATTTTTTACGTTGAGTTTAGAAAAATTAAAAAGGGATTAATCAATCCATTATTTCCAGGAACTCGTCTTTACTGATGTTGAAGTATTTACAAACTTCTGTAAGTGTAATGGGCTGATGTTTTTGCTTATGATATTCCTGACGTACATCTGAAATGTATTGACGTGCCTGACGAGTGCCAATTCCGAAGAAGGCTTCTATGTCAGCTGCCCGTATTACACGTCTTTTGGTCATCACTCCTGTTCTATAACTACCAAATTTATGAGCAATCTATAGGATAGGGTGTGACAAGGCAAAAGAATTTAATTTCATAACTCGTTAATTTTTAGAGTATTAAAACGTCTAAAAATAAACTTTAGTCACAATTCTGTATAGTTGGAAAGTTATTTCTGATATGGTCTGTATTTTAGTCACAAAACCCGATAGCTAAGTCACAGAAATCGTTAGTTATTGATATTCAATAGCTTTTTAGCTAAGGCATAGAAGGTCTGTCTATCTTCTGTAGAAACATCTGTAAGCCTCTTGGTAACATATTCCAGTTCCAGGTTGTACTCCTGCTCATTGAACCACTCTCGGAAAACAGCATCTCTACACATAATCAGTTGAGGATTTTCAGCTTCGCTCATTTGACGAAATAAAAAGCTGAGTTGCGCATGTTTATTCATCTCGGTCGCTATGGTGTGGAATAAAAGGTAGGCTTGTTTATTGGTGAAAATGTGTTTTGGATAATCTACATTCTCAAGTTGATTATCAGGGAAATTAGCTGTATGCTCATTTAATATTTCAGCAGACAGATCGATAAGTTCTTGGGACGATACTCTAATCTTATTCAGTCTATCTTCGATTTCATCCAGAATAAATGCATGAGGAGCTATCATGTCAGTAATTTCTGAAGCTGCATAAAAATTATCGCTTGCCTTATTTATATAAGACTTAATCAGATGCAATGCGTTTTCCTGGTTTTCATAACTTGAAGACTCAAGTTTCCTAGTTAGGTTTTTTAAATTAAAGATTTGTGAGGATATAAAATTGTAATGTGAGCTCTTATAAAGATCAAATGAAGTTAGTAAGGTATATCGGCTCCATTCCAGCAAAAACCTGGAATATTTATTTAGTTCTTTTGCAAAATGCTGCGTATTCAAGCTATATAAACGTGAATTAAAAGATTCAGAAATAAAAGATGTTCCAGTATATATATCAAGTTTAAACTCAGAATGAAGCTGATCCAGAATAAAAAAGTTATAGTTATTCTTTTCTAAAAAATCTAAGTAGTCCCTCTCTTTATCTGTGTCATATTGTTTTAAGTTTTCACTTTCCCATTGGGCGTATTCCTGATAATGAGGGGTGTTCCAGTTGAAACTGCCGTTAAGAATCTTTCCCAGCATAATATCAGTAGTTAAATCTTCTACATAACGATTCCCTTTTATATGGTATACATAATTCACATAACACTTTATAAATACCTGATTAATATTGGATAAGGAGTCATGTAGCGGTTCTATTCTATGGCGGCAATTCTCACTGTTGAATTGTTCTTCTATCTTATAAATAGGATTGACAAGTACTTTCATATTCTAGTTTGATTGGTTGCTTTCAAAAATAATATTATTTCTGTTAGGTTGGGGTATAGTTTTGCGTCGATGCTTAGTGCTGGTGAACTGTGGCTTCGATACAAAAACCCTTTGTCTGTAGTCAGTTGACGGTTAATCGTATAATCGTGAGTTGTGAGTCGTGGGTCAAAGAGTCTAAGGTATTTAGTGAATTGGGGGCTTCGATACATCACGCGAAAAGCGTGACACTCAGCCACCAGTTTAAGTTGGTCATTGAGTGTCCGCCTTTGGCGGATGTATCGAAATGACGTTAATGCTTTCATTCTTTTTTTTGCATCCCCCCCCGATTCTATTGTTTAAAGTACTCATGAATCTCGAGTTTTTATCACATACTAACTATAAGATTTCAAATAAAATTAGTATTCCATTCTTTTTTGCATCGCCCAAAAAAGAAACAAAAAACGCTAGGCTTACTAAAAAAACATAAGAAACCTCTACGGAACCCCCCACCACAGATAAAAAGAACTCATCACGCAAAAGCGTGACTCAAACAGATTTTTATCTCTTAGCCAAACTGCTTCCTTGTTTTTCAATGTTTTTTTGATAGGCCGGTTTTTAGTTAAAGATGAACTAAAAAACATAGGTTTTAAAAGCTCCCTTTAAGGTTGGGGAAAACGAGAGTCGAATTTTAGTTTTTTATTTAGTCGTGGGTCAAAGAGTTTAGGGTATTTAGTGAACTGGGGGCTTCGATACATCATGCGAAAAAGCGTGACACTCAGCCACCAGTTTAAGTTGGTCATTGAGTGGCCGCCTTTGGTGGATGTATCGAAATGACATTAATGCTTTCATTCTTTTTTTAGTTCACCCTCGATGTTAGTGTTTTAAGTGTTTACCGATAGGCATCGGCACAGGCTATGAATCTCGTACCTCGATTTGCATTGCCCAATCCCGAAGGGTCGGGAGAATCAACCCCCAAAGCCTTGGTGACTAGGCTTACTAAAAAAACATAAGAAACCTCTACGGAGCCCCCCCCACCACAGATAAAAAGAACTCATCACGCAAAAGCGTGACTCAAACAGATTTTCATCTCTTAGCCATCCTGCTTCCTTGTTTTTCAATGTTTTTTTAGATAGGCCGGTTTAAGATTTCGTCTTAATCAAATATTGACGAATGTCTCCTCGAGCCTGCCCGACTAAGTCATTCAGGCGGGTGTTTTCATGAAGTGGAACGAAATGAATACTTCGATTCCGCTCAGCAGGACTATCGAGAGGTGATTTTATGTTAGGGGCTTGAATGAGGTTTCGATACAAATTTCACTTTTTCCAAAACCGAAATTCACTCAACCTGACAGGGTGCTTCATTTAAAACTGGTTTAACTTAACATGGAACTGATTTAAGACGTGCAGTCGTGTGCGGTTTTCTGCAGTATGGTGCAGTCTGGAAATTAAGCTCTTTTTATGCTTCTATGTTTGTGTTGTAATTCTTTAAAAACATAAATGATGAGATAGCAATTTTCAAAAAAAAGAGACAGGATGTGCCAGGGTAAATGCCTTCCCTAAGCCATCGATGAATCCGATTTATCAACTCTGCAGATGACCAAGGCATCTATTATTTAAACAATTTAAATTTTATTATTATGGCTAAATTTGATGGGATATTTGATATCCAAGGCACGTTAAAAGGGATGACCTTTTATAAGTCTAAAGACGGTTCTACACTGATTAGAACCAAAGGTGGTGTGAGCAAACAACGGATCATGAACGATCCCAACTTTGCGAGAACCCGAGAAAACGGACTGGAATTTGCCCACAATTCCAAAATGGGACAATTGCTTCGCAGGAGCATCCGAAGCCTATTGCAAATCGCTAAGGATAGCCGAGTGAGTTCCAGGCTTACTGGAGTCATCAGTAAAGTGAAAAATCTGGATAGTGCCTCCGCCCGAGGTGAACGTAAGTTGTGGCTTGGTCTTGCCGAAGAGGTGGGTAAAGCGCAACTTCAGGATTTTGACTTTAATGCTAATGCCAAGTTTGGAAGCATCTTCGGCGCTCAGTACACTTACGATCCTGTGACTTGTACCTTAAGCGCTGCTGATTTTGTCAGTGCAAATGATGTGGTGACTCCTGAAGGCTGTACACACTTCAGCATCCGAGTGGCAGCAAGTCAGATTGATTTTGAAACGGCTACGTTTGACACGCAGATCAGTGATGCGGTTAATTTAGACTTATCAATGACGCCAGCACCTCTGTCTATTGCGCCAGCGACAGTCCCTACGGGAGATGGCTTTTTGTTTCACTTTGTCTTGATTGAGTTTTATCAAGAGCGCAACGGAATTCAATATCCGCTACGAAACAATGCGTTTAACTGCCTGAACTTGTTGCAAATTACGGAGTAGGTTTTAAGTTTAATTTAATTATTAACCCCTCGTTACTTGATGTAGCGGGGTTTTTATTTTGAATCGGGAAAGATGCTGGAATAGATCCTGAAACGAGTTCAGGATGACAAGGTGGGGTGGGGTTAGGATGACAAAAACAGTTTTCGGTTATCGGTTTTCTGTTCATGGGAAAATCGTGTTGTAATCTTGGTTTCACATAAAAAGGTTGGTTGTCTTTTTATGTTTTCACAATCTCCTATATAATTCTTCCAGGATTTCCAACTACTTTAGCGTTGTTTGGGACGTCTTTTATCACCACAGCTCCTGCTCCAACGATCACGTTTTCTCCAATTTTAACTCCAGGAATAATAATAGCCCCTGCGCCAATATGTGTCCCATTACCAATACTAACTCCGCCACAAATACAGGCTTTTGGAGAAATGTGAACATAATCCCCGATAGTGCAGTCATGTTCTACCACCGCATTAGAATTAATAATGCAGTGCTTTCCTGTGGAAGTAGATGCATTAATCACAGCCAAAGGCATCACAACACTACCTTCGAAAATTTCTATTTCTTCTGAAATTTGCGCAGAACTGTGCACTAAAGCTTTAGAAAATGAACTTATACCTAAGCGCTTTATTAATTGTTCTCGCACCGAATTGCTGCCCACACTAATAACTAAAGGATATTCCTTCAGTTTATCTGCATGCACTGAAGGTGACAATACCTTTCGACCCAAAAGCGACGTGACCGATTCATCATCGTCAAAGATGTGGGCGACTTCCACATCATCTAATGTAGCAATGATGTCTAAAATCACTTTGGCGTGACCGCTAGCGCCGTATAGATTTATTTTATTCATTTATTATGTGAAATTTGTTGATGCAAGATGCTGAAATAAATTCAGCATGACAAGTGCTGTATAGTTCCTGATCTCGATAGCTGACGGGACAGGATAATAAGCGTTGTATAGATCCTGAAACGAGTTCAGGATGACACACGTATTGTCACCCTGAATTTATTTCAGGCTATAGTTCGGGTCTGGGTCTTTGCTTAGAGACTCATACAAATCATCCCACTCGGGTTATATTTTTCTATTAATTTAAGTCTTGTAATATCTCTTATGACTTCATTCTTTTTTAGTTCACCCTCGTCGCTATTGATTAAGTGTTCATGAATCTCGTACCTCGATTTGCATTGCCCAAAAAAGAATCAAAAAAGTCTAGGCTTATTTTTCTGAACTTAAAAACTACAAAAGCGTCTCCACCACTCAAAGTAAACCGTTTCACTAGTACTTTGCTCCTTCATCCTTCCTGAGCCACTTCCTTGTTTTTGTACATTCATAAAAAGTAGGCCGTTTCAGGTTTTAAAATTTATTTTATGTTTTTTGATGTGACGCTCCATTTTATCGTCTATTCCGGCTGTTACACCGGTGTATAATGTACCATTAGGCTTATTGGTTAGGATATACACCGTGTAGTTATGATGACTTCGTTTGGGCATTATATGATGGTAGATCCTGAAACGAGTTCAGGATGACAAATTTAAAGCAAAATGCTCTATCCATTCCCTGTAAACTTTTCTGCCGTTGCTTGTCCACCTTGATTAATGCCTTCAGACTTTACCACTTTCTTTAGGGTTAAAAATAAAATTTTAAGATCAAACCTAAAACTTTGATTCATGACATAGTCCACATCTTTTTCAAATTTTCCCTCCCAGGACAAGGCATTTCTCCCGTTGACCTGCGCCCAGCCAGTGATTCCAGGTTTTACTTGGTGTCTTTTGCGTTGTTCTTCATTGTACAGGGGTAAGTATTCTGGTAATAAGGGTCTTGGTCCTACCAGACTCATGTCGCCTTTTAAGACATTCAGCAGCTGCGGGATTTCATCCAGTGAAGTTTTACGTACAAATTTTCCAATACCCGTGAGTCGCTTTGCATCTGGCAGTAAATTGCCGTCCTTGTCTTTCTTGTCATTCATGGTCTTGAACTTGATGATTTTAAATAAATGTTCGTCTTTCCCCGGACGGGTTTGGAAAAAGAAAGGTCTGCCGTTATTGGCTATAGCTAGCAGTATTACAACCCCAATGAAAATGGGACTCAGCAGTATTAAACCGATGAGGGCCGTGAAGACGTCAAGTAAAGGTTTTATGAAATGTTTGTACATTATGATGTTGCAGTTTATTTTTATTTGGGTTCACTTCAATACAATTTATAACTTCCTTATCAGTCGTTATAAATCACCCAGTGACCCTACTTCGTTATAATTCCAATTCTCGTCAGGAACACTTTGTATTCATAATCATTTCAATATCAAATACATGTCATATCATGATAAAATGTATAGCAATAATCATAAATTCATGCTTTACAAAACAACTAACGCGGAATAATTGCAGTTTGTTTTTTGCGGGTTCACTTCAGTATAATTTTTTAACTTCCTTTTAGTCGTTACTCCGTGACCGTGTTTGGTTTACTATTGAGCAACTGACAATACCTATTAGAATAAATAATAATCAGTATAGCGCAGTGCAAACTCGAAATGGAACTCAGCGACTCAGGTTGATTCAAATATTTCACTGTATAATTTTTCTATCGATTTGACTTCTTTTTCCGATAGTGCCAAAAATTCTTTTTCTTTGGCTCTGTTAGATAAGGTTCCATTGTTTTGGCTTAAAAACTTTACTAACACGGCCACCAGCCTATCTGGCATTTCAAATTCGTCATCAATTATTTCTTTAAATTCTTCATAACGGGTTAAATATGCCAATTCCTTTGGAATTATGTTCTCGATCGTATCCAATACACAATCGTATAAGAATTCAGCTTGTAGTGTAGAGTCATAGTATCTATAATAATCAATAGTCTCATTTAGAACATTTACATTATGATCTTTCGTTTCTTCCCATTCCACAAAGTCAAGCAATGGGTGTGAATAGACTTCAAGCGTTTTTCTGTAATCCTCTATATGGTCTAGTATGGAAGCAGAGACAGGAAATATTATTCCTTGTTGAGAAAATTGTTTCCTGGCTAACATATGATGAATCAGGTATCTATGAATTCTTCCGTTAGCATCTTCAAAAGGATGAATAAAAACAAACCCGAATGCGATGATTGATGCCGAAATAACAGCATCCATTTCGCCATTAATAAGTATTCTATTGGTTTCAATTAACCCATCTATGAGTTTTGGTACATCTTGCCATTTGGCGGATATATGTTCAGGTATTGGTTCGCCAGATATGCGGTCATGTGACCCTACAAAATCGCCTTTTTTGCGAAACCCCATTTCAATAAATCGGGTGTTTTCAATCACTACCTGTTGCAATCTTCTTAATTCATCTGGAGTTAAATCCGTGGCTCCAGCTTGTCCGATGGCCTGGCCCCATCTAGCAGCTCGCTTACTTTTAGGACTTTCGCCTTCAATTGAAAATGAGGCTTTTGAGTCTTTTAATAACAGGAATGCAGAGGCGCGTTGAATTATTTCTTTTCGAATTCCTTTTAAATAGTCATCTTTTCGATGGGATAGGTTGGCATTGATATAGTTTTCTAGCTTCTCCGTTTTTTTAACCATAGGACAAAAATTAGGAGTTCCTGGTAGATTGTTAATGACCAACTGTCGCGGAGATTTTATACCAGTAACCGCATAGTGTTGAGTAGTATCTACTACAGGTATGTAGCTTTTCTTACTAAGACTTTCTTTTCCTTCCAGTTCTTTTCCGATTAACCATTCTATGATAAACCATATTCGCCTGCTGTATTGACCCGTTGGTTCAAAATTGACTAAACTAGTTAACTGAACTTCCGAATAATGCTTTGTTAAAAATTTGAATAACAACAGGTTAATTCCTTCATATTTGAGCGCAAAAACCAAGTGTTTATAAAGGGCTTCAATTTCATCTAGTTCCTGGTGATCTTCTGGCAAGTAAGTTTTAGGCAGAATATGCCAATCTTTATTTTGGTAGCTTTTATTTTGATTACAAACTAAACTAATGGGATGTACCATTGGCACCTGCAAGTTTAATTTTTCTACAATTGCAGCATAGCCAACAATGCTTCCCTCTTCTGGAGTTTGCTTTCCATGAAAAACAGGTTTTTTTTGTGAAAAATGAGCGCCTTTATTCATGAGCTGTAAATTATAAGCGCAATGTACGCATAAAACAGGCGCAACATAATATTATTAAGCGCAAATAAATTATCTAAGATAAAAACAGGCGCAAAAATGTTCAGCTTGATACAATCTGTCTTGCTATGGCATTTTCTATATATTGGAATCCTTCAACATACATAAGACGTTTTAATTTATATGTTGGAGTGAACTGACTGCCCTCTCCTTTGATGTGACGTGAGAGATGCTGATCCTGATAGCTATCGGGACAGCATGACAAAGAACTTTCTGTCGTCCTGAACTTGTTTCAGGATCTGTTTCAGGGTCTGGATCTTTATCTAAAGGCTTATACAAATCCTTCCACTCTAGGTTATCTTGCTCTATTGAATTTTCTAATATTTTTATGCTTTCATCACTTTTTAGTTCACCCTCGTTATTATTGTTTTAAGTGTTCATGAATCTCGTACCTCGATTTGCCATCGCCGCAAAAAGTAATCAAAAAAGTCTAGGCTTATTTTTCTGAACTTAAAAACTACGAAAGTGTCTCCACGACGCAATGCCAACCGTTGCACTAGGGCATTGCTCCTCTACCTTTCATCACCACTTTCTTGTTTTTGTACTTTCATAAAAAGTAGGCCGTTTCAGATTTTAAAATTTATTTTATGTTTTTTGATGTGACGCTCCATTCTATTGTCTAATCCGCCAGTTACGCCGATGT
>Ga0306899_1001321_pt1 | contig 9935 bp, 10 predicted proteins | sample AntRauMFilla3764_FD_190407 | JGI IMG/M metagenome (GOLD analysis project Ga0306899, IMG submission 190407) | Saline lake microbial communities from Rauer Islands, Antarctica - Metagenome Filla 3 #764 (v2) (version 2) | ecosystem: Environmental > Aquatic > Non-marine Saline and Alkaline > Saline ... | reverse complement strand
CCTGGTCGTACGCCGGCGTCGACGCGAACGGCGTCGAAACCGAGTTCACCCGCGAGTTCTACGCCGACCTCGAGTCCGAGCGATCCTACAGTCGTACGATGTCCGCGACTGACGGGCAGGCAGACGGCGGGAGTATCGAGCAGTTCGTCGCCGACGGCGTGACCTACACCCGTTTCGGCAGCGGTGACGACGCGATGGTCACGTCGCAGGAGGGGTCGGCGGAGGTGCTCGGCACTGCCATCGCGCTCTCCCAGGCCCGTGCGTACGGTGCTGACGACGATATGGTGTTCGCCGGAACCGAGACGTTCGACGGTGTGACCGTGGACCGGTACGAACTGTCAACCACCGCCGAAGCGTTGATTCGAGCCGGGTCGGTCGCCGCGCAAGACCAGCCCGGAACGTTGCAGGTGACGAACTTCGAGTACGCCGTCTTGGTCGACGAAGACGGCCTTTCTCGTTACGAATCGTGGGCGTTCTCCGGACGAACGGACGATCAAAACGAAATGAGCGGATCGTGGGAGTACTCGTTAACGGCAGTCGGTTCGACCACTGTCGATGAGCCCGACTGGGTGGACGAGGCGGGAGCGTAGACGGTCGGTTTAGCTCCGCGTTCGCCGCGTTCGTCACTCGGGAGAACACACCGGAAGACTCGGTGAGTCGGTGGAGTCAGGGACCGAAATCGAGGTACCCCGCTGACGGCCGGCCTGGACGACGTCATCTTGGACGAGAACTACGTTCAGCTGATTCACCGACCCGATGAAGGTGCGGCCCTGAAGAACGGAAAGAGCGGTCGACGACCCGTCGCGCTCACGCCCGACGTCTCGGAAATGCTCGCGGACTACATCCGGACTCATCGGAAAGACGAGACTGAAGCTCACTAGTCGTTTCTAACAGCACAAAACAGCAGGCCGTACGATCGGATAGCGAGTGATACGGCCAGCGCTGGATGGTTGAATCGTCTTTTTGAGCATCAAGCGTCGGTTCGGCCTTGATTTTCGTTGAGGTGACGTTGGAAACCGGGTATCGTCAATAGTCGGAACGGATGCAGTTCAAGATGCGGCGCTAGGGAGAGGGGTACGGGGTGATGCTCAGAGGGGATGTCGTAGACTCTGGGATGTTCGACCTCAAACTTGACAACATCCGTGGTGGGGGAGGGTTCTGATGGGTGGCTGCTTGGAGGTGGTGTCCAGCAGCCATGGTCACCCGCGTGCTAACTGTTGTGAGCGCGTTCGATGCCAGCAGCGATGCGCGTCGGATCTGGGAGGTAGGCGTCTTCTCGGGCGAAGAATGGTACTGGAACGTCGTAGCCTGTAACCCGTTCGACCGGTGCTTCGAGGGAGTAGAGGGCGTGGTCGTTGATGCGGGCGACGATGTCTGCTCCCATGCCTGCGGTTTTGGGGGCTTCGTGGACGACGACACAGCGACCTGTCTTCCGGATACTGTCCACTATTGGGTCCATGTCGAGTGGCCAGATAGTTTGTGGATCGATGACTTCCACGGATGCGTTGACTTGTTTGACAGCGTCGAGGGATTTGTGGAGCATCGTCCCCCACGCGATAAGGGTCACGTCACTTCCTTCCTGGACGGTTCGGGATTCACCGAGCGGGACGACGTGTTCGCCGTCCGGGACATCCTCGGGTGTGGACCGGTACAGGCGGGTTGGCTCCATGAAGACGACTGGGTCCGGGTCTCGGATTGCGGCCGTCAGGAGCCCTTTGGTGTTGCTTGGCGTCGAGGGGACGACGACTTTCACTCCAGAGATGTGTGCGAACCCGGCTTCGAAGCTTTCGGCGTGATGTTCGAGGGCGTGGATTCCGCCGCCGTACGGGACACGGATGGTCATCGGGCAGGTTACCGTGCTGCGACTCCGACTCCGCATCCGTGCGGCGTGTTGTTGCAGGTGGTGAAAGCCTTGGTAGAGAAAGCTCTGGAACTGAATCTCCGGGACTGGGGTGAGGCCGCACGCACCGAGGCCGATTCCTAAGCCGACGATGCCGGCTTCGGCGAGGGGTGAGTCGAACACTTGATCCGGGTGCTCGTTGATGAGCCCCTCGGTTGCCCGGAATACCCCGCCGTTCACGCCGACGTCCTCGCCGTAGACGATGACCGAGCTATCCCTTGAGAGCGCGTCACCGAGCGCGTCTCGAACGGCATCGACCATGCGGAGTTTACTCGTCACTGTCCTCACCTCCGATAAACTGCGCGTGCTGGCTGCGGAGTGATGCCGGCATCTCCGCGAACACGTGGTGGAACATGTCCGCCGGATCCGCCGTCGTCGCGGCGGTCTTCGCCGCTGTAATCGCGTCCTCAAGCTCTGCTTCGATCGTATCATCGATGGTATCGATCGCGTCGTCGTCGAGGAGTCCGCGGTTGCGGAGGAACGCCTCGTATCGAATGAGCGGATCTTTCGCTAACCACTCGTCTTCTTCGACGTCGCTCCGATAGCGCGACGGGTCATCAGATGTTGTGTGCATCTGCTGCCGGTACGTTAACGCCTCGATGAGCACGGGATTTCCTTGGCGGGCCTTTTCGATGGCGTCGCGGGTGGCGGCGTACATTCCGAGGACATCGTTCCCGTCGACCTGGATACTCTCGATGCCTGCCGCGACTGCTTTCTGCGCAAGCGTTTCGGCCTGGGTCTGGACGTGTCGAGGCGTCGAGATGGCATACTGGTTGTTCTGACAACAGAAGACGGTTTGTGCGTCGTAGACGCCCGCGAAGTTCATCGCCTCGTACACGTCGCCTTGGCTCGTTGCGCCGTCGCCGAAGTAGGTGATGGCTGCGCGGTCGGTTCCCTTGAGCGATTCTCCCCAGCCGATGCCGGCGGCGTGGAGAGGCTGTGAGCCCACCGGAATCGCCGGTGGGAGCGCGTTCAGTTCGTCCGGAATCTCTGCTCCTTCCTCGTACCCCATCGCGTAGAGGAGGACGTCCCGGGGAGCGCCGCCGAGCGCGATGGCGGCGGCCTGCTCACGGAACGCGGGGACGAACCAGTCGTCTTCACGGAGCGCCATCGCGCTGCCGACTTGGGCGGCTTCTTGCCCAGTACTTGGCGCATATGTTCCGAGCTCACCACGGCGCTGGAGTGCGATGGCGCGCTCGTCAAGCCGGCGTGCGAGTTTCATGTGTCGGTATAACTCGCGGAGTTCCGCGTCGGACAGTTCCGACGGATAAAGCGCTTCGTCCACCGATCCATCGGAGGACAGCACCTCTTGGTACGTGATATCGAACGAGGCGACGGTCTCTCTCGGCATACCTCGGCTACGACACCACCACCTATAGTAGTCAGTGACCACGACTGCAGTCGTGGGCTTGTCGGTGGACTCCCCGTCTGCGGTCGAATCCACGGAGGCGATAAATTCGCCGTGCAGGTTCAGCCTCCCTGACGGTAGCGCACGCTGACAGGGTGCGCCTCCACTCGAAGATGTCTTCCGGAACCTCAGGTACGAGAATGTCCGGTAGATAGAACGGACGGCCGACGAGGTCCGCGACGCCACCAGATTTCACTCGAACCGAGTCATATAACCGGATTTCCGGACGGTGGCGATCAGCCTACGGAAGCCGGTTGAGTTCGGAACTTTCCGACCCAAAAATACGGCCCGAAATCACAATTCGGGCGCTAGAAAATATGAGGAAGAAGAAAATCACACGGTTACAATCCGTGCGTACTACGTATGGGTTGGGGCGGATTCGAACCGCCGACCTGCTCCGTGTGAAGGAGCCGTCATAACCTGGCTAGACCACCAACCCGCTCATTTTCAGGTACCTGATGTCGGGACTTAAGGGTTACCTTGTCGCGGGGATTCATCAGCGCGGCGAGTCCCCTTCCACCAATGACCCACGAACTCCGAGTTCTCGAACGCCTTCGCCAAGGAGTGACGAGTCTGCTTCATCTTCCGCTGTCGGCGGTCGGGCTCTATGCAGAACGCGAGACACCGAGCGAACAGTACGCGCTCACGCTCTACGAGCCGTATCCGATAGTCGAGGCGCGGCTGCATCGAGTCGGATTCGTCCGGAATCTCGTCTCGTCGTTGAAGTTCCGCAACTACGCGATGTCACCCGAGATCTCGGTCGCGAGCTGGGTCCGGTATCCGGACGGCGCGCTCGCGAGCGACGCACGACTCCACCTCGCGCTGTTCGTCGGCCCGGACGGCTCTACGACGGACGTGTACGCCCACTGGGAACCGTCCTGGATCCGCCATCCTGTTCGCCACTACCGGGCGAACGATGTCGACGCGGCGACCGGCGTCAAACGGGTCCGTGCGCTGTTCGAACGCGAAGGAATCGAGTACGCCGTGGTGCCGGCTGACAAGCGTGTCGCTCCCGAGATAGCTCCCGAAAAGACACCGACCCGCTGAGGCGTTACTCCGCGGCGGCGTCGTGGCCGCGGTACTCCTTCAAGCGCGCCCGAGCGGACGCGATTGCCTCGCGGGCTTCGCCCTCCGCGCGCTCCTCCAACTGCTTCAGGTCGGCTTGAATCCGGTCCAGCCGCGACGGCTCCGGTTCTTCCTCCGTACCGCCCCTCAACGCTTTCACGCGTGCCTCGACCGGTTCTAGCTCCTCTTTCACGCCCGCTTTCGCGTGTTCCGCGGCTCGTCCGAGGTAGTACCGTGCGTCTTCGAAGTGCTTACTCATATCTGTCCTTTAGAATCCAACGGATATATCCTTTATGGCTGTGAGAGGACAACAGAATTGGGAGGGAGAGAGAAGTCACCGTTGATCCGGTGTCGGTAGGTGACTGTGACCCGCGGTCGACTGTGATGGACTTCGACTACACCGACGGCCGACAACGAGGGCGACCCACTCCTCACCGTGGCTGGTCTCCAGTCGAGTTCGAGATCCGAAAACCGGGGCGTCCCTCTCAGTACGTGGGCGACTCTTCCGGCTCCCCGTCGCGAGCGTTCGCAACCCGCCCGACCGTGAACAGGAGGTCCGAAAGGCGGTTGAGATACGTGACAACCGCCTCGTTGATCGGTTCGGACTTCGCGAGTTCGACGACGCGCCGCTCGGCGCGGCGGGTCACGGTCCGGGCGTGATGGAGGCGCGCGCCCGACTCGCCGCCGCCGGGCAGGATGAACGACCTGAGCGGCTCCAACTCCTCGTCGAAGGCGTCGATCCGGTCTTCGAGCGTCTCGACCAGTTCGAGTTTGACCTGCGGATCCGTTGGTTCCGGGTCCGGATTCGCGAGGTCCGCCTGCACGACGTGGAGGTGATTCTGGACCCCCTCAAGCAGTTCGTCGAGGTCGTCGTACCCGGTCGGGCGCACGGTCCCGATCAGCGCGTTCGCCTCGTCGACCGTCCCGTACGCCTCGATCCGCGGGCTGGACTTCGACACCCGACTCATATCCCGGAGGTCGGTGTCGCCCTCGTCGCCACGACCGGTGTAGATGGTCATGCGAGGGTTCGCTCGATGTACTTGAGGATGTTCGCGCTCTCGGACATCGTCACGCCGCGTTCCTCGTCGATCAGCACGGGAACGCCGCGCTGACCGCTGACTCGCTTCACCTCGTTGCGGTCGGCGTGTAGCGCGTCGACCCACTCGGTCTCGTACTCGATTCCCGCGTCGTCGAGCGCGTCGGACACCTTCTCACACCACGGACAACCGTCGAGCGCGTACAGCTGAATCGCCATACCTCTCTGATCGGTACGCGGCGTCAAGAAGGTACGGTGTCAGCGAGTCGCTCCGGCCGTGAGCCGTTACAACTCGTGGTACGACGTCATCGCCTCGCGGAACGCGGGTGGGATCGGCACGGGGTCGCCGGAGTCCGGGTCGAGACTGACGAGCGTCGTCTCGCTCTCGGCCACGACCGCGTCATCGACCCGGAACTCGTGGGTCATCGTCACGCTGGAGCGACCGAGCTCTTGGACGTCGATGTCGACCGCGACCGTCTCGTCGGTCAGCGTGATCGGCCGTCGGAAATCGATCGAGAGCGACGCTAACACCGACGAGACCTGCGAGAGATCGGCGTCGAGAACCTCGCGGAAGTACTCGGTTCGAGCCTGTTCGAGGTACGTCGCGTAGACGGCGTTGTTGACGTGGCCCATCGCGTCGATGTCGCGGAATCGGACGTCGATTTCGGCCGTGTACGTGGTCATGTCGGTACCTCCGCGGGAAGGGGTTTGTAGGCGTCGGGATCGGTCGACTGCGAGCGTCCCGGCGCACACCGAATGAAGGGTGCGGTGCGTTCGAACGGACGGAGCCAAGCCCTCCATGAGAGAAAATCGCGAGGGGAAATCGCGAGAAAGTCGCGAGAAAGTCGCGAGGGGAAATTGTGTGGAGAAATCGCGAACGAAAAGCGCGAGGGGAAGTTCCGAAGGAGCGTCAGTACAACAGCGCGTCGTCGTTCTCGATCATGTACAGCGACCGAGCGGCGATGTTGACGGCGTGGTCGCCGACTCGTTCGAGGTCGCGAATGGTGAGAAGGAGCCGAGAGACGTTCTGCATCGTCGCTTCTACCCCCGCTTCCTCGCGGAGTTCGTCGCGCTCGATGAGGTCGCGGACCACGAGGTCGCTCGCGGCCTCGCAGTCGGCGTCGATCTCGTCGTCGGCATCGGCGACGGCGTAGCACAGTTCGGAGTTCGACTCCGCGTACGCCTCCATCGCGTCTTCAAGCATTGCCAGCGTCTTGTCGCCGATGCGTTGGGCGTCGACGTCGGGGAACACCTCGTGGTCGGCCTGCTTCGCGTACTCGCCGAGATTCGTCGCCAAATCCGCGATCCGCTCGAGGTCGGTGATGATCTTGAACGAAGCCGCGATGAAGCGCAGGTCGCCCGCCACCGGCTGCTGGAGGGCGATGAGGTCGGTACACTGCCCCTCGAGTTCGAGGTACAGGTCGTTGATTTCGGCGTCGCCCTCGATGACCTTATCGCCCATCTCGGCGTCCTGTCGCTCTAAGGCGTCGAGGGCCATCCGGAGTCGCTCGGTGACGACCTCGCTCATGTAGAGCACATCGTCGCGGAGGCTCTCCAACTTCGACTGGTACTGTTCACGTGGCATCGTGTTGGCGTATTTGCCTCACCGAACATATAAAAACACGTCGGCGATTATCCGCCCGGGACGTGCGACCGAGACTCGATACCGTCGGAACCACGCCCGACCTTCACGGCTAGCGGTGGAGGTGAATTCACCCGACAGCGGCCGAATATGTCGCCTCGCCGATCGCAGCGACCGCAACGGAGCGCGTGAAAAGCTATTTACAAAAACCGGAGGCATTGGGACGGTAATGGACCCAATCGTCATTGTCGGCGGCGGCATCATCGGTGCCAGTCTCGCCTTCCATCTCCGAGACCAGCCCCGTCCGGTCGTCTTGTACGAGCGCGACGCGCTCGGCTCCGGCACGTCGGGTGACTCCGTCGCGCTCTTCGTCTGGCATCAATCTGCGCCGGATCGACTGAGCCACGAACTCCGGACGCGGTCGTGGGGCCAGTACGAACCGCTCATCGACGACGGAACACTCAGTTTCGAGCGAACCGGAACGCTCGACGTCGCAAGCGACGAGACGGAAGCCGACAGCCTTCGAGCGCTTACGACGGAACTCGACGCCATGGGCGCTACAGCGTCCTTTCTCGAACCGGAGCAACTGGCCGACCACGGCCTCAATCCCGACGCCGTTTCCGGCGCGATGTGGACCCCGGAGGACGGCTACCTCGATCCGTCGGAGATCATCCAGCACTACGTTCGCGAGGCAACCGACGCGGGCGTTACCGTCGAGACGCAGACGGCAGTCACCGACGTCGTGACCGAAGACGGCCGCGTCACGGGAATCGAGACCGAAGCCGGTGCGCAGTCGGCGGCCGCCGTGGTGAACGCGGCGGGACCGTGGGCACCGAGCGTGAACGAGATGGTCGACGTGTCGTTCCCGTTTCGGCACAACCGCGGTCCGGTGGTCGTCCTTCAAAAAGACGACCCGTTCACGCTGCCGTTCGTCCAGTTCAGCGACGGACTGTATGTCCGTGGAGAGGGTCGAAATCAGGCGTTTGCGGGGAAGTTCGGCGCGAGCTACGAGGATGCGGCGCGACTGACGCCGAGCGATGCCCGGTCGGTCGGTCACGACTTCTACCTCGAACTCGACGACTGCATCCAAGAGCGGATTCCGCGACTCGAGGGCGCCGAACTCGTCACCGAGTGGGTCGGCGTGCGGACCCTCACCCCTGACGGCGTCCCCGTCGTCGGCACGACAGAGGTCGACAACTTCTTCCTCGCTGCCGGGATGAACGGCCTCGGCGTAACGCTCGCGCCGGCGGTCGGTGAGTATCTCGCCGACGTGATCGCCGGCGACGACGTTGACGCCGATATGGAAACGTACCTTTCACCGGAGCGGTTCTCCTAGCCGGTTCCGGGCCGACCGGTCCACCGAGGGTTGTTGACGCAAGCCGAGTCTTCTTCTGTGGAGGGGCAAGAGAATTATCGCGAGTCGGACAGTTGTCGCTCTCGGTTTCGCAACGAATCGACAAAAGTCGTTTTCTGCATATAATCACCGCTCGTCGTGGTATGGTTTTCGCGTATAAGGAAGTGGGTTGGGGCAGATTTGAACTGCCGGCCTCCTCCATGTCAAGGAGGTGTCATAACCGGACTAGACTACCAACCCGAGGGGGCTTACTGACGCATTTCGACAAACCCGGGGGACATAATTGAACCTTTCGTTTCGGCTGCCCGTGACGGCCCGCGGTCCCGCGATCCAGCCCCGTCGGCGCGCAATGGCACGCGGCCTGCTACCGGCAGAATTCCGAGTTCAACGTGGTCGCCGTGGACCGCTTTCGACCGCTTTTACTGGATTGACGAGAACACCTCGGCATGGTCGATCTCGCCGCCCGCACCGAGAGGCTCGATTCGTACCTCGACGAACGCGGGCTCGAAGCGATCTGGTTCGCCAAGCCGAACGGATTCGCGTGGCTCACCGGCGGCGACAACGTCGTCGACGCCGACGCGGACATCGGCGTGGCCGCGGCCGGCTACGACGGCGCGCTCCGCGTGATCACCGACGGGATCGAGGCGGAACGGCTCGTCGACGAGGAACTCCCCGACGCGTTCGCGGTGGAGTCGTTCCCGTGGTACGCCAGTTCGCTCGCCGAAGCGGTCAGCGAGCGGTCGCCCGCGCCTGCCGTGGCCGACTTTGACGTGCCAAACTTCGAGCACGTAGACGGGAGTCGCCTGCGGCAGCCGCTCACCGACGACGACGTGGAGCGCTACCGCGAGTTGGGTCGCGAGGCCGCCGCCGCCGTCGAGACCGTCTGCCGCAACCTGGAACCCGAGGATCCGGAGTACGAGGTCGCCGCCGGGATCGACATCTCGCTCGCCTCCCGCGACGTCGACACTCCCGTCGTGCTCGTCGGGGGCGCTGAGCGCGCACAGGCGTATCGTCATTACACGCCGACCGACGCGACGCTCGGCGACTACGCTCTCGTCTCCGTCACCGCCGAGCGCGCCGGGCTGTACGCGTCGCTGACGCGGACCGTCGCCTTCGACGCTCCCGACTGGCTGGAGGAACGCCACCACGCAGCGGCCCGCGTCGAAGCGACCGCACTCGCGGCGACGGAAGCGGCGGCCGCGGGCGAACTCACGGATTCCGCCGCTCCAGACACCGCCGGTGACGTCTTCGACGCGATCCGCGGGGCGTACGAGGTCGTTGGCTTCGCCGACGAGTGGGAGCGCCATCACCAGGGCGGTGCCGCGGGGTTCGCCGGCCGCGAGTGGATCGCTGCGCCCGAGAGCCAAGAACCAGTCCGGCAGCCCATGGGCTACGCGTGGAATCCCACCGTACAGGGCGCGAAAAGCGAGGACACCCACCTCGTCGCACCGGGATTCTCCGAGACGCTGACGAAGACGGGCCAGTGGCCGACTCACGAAGTCGAACCGGTCGACGTTGAGGGAATTTCGACGGAACCGCGGGAGCTGTCGGCACCGGTCATTCGCTGAGTCGGATCGAGCGCGGCGATGC
>Ga0306899_1001314_pt1 | contig 9966 bp, 8 predicted proteins | sample AntRauMFilla3764_FD_190407 | JGI IMG/M metagenome (GOLD analysis project Ga0306899, IMG submission 190407) | Saline lake microbial communities from Rauer Islands, Antarctica - Metagenome Filla 3 #764 (v2) (version 2) | ecosystem: Environmental > Aquatic > Non-marine Saline and Alkaline > Saline ... | reverse complement strand
AAAAAAGCGAGTGTAGGCGCAGCCGAAAGTATCTTTATGTGTGGTTATAATCAATCCTGCCAGTCTTCACTTGCAGTGATGTCCTCAGTTATTGCCGACGCGGCTCCTGTAGTGAACAACCCTGCCAATACCGGATGAAAGACTGCGACCACGCGATTGATCCGAAGCTCGGCAAGCGCTCCGGGTTTGCACTCATTGCTGCCTTGGCCGTGATGAGTTTCATGGTGATGATTGCGATTAGCTTATTCACGCTGTCTTCCGTAAATGTCGCCGTGTCCACGCAGTCGCTGGCTCAAACCAAGGCTCAGGCCAATGCAAAGATGGCCTTGATGATCGCGATTGGGGAGCTGCAGAAGGAGATGGGGCCGGACATGCGTATTAGTGCACCGTCTGCAATTCTCGATACGGATGAAGACACAGAAGCAATTGATGGCGTCGTCCAATCGCAATGGCTAGGCGTCTATGACTCATGGGGAAATTGGCTGAACGATCAATACACCCCTCCTGACAAAAGCACGCTCAACATTGAGGACACCTACACCAAAGGCCGCGAGCAGATATTTCGAAGATGGTTATTGAGTTTACCTGAAGAACTCAAATCAGATCCCATAGTAGATGCCGTGGCAGCATTGGCGGCATCGGGTTTGAATGTTAATAATGATGACGAGTGGGTGACGATGGTTGGTGAGGGCAGTCTTGGCGACAGTGTGACAACAGACCCAGATCGCGTAACTCGTGCCTATCTGACCGATGCGGATGAAACTGGTCGATACGCCTGGTGGGTCGGCGGCGAAAACCAAAAAGCTAAAGTTACTTTGGCGAAAAAGAATCGCGGACTGCAAGCTAGCACGGCTTGGGAAGTCTCTGCCGGTAATACAGCCGAAGTGGGAGTAGGTAGTCTTACAGGCCTGACAGCACTTGATGACGATGAGGCTTCAGCGCAAAAAAATCATCACTTCAGACTCCATTAGTCTGGTTGATGGAGTCGACACTAGCGAAGTGCAGCAGAAATTCTTTGCACTAACCGCGACCAGTAAGGGGGTCTTGGCAAGTGTTCGCATCGGAGGGCTAAAGAAAGACCTCAGTCTGCTCTTTGAAAAGGAGAAAAACGACTTGCCCGCACCTTATCGCTTTAGCAGTTCAGCTGTCCAAGAGCCGTCACTCCGGCCAATGAGTCCGGACCTGACATCCTACAATCCCGAAATACCGATGCGCCACTTCCAATCTTGGACGAATATGCGGCACTATTATCGTATGTATCGTGATACGACCGACGCGTTAGATGGAGGATCGAACAACACCGGAGGAAAGGGCTCACTACAATGGGATAGTAGCAAACCTTGGACCGACATGTCTAAGATCAGCGAAATAAACGAACTCGGCACTTGGGATGGCTCCGACCACTACTGGAAGTTCCCCATCGTCGCCAAATACACTGTCATCTACAGCCACATGTATCGGAAGCATCCCACTTTTGGCGGTTATGAACTCTATGTAGTCTATACGCCAGTTGTCACCTTTTGGAACCCCTACAATGTCGAATTGCGAGTTCCAGATGGTAGGATGGGTGGCCGGTTTGGGGCACCCCGCGTCTGGCCCGTTTCGGCAATTTTGTTTACTCGTGATCCCAATACTGGACTGCATGTGCAAAATGACCAAGACCGATTTGCCTACCTATTAGGCGAGCCTCAGGGGCAAAACAACGTAACAGCCACCTTTCGTAGTAGCGGCGGATCCGATATTGTTTTTGCACCCGGGCAATTTCGAGTATTCTCACTCGAGGAATTCACCACCAATCTAGCAAACTCCTACAACATGGAATTGGTACCGGGGTTTAATCCCTTAGGCATCAACGGTGGTGACAGAATGCGAATCAGACCTTACCCCGGTTCTTCTTTGGTCAATGCTGGTTTGGATCCTCGTATGTCTCTAAGATTTGGCATCGGCGGGACTAACTTCAATATGAACGATGGTAACACACCCGGCTCATTGAGTTTGACGCAACTGTGGGACGGCAAAAGCTCTCCTATGATCTATGCGAATGACTGGTTTCGCGCAGATGAAAATACCATGCCGAGAACTTACAGCGAAAGCTTCACTCAGATCACGGAAGACGCGACACCAGCGAATCTCGTATCATGGAATCTACCTGCGGTTGAGCCTGCTGGAGGTTTTGAAAGCGATCCTGTCCCCTTTGCCTATGCGCAGATGGTGCTTAAGGGAGCTACGCCCTTCAACTATGACAGCATCAGTGGTGGTGTGTGGTCCCGGACCGACTGGCGCAGTCGCAACTGGATCCAGGCTCCTCCCACTTATTATGGCAACACGATGTATATTTCGGAAAACATCGCAACAGCTAACACCCAGAGGTGGGATAATCCCTATAGTATTAATTTCGGACCTTTGACTAATATCGGTGATGCGGTGGCACTGGCGGATCCGTTTGGCGACAAGTCGATCGCAATACTGGGCTCCGGCGCTTCGGCTATCGAGCAAGTCAGCCAAGTGCCAGCATTGGAGCTACCGACTGCTCCCATCTCCAGTCTTGCTGGTTTCGCAGGGATGAAAATCAATCCGGGTTGGACGGACCCGGTAGCGATCGTAGCGGCAAGCAGTAATCCCACTCTTCGACTGGGCACACTGGGCGGGACGGGAGCTACCACCAACGAAGCATCCGCTTATGCCGCCGAAGCGAAGATCTACGCTTATCAGAGTGGGGTCACGGGCCCGGGCATTGGAAATTCCTTTCTACACCCGATCATCGAGAGCTCCGAAGTCTATCGTAATTACGACAACTCAACGAGTATGGACCCTCAGAATAGGGAAGTGCCGGACAACTATCAGGCAAACGACCTAAAGCTATTTCGGGATTACTGGGATCATATCTTCCTACTTAACGATGCATTATGGGATGATTACTTCCTTTCTTCATTATCCAAACAATCCCGCACAACCGATCCCTCAGCGCCGCTACTTGAAGCTAGCATTGATCAACTGATCGCGGGAGAGCCTCTTGCCAACAACCGCTACGAATACTACGGCGCTGGCTTGGCTGGCAATGAGGTTAAGGATTTACTCGAGGACAGTGATAACTACCTGAAGAGCGCTGCTCATCTGATGATTGATGGTATGTTCAATGTCAATAGCACCTCGGTAGCGGCGTGGAAGGCCCTCTTTGCCGGCATTCGTGAACGCAAAGCGGTTTACCGCGATGAGAATGGAGTGTTGGGCGAAATAGAAGTGCCCTCCGATCAACGCATCGTCATCACCCGTCACAATACCTCAAACGGAGACGAGGAACTGGACAATCCAGAAAATGGTGCGACCATGCCCAGCGGCCAAAAGGGTTGGAACGGAGTTCGCTTTTTGGATGACGCCCAACTTCAAACTCTGGCTGAGCAATGCGTTAAGCAAGTTAAACTAAGAGGCCCATTTCTCAACTTTGCGGAATTCATCAATCGTCGTCTCTCCGATGATTCGCTAGGCATCATGGGTTCGCTGCAAAACGCAATTGATTATGATGATGAGAGTCCAAATCCAGCTTCGATCAATTATATGTTTAAGGAAGATCCAGATTATATGATCGATTCAGGCGATCTCTCAGGCTTGGAAATCGGCACGGTTGGCGCCGCAACCGGTTCACGTTTTGCAGGAATTCCCGGATACATAATTCAGTCCGATCTACTGAAGCCGATAGGCAACACACTCTCCGTGCGTGATGACACCTTTCGTATCCGTGCTTATGGTGAAGCCAATGGCCCCAATGGTGATCCCAAAGGGAAGGTCCGTGTATGGTGCGAAGCTATCGTGCAGCGCCTACCGGAATATATAGATGCAAGCAATTCTTCTCATGAAGCCTCGCGCATCATGAATGCGAATGGAGAATTCCAAGATAACCCTGCCATCACTAATACCAACCGCCTCTTCGGACGTAAATTTAAAGTAGTGAGCTTTAAATGGTTGGATGAGTCTGAAATTTAAACGATCCGTGAGTTACTGCCGAATATTTTCATTTTTTTGTCTGCCGTTTGTCTGCTTATTAGCTGTTGCTGATGGCCAGCTTGCGGAGGAAAGCAGATCGAACGAATCGAACGAATCGAGCGAGCCGAGTAGTGGTAGGCTTGCTTGGTTTATCCAAACATCGATCCCTGATGGCTTCAAGAACCCTGCTATGGTTAAGTCAGGAAAGGATGTCGTAATGCTGACACTCTCCAACCGAAGCGCTTCCAGAGCGGTCTCTATACCCGAAGATGGTGTCTTGCAGTTCGTTAAGGAAATTCCGAATCCCCAAAAAAAAGATGCCGTGATTTACCAAGTATTGGCACAGGCGGTTATTCCTAAAGATGTGGAGAGGGCTCTTGTGATTATGCATCCTACACCCGATCCTAAGGAGGGGGGCCCTGTATTTATCTCCAAAGTGCAGTCATTGAGTGAATTCAAAGGTGGCGACCACATGTATATCAATCTGACTCCTACCAATATAGGGGTCGAAATCGCAGAGGATAAATTGGGATTAACGCCGGGCGCGATGGTAATTCAAACCATTAAGGGGGTCGATTCAGTCCAATCCATCCCTTACCGCTACAGCTACTACAACAGCGATAAACAACGGTGGATGACTTTGAGTGCTTCAATGACTATCTCCAGTCCAAGTAGGAGAGAGGTCTTCATCTTCAGTCTCAGCCAAAATACTGGGCGCATTCGCTGTAAAGGAATTACGATTCCTGTGGTAGAATGAACAGCGATTCACTGAAGCACAAAGTGAAAAGGTCGTTTTTGAAGCGATTCAAGGAGGAATGTGTGCTCAAGATACCCGGGATAAATTCGGAATCATGTAAGGGTGAAAATCACTGTAGTTAGAGTCTTGTCAGCGGTAGCCGAACGCCTTCGCGTTTGGTCCGAACCTTCCGACAGTTCGAAGCGCTCTCCAAAGCCGAAGGGCTTCGGCTACGTTTCAATTTCAGGCGGTAGCCGAACGCCTTCGCGTTTGATCTGAACGTTTCGACAGTTCGAAGCGCTCTCCAAAGCCGAAGGGCTTCGGCTACGTTTCAATTTGAGGTGCGGTAGCCGAACGCCTTCGCGTTTGGTCCGAACCTTCCGGCAGTTCGGAGCGCTCTCCAAAGCCGAAGGGCTTCGGCTACGTTTCAATTTCCAGGCGGTAGCCGAACGCCTTCGCGTTTGGTCCAAACCTTCCGGCAGTTCGGAGCGCTCTCCAAAGCCGAAGGGCTTCGGCTACGTTTCAATTTCCAGGCGGTAGCCGAACGCCTTCGCGTTTGGTCCAAACCTTCCGGCAGTTCGGAGCGCTCTCCAAAGCCGAAGGGCTTCGGCTACGTTTCAATTTCAGGCGGTAGCCGAACGCCTTCGCGTTTGGTCCGAACCTTCCGGCAGTTCGGAGCGCTCTCCAAAGCCGAAGGGCTTCGGCTACGCTTTTTCAACGCGCAGGACCATCGGGTGACTTTCGGCAAGCAATTAAGTTTGCCTAGCTGCCATTGATTTCTAACTTAACCTAATATGATTCTGCCTACATCCGATTCCGAACGATTTGAGCTTTGCCGCAGTGAACTTTTTACTGCTGTCGTGGGCGATATTATGGATACGCTCGGCTACACGCATCAATTTCTTCCGCCACAGGTGCAAGCCTTGCGCGATGACATGGTGGTCGTCGGCAGAGCCATGCCCGTCCTGGAAGCAGACGACTACAGTGCCAGCGAAGGCCCCGGTCGTGCAGGAGTTGACCTGAATCAACCCTTCGGGCTTATGCTTCGGGCTCTGGACGATCTGCAGCAGGATGAAGTTTACATCTGCACGGGTGCTTCCCCTAAGTTTGCGCTCTGGGGCGAGCTAATGAGCACGGCCGCGCACAATCGTGGAGCCGCGGGAGCGGTTGTTGATGGTTATTCACGCGACACCCGGGGCATTCTCTCACTTAACTTTCCTACCTTCTCTTACGGACGCTACGCACAGGACCAGCGTGTGCGCGGTAAGGTGATCGACTTCCGTTGCGCCATCGAAATTCAAGGTGTGCGCATTGCGCCGGGTGACATTGTCTTTGGCGATATTGACGGCGTCTGCGTGATTCCTAAAGCGATTGAGGAGGAGGTGCTGGCCAAGGCGATCGAAAAAGCACAAGGTGAAAAGGTCGTTTTTGAAGCGATTAAAGGAGGAATGGGTGCTCAAGATGCCTGGGATAAATTCGGAATCATGTAAGGATGAAAATTACTGAAGTTAAAGTCTGGCTCGTCGAGGGCGTTAAATACAACTGGACGATGCTTAAAGTCGTCACCGATACTGGCCACACGGGGGTCGGAGAGGCGACGAACTGGCCGGGCAGCCCGATCATCGAGGCGGCGGCCCGCCATGTGGGCGAGCGCGTCATTGGCCTAGACCCGATGCGCACCGACTTCATCTGGCAGAAGCTCTACCGCGATCTCAATTGGATCGGCCCTTACGGTGCCTCGATGTGTGCCATCAGCGGGCTCGATATGGCACTGCTCGACCTGAAAGGCAAGGTGCTAGGTGTGCCCTGCTATCAACTGCTGGGCGGTGCCTTTCGCGACCGAATTCGGCTCTATGCCAATTACTGGTTTACGGGGGGTGGCCACAGTGCCGAGGACTACGCGAGGCAGGCCAATCGGGTCAAGGAACTCGGCTTCACCGGCCTGAAGTTCGACCCTTTTGCCCACACCAATTATCTTTACGGCGAGGATTTGCATGCGGATTTGACCCTGACTCCTAAGGAACAAGATCACGCTTACAAAGTAACGAAGGCCGTGCGTGAAGCCGTCGGCCCCGAGTTCGACATGATGATCGAGACGCATGCGATGCTCAACTTTGAGATCGCGGTGAAGATGGCAGAGCGCCTGGCCCCGCTCGGAGTGACCTGGTATGAGGAACCGGCTGGGCCAGAGAGTGCCGAAACCTTAAGAGCCTTTCGCGATCGCCTGCCCTCGAACGTTCCAATCTGCGTGGGCGAGCGTCACTACACACGGCACGGCTTCCGGCCCGTGCTAGAGAAGCACATCTGTGATTTCATCATGCCGGACATCACACGCTGCGGTGGCCCTAGCGAGATGAAGCGTATTGCGACGATGGCCGAGGCCTATGGTGTGTTGATCGCGCCGCATAATCCCAACGGGCCGCTCAGCACATTGGCCAGCGCCCATGTTTGCGCGACAGTGCCCAACTTCTTTCGTTGTGAGTTCATGCTCAACGATGTGCCATGGCGTGATGCCTGCATTTCCGAACCACTGGACGTGCGCGACGGGTATCTGCACCTCTCGGACCGTCCGGGCCTGGGCGTCGATCTGGTCGAAGAAGAACTGGAGAAACACCCCGGCATTCGCGAGTTAAAAGCCAAAGATAACTTTTACGTCTAATCCAATAATAGCTCCTGCATTCTCATGCTCTCGATCAATCTGCTGAACCAACGCGCTGTCGTCACCGGTGTGACTAGCGGCATTGGTGCTGCTATCGCCAAAGTCCTGGCTCAGGCCGGTTGTGAGGTGGCCGGTTGCGGACGTAGCCCCTCAGATTCAGAGGGCGCGCGCGCCTTTATCGAATCGGTCGAAGCTCTCGGACGGCAGGCCGTTTACCTAAGAGCTGATCTTACAGAAAAGACCGCCCCGGATGCTTTTATTCAAAATGCGGCCGAGGCACTGGGTGGCATCGACCTGCTGGTTTCCAACGCTGGTCGAAATATCTTCGAAGGTGCCAAAGACTGCAGTGAAGCGTCGTGGGATGAATGCATGAATCTCGACCTCGCCTCTCACTGGCGACTCGCAAGGGCCGCACAACCGCATCTTGAGCAAGCCAAACCTGGCGTCATTCTCATCATCGGATCCAATCACGCTTGGAATAGTATACCCGGCTGCTTCCCCTACAACGTGGCAAAAGCCGGACTTCTCGGCATGGTGCAATCGCTTGCCATTGAGTGGGGCCCAGAGATCCGCACCGTCGGCATTGCTCCTGGCTTTGTCGATACGGCAGGCAATCAATCCTGGTTTGATACTTTTCCCGATCCTGCCGCCGAACGTGCGCGCACCGAGGCGGTGCATCCGGTCGGGCGCATCGGGCGCGTCGAAGAGATCGGGCAGCTCTGCGCCTTCCTTGCCACACCCATGGCCGGTTTTATTTCCGGGGTCACACTTTGCGTTGACGGCGGTCGCAGCGCACTGCTGCAGGATAGCTGACGGCGCAAACGCGGCACCTAAAAAAGTCACTTACTTGCTATGGTGTCAGACATATTGAACACATGTGGTTCCAGGGCTTTAATGATATGGTTGGGCCTTATCCGCGAACAGAACCCAATAAGGGCAAAAAGAGCACTAAAGATTTTTCAGAATACAGCCGCTTACTCTCCTGTTTCATCCGCAACGTTCGAAAAGATCTGAATGCCCCCGAACTGCCCTTTGTGGTCGGGGTGCTGGGTGTCGGTGGCAAAGAGGCAGGTGCAGGCACGGAGGCTTTCCGTCAAGGCATATGGCCGCACCCGCAATGAGCGATGAGTTCAAGGGCAACGGTGCCAACGTATTTACCGAAAACTACTGGCCTACGGAAACCGACGCCGTCCAAAAGAAGGTGAATCAGGTCAAAAAACCTTTTTCGACCGCTTCCTATTGAGGTTGAACCTACTACTCCGCATTATAGCGTTCGATCCATTCCCGACTCCAACTGTCGAAATCGCCCGCTTCAATGTGCGCCCGGGCCTGTGCCATGAGGTCGAGGAAAAAGTGAACGTTATGAATTGAAAGCAGCGTGTGCGCCAGCAGCTCTTTTGCCATCACTAGGTGGCGCAGATAGGCGCGGCTAAAATTCCGGCAGGTATAGTTGTCCGCTTCCATGATGGGCGCCGCATCGTGTTTGAAGCGCTCGTTCTTAAGGTTCAGCGGACCTTCCAGCGTAAAGACGGTAGCATGGCGTGCCAGTCGCGTCGGCATGACGCAGTCGAACATATCCATACCCAGCCCAACCATTTGGAGCAGTTGTGGCGGCGTGCCGACTCCCATGACATAGCGTGGTTTATCCCTTGGCATGACCGGCGCGCAGGCTGCGACTTGCTTCAACATTTCTCCTTCGGGTTCACCCACGCTGACGCCACCCACGGCGTAGCCGGGAAAGTCCATCTCTGCCAGGGCCCGCCCGCAATGCTGACGCAGGTCGTCGTAGGTCGAGCCCTGAATGATTCCGAACACGTGGTGCCCACTCTCTAAGAAACCGTCCTCCCGGGCATGGTCGAGGAACTCGCCTGCCCAGCGAATCGTGCGGCTTACTGCTTGTTCGCATGCATCGCGCTCACAGGGAAAAGGCGGGCACTCGTCCAGCACCATGGCAATATCCGTATCGAGATTGGCCTGAATTCGATAACACTCCTTCGGATCAAGAAAGAGCTTCTGCCCGTCGAGGTGAGAGCGGAACTCGATGCCCGCTTCAGTGATTTTGCGCAGCTTGGCCAAACTGAAGACTTGAAAGCCCCCGCTATCAGTCAGGATGGGCCCGTTCCAATTCATAAACTTATGCAGGCCGCCAAGATCACGAATCAATTCCGAGCCCGGCCGGATGTTCAGATGGTAGGTATTGCCCAGAATAATCTGCGAGCCCACCTCTTCGATCTGGATTGGCGTCAGCCCCTTCACCGTCGCTTGAGTGCCGACTGGCATAAATATGGGCGTCTGGATCTCGCCGTGTCGCGTTTTTAAGACGCCACGCCGGGCCCCGCCGGATTCTTTGAGTAAAGTGAACATTGAGAGAACGTTTAACATCGAACGTCGAACATCCAACATCGAATTATAGGCCGAGAACAGTTATCCAAAACGCGAATTATCCTCGCAATTCAGGATATCCAGCCTTGACTTAGCCATCTAAATTTAATTAACTTAGCCAAATGGAAGTAAAGACAGGAAATCTCCGCAACAACCTCAGTCGCTATTTGAAGCGAGTGCGGCAGACAGGTGATACGCTTGTGGTCAT
>Ga0306899_1001307_pt1 | contig 10016 bp, 9 predicted proteins | sample AntRauMFilla3764_FD_190407 | JGI IMG/M metagenome (GOLD analysis project Ga0306899, IMG submission 190407) | Saline lake microbial communities from Rauer Islands, Antarctica - Metagenome Filla 3 #764 (v2) (version 2) | ecosystem: Environmental > Aquatic > Non-marine Saline and Alkaline > Saline ... | reverse complement strand
GACAGCGACAGCTCTCCGTCGATCCGTCCGTAATTCTCTCGTCGAGACCGTCAGTACAACCGCTTCGACACAGAACTCAGGCCGCAGAAACAGCTAGCCGAGGATGCTTTGTGAGGTACTGAATCTTACATCACTTGCCAAATTGGTGTGACGACGGATTATCTGAAATCCATAGAGTTCTCTCTGAGGGTGGTTCGCTCGTCATCTATGAACCAGGACGGTACAATCCACCGGCGTTCCTTCGGCGACGGTATTTCCCTTCGAACATCCACACCCCCGACGAGAAGCCATTTAATCCACGGGAACTCCATGACGAATTGGACGCAAAGTTCAGCCGTGTAGATATCAATGGACACTGTCTCTTCTCAAATATACTCCCCGTCGTCTTCAGATCAAGCCCGATAGAGGTCCCCACCCGTGTCACCGAATCAGTGTATCGGCTTGAACAGCCGCTAACAGATACTCATTTGAGACAATTTGCATGGATTCTGACTGGAATTGCATTTAAGTAGTAGTAGTTCCAGACATCAGCAGCTCTTCATGTCAGGAAGCTCCCTCCGGCTGTCACCTAATACTCATTCGCATATCAGTGTATCTTTTCGCGGAGTAACAGTCCAACGTCAACCACAACACTGTATAGCTGTCTGACTACGATTTTCAGGTCGAACCAGAACGACTGTTTACGAATGTATTCAATATCATACCGGATTTTCTCTGATGGTTCATGCCCTGTCACTTTGTTTATCTGTGCCATCCCCGTCAATCCTGGCTTAACAAACCACCTGCTCCGCCACTCTACTACCTCACTCTGAATATCGGTATCCAGCTCGGGTCGCTCCGGCCGTGGTCCGACAACACTCATGTCCCCAATCAGTATCGACCAGAGCTGTGGGATTTCGTCCAGGTGTGTTCGTCGGAGTATCCAGCCGACCCTCGTGACTCGTGGATCAATGGCCCCTGCATCCTCTTCGCTCAGTTTTGCACCAGTCTGAGCCTCAGCGTTCGTCACCATACTTCTGAATTTATAAATCGTGAATGTCTCACCAAACGCAGCTGTTCGTGTCTGACTGTAGAGCACCGGTCCAGCCGAATCGAGCTTGATCGCGGTAGCAATTACGGCCAGTAGTGGGGCCAAGCAGAGGAGCGCCACTCCGGCAAACACGATGTCGAATCCACGCTTTACCAGATAGTCCTGCCAGTCCCATGGTTCCAGATGTGTATCAACGAGTTCACCGCCAGCTGCATCGGCAACGAGCACACTGTCAGCGTGGTTACGGTGGACTTTTGCTTGAACGCCGTGTTCGAAACACGCTGAAAGCGTTCCAAAGAATTCCTCGCGGTCTGGGTGCTCAAAGGCTAACAGAACCGTGTCTATATCATTTTCGACCAGTACCTCCTCCAGTCGTGAGAGCCCGCTGAGTCGCGGCAATTGCTCTGGCCGTTCAATAGTCGCACCACCATCGGTGATTCGGTACTTGCTCTCACCGGGGAGGACGCCAGGTGGCGAGACGACGCCCAAGATAGGAACATCTGAACCCTCGTGCAGTGTTCGCATGACATCCATGTCATCGCCGACGATAATCGCCCGCGAGGAGACGTGCGGCCGCTGCCGAATCGTAACGAACCACAGGGGGAGGACGACAGCGAGGAGGCCGACCGTCGCGATGAGTGTGGTCCGTGGCAGGCGCGACGACCAGTCGAAGTAGCCCAGTGTCGCCAGCACGGCCGCGGTGAGAAAGACCCGTTTGTGGGTCAGCGAGATGGTGTCGAGAATCCGTCGCGGCCGGGGTTTGAACAGCGGCCACAGCACGACGAGCATTATCGCAACTGTCGTGGCCACCTGATCTGATAGCGCGCCGTTTGAGAACGTGGTCGGCTGTAAGTTATCCAGCGGCGGGACCGTCGTAACGAGCATCTGGACGAGCGGCGTATTGGCAACGACGACTGCGGCGGCGACGAACACCGCCGCCCCACAGATCGCGGCCAGACGATACCGCCATCCAGACTGCATTATGAGATAAGTTGGGATTACGGTATAAAAATACTACGAGGTCGACTATCACACCTGATATCGTCGTACGTAGGCTGTCTCGGTGAACTGTCACGTGAGAGTAAACGGTTACCCGCCGTCCGATAGACCAGACTTACGCCGGGCGGGGCCTCGCTTCACGACCGCCGCACCAGCGGCTCGTACCACTCCCGATTCGCTTCGTACCACTCGATAAACTTCGCCACACCTTCCCGAATCGTATGACTCGCTTCGTACCCTAGCAGCTCCCCAGCCAGTTCGGTATCGGCGTGGGTGTGCTCCGAATCGGCGTCGTGGCGCTCGGCGTACTCCAGGTCCAGCTCGGGGGCCAGCTGGTCGCGGATCTCCTCGGCCAGCGTCTTGATCGCTATATTATCGGTGGACCCGATATTCACGGCCTGCCCGTCCGCCGCATCCTCTTCTAGCAGGGTGACGTTCGCCTCCACGACGTCCTCGATGAAGGTGAAATCGCGCGTCTGCGTGCCGTCCCCGTAGATGACGGGCGCCTCCCCGTTCATACACCGCGAGACGAAGTTGGAGATGGCCATGTTCGGACGCATCCGCGGGCCGTACACGGTGAAGTACCGCAGCGCCACCACGGGGAAGTCGTACACCTCGCCGTACGAACAGGCGTAGCGCTCGGACGAAAGCTTCGACGCGCCGTAGGGACTGACCGGCGTCGTCGGGTGCTCTTCGTCGTAGGGCAAGTACCGCGGTTTCCCGTACACCGACGACGACGATGCCATCACGAACCGCTCGATACCGGTGTCTCGACACGCATCGAGCAAGTTCAACGTCCCGTCGACGTTCACTTCGTCGTACTTCCGGGGCTCCTTCACGCTCGGTCGGACGCCGGCCTGGGCCGCCTGGTGGTAGACGTAGTCGGCGTCGCCCACCAAATCGGCGACGAGGTCGGCGTCGCGGACGTCCCCCTCGACGAGTTCGTAGCTACCCCCACCGTCTTCAGCGGCCTCGCGGCCGGTCTCGACGTTGTGCTCCTTGATGTCGAGGTCGTAGAACGGGTCGAAGTTGTCAAGCACCACGACGCTGTGTCCGTCGCGGGCGAACCGCTCGGCGAGGTGGCCGCCGATGAAGCCCGCGCCGCCGGTGACGAGGATGTCCATTACCGAAAGGGCGATGGCCAGTATATAAAAAACGTCGGGTATGGTGCGTGTTCACAGTTGAGGGTCTTCCGATGGGCTGGTCACGTGTTGGTCGTCATAAGTCCGGTGGCCGCGTGGTCGATTGTGTTTACTTCCGCAGGTAACGACTCAGAGAGCCCCCGCGATCTCGGCTTTGGCTCGCGGGCCGCGCGAGGCGGTTTCACCGCCTCGACTTCGCGGCGCGTAGCGCCGCGCAAGGCCCGCTCGCCAAGACGAGGGACCTTCGGTCCCGCGCGACCCGCGACTCGCTGTCGTCCGAACGGCGCTGCGCGCCGTTCGTGATCACGAGAGAGCGAAGCTCTCTCGAACGACGCTCCAGTAGGTGCTTGCGTCGTCGGGGTTCGTCGAGAACGCGGCCCCTTTCAGTCCCACCCATGCCGGCTGACCAACCGGCTACGGGTGGACTGAAAGGGGCGGCTGGCTCCGGGAAGGCGGGCGACGCAAGCACCGCAGGCCGAAGGCCGAGGCGCACAGCGAGCCCCCCAACCGGAGCCAGCCGGGGCTTTCTGGCTGTTCGAGATTTAATTCGCGCAACTAAACACTGCCGCGTGGTCAGTACGGACTGACGCGAACTGGTGTGCGAGCAAACTCGCTGGCGTTCCGCGTCACGACCGGTTCGTCCCGGCCGACGGCGATTCCCGCCACCATCGCATCGACGGCACCGATCTGCTCGCCACGCCCGGCGAGGTCGCGCTGGATATCTACGGCACGACGCGCTGCTTCCTCGTCGTAGGGAACCAGCGGGACGTCGTCGAGAATCTCGTCGAACTGCTGGCCGGTCGACGTCGTCGGGTCGATACCGATTCCGACCTCGGTGTAGACCAGCGTCGGAACGACGAGCAGTTGGTCGTCGATCTCGTCGAGCTTCGCGACCGCTCCGGCATCGTCCGCGAGCAAGTCGATCAGGAAACAGGCGTCGAGAATCACTGTTCGGTCTGGCGCTCGGTATCCATGCGTTCGTCTACGTCCGCACGGAAGGACCGGGACGCTGCGCGAATCCGGGCGACCTCGTCGTCTGTTGCTAATCCGACCAGCCCGTACAGTGGATGCTCTTCCTCGCTGAGAAACCGATCGATGACGTCGCTAAAGGACTCGTCGTCGCCCTTTTCACGGCGCAACCGCTCGTAGGTCTCTTCTTTGAGACTGATCGTTTTGCTCGACATCTGTGTATCTGTGTATCGGCTTTCTGTGTATATATTGGTTGGGTCACTACACCCGTGTGACTGACGCAAACGCGCTATCGTTCGCTGCTCAGACCATGTGGAGTTCGTACCCCTCCGCTTCGAGCCCGGCCACGTCCGGCGCGTGGGCGGTGCCGTCTATCTCGAACCCCTCCGCTTCGACGGCGTCGACGACGTCCATCGCGGTGGCGCAGTGGTCACAGACGCCGGCGACGAGTCCCCGGTCCTTGGCCCGCTCGTAGGCCTCGACCGCGGGCGGCGCCCGCTCCCCGTAGCCGTCGAAGAAGTTCGTCGCCGCGCCATCGAAGTAGACAGCGACCTCGTGGCCCGCTTCGTCCAGCTGGGCCGCGTAGGTCAGCGGGTTCGCGAACTTGCCTGGATTGTCCGGGTCAGACAGCAACAGGAAGGCGTGCTTGGCCATGGTTCAATCATTAACTGGCGCGTCAAAATAGCTGGCGCCGTGTCGGCAAGCGGACCTATCTACAGAGTGGGGTTTCCATCAGCCACCGCTTCACGGGGGAATATAAGTGATGCAGCGCATTTACGGCCTCTCGTAGTATTGCTTTCGTTAGCCTCGAACCAACGCACAGCGCCTCAGCGAACGTCGAGGATCGTCCACGCTAAAACAACTGGGTATAAACGGCCTATGGACACTCTCAGTGAATCGGATGTCGACGCTGCTCGGGTGAAATAGCGTGTCCGATTCGCAACGTTGCTACCGCCCATTTACTAACCAACACTCTCCGTGAGTATGACCATTTGTTGGTTAAGATGTCTCAATCGGGTCCCCGAAACAGAATGCACGTATGACGAAATCAAACGGGGAGACCCCTCTTGTCATGAGCGCTTGCTGTACCGAGTAAGTGAAAGACTCTATGAGATGAATCCGGTGAGTTGTTTCCCACACCCCATCTGTCATGAGCGCTTCGAGCTAACCTTCGGACCTAGCGCTCGTGACAAAGGGGGTGTCAGATATATAAATAAAAATCGCATATGACGCCTATGACGCATGGTTTTAAGTACTAATCTGGTTATATGCAACTATACTGCTGATGTTTACCACGTCAAACATATTCTCGAACGAGGAAGCACTTCGAAACGATTGGGTCCCTGATGAACTCCCAGAGCGAGAAGATGAAATTGACAAACTGAAATTTGCGTTCCGTCCGGCGACCAACGGGACAACGCCACACAATATCTTCCTCTATGGGAAGTCTGGTCAGGGTAAAACAGCAGCGACAGAATATGTTCTTGAAGGACTTCGAGAATTCTTCCATGGGGAAGGAAGTGAATTGGGGACAGATCTCAACGTCATCTATGCCTCTTGTGAGGATGCCCACTCATCATATCAAGTCGTCGGTGAGATTCTCACTGCTGTCGAACCTGGAACAACGGATCGTCCAAAAGGGCACTCAATAGGGGACTTGAATAAGCGGCTCTTTCGAGCGCTGGATAAGAAAGGGGGACTCAATGCAATAATTTTAGACGAGATTGATAGCATTGGTAGTGACGACAGCATCCTCTACCAGATTCCTCGGGCTCAATCAAATGGCCGGTTAGAGAACGCACACGTGAGTGTCGTGGGTATTTCGAACGATTTTGATTTTTATAATAATCTCTCACGGAAGGTCAAAGACACTCTCTGTGATGTTGAGCTTCACTTTGAGCCCTATGACGCAAATCAACTTCGAACAATCCTCCGACAACGGGAACAGATAGGTTTCACCGATGGTGTGTTAGAAGATGATGTCATTCCGCTGTGTGCTGCCTTAGCCGCACAAGATCACGGCTCAGCGAGACAAGCAATTCAGTATCTCCACCGAGCGGGGGAACTCGCACGTGATGACGGCGTAGAAACGGTCACTGAAGGGCATGTTCACCGAGCACAGGATGAAATCGACAAGGAAGATCTTATTGAAGATTTTGTGAGCATGACAACTCAAGATAAGCTGGCGCTTGCAGGATTACTGATACTTGAAATCAAGGGTGACGTCCCCGCTCGGACGAAAGAGATCTATACACAGTATACGAAAATCACCGAGTTCATCGATGCAGATACGTACACTAAACGGAGAATGTATGATCACCTACAGGCCATGTCCACCCACGGTTTCATCGAGTCACGAGAGGTGAACAAGGGCCATCGTCAGGGTCGACATTTAGAATTTGAGCTAAAAATTGGCGTCAATGAAGCTATTGAGGCACTTGAACAAGATAGCCGATTTAGCGGGATTCCCGGGAAGCTTCAGGAGATACAAGAACTAAGCGAATTCCCGTCGCGGTAGAACTGAAATACGAGTTTTCCGTTCGACGATACGCTTATGACGTATGGGGGGTCTACCCCATTAGCCAGAAAACGAGCTGTGGGGATAGAATTGAATCTCTACCTATGAAGCGCTCGTGACATAGGGGGTGTGTCCGCTTCGGGGTTTGGCTTTCACTCGGTATGAGGGGTGTGTCTACTATCGATCTATCGAAGATTATCTAAAATACACGGATACCAGGAGTCTCACCTGTGGTCGCTGAAAGCACAGGAAACGGTGGTGTGTCGCCTGCGAAATGAGAGAAGGCTAACGACATTGATCGCGCTACCGAACGTTGCTGTTTCAACGTTCGCATACGCGGAGTCGTCTGCAACAGACCCTGAAAGTACCACTTGACGACTATCGTACCCGAGATTCGGACACGAACGGTTTCACACACGGACGTAGTCTGGTGGTTTTCCTGATTTCCTCGGTGCACGTAAGGAAGATATGATTTGCATCGGTGAGAGCCAATAGTGCTCTCCTGGGGCCCCAGAGATGCTTTGTCGCAGGTATTGTGATTAATTCGGCAAGAACCGTTGTCACACTCGGCTGTATCGTCCGCAAGAAGGCGGTTGCGGAGGTATCTACTGGAGTGTGTGCCAGTTGGGTGCTATTGCGCGGCTCGCAAGAGCGAGATGAGTGTATAAAGGGGCCCACAGAGGGCCACAGAGAGCACATTCATGTCGTGTGCTGGGCGTTACGAGTGGTCAAGACCGAGAGCACGAAATCGGAAAAACCGATAGACGCGAGTCGTGTGTGAAAGCAATTTGTGCGGAGAAATCGCTCGATTCGAGCCTCTATCGATGGCCACCGACGGGAACGAATTTGCCCTGAAATAGCTGTACTGGCTCGCTGTATGCCTTCTTCGTCACTTTTGCGCTACAGACGACGACGTCGACGTCTTCGACACACTCTTGCTTTACTCCTGGTGAAACCCCCTCTTGCGGGCGATAGAAGCGAGTGTGGAACTTTTGATGCAAAATTAGTCTACTTTAGCGTCGACACTCAATCTGTTAGACCACATGTTCACTACTCCACATGGCCCCGGGGGAGGTGAGTTGCGATGAGAATATTGATGGTAATCGGTCGTGTGACTCTTTCCGAACCCAACCTTGGACAATCGCCCCGCTTGGGAGTGTACAGATACGAAGAATAGTGACTAGGACAGGCAGTTCCCGTGGGGATATACGCGCGGCGTAGACGGCGTGGATGAGGGTGAAGCGACCCGAGCAGCCCAGCGACGACTGTACAGGGAGAAACCGGACACGCACGTGGACCATCGACATCGACGGATGAATAGATAGATTTCAAACTATTCGTGTAAAGATGGCGTCCAAGGATGGCACCGTCTATGGGTTTTCCTATCCTTGGGAGCACTCAAAAATCAGTAAAGTCCCTGTATGTATCGGATGGTTGGCTCCCTACAATTGCTCTGAGGACCCGTAGAGGGCGTTATCACGAGAGCTGCATTGGTGGGTTCCAGCTACGTGTCTCTCGGCCCCGGCCTAGGTTCGATATGTCTACTTTGGTCTTCTACTAGCGGTTCTTTCTCCAAGGTTGGTTCTCGACACCAAGCTACGACTATTGCGGATCCACAAACGTGTTTGCAAACGCTGATTCAGAGCAAAATCTGGTTGTGCCGACCAGTTTTCGGCTCCGTTACTCGCTCGTCGCCAGGTTCTCCGCAGCCAACTCAGAGTCCACTTCGCCCTGCAGCCGTTCCTCGGCCTCGTCGCGGTCCTCCGGGTAGCCGATGTCGTTGCGCCAGCCGTCCATGCGGATGGCGTCGATGGTGCGCCCGGAGTGAAGCAGGAGGTCGATGGCGTCGCTGATCTCGTACTCGTTCCGGTTGGAGGGCTGGACGAGGTGACAGGCGTGGAAGATAGCGGGCGTGAACGTGTAGAAGCCGGTCATCACCAGGTTCGACGGCGGGTCCTCGGGCTTCTCGATGACCTCCGTTATCTCGCCGTACTTGTTCGTGTCACAGACGCCGTAGCGGGAGGCCTCGTCCCACGGGACCTCCTCGACCAGGAAGGCGGCGTCGGCGCGTTCCTCCTGCTGGCGGTTGACGACGTCGTGCAGGTTCGCCTGGAAGACGTTGTCGCCCAACATCAGCATGAAGTCGTCGTCGACGTCGTCTTCGACGGTCAACAGCGCGTGGGCCAGCCCCAGCTGCTCGCGCTGGTGGGTGTAGGTGATGGGGACGCCGTCGAACTCGTCCTCGTAGTGGTTGATGATGGCCTGTTTCTTGTAGCCGACCACGACCAGCAGTTCCTCGGCGCCCAGTTCGATGAGCTGCTCGAAACAGTGTGTGAGGATGGGTTTGCCGGCGACTTCGACCATGCCCTTGGGCTTGTCCTCGGTGAGTGGTCGCAGTCGGGTCCCCTCTCCGGCGGCGAGTACGACAGCTTGCATACTCCCCTGTGGTTTGCCACCGTGTAAAACTCTTGTCGCATCTAGCGACTCGACAGCGCCGTCGTCGCACCGACGGCCCGGCGCTTGCACCACTGTCCGACCGCCCGGAGTCCGGGCGCGCCGTCGACGGCCCACAGCAGCGTCGCGGCGGCGAAGAGGACGATCTCGGCGAGTAGATACGGGGTGAGATCCGCCGCGAGGAAGTGCGCGACGATGCCGGGCGACTCAGCGTAGCTCGGCAGCGAGAGAGCGGGCCAGAGCAGGTAGGAGAGTTCGGCGAACTCACCGTCGAGAAGCGAATAGACCCCGTCGGTCGCGAGGTGGACGAGATAGCCGATGGCGAAGCCGGCCCAGGCCCGTCGTCCCGGGTCGTCGTCGAGGCGCCACCACAGCACCGCCAGCAGCGGGAGCGCGACCAGGAGCGAGTGGGCCCCGGCCCGCCCCGACGGCAGGACGCCGAACGTCCACGCCAGTGGCTTGTCGACGAGGTCGGGAAACTGCGTGCCGACGGCCAGCGGGAGGACGACGCCGGCCGTCGGCGCGCGGCCGTCCCGGGAGCGAACCCAGAGCGAACAGACGAGATAGCCGACGGCGGCGTGTCCCCAGGGCCACATATCCCCTCCTCCGGGGGTGTCGAAAATGAGCCTTCTGTTTCGCGAACACGTCCCACCGCGTCACTGCTCGACTGCGCGCCGCGTACCGTTTCGGACGGCGGGCTCGTCGACCGCCACCGTCGCGGTCGAACTGCCGGTTTCGACGGTGTACGTTCCGGGGTTGGCGACGCGGAGTTCGTACGCGCCGCCGGGACTCGCCCGAGTCTGTCGCGTGTACTCGAACTCGCCGCTGGGGAGCGAGACGGTCGCCGTTGCGGTCACGGTCGCGTTCGGGCTGGCAGTCCCGGTCAGCGTCGCACCGGGGACCA
>Ga0306899_1001304_pt1 | contig 10022 bp, 9 predicted proteins | sample AntRauMFilla3764_FD_190407 | JGI IMG/M metagenome (GOLD analysis project Ga0306899, IMG submission 190407) | Saline lake microbial communities from Rauer Islands, Antarctica - Metagenome Filla 3 #764 (v2) (version 2) | ecosystem: Environmental > Aquatic > Non-marine Saline and Alkaline > Saline ... | reverse complement strand
CGCTTCGACACAAGACGCTTCGACACAAGACGCTTCGACACAAGACGCTTCGACACAAGACGCTTCGACACAAGACGCTTCGACACAAGACGCTTCGACACAAGACGCTTCGACACAAGACGCTTCGACACAAGACGCTTCGACATCGGACGCTTCGACGGCGAACACTCTGACGGTGAACCCTTCACAATATGATTTGGACGAGTCGTATAATCCGCCGATCGTGGTGGATACAACGAAGCAGTCCTCATATTCTTCCGCTAAGGTAGAGGGAGGAGACAGGACGTCTGTGGTCGCCGGACATCGAATCCACGTGTTTGATACACCTGGTTCTGGGGCAAAATTGATGGTGTCGAAGTCGGGCGTTGTCGACGTGTTAGTGGTGGCCGGAGGAGGGTCGGGTGGGTCGAATGGCGGTGGATGGGTCGGAGGCGGAGGGGGAGGAGGAGGAGGTGTCGTCGTCGTGCAAAGCTTACCGGTAGATGAAAACGAGGAGTACGACATCGAAGTGGGACGTGGAGGAGATTCGGTCTGGAAACAGAGGGGGTTGAACGGGGGTGATTCGCGGTTCGACGTCTTCCGTGCTATTGGTGGAGGAGGAGGGGGAAATCGATCACACGGCAACATGAACACAGGGTCTTCCGGGGGGAGCGGAGGAGGTGGGAATCAATGGTCAGGAGGAGGAGGAGGGGATGCCGAAGTGCCCGACGACAGACCAGTCGGGGGGACGTGGTACGGAAATCCCGGTAACAGTGGGAATTCCAATTTTGCGGACAACTCTACCGGGAGCCAAGGAGGAGGTGGGGGAGGGGGCGCCGGATCGAGTCCTGGTCCAGAGTCGCCGTTCGACGGTGGAGAGGGGAGAAACTTTTCGAGTTTGTTCGGAGAGGACGTCGGGGACGACGGATATTTTGCGGGGGGAGGCTCCGGTCGTGGGGGTAGTGGTCACGATGACAACATCAAAGGAGGTAAAGGAGGCGGTGGTCACCTGGAGGGACAGCAGGGTCAGGGGGGTACAGACGCAACCGGTGGCGGTGGCGGGGGGTCGAGGAACGCGACGAGTGGACGTGGCGGATCGGGTGTGGTCATCGTCCGGTACAAACTGTAATGTCAAAATACAATGTGCCTGTGTTTCTCGGTATAAGGCTAATGCTTCAGTTTTCGGCCGATCGGCTGAAAAGCAAGCTAAGATGATGAACACACCGCCGTACATGTTTTACGTCCACGGATTCGTTTTCGTGGTATGGGCGTTTTTGGTGGCATTCGGGACGGCCATGGAAGTCCGTCAGATGCAGAATATAACTTTGGACTGTCCATGTGAAGACGGTGAACACGGGACGTACAGCGAAGACGGCATATGTTGCATGGCGCGTTTTACAGAAGACGGATATGATGAACGACGACAGAAACACGAAAACGCATATAGATTGCTCAGTGTGGTGGGTGGTACTATTGCGGCTTTTCAGATTGCGTGCGGAGTAAAGACGGCCACAGACGCGCTCTTCCGACGCATAGGGGGAGTTGTGTACGTGTTCCACCAGGTCGTCAGCGAGTCCCTCCTGTTCGCGACTTTCGTGGCCGTGGCTTTCGTGTACCAGCACCTGGTGTACCACGTTTTTTTCTGCCAACACAACCAGGACGCCTGTGACCATCCTCCACGTGAGGGTGCGGTGGTACGTCGCCTCTTTCACAGCCTACTGGCCCTGTCGGCCCCGTACTTGACCGTGCAGTTGTGTCGAGTGACTACGTTCTCGCTGGTGTTCGTGTACAGCAGACGCCGGGAGCTGGACCGGGTCGTCGAGGTCGAACGAATGCTCCGGGTTTTCGACGCGTACATCGACGGCACGTTCAACAAGTTCGACAGACGTGTGGTGTCGGCTTTCGGAGATGCCTACGCGACGAGTCGGAAGAAACAGGGGCGGGACGCCGTCCGATCTTTCTTCGATACTTGGATGAGCAAGAACGACGAAGACGTTGGAGAGCACCTCAATGTCAAGGCCGAGGCCATGATGCTGGCCATCAAAGAGGCGGCGATGGAGATGGATACAAGGCACGAATGCGGTGACGAAGTACTCCCGTCATTTCTCCGTCTAAATTATGCCGCATTTCGAACGTACTTTCACCGAAACCGATTTGGCGAAGGAGCACAAGACGAAGCACAAGACGAAGCATTACGTGTGTGGCGATTCATGGTACAGTACGAAGACGAAGACGAACACGAAGAAGGTGAAGGAGAAGGAGAAGGAGAAGGAGAAGAAGGAAGTGTGGAGCGTCCGTGTCGTTCGAAGTGTTCGAAGTGTCTGACGTGTGCGGGAGTCCGGGCCATGCTTTACGACCTGTTTTTCAGGAGGAAAGAACTCATCCACTCCATTTACACGGACCACCACGTCATCTGCCTGTTGTCGCGCGTGGCGATGGCCGTGCTATTACCCGCTTCTTTCGTCGCTGTATCCCGTATATTCGGTTACCACAACGCGTTCGGTACCGGCGTCGACCTGTTCAAGACCTACCTCCTCGCCGCTTCGTACGTCCTGACCGGATTCAAGGACAACGTCGCCTTCGTTCTGTCGATGCTCTTCTCCGACCGCCCCTTCAACCTGGGCGACGTGCTGCAGTTCGAAGGGGGCGACACATACAAGGTCCGCCGCATCACCCTGTCGCACGTGTTCTTCGACGGACCTCATCACGTCAGCACCCCCGTGGCGCGGTTCATGTCTGTTCCAACCGTCAACCTGTCCAAGCAGGGCATCACCGACTCGTTGCGTATCTCGGTGCCACTCTCCGCCAAAGAGTCGGAGTTCAACCGTGACAAAGTGTATGGTATTTTGCGCGCCTATCAGACCGCCAACGAACGCGACATCCAAAAGAACAGTCTGCGGTGTGGATGGGCCGACGTGTCTTCGGACGGCGCGACGAAGGTCATGCAGTGCAACTGGCGCTACAACTTTCGCGTGTTTGACAGGTCCCGCCTGAACTGGGCGCGCACCGACATCCGGCACCACATCGTGCGGTGTTTGGTCGACGACCTGGCCAACGCGTCCTTCCGGGTGCACGTCGCCGGAGGAGGAGGCTTCAATTCTCAATGATGTCGTAATGTAGCATATAGATATAAACCCAGATTGAATGAAAAGACAGATAACGGACTCGACATGGATGACTGTATGATATACCAAAATAAAAAAAAGATGAAGACGACGAAGAGAGACACGGACGAATCGAGAGACGAACAAAAGAAGAAGAAGAAGAATAATCAGAAACAGAAGAAGGGTGTTGCCCAGAAACACGCTACCAATGTCAATCAACACCTGTCCAAGACGCAAGCGTGTATCATCTCACGTCACAAGGGAGCTCAACTACGTGACAAGAAAAATAAGAAGTCGAGACGAAAAGAAGAGGGAGACACCACGCGACCCGTGATCCCTACCGCACCGTTCGCACGCGTCCTCAAGGGGGTGTGTGGAGATTCCTTTCGAGTGTCCGGCGAGGCGAAGGAGGCTTTGCGAGAAGCGACGGAAGCTTACCTGACCGAGCTATTCTTCAAGAGCGACCTCGTGCGCGCGCACTCCGGGAGAAAGACGATGATACCGACCGACATGGCGCTCGTCGCGCGCCTAGGCCTTCCGTTCGATTACGTCGTGGGACGATGTGGATAAAGAAAGCTCCCGTAGTTTTAGTTATAGTCCGGCAGTTGAGTGTGCCATGTATCCCATCGACCGTGTGAAAATGGCATGCCATACGGCTCAGCTCGATTTGCACCCGGTGGTCACGGACGCGTGTCCGCACCGAAGACGTCAGTGTTTCGAGCGTGTCAATATATAACGCTTTCTGACTGCGGTGGTAAACGAGTTTAGGACCACGATGATTCACAGTGGTGGTCAAGGAGCGCTGAAGCTGGTGTACAGCCGACGCATGCAGGATACGGTGAGGGGCTTGCTCTGGTGTGATTCCACCAGCCAATTTGTAGGCAAGCACTTCGTCAACCTGCTCGGTATAGGACACGGTCGCGACCAGGGTAGTACAATAGTTCCGGGGAAAATCGTAAATTGCCTCATTGTACGAATTCCTGTATTTTTCGGTAGGTACCAACCACCCTTTGGAAAACTCGCGAATTGTCTGATATCACGAACTCCCCGGAAGTATTGTACTACTCTAGTCGCGACCACGCCATGCCGCGGTCATTTTCAGCCGAGATGCACGCGCTCAGAGACAACAACGACTCACCACGCTCCCGTGTGTTGTGTGTTGTGTGTGTTTCTGGCCGTCGAACCACAAGGGCTTGGTATATCAATGGGTGTGCACCGGTCGTTTGCGGCTATATTACAGTAGGACAGAGAGACGGTGTCACTTCACTTAGGGTTGGTAAGGATTAGGCGAGCTCTCATATATTTATTGTTGTGTGCGAAATGTACGGAAAATTCGTAAAACGCATCACATCGACCGAGTTATGCTGTTCGTTTTGTCGTAATCCGATTTCACGAAAGCGGACCTCTTCTTGACCCATTGCCCGATGCCATTGCTGTTGGGAAAGATGAGGTGTTTCGAGATTGTCCCGCGAAAGTCTGACATCGAACCGTCCACCAATCTGAACGCGTGCAGTGGCACCATGTCTTTCTTGACTTCCTCGTAGCTCAGCCCCCCCTCCTCCGATTCGATCCTCAGCATCTGAAACAGCCGGCGGGCTTGGAGGATCGAAGTGAAAGCTTTTCCATCCACTTTGAACTCCAGCTTCACGAGCTCTTTGTTGCTCTTGTTGTCTCGTCGTGCGGTCTCGCCGTTGAACGTATCTGCGTTTATTCTCCCGTCGGTGTTGACGACGCTGTAACTTTTTTCGCCGCGGATCTCGATTTTGGTCAACGGAAAGACCGTGACGACCATCGTCTCGTTCTTCGCCTTGTTCGCCTTGTTCGCGTTGCTCTGACTCTGACTCTGACGCCTGAGGACCGAGTTGTTGTTCTGTTTCGTTTGCTTCGCCAACGTCACCTGCATTTCGCCCGTGAACATTCTTTCGTTGTCTTCTTTCTTGACGGACGCTTCGAAGTCCTGGTACGCAATTTTGCCGTTTCCGTCGGGATAGCCATTGGGCGAGTACTTGGCGAGGACGAGTTCGTCTGCGCCCGCGCCGGATATCCGTACGGGAACCAACCCGTCCTCGAAGAAGCCGACCACCTTGTGCCTCTTGTCGCCGGTACTTCCTGTCGTCGTCGTGGGTGTCACGAGTTCGTCGGTGATTGTCAGCAGGCGCGCGATCGCCCAAGCGTCGTGCACTAAGCTCAACAGCTTGAGGAGCTCCACCTCGTTCGAACCCGTGGTGTTTTGCAGCGCATCGCGCACGGCGTTTTCGACGGCTTCACTGGATGTCATGGAAGTCGTGGTACCGGACGCGTTCTGGGGGTTTTGCGTGGTGTAGGTGCTGAGCATCAGGAGCTCGAACAGGTCGTCCGTCAGACCGGCGTTCCATTCCCAATTTCGGGGAAACGGCTTGGTGAGGTCCTTGATCAGGTCCTGCGCCTTATGGGCGTCGTCGTACACGTTGTAAAATGCGTCTTGGATGCGCGCGAACTTGTGGACCATCATGCTGACGTGTCTGTAGCTTCCCATTTTTCCGATGTGATTCATGAGTGCGACGGGGCCCAGTCCCGAGGCCACCTCTGTAACATACTGTGCCACCCTGTCCAACACGGTGGCGGCAGCACCTCCCTTCTTCGTCCTGGTTCTGGTGTTGGCTTTCGTTTTCGTTTTGGGGTTCAGCTGACGTGTTTTAGGAGGCATGTCGTACGGGGTCTAGTACTATTTTATGATATTACGGACGATATAAATTTCGTCATCTATCTACATACCCCTTCAAGACCGATCCCACTCTTTCCAGGCGGTCGAACGACACATGACGCAAGAAGGTGCGGAACGGCTTCCGGATGCGTTGACGATCCATCTTCGTATACAGTCTGTGTGGATGGCGTTGCGACAGCACGGACACCAACGCAGACTTTTCGGCCCTTTGTCCACGGAAGACAGTGTGTGTAGGGTCGTATTCGACGTCGGTTCATCCGACGCCTCGATCAACGCGTCGTAACATACCGGGCAGTCGGCGTCCACCAGGTCGGAGACGTCGCGCAATGGCTCGGTGAACACGTACGACGACGACGACGACGAACAAGAAAGCGAGACCGGTGAATACACCGACGCGTCGCAAGTGGACGTCGACGCCGAAACGTCGGTTGTGTCGGACCGACGGTTGCGCGCGACCTCCGCACATCTCTGGACTTCGGCCACGGACAGTCCGAGACCCCGTGCTTGCGAAAAAAAGGTCAAATCGGTGAACCCCATTGCCCGCACCAACACGAAACAGACGTGCTTGCATACGCAATTCAAACGGCGCGCGTTGATATACGAATCCTTACACGTGCACCCGACGTGACCGTCTGCGTGTACCGACACCTTATATGGCACGCCTGTCGATCCACTGACCGAAAACATGATCGCGTCGCCTTCGCCTGCATCCAAGGAGGGCGTTTCCAGGAGGTACAATGGGTCCGAATACAGCTTGTTCATGCGGTTCGCTTGGGCGACGTTCAGTCGCCTCCGCAACGAACCCCTGAATTCGGGAGACCTCCATCCGGACATGTGTTTGTTTCTCTCTTCTTCTCTCCTCTCTCCCTTTATTTGAAACGTTATGGTAATAAGACACATACGTAATGTACAAGGGTCGCGGAGGCAACATCATAGGCCACGGTCACAACAAAAACGTGGTGTTCACCCTGGACGAGGTCCCCGAGGTGTTCCCCGATATGTCCGAAGCGGTCTTAGAGTCAAAGGTAGGGGACGTCGCTCCAGTTGTATTGTCGATGACGGACATCCTCCGAGAAGAAGGCGTGCTATACGACACGTTGGCCCTGAAATACGTGTCTTCGCCGTATGAAGAGGTGGGAGAAGTGCGGAACAACAGTCTGGTGCGCTTGTTGTTCTCCGAGGCGGGGCTCGTCGACCTGACCGTGTTGCACCCCGTGTACGACGTCCTCCGGGTGTCCTCCTGGAAACAGACCAAGAAGACGAGACGGGAGGCGATGGAGGCCGCGGCGGGATTAGGAACGCACCCCAAACCCAGCCCTCGAGGACTGGCCGTCGTCTATCGCCGCATGATCGGATCGTTGGACATGGTAGACGACGGTCATCTGGCCGAGGTGGATCTGTTCCGAATGGCGGGCACGGTCTTGGGGTTTCTGACCATCCTTCACGGCCACGGCTACATGCACCTCGACATCAAACCCCCGAACATACTGTTCGATGTGCGGCAGGGTAGAGTCCACAGTCTGTTGGGCGATTACGGAGACATAACTCCCATGGCGCACGTCCTGGACAGACTCCGTACGCGGGGCGTATACGACGCCGGAACGTACGGCTTCATGTCACCGCTTTTGACCGACAACGAAGAAGAAAATCGGGTGTTCGACGCATTTCGAATGGTTTCCGCGCGTGCCGAGACGACGGCGTCGAAGGACAATCCCCCCCTACGAGGGGGGTTCTTTTACGCCACGGACGACGTGGACGACGTGGACGACGTGGACGACGTGGACGGCGCCGTCGGTTGGCGCAGGTTGTTCGAGCACCAGAGGAGTCTCTTGGTGATACCCTCCGACGTCGCCAAGGTGGACCTCCATTCGTTGGGTCTGGTGTTGGTCGGGATGATGCGCGATCCCGAGGCCACCATCCGCGATCCAGACTCATCCATGGGAACGTTCGTCAAACGGCTTTTCATGTTCGGACCGCACGATTTTCGATCCGCTCAAGAAGCTCTCGTCTATCTGTGCAAAATCGAAAAAGAGAACACGGGGTGTAGCGATAGGGTTATCCGCGCGCTTCGAAAAGGTCCCGTCACGTCCATTCTCTGATCTTACGGTGAGTCCTTCGCTTCGTCGGATATGTCGTTCCTCTAGGACGCGGTGTCAAAGATGACGGAATACATGCCCCTTTCGCAGATTCGACTGGCGGGTACACCTCATCGGGTGCAGACGTATTGGGTGGCGTGTTCGGATACGCATTCGTGTCGTCTATGTCTGCTGTCACGTATGATCCTTGTTCGGTGACATACACCCTGATCTCTCTTGTCTCTCGGAAAGACGCGTAATCCACCTTTCGGAAGGGTGTCCGTTTCGATGTCACGTGGTCGTCGCCCATGAGCACGATCATCCGAGTGGGGATCGCGTACTTGTCGTAATAGGCACACAGTGCCGTCAAAGCGGCCGCGTGCATCTTTGCCTTCCCGAATCCGAAGTCGGCACTGACCAGGACCGACAGGACCGACCGGACCGGTCGTCTGTTCCCGTCGTCGTTTTCATACAGCAACTTCGCCTCGAAGGCGTGAAAAGGCATGGACTGTTGCAACATGACCACTCCCACGTCAGAGATGACTCGGACTCCCTCCGACGGATACTCAAGGGGCATGTGCAAGGAGGACCTAAAAAAAGACGTGAGGTTCGGCGGCCTTTCGCGTAACATTCGACCACCCTCCACTGTGGTGAACACGACCATCACAAACAACACTGCCAACACCGACATCGTGGTTGATTGTAACATCGGAAAGGAAATCTTTATAATTATGCCATCCCTACAGAATAAAGGAGGGAGGATATCGATGATGGTTTGACGACCAATCATCTCCTCAAGACAAATGACGACCACCTCTCACGTCACTCTGTTGACGAACGATAACATACGCACACGGATACCTCGCGAAGTAGCGATCAAGAGCCGTCTCATAGAGAACGCGCTCGAGGACATAGACATAGACGGCGAAAACGAAGACGACGCCGAAAACGTCCAAGCGATCCCTCTGGCCAACGTGACGTCGAACGACCTGCGTCGTGTCGTGCAATTCTGTGCGGCCGAGCTAGAATACGACCGCACCATTTGTGATGCTGTCGATTCGAATGCGGCAGTATTCGGGACTGCAACTGGCGTGTTCGAAGGAAAAAAAGAAGCTCTAGTTCAGGAAATAGTCGCGGAGTGTACACCTTCGTCGGGACACGACTGTTTGTTCCGTTTGATAATGGCCGTGAATTACCTGGACATCCCAAGTATGATGGACTGTCTATGTCAATTCGTGGCACACAGCATGATCAGGGGAAAAACTCCCGAAGAAATCCGTCGTGCGTTCGGCGTCGAAAACACACTGACACCCGAAGAAGAAGAAGAGTACCGTCGTGAGCACAGCTGGGCGTTTCGATGAACACCGTATATGTATATAAAGGCATAAAGGTTGACGGAATGTTTGTCAAACGTGCGTCGAAATGATCATAAGAATCAAAGTGTCGCGTGAGGCGCGTGAGGCGATCGCCGTACGCGAATGTCGTCACGAATGTCGTCACGAATGTCGTAGCGAATGTCGTAGCGAATGTCGTAGCGAATGTCGTAGCGAATGTCCGGTGGATGGAGATGCCGATCGAGTCCGGGAAGAAGAACGGGAGACATGTGACGAACACGCGTGGCAGAACAAGTCGATACTCCAAGAAAACAAGGCCGCGCTAGAAAGATCGTCGGAATCGTCTCGGAAACACATGGTCTGGGTCGAAAAACAGGATCAGAAGAAGAAAAAGAAGAAGCGGCAACGCCTATTCGAGGTCTTGAAAACGAAGAAACGAACGTGATGGCGGAGGTCCAAGGTCGTGTCATCCGCCGTATTTGTACAAAAAAAATATCCTGTACCGGCCAACCCTACTCATACAAAACACAGTGTCTTGCATAAACTTAGAACACTAGGTTTTTGTCAGACGTCCTCTCGACTGGATTCATGTTTGTTTGTGCGGAATTGAATTCAAGACGTAAGGTTCGTAGGACCATTTCTATCAAATTTTTCTTAGTTCCTTATATCCTTTTCTGCGAAATATACGGAATCGGCCAACCTTAGGCCGTGTCTCACTACGATTTGAGACTGGAAACAGTGTGGGAATAGTGTAGATTTCTCTGTAAAACACTCTATCAAAAGGACGTCCTGTTGCAACGAACAGGTTGCTATTGACATTATTTAC
>Ga0306899_1001297_pt1 | contig 10054 bp, 7 predicted proteins | sample AntRauMFilla3764_FD_190407 | JGI IMG/M metagenome (GOLD analysis project Ga0306899, IMG submission 190407) | Saline lake microbial communities from Rauer Islands, Antarctica - Metagenome Filla 3 #764 (v2) (version 2) | ecosystem: Environmental > Aquatic > Non-marine Saline and Alkaline > Saline ... | reverse complement strand
CGCCAGTGGGGCGACGGGACCATGGGGACTAGTTATCTAATCGCCAAGCCAAGGCCACCGTAGGTGGCCTTTTACAAATAGCCCGGCGCCAGTGGGGCGACGGGACCATGGGGACTAGTTATCTAATCGCCAAGCCAAGGCCACCGTAGGTGGCCTTTTACAAATAGCCCGGCGCCACCCTCTTTTACGACAAGGCCACCTGACGGGGGCGAGGAGACCATGGACGTAGTGGCCGGTGACGGATGTTTTAGCATTAGTCGCCATTAAAGAGTTTATATAACATATGTACTTTCAATTGGGTTACATTCAAATGATTTGCAATTACTATATTAAATATCATCTTTGCTTAATGGAGAAGGTAGAATTTATTATTCACGAGGATATAAAGCCAAAAATCGTGATGTAGTTCAATTTAAACTACAGACTAGGGAAGTTTTTAAAATTAAAACATGTACGAGCACGCTAGACTCACGCTCTACGGACCTCGTTCCCGCCCCCTGGCGGGGAGGAGGGAACGAGAAGAATCAAAGATTCTTCTCGTTCCCCTGTTTCCCTCGTCCCCTTGGCCACAAAGTCCTATATTTTTCTGTAAGAAAAATATAGGGGACGGTCCTTAGGACCGTCCCCGGGCCACTTGGTGGCCCGGTTAGCCAGGGGGGACATGGTTCCCTCGCCCCCCCTTGGTGGGGGGACATGGTTCCCTCGCCCCCCCTTGGTGGGGGGACATGGTTCCCTCGCCCCCCCTTGGTGGGGGGACATGGTTCCCTCGCCCCCCCTTGGTGGGGGGACTCGGCCCCGCCAGGAATACTCGGTAGAGCGCGGGCTAGGGGCTCGTACTTGTATAGTCTAGTCGCGAGTGAAGTATATAAATTAAAATTAATAAAAAAAATGCGTTTACAACATAAATTAGGACCTTTAAAAGTTCTCAACAATCATCTCCTTACCTATCCAACTCCAATGAATTTAAGTTACGCCTATAATTTTGGGAGTTTAGCTGGTATTGTTTTAGCAAGTCAAATAATAACTGGTATTTTATTAGCTATGCATTATGTAGGACATGTTGATTTAGCTTTCAATAGTGTAATTCATTTAATGAATGATGTACCTTCTGGTATGATTTTACGTTATGCACATGCTAATGGTGCTTCTTTATTTTTTATTGTAGTATATATCCACATTTTACGTGGTGTATATTATAGTAGTGGTAATCAACCTAGAGAAGCTGTTTGGATTACAGGTGTTGTAATTTTATTAGTTATGGTTTTAACAGCATTCATTGGTTATAATTATGGCCAAAAATGGATATTAAATAACGCAATTATATTGTATAAGTTTTTCTATATTAATCTTGAAAGTTTAAATAAACATTTTATCGAATTTTTAAATAGTTATGATTATATTTCACTCACGTCATCCATTATACAATATAATCAAGTCGTGAGTGAACCTACAACAGTTACACTTTTATCTTATAGCGTGTCACTACCACCTAATGGTTTTAATGTTCCTTTGACAATAACTTTAAATACTAAAGGACATATAAAAAAGAATATAACACCAATAAAGTCTTATTTTAATTTACATTTAATTGAAACACAGTTAAAGATAAAAAAAGATAATCAACAAAAGGCTGGTATATATATTGTTGTTAATAATATTAATGGTAATTTTTATATAGGTAGTGCTATTACTAATCGTATAAACACACATTTTCGTAATCATTGTGTTCTTTTAAATAATTCAAATAAACCGTTATTGCGTGCGCTTAGAAAATATGGTATTCAAAATTTTTCATTTCATATTGTTGAATATTTTAATGGTTTCGTAAATAAAGAAAATTTACAACTTAACCATTTAAAATTGTTGGAACGTGAATCTTTTTTTATTACTTCTTATAAGCCTATATATAATATTTTACTAATAGTACAAGCAGACTCGCGAGTTTCGTCCCCACGTAGTGTCCCTGTGGACCTCGTACCCGCCCCCTGGCGGGTACGAGGGCAACAGGGAAACGAGCCGGCCACTACGTGGCCCGGGGGCGTACCTAAAGGCTCGTTCCCCCGTCCCCGCCAGGGGGCGGGAACGAGGTCCGCGCAAGGGGACAAAGGCGCGTTATTTAAAGCTAAACATGTTATTTTAAGTAATATTAAAGAAGATATAATATCTGAGTACACTTCAATTCAACAAGTTAGTGAAGTATTTTCTTGTAATCGTAAAACCGTGCGTAAATATATAAACAGCGATAAAATGTTTAAACAATTGGGATATTTGAAAACCAGGCCACAAAATGGCCGATAAACAAAGGGACTATCGGTTTCGTCCGAAGGACTATCGGTTTCGTCCGAAGGACTATCGGTTTCGTCCGAAGGACTATCGGTTTCGTCCGAAGGACTATCGGTTTCGTCCGAAGGACTACGCACTTATTTAACAATATAAAATAGCGCATTTGTTTAATATTCATAGTAAATCTAATTAAATTAGATTTGCGATGTCGATGCTTACGGTTAAAAAGGTATGTTTCTATCTATAGACCGTCGGTTCTATAAAGTTCATTATATTTATAAAGATTATATTGAATATGGATCGCTACAGACTAGTTCATCGATGGGTGTTATAAACTTTTACTTTTAATAGTGCGCCTTTGGCGCTCTGCGTAATAATGCGCCTTTGGCGCTCTGCAGAGGTACGTGGTGATATAATGCTTAATGTATAGTCGAAATATCCCTTTTATTTATATTAATTAATTTATAAACAAAAGTTCAAGGCTTTCAGATGAGTATGGTCCCTCGCCCCCCCTGGCGGCTGAGTTTCCTCGTTCCCCGTCAGGGGAACGAGGGAACGAGGGAACTAGGTTTCCTCGTTCCCCGTCAGGGGAACGAGGGAACGAGGGAACTAGGTTTCCTCGTTCCCCGTCAGGGGAACGAGGGAACGAGGGAACTAGGTTCCCTTGGCTAACCGGGCCACCAAGTGGCCCGGGGACGGTCCTATGGACCGTCCCCTATATTTTTCTTACAGAAAAATATAGGACTTTGTGGCCAAGGAACTCGGGAAGGAGAATGGTACCCCTGCTTCCCCTGCTTCCCTCGCCCCCTTTAGGGGGCTCGGCCCCTTTAGGGGACTGGGCCCTGGCGGGGTACCGTATCCCCACTAGGGGACTCGGTTTTTCCGTAAGAAAAACCGGCCACTTTGTGATTTATCTTCTGCGAGAACTCATATTATGCAAAGCACAGATTCATATAATACGAAACAATATAATATATATAATGGTTATATGAAGGATATTTGTATGTTCTACCATGGGGTTTTTCAATAGGCCCCAAATACTATTTTTTAGATATAAACTTTTCTCATGATGGCTCCTTCCCTCGTTCCCCTGACGGGGAACGAGGCCGTCAGGGGGGACGAAGGAACCAGACCCGCAAGGGGATCGTCTTCTACTTTATATACAACACCCTTGTTAAGGATGGGCTTTACTCTAATAATATTACACGTTTATAATAAAGACGTAGAGGATTATAATAAAGACGTAGAGGATTATAATAAAGACGTAGAGGATTATAATAAAGACGTAGAGGATTATAATAAAGACGTAGAGGATAAAAAACGTTTTTAAACAATAATCCCATTAATCCTGATTTTTTATACGTTTTTAAACAATAATCCCATTAATCCTGATTTTTTATACGTTTTAAAACAATAATCCCATTAATCCTGATTTTTTATACGTTTTAAAACAAAACGCATTTAAGCATGTTGAATATATTAATACACTTTAGCTTTTTTTAAGTAACTGCTGCGAGTGCAGAGAAGAGAGAAGGTTATTGTACAAACAAAGATTCAACATTAGGGTTTACCAAGGCTGTTTCACTTGATAAAGAATTTTCTACCGCTGATAAAGAATATTCTACCGCGGGGCTCGCACCAGTACTCTAAAATCGGGGTTAAATTCACGTGGTAACCTTTAATATCGTCTTTATATCGGTGTATATTCAATGCCTATTCTATTTATATGTTTAAATGCCTCTTATATTTCTATGTTTAATGACCTATTCTACGTTTAATTGTTCAACCTTATATAATACTGAGTATGCTTTATAAAGTGAGTTTATAGAACAGTATAGTTTATACTTAATAACCAAAACTAGTACCGCAGAGTCCCGCAGACGAAGCTGCGTGCCTCGCGCCGCGTCCCCCGCCAGGGGAGGCGGGGGGACGAGGCGCCTGAGGCGCGCTAAACAATTTGTATGGTTTAATTAAGTGTAAGCAACATTGGTTAAAACGGTTAAAGATTTTAAATACATTGTCTAAGACCGTCAATTATAGTGAGCCTCTGGCGCGGTATAATTGCTACAGACTAGAAATCTTAATAAATTAAAGAGACCGTCCACGTAGTGGCCGGGTTTAAATAGCATTAATTAAAGAGACCGGCCACGTAGTAGCCGGGTTTATAAAGTATAAATAAAAGAGACAAGAGACCGGCCACTACGTGGCCGGGGGCGAGAGGACGGAAAGAATCAAAGATTCTTCTCGTTCCCTCCTCCCCGCCAGGGGGCGGGAACGAGGTCCGTAGAGCCATCTTTTTTTATTAAATCGAGAAATCCATCTTTCTTTATTTTATTAAGCAAAACCAATGGGTAGATTAATTCTGCTTAATGTATAGTCGGTATTATTTTATTTAATACGCAAATGAGTTCCTTTTACTTTTATAAGAGACTCTATATATTTTTAGAATGTATAAAAAATTGATTTCAATGCAAGAAAAACTTATTTTTTTATATTATATTAAAGTTAACTTGCAGCATTATAAATGCTCAACGACTAACAAAGTCAACTATTTTATTAAAAATAATTTATTATATTTATATTAGAATTTCCGCGGCATTAAGTGGACATTTATATTAGAATTTCCGTGGCATTAATATTATTAAGTGGACATTCCATTTATATAATATAATAATAGTGTAATTAATAAATTTAATGTTATAACAATTTTAGTTTATCCTTTTTCGTATTAACATCACTCGCGACTAGACTATACAAGTACGAGCCTCTTGCCCGCGCTCTACCGAGTATTCCTGGCGGCTAAGTTCCCCGTCAGGGGAACCTCGTTACCTGGCTAACCGGGCCACCAAGTGGCCCGGGGACGGTCCTAAGGACCGTCCCCTATATTTTTCTTACAGAAAAATATAGGACTTTGTGGCCCAGGGAACCTAGTTCCCTCGTTCCCCTTCAGGGGAACCTAGTTCCCTCGTTCCTTGGCCACTTTGTGGCCAAGGGAACTCAGCCCGCCAGGGGGGCGAGGGAACCATCTCTTCGATTCGGATCGTCCTTTATTATCTGATAGTATTTTATGACTGGTTCTCTCGTCACCCTTAAGGGTGACGAGGCCGCCGCTTAGCGGCGGCCGATACTCGTGAGGACGCTCGTACATATTATGATTATGCGTTTTCCTGAAATTATAACTTCAGGTTTATTAAATCCTATTTAAAACGTGTTTAAAGATGGTTCTCTTTAAGAGAATTATAGAAAAAGCCCTGCGAAACCAAGGGGGCCAGCTAATGTCTGATTTGATATATTTACATATATTTAATACACGCGTGTTATAGTCTAGGAATTAAACTTTGTAAAATTCCGTCTACGCTAGTCTTTGCGGGTAAGGATCTAAAGGTTCATCCGCTTGTCCTGCTTTGACAGCTTCGTATGTATAACTGTAATTAAACTGCGAATTTACTGATTCGCAGTTAAAGATTTATTGTTGGAAAAATCCAAAGGATTTTTCCTAAAGGACAAAACCTACGGTTTTGTCCGCCTCCCGCTTAGCGGGCTAGGACAAACCCTTTCCTTAAGAAAGGTTTTGTCCTTTGGATTTTTCCTAAAGGACAAAACCTACGGTTTTGTCCGCCTCCCGCTTAGCGGGCTAGGACAAACCCTTTCCTTAAGAAAGGTTTTGTCCGCCACTAAAAAAATAATATTATTTAATAGATGACATAGTCTGAACTTAAAATTAATTTTAAGATTTAATATTTAAGATTTAAGATTTAACATTTTATTGTCTGGGGCGCAACTGTAATAACAAGTTTAGCCACAGTAATTCCAGTAGTAGGTAAAACTGTATTATCTTATTTATGGGGTGGTTTACTTAAGGCCTCCCTTTTAAAAACTTTGCTTGATGCTGGGACTGAACTATTGGATACAATAAAAATTCAATGCGTATGTGATTACTTTATGAACAACAATTATATAAAAATTCAATGCGTAATGTATTATAGCACTTTAATATGTTTAAAACCTCCGGCCACTGCGTGGCCGGTAAAAGGAGCGGCCACTTCGTGGCCGGGAAACGGATCTAAAGGTTTGATACCTTATTGTATGTTTCAAGATAAAGTGAAAATATTACATACGGTATTCAAATCAGCAGGATTATCTAATGTTTCATTAAATAATTCTCAGAGACTGCACGCAGGGGATCTTATGTGGTTAGTTGGTTTTGTAGAAGGTGACGGTTCTTTTAGTGTAAATAAAAACACTAAATATGTTAAATACATCTTCAGTATTGAAGTATCTATTAGAGATATACAATTATTGTATAAAATAAAGAATATATTAGGTGGTATAGGATCTATAAGTTTATGTGAACATTCTAATACTAATACTAATACAAATATAAATACAAAAACAAATACAAAAACAAATACAAAAACAAAATTGGCACGTTTGAAAATATCTTCTAAAAAAGATTTAATAAATGTAATTATACCTATTTTTGATAAATATAACATGATTACTAATAAACATTATGATTATTTATTTTTTAAAGAATGTTTAAACAACAATATTATTTATCATGATAATTTACCTAATTATGTTAGACCAAGTACAACACGTTTTAATTCTATTACAGATATTATAAATTTAAGTTATTTTGATGCATGGTTAATAGGTTTTATTGAGGCTGAAAGTTCTTTTGGTATATTTGCAGCTCCATGCTCCTTCCCCCGTTCCCTGGCCACAAAGTCCTATATTTTTCTTACAGAAAAATATAGGGGACGGTCCTTAGGACCGTCCCCGGGCCACTTGGTGGCCCGGTTAGCCAGGGGCACTCAGCCCGTAAGGGGGCTGAGTGAACTACCCGCTTTACCCGGAGGTCTGGAAGTTAACCGCGAATTAGCTAATTCGCGGTTAACTTCCTCTCGCACTACAAAAGAAACCGAGTACCCTAGTGGGGGCATTTACCCTCGTCAGGGGGGCATGTACCCCCATCAGGGGGGCGAGCTGAGTTCCCTCGTTCCCCGTAAGGGTAACGAGGGAACGAGGGAAGGAGCCGGCAAAATATGTAAATTTAGCATTAGTCTAACAAATGAAGTAATCTCAATGGGTACACTTCCTACTAGAATCACTTGTATAGACGATGACGCGAGTGCTCAAATAATAAATACTATTAAAAAACGCTTAAGCTTGAAATCTAATGTTTACTACAAAAGGTCTGAGTCCCCTAAAGGGGCCGAGTTCCCCGTCAGGGGGGACGAGGGAACCAGGGGAACCAGGGGAACCAGGGGAACCAGGGGAACCAGGGGAACCAGGGGAAACAGAGGAACCAGGGGAAACAGAGGAAGCAGTAATACTTATATCTTAGAAACTTCTAGCAAACGAGGTATTCAAAATGTTATAAATTTTCTTAAGAATACTTCTGTTAAGCTAAAAGGTTACAAACGTGCACAATATTTAAATTTTTTACATGAATTACGTGTAAATCCTAGATACTTAAAATTAAATATTCCAAATAAATATTAATTAATTTGACGATCCGAGTCCCCTCGCCCCCCTGGCGGGCTAAGTTCCCTGGACCACAAAGTCCATGATCCCCTCGCCCCCCCTGTCGGCCGAGTTCCCCGTCAGGGGAACGAGGGAAGGAGCCATGTCCCCACTAGGGTACCATGTCCCCACTAGGGTACCGAGTCCCCACTAGGGTACCGAGTCCCCACTAGGGGACTCGGTTTTTATGACAGAAAAATCTAGGGGACGGTCCTAAGGACCGTCCCCGGGCCACTAAGTGGCCCGGTTAGCCAGGGAACGAGGGAAGGAACGAGGGAAGGAACGAGGGAAGGAACGAGGGAAGGAGCGAGCTGAGTTCCCCGTAAGGGGAACGAGGGAAGGAGCCAGAATCTATGATTTTTTATTTAAACATACCATTAACAATTAAATGGGAACTAGCCATTCTATTATTTTTTTATTTAAACATACAATTAAATGGGAACTAGCCATTCTATGATTTGTTATTTAAACATACCATAAAATGGAATTTTAACCAAAACTTTATATTTTTAATTAATCACATTAAGATTAAGATACAGTCCGAACTATGAAACATAATTTTAAAGTGCGCCTCCGGCGCTTCGCGATTATGTGTAAGTAGAGCGTAGTGAGAGTTTATATATTTTATTAATATATAAATGGGACTACCAACATATTGTTCTCAGTAGATAACCCTACTTTAAATAGATTCTATAGTTTACATTATACCTTCCCATTTTTATTAGCTGGTTTATCAATTTTTCACATTGCAGCTTTACATCAATATGGTAGTACTAACCCATTAGGTGTAAATACTCAAACAAGTACTGTACCATTTGGTATGTATTTTGCATCAAAAGATTTATTAGGATTATTAATTCTTTTATTTGCATTTGCTTGTTTAGTTTTCTTTTATCCAGAAATGCTTGGTCTTATTAAGGCCGTGTTTATTTTTATAAAAGCACAAATTAGTGCCATATGCTGGAATGATATTATAATCAAATCAGCAGGAAACCTTGATGCTTTATTATTAATTAATAAATACATAAATTATAAACATTATAATAAGGGTTCCTCAGAGACTAAACGCACAATAACTCATTATGATTTAACAATAATAAAACCTGTAAATCTTACTTCCAATAAATTCGATTATTGGTTTTCCGGTTTAGTTGATGGTGACGGCAGCTTTAGTTTTTATAATAGTGGTACCGTGGAATTTTCTATTACTATGATAACAAAGGATAAACCGGGTCCCCCGGCCACTAAGTAGCCGGGGTGTATTAGATTTTCTAGTTGCTACTTTAGGCTTTGGTACAGTAACACCTAGAACAGGGGTGGATGCCTTTCGTTATCGTGTACAATCAAAAGACCACGTATTAAAAATTTTTAATATATTAAATGGTAAATTATTAACACCGAGTCCCTAGTGAGGACATGGTTCCCCGCCAGGGGGGGGGGGGCGAGCTGAGTTCCCCGTAAGGGGAACGAGGGAAGGAGCCGTCTAAACATCTTCAATTGTTAAAACTTCAACAGTTATGGGGGGGTCACTCCTATTATACCTGATTATCTAATCACTCTTAAAATAATAAAAGATACTGCTTTGTTAAATGGGTTTTTTGATTCTGACGGTCATATTACTATTATGAACAAAGCTATTTTAGCTGTATCATACGGTCAAAAGAATCGTTATATATTAGATTGTATAAAAAATTCTTTAAATTTAGGTAATATTCGCTATGATCGTAATTGTGATTGTTATATTTTGGGTATTTTTACTAAGGAAGATTCACGTTATATGTTTAATAGGTTTTCTAATGCCTTTTTATTAAGTACAAAACAGTCTGAATTAGGACATCTTAAAAACATATTAACTATGTTGGATCTTCGTTATCATTTTAAGAGTAATCCTAATAAAGACAATTATAATAAAATTATGTCTGCCATCAATTTATTTAAACAACGTAACAGATTTTAATTATGGGTGGTGAGCTTAAAGCATTAATAAGTGCGAGAGGAAGTTTATCGCTAATTAGTAAATTCGAGATTAACTTCCAGTCCTTCGCTAATTAGTAAATTCGAGATTAACTTCCAGTCCTTCGGACAGAGCAAGCGCCCAGTCCCCACTAGGGGGCGAGCTGAGTTCCCCGTAAGGGGAACGAAGGAACTAGGTTCCCTTGGCCACAAAGTCCTATATTTTTCTGTAAGAAAAATATAGGGGACGGTCCTTAGGACCGTCCCCGGGCCACTTGGTGGCCCGGTT
>Ga0306899_1001296_pt1 | contig 10058 bp, 12 predicted proteins | sample AntRauMFilla3764_FD_190407 | JGI IMG/M metagenome (GOLD analysis project Ga0306899, IMG submission 190407) | Saline lake microbial communities from Rauer Islands, Antarctica - Metagenome Filla 3 #764 (v2) (version 2) | ecosystem: Environmental > Aquatic > Non-marine Saline and Alkaline > Saline ... | reverse complement strand
GGTGCGCAGAGGCGCGAGTTTTCGCTACATACCAGAATTTCTGAGGACAGGTTGTAGTACCAATGGCCAAAGCAGAGGGGCAGAAAAAAGAGCCTCACTGGCTCAACCGAACGCAGATGGCAAAGAGCCTTGGCATTTCCGGCTCAGCCTTTGATCGGTGGGACGTTCAGCCGGTTGCCCGCATTGGCCGTGAGAAGTATTTCGACGTTCGCGCCGTGCTTGATAACCGACTGCGCCATCAGGCCGAGTCATTACAACCTGACCATGGCGAGCAGGAAGAAGGCTCGATGGAGTTTGAGCGCTTGCGGTTGACCCGAGCCCAGGCCGAAGGTCAGGAAATCAAAAACGAAATGGCGAAAGGAAAGACCGCGCCGGTTGAGATAATCACGCTGGTGCTTTCAAGGATCGCGGGCGAGGCTTCCGGCGAACTGGACAGCCTCCCGCTGAACATCAAGCGCCGACACCCCGAGCTGCCCAACCAGGTGGTTGAATCGATCAAGCGCCATTCGGTCAAAGCACAGAACGCCATTGCCAGAACCGGCGAATCATTGGATCAGACCCTGAATGACTATCTCACTGAACTCGACGCAGCTTGAGAATCTTCAGAGGGCGGTTCGCGCTGGCCTGAAAGCATTTGAAAGACCCGAGCCAATGACGTTGGTTGAGTGGTCAGATGAAAACTTCTACCTGTCGTCAGAATCCAGCTACATCGAGGGCCGGTGGAAGACGCTGCCTTTCCAGATAGCGATGATGAACGCCATCGGACACGACGACATTGTTTACGTGAACATCATCAAGTCGGCCCGGGTAGGTTATTCGCAGATGCTTCGGGCGGCACTGGGTTACTTCACCGAACACAAAGCGCGGAACCTGCTGATCTTCCAGGCAACGGACGGCGCCGCTCAGAACTTCATGAAGACCAACGTCGAGACAATGATTCGAGACGTGCCGGTGGTCAAAGGTCTGGCGCCCTGGTACGGAAAGAAGCACCGGGACAACACGCTTTTCTCCAAGCGGTTCACCAACGGCAAAATGCTGTTTTGTGTTGGCGGCGAGGCTGCCAAAAACTACCGCGAGAAGTCCGTTGATGGCGTGATGTATGACGAGCTGGCGGCATTCAAGCCAGACGTTGAAAAAGAGGGCTCTCCAACATTCCTCGGTGACAAGCGGATTGAGGGCTCGGTTTTCCCGAAGTCGGTTCGCGGCTCAACGCCAAAGGTTCTGGACACTTGCCAGATCACCAAGGCGGCATCAGAGTCCGAATTCAGCTTCAAGGCTTATCTGCCGTGCCCGCATTGTCAGGAAGAGCAGGTTCTGAAGTGGGGCGGAAAAGAAGCGCACTTTGGTTTCAAGTGGCAGGAGAATGACCCGAAAACGGTCATGTACCTCTGCGAACACTGTGGAACGCTGTGCAGCCAGGGCGACATTCAGGCCCAGCACGAAAAGATTGTTTGGCGCTGCGACGTTTCAGGTGTCTGGACAAAGGACGGCGCTGAATACTTTGACGGTGACGGCTCACGCCGGGAAGCCCCGGAATCGGTGGCCTTTCATATCTGGACCGCTTACAGCCCGTTCACCACCTGGCGCCGGATTGTCACCGACTTTCTGAAAGCCAAGGGCGACCCCAGCAAGCTGAAGACGTTTATCAACACAACGCTTGGCGAGGCATGGGACGACACCGAAGGCGAGAAGATTGAGCCGGACAACCTGTTTGCAAGGCGCGAACACTATCAGGCGCAGGTGGCCGTTGATTCGTGCGTGTTGACCGCTGCAGTGGATACGCAGGACGACCGGCTTGAGCTTGATGTGGTGGCCTGGGTCAACGGTGAGGAATCATACCGGGTGGCCTACAAACGACTGTACGGCGACCTGTCCCGCACGGAAATCTGGAACCTGCTTCATAAAGAACTGACGAAGCAGTACACCAGCCCGAGCGGAGCGCTTCATAATATCAAGCTCACCATGCTGGACTCGGGCGGCCACTTCACTGACGAGGTTTACAAGTTCAGCAAGAAGTACGGGCCGCGCCAGTTCATCCCGATCAAAGGCCATTCCATCGCAGGCAAGCCGGTTGTCGCGTTTCCCCGGAAGCGGAACGACAAGGGCGTCTATCTGACGATGATCGGCACGGATACCGCGAAAGAAATCATCACCAGTCGATTCCGAATCATGAACCCCGGCGAGGGTTACATGCACTGGCCGGTGTCTGATGAATTCGATGAAACCTATTTCCAGCAGATCACCAACGAACGCCGGAAGGTGGTCTATCGCAAGGGCCGGAAGCAGATCGAATGGGATGCCGGTTCACGCCGGCAAGAACCTTTCGACACTGCGGTTTATAACCTGGCCGCGATCCGTCTACTTCAGCAACACTTCGGCGTGAATCTGGCTCGTTACCGGAAAGAAGGCGATGAGAGTGGTGACGCGCCACCAAAGAAGAAACGCAAAACCGGCAAAGTTCACACCCCTACAGGAGGATGGTTATGAGTGAAGCAAGCACCCTGCTGCCGCTCTACGTCGAAGCAGAGATAAGAATCCTCAAGGGCCAGAGCTATGAATTCGCCGGTCGGACCTGGACCGGTGCCGACTTGTCCGAGATCCGCAAAGAGCGCGAGCGCCTTGAGCGCCGGGTTTTCCTTGAGCAGCGCCGAGCGAAGGGCCGGAGAACTCACTCACTGGCGACCTTCTCATGAATGTAATTGATTCAATCCTGAAGCCCATTTCGCCGAGTTGGGCACTGAAGCGGGCAAAGTCCCGGCAGATGCTGGCTTTCTATGAGGCCGCCAGACCGTCACGCACCCGGCGCAACCCGAAAGACAACCGCTCGGGCAACACGCTGACCGATGGCGTGAACGAGACATTGCGCGGGCAGGCTCGACACCTTGAGCAGAACCACGACCTTGCCCGAGGCATTCTGACCTGCCTGGTCAACAACGTGGTTGGAGCCAAAGGCATCGGCGTGGAATTCGCGCCAAAGAACGCAGACGGCACTGTGAACAAGGTCCTGGCCGACGAGCTTTCGTGGTACTTCATGGAATGGTCCCGACACCCGGAAACCTCTGGCGAATACAACTGGTCCAAAACTCAGCGCATGATGGCCCGGGCCTGGTTCCGTGATGGCGAAGTTCTTTCAAAATCTCTGATCGGCAACATTCCGCTGCTTCGTCACAACACGATGGTTCCGTATTCGCTGGAATTGCTGGAAGCGGATCACATTGCCGACTTTGATTCGCCAGGGCGCCGCATCATTCAGGGCGTCGAGCGTAACGAGTGGGGCCAGCCTCTGTTCGTTTACCTCTATGACCAGCACCCGGGCGACGTGTTTGGCTTCAAGATGAATTATCGCCGCACCGCTGCCGAGAATGTGGATCATCTGAAGATGACCGATCGCATCCGACAGAACCGGGGCGTTTCGATCTTCGCAGCGGTCATGAACCGCCTGAACGACCTGAAGGATTATGAGGAAGCCGAGCGCGTAGCAGCCCGCATCAGTGCGGCCATGGCTGCCTATGTAAAGAAAGGCACCCCGGATATGTACCAGGGCGATGCCGACGAGGACGAAGAAGACCGCACCTTTGAGTTTTCCCCGGGCGCCGTGTTCGACAACCTGGCACCCGGCGAGGACGTTGGCACCCTGCAAAGCAATCGGCCATCGGCGCTACTTCAGCCTTTCCGCGATTCCATGCTGAAGGCTATCGCCAGCGGCTCAAGCTCTGGCTATTCGACCATCAGTAAGAACTATGACGGCACCTATTCCGCGCAACGCCAGGAGCTTGTCGAGCAGTGGGTGAACTATGCCGCCCTGTCCGATGAGTTCATCAGCGGCTTTGTCGCGCCCGTGGTACGCCGGTTTATCCGCATGGCTGTCATGAGTGGCGCCGTCAAGGTTCCGGCCTCTGTGGATCGGGACACGTTGTTTGATGTGGATTACCTGACACCGGCCATGCCGTGGATTGATCCGGCGAAAGAGGCCAAGGGTCACGCCGAGAATCTGCGCCTGCGCATCACCAGCCCGCAGAAGATCATTCGCAGCCGGGGCGACAACCCGGACGAAGTGCTTGACCAGATTGAGCAGTGGGAAAAGAAGCTGCGAGAACGAGAAATCACAATCGAAACCGAGCCCGCCAATGAGCGGGCTTTTTCGTCACAGGAGGGCGATAACAATGCTTAAGCGACAAAGCTGGTATGAAATGAAAGCGATGGGCGGGGGCGCTGCCGAAATCCTGCTTTATGACGAAATCGGAACCTATGGGATTTCTGCCAAGGATTTTGCCAATGACCTTGCCGACTTCGGAGAGTTGCGCCAGATCAATCTGCGCATCAATTCCCCGGGCGGCTCTGTCTTTGACGGCAACGCCATTTTCAATCAACTCAAGCAGCACCCGGCGCGAGTCGTGGCAACCATTGACGGCCTGGCCGCTTCGATGGCGTCCGTAATTGCCATGGCTGCCGATCATATCGTCATGCCTGAAAACGCGCTGATGATGATTCACAACCCCTGGATGGTGTCGATGGGCGATGCGGTAGAGCTACGCAAGAACGCGGATCTGCTGGACACCATCAAGACAACCCTGCTCGGCGCCTATGGCCGGTCAATGATGACCGACGAAGAAATCAGCCAAATGATGGACACCGAAACCTGGCTGACCGGCGCTGACGCTGTTGAATTCGGCTTTGCCGACGAGTTGGCGGGAGAGATGGCCATGGCCGCCTGCGCCAAGTTCGACCAGTTGGCTCAGTTCAGCAAGACCCCTGAGCAAATTCAACCCCAATCGTCAGCACCTGCTGGCAAAGCCGAGAAGAAAGAAACCACACCGTCAGCGGTTGCTGACAAACCCCAAAAGCATGAAGAGGAAATCACCATGCCTGAAGCCAAGAAAGCAGCCGATCAGCCGGTTGACCAGAAAGAAATTGAAGCGCGGATTGCGTCTGACTATCAGGCGAAGCAAAAAGCCCGCGCCTCTGACATCAATGCAGTTTTCGAGGGCTTTGAAAAGCACATCGAACTGCGCAACCAGTGCATCGGTGACGTTGAATGTGGCGTCGAAGATGCCCGCGCCAAGTTGCTCGCAGAGCTTGGCAAAGATCAGAAGCCGACCGGTTCCGTGTTCGTCGGTGACGAAGGCAACCAGGCCAAGGTTAACGCTATGGCTGATGTTGTTGCTATGCGTGCCGGCATCAAGACCCAGAAAGAAGTGGGTGAGAACGCCTTTCGCGGCAAGACCCTTCTGGGCCTCGCTGAAGCCTGCCTGGACGCTCGCGGCAAGTCCGTTGCTGGCATGAGCAAGATGGACATTGTTGCCTCTGCCTTCACGCACAGTTCCGGCGATTTCAGCAAGCTACTGGCAAACACCGCCAACAAGGCCATGCTGATGGGCGCCGAAGAAGCCGAAGAAACCTTTCAGCAGTGGACCCGCTCGGGCCAGTTGGGAGACTTCAAGGTTTCCTCGCGTGTTGACCTGAACGCCTTCCCGACACTGGGCAAGGTTCAGGAAGGCGCTGAATATAAGTACGCGACCATGGGCGACCGGGCTGAATCAATCCAGCTTGCCACCTACGGCTCGCTGTTCAGCATCACTCGTCAGGCCATCATCAACGATGACCTGGACGCCTTCACGCGGATTCCGAACCGCATGGGCCGCGCTGCACTGCGCACTGTCGGCGATCTGGTGTACGCCATCCTAACGGCGAACCCGAACATGAGCGACGGCACCCCGCTGTTCGACAACGCGCACAACAACCTGCAGTCGGCATCTGGCATCACGACCAGCTCTGTTGACGCCATGCGTGTTGCGATGGCCACACAGAAGGACGGCAACGCGAACCTGAACATTCGCATGGCTCACCTGCTGGTGCCGATGGCTCTGGAGGGCGCGGCCAACGTTGTTCGTGAATCTCAGTTTGAGGTTGGCGCAACCGCGAAGAACAACACCGTTCCGAACAGCGTTCGCAACACCTTTGACGTGATCGCGGATTCCCGCCTTGATTCAGTCAGCCCGACCGAATGGTTTGGCGCTGCGAATGGCGGCATTCACGACACCATCGAGGTTGCTTACCTGGACGGCAACTCCATGCCAGTTCTGGAAGAGCAGGACGGATGGAAGGTTGACGGCGTTGAGTTCAAGGTTCGGATGGATGCGGGCGTGAGCGCTCTGGACTTCCGCACCATGGCCAAGAACGGCGCATAACTCACCCGGGGCTTAACGGCCACACTCTTTTTTCAAAGCCTTTGGAGGGCTGAATCATGGCTACAAATTTTGTTCAGGCGGGTGATGTTATTGATTACACCGCAGGTGCCGACATTGCTTCCAGCGACGTTGTGGTTGTTGGGAGCTTGGTTGGCGTGGCACACAACGATATTGCCAACGGCTCTGTCGGCCCGGTTGGAATCAGCGGCGTTTACTCGCTGCCCAAGGTATCTGCTGCGGTTATCGCGGCAGGCGAGACGGTCAACTATGACGTTTCCGCAAGCGCCTTTGACGACAATCTGGCAACGCCAGCAACCGGCGACCTGTCCGGTGGCTGCGTGGCAGTTGAAGCGGCTGGCAACGGCGACACCACCGTGCTGGTAAAAATCAACGTCGGCGCTAATACCGTCGCTTGATGAGGAAGGGGGGGCGCAAGTCCCCCTCTCTTTCTATGAGCCATTTTGATGACTTGCTGAACATTGCAGACCCCGGGTTCTTTGAGATCCTTGGCGGTGCCTGTACCTACGACGACACCGCAGGGATCGTGGTATCAACTCGCGTGGTGATCGAGCGGAACGTGGAAACGGTCAGCATGTATGACACGCAAATGGCCACCCTGAGAAATATCGCCAACCTGCTGAAATCTGAAATACCAGATCCGAAGCGGGGGCACATTATTACCGAAGGCTCCAACGTCTACGTTGTGGACCAGTTGGACAGCGACGACGGCCATGTGGTGAGGGTATTGCTGCAATGACCTATGCAAGAATTGACAGGGCCAGCCTGGGCTCACTGCGAATCCTGCTCAACGGGATTCAGGACCAGGCGCCCAAGATACTGACCCGAAGCCTGAACCGCACCGCTCAGAAAGCGCGGACGGATGGCAGCCGGGAAGTCAGAAAACAGGTAAATCTGAAAGCGGCCTATGTAAAAGATAGGCTGAAGATCCGGAAGGCCAGCTTCCGCAATCTGCAGGCAGGCGTTTCCACCCCGATCCGCGGCTTGCTGCTTTCCCGGTTCTCGACCAACCGTCAGATTTCAGGCGACAGCGTTAGCTGGATCAGGCCGCCACAAGTTCCGGCGCGAGGTATCAAGGTTAAGGTTGACCCGAGCAGCGGCGCCAAGGTTGTCACCGGAGGATCGGACACGAAGGGCAAGCCTTTCTATCTAATCTTGCCCGGGAGCGGACGCGTTGCCATTGCATCCAGGCGCAGAACAACCGGGCCAAAAGGCGGAAAGCTCAAGGTTCTTTATGGGCCATCCCTGTCGCAAGTCTTTGACGACGTGATTGCGGATATTTCCGGCCCCCTTAACGAGTTTCTGTCTGACGAAGTTGATAAAAACATTGATACAGCATTGAGGGGCTTCTGATGCCTGACAGTATACGCGAACAGGTGGTGGCGGCTTTTGCCACACGAATTAGTGCAGACCGAGCGCTTCAGCTTGACGGCAACTCTCAACTTCCAGCGCGAACCGTCTGGGATTTCAGCGAGGAATCCGAGCGAACAACTTACGGAACTCTGAATCTGTCACTGAGTCTGAGTGTCGGCGCGATGGAATTATTTGATCGCACCAAGGGCGCGAGCAAGCAGGCCAACGAAATGCTGGCCAATCTGCTTGAGGACGCTCTGAACGATGATCCTACCCTGGGGGGTCTTGCCGACCGCATCAACTACATAGAATCGACGGTGGATTACCCGCAGCCGGGACAGGATGAGATAGCGATTCTGGCCAGCTTTGAAATTGCTTACCAGACCCAGGCAACAACCCCTTTCACGCAATAACCCTAAACCCAAGAGCAAACAAGGCCCGCCACTGAGCGGGTTTTTTTGTGTCCGAAAACCGCCCGATATGGGCACTCAGCACCCGGAGAAAAAATCATGGCAAACGCTGAAAATGCAAAGATTCAATACGAGGGCGGTCAGAGCCAGTCACCACTGGGCGCTCTGTCTGACTCTGGCGACGCAACCACATTCGAATCAGGCGCGGAACTCTGGTCCCGGCGCAGCGGATTCGAGCCGGTGGTTCGTCCTGACGGCCTGATTACGGGCGGCACGATTTCCGCCGCTGTTTCAGGAACCAACAATCTGGTTGACGTATCTGCGCTGACCGCTTACGTCGAAGGCGTGTCGGTATCGGCCTCTGCTGAAACTGACCTGACCTGCGCCCGGGCCATCACTGATCCGTTCCTGATCTACTCCATCACCGTGGACAGCATCGGAGCGGTGACGGCTGTTTCGGGCTCTGAAGGCCCCAGCTTTTCAGAAACTCGTGGGGCTGCTGGCGGACCTCCGTTGATTCCGGTCGATGAGATTGAAATCGGCCAGGTCCGGTATGACTCTGACACCTCCGCCGCCGTGAAGCCTTCCGAGATCTTCCAGGTGGTGGGCGTTCATCAGGAGCGCTTCGATTTCCCGCTGTATGAAATCGACTACCGCAACGGCAATGTCGCCTTCAACTCGCCGCTGGCGGTTATCCACACCGGCAGCGTTTCAAAGAATACCTATGCATCCTATGCAGAGCCCATCTTTGCGGACGTTCCCCGCGGTACGGATTACGTGCCTGCTGAAACCTCGCACTCCACAAGCTCGACTCAGATTTACGGCAGCACCATCGGTTCGACCAGCTCCACGTTGAACCAGGGCAGCTTCACCGCATTTCTGAATGACGGCATCAGTGACAGCCTTGTGCGCCTGAAAAACGAGTTCCTGTGGTTCAAGTTCTTCCCGAACAAGTTCCAGAGCAACTACCGTCTGGACCAGGGCAAGCTCGGCATTTCACGGACGTTCCCTGCTGGCGACGAGATTCAGGCTTCCTGCACAATCTCGCCCGAAGCTGACGGCGCCGATGTGGCCGCGTAATGCTGGACCTCAAAGCATTCCGCAAAGCGGAGTTCAAACAGCGTGAAATGGAAATTACGCTGGAAGCTCTGGCCGCTGCTGGGTTTGGCGACGGCAAGCTGAATTTGCGCGGACTGACCGCGCATGAGCTTGCCGAAGCTGAGGAGTCAGCTGACAAAAGCAAGATGTTGATGGGCGTTGCCGAGAAGCTGGCCGGCGCATCCAAGGATAAGCTGGAAGGGCTGATGGATGGCCTGGGCTTGTCCGGGGATGTGCCTCAGACGCTGGCACGGAAGTTGTGCCACGTTCAGGTGGGCGTCATGGAACCTGAAATGGATTTGGGCGACGTGAGCAAGCTGGCTGAAACCTTCCCGATTGAGTTCGGGCAGATCGCCAGCCACATCTACACCCTGACCGGAAAAGGGCAGGTTGCCCAGGTAAAGCGAAAGCCCTCTGGAAAGAGCCCGGCGTCCAAGCCAGCTTAGCGCTTGGGGAAAGGTCTGGCCGGATGCTGTTTGAGCTTCGGCCCGATCTGTTTTCAGAGGGCTATCTCACCGAAACGGAAATCAATCTCTGGGCGATGTGGTACAACAGCCGGGCTTAATCCCCGAGCTTTATGCCTTCTCGCTGGGCAACGAATTTCTGTCCTTTGTGGGCGACCAGCCACTGGCCGCTCAATGTTCCCGGGTATTCAATAACTGTGACCTTCAGTCCACCTTTCATCTGAAGGCATTTGCGAGAGTCGAGATAGGCCTGAACGCTCGCCATGTCATCGGCTGCGGAAAACTTCACAAAGTCATCAAACCACTCCTGCTTCATGCAGGCAATTTTGTCTTCCACGGTTTCGGCGGCACCCACTGAAACCGAAGTTGCCAGGATAGCGGCGGCAAGAACAATCCTTTTCATATCGACATCCTTCAAGGTTGGTTTTCATGGCTGACAAGTCCAAGACTGTAGAGATTATTTTTGGTGGTGTCGATCGAACTGGAGGTGCCGTTGGCTCTGTTGGCCGAAACCTTGACAGCCTGAC
>Ga0306899_1001294_pt1 | contig 10069 bp, 4 predicted proteins | sample AntRauMFilla3764_FD_190407 | JGI IMG/M metagenome (GOLD analysis project Ga0306899, IMG submission 190407) | Saline lake microbial communities from Rauer Islands, Antarctica - Metagenome Filla 3 #764 (v2) (version 2) | ecosystem: Environmental > Aquatic > Non-marine Saline and Alkaline > Saline ... | reverse complement strand
CGGCTTTGGATAGCGCCTCGAACTGTCGAAATGTGTGGACCAAACGCGAAGGCGTTCGGCTACATTTAGAATGTGTGGACCAAACGCGAAGGCGTTCGGCTATATTTAGAATGTGTGGACCAAACGCGAAGGCGTTCGGCTACATTTAGAATGTGTGGACCAAACGCGAAGGCGTTCGGCTACATTTAGAATGTGTGGACCAAACGCGAAGGCGTTCGGCTACATTTAGAATGTGTGGACCAAACGCGAAGGCGTTCGGCTATATTTAAAATCGAAATGTGGAAACCTTACTTTATCGGATGTAGTTGCAGCAACTCTTCAACCATATAGTGTCCTTTTTTGTCCTTCACCTCGGCCCGGACTTCTTTGATTTTCCCGGGCTTCACGGCCGAAGCTTCGTTGCCGAAGCTGTTGCGCACGTAGGTGATCACGGCTGCCGCGTCCCTGTCGTCGAGTAGATACTCAAATCCCATCATCGGGGGCACGCCATTGCCGGGATCGTAAGTTTTGCCATTCACCGTGATCGGGCCCCAGAGCCCTTTCAGAACCAGCTTGATGAAGCGATCCTGATCCCCAGTAACCCACTCGCTCTTGGCCAGCGGTGGATAGATGTCAGTTCCTTTGCCGTCTTCTCCATGGCAGGTGGCACAATGCGCCTCGCGGGCGAAAACCTCTTTACCGTGGCGAAACAGCTCAAGCTCGTCGGGTGCTAACTTTGGTTCGGGCGCTTCCTTCTCGCTTTCTTGGTTGATGCGTAACTGGCCCTCAATAAATGACCGGGTGCGGGTGTTCCCCGATAGCTGTAGGAGACCTTTTAGGGACAATGCCTGAATATGGGGTTTTAGAGTGTTGAGCGCTGCTTCGTAGGCCTCGGTCATCCACTTGTCATAGGGTTGCTCAAGTGCGGCACTGGCAATTCTGGCGCCGTCTTCATTATCCAGCCATGACGCCGCGACCATGGCTGCCAGGCGCACCCGGGGGTGTGAATCGGAAGCGGCTTTCAATAAAATTTCGGCGTGTTCAGGAATGGAGTGCCAGCGAAAGCGTATCACGTCCACAGCGGCAGCACGCGTTTGGTGGGCCGATGAATCCAGAGCTTTAATCAGGATCTCATGATCGATTTGTCCCGCGCCTGCGGTGACCCACAGGCCTTCAAGCAAATGATGATTGTATCGGGGCGAAGACGAGTCCTTCTCCGCTAACCATCTTTGAGTGTGTGGTAATAATTCATCCGCAGGGTATTTTCTCAGTTCGCGGCGGGCACGATAGCGCGTCCGGATCTCCGGTTCTTCGAGCGCCTTGAGCAACTCATCAATCGAGGCGCCGGCGATCTTGACTGGCTCGACCAGCGGACGCTCTGGGTAGGTCACCCGGTAGATGCGCCCGTGGTCGCTATCGCGTTTCGGATCGCGGGCCGAATGTTGCATGTGCCCGATCAGCGGGTTGTGCCAATCCAGAATATAGAGTGAACCATCTGGAGCAAATTCGAGGTCCACGGGCCGGAAGTTCGGATCTTTGGAATTGAGGAGGTCGCCTCGGTGCTTGCCGGCGAAGCCGGATCCATCTTCGCGAATATCATGAATGCTGGTGCCATGAAAACCGATCACGTTGTTGACCATGTAGCCGCCCTGCAGCTCATCCGGGAAATGTCGTGAGGAGATAAACTCCGCGCCCGATGTCGGCCTAGCTCTTTTGGGCGCAAATTGCTCGGTTTTACCTACGAACTTACCGGGGGGCATTTTCACCGAGAGAGGGAGTCCCCACCAGTTGGCTCCACCCGAAGCATCGGCGATGTAGCACTGGCCCCAGTCGTCGAAGGCGATGCCCCAGGGGTTGGCATAGACGGATCGGCTGTAGCGCTCAAGGCGCTGGCCCTGCGGATCGTATCGCCAGACCCCAGACCAACTGTTGCGGCGCGGGCCGTAGGGCGTTTCCACTTGAGAGTGTAGGAAAATTCCTTCGGGCATGTAGAGGGCACCCATCGGGTCGACGCAAAAGGCTCCGATTGAGTGATGGGTGTCGTGGGAGTCGAATCCACGCAGCACAATCTCCCGGTGATCGGCTTGGCCATCACCATCGCGGTCCTGCAGGAGTATAAGGTCTGGTTGTTGGGCGACATAGACACCCTCGGCCGCTAATTCGAAACCCATCGGCAGGTGTAAGCCGTCGGCGAAGACCGATTGTTTGTCGGCCTTACCATCGCCATCGGTGTCTTCAAAAATGATCAACTTGTCGTCCGGCCTTGGATCGCCCGGGCGGTAGGCCGGATAACTGGGAGCGACGGACACCCAGAGCCGTCCCTGATTGTCAAAGCTCATATTCACCGGATTGCGCAGGTCGGGAAAATCACTTTCGGCCGCGAAGAGTTCAATTTTGAAGCCTTCCATCATTTTGAAGGTTTCTTTGGCATCGCTCTCGCCAATGAATTCGATATCGCGTCCGAAATTCGTCTCGACTGGGTCGAGCTCGCGCGTGCCGGCATCGGCGGTTTCCAGGTCGAAAGTCTTGCCCTGAGCCTGTGCCCAGATGGCCTGGTCGCGGTTGGTCGTAAGTTGGCGGGTCTTTTCGATTTCAGGCGGGTAGTTGACCGTTCCGAACGGTGCCCGCCGGCGCCCGTAAACGTGCACACCGTTGAGGATCCGGTAGTCGTGCTTCCACATCCAGTTTTTGTCGAGGACTAGTTGGCGCAGTGTCTCGTCAAGGCTTTTGCCCGGTTCGATGCCAAAGAGTGCTTCCACCAGTAAACCGGCGATCAGGCGATTGCCACCGGCATTAGGAAGAAAGCCGTTCAGAGTGAATGCTTCCTCCGTTGCTTTCATCGCCATGTTGCTTGGATGGAAGAGGTCGATATACCCGATGCCATGATCGGAGGCAACTTTTGCCATGGCATCAGCGTAAAGGATCAGGTTGGCGTTCTCGTTGTCGCCATTCGGTAAGTCGCCGGACCCCGGCAAATCTTCAAAAGCAATCGGCGAAACGAGGATCAGCTGGGGAGGGGACTTACCATTGTAGGACTGCCGCTTCGAATGCTGGACCCAGGCGTCCAACTCGGCGGCGAATTGCCGCACGCCCGCCGGCCCGTTGAAAGATTCATTATAGCCGAAGAATCCCAGAATGATGTCCGCCTGAGAGAGCGCCAGCCAATCGTCAGGGGACGGTTCCACCCCGTTGCCCTTGTGCTGGGGGTAGCCGTCGCTGACTGCTTCAGCGCCGGGGAAGGCCCAGGAGGACTCGCGGCCGGCACGGGGGCGGTAGGTGGCGGTGTCGCCCTCCACACAGAGGTTGCGTAGGACCAGCTGATGCTCCGGGAAAGCCTGGTGCAGCCGGGTTTCAAATTCGCCATAATCCAGCATCTGCGCGCCGAGCCCGTTGCCGATGAGCACGATACGGGAGCCGGGGCGGAGCTCTTCGATCATAGGGGCGGCGACCCCCATCGCCGCCATTGGAGTGAGGGCACTGAATATCACGAAGAGGAGTCGATGCCTTATGAGATCCTTGAAATTCATTGTTGGTGAGCGTGTTGGATCGTGCTGAGGTGAAAAGTTAAACGAAAGACTTTATTGGGTTTTGAACACTTAAAGTGGGGCTGTCAGTTGAAATTTCCGGGAATAGAGATCAGGTTGCCAATGTCTTAACAACATGCGAACGACCCATTCTACTTTATTTGTATTTTTTGCCTTTTTAATGTGCGGCACATTATTCCTTTTAGCTATGCCCGAAAAACCGACATCCTCCGACTCCAGCGAAGAAAACGTCAGCCAATGCGCTTCTGCCTGTGGCCTGCCTTCACACGTGGACCTTAGCAGCGGCGCGTTTCCGGTGCAGTTCACCGACGAAGAGTGGCGCGAGCGCCTGACGGAGCTGCAATATCACGTGGCGCGCAAGCAAGGCACGGAGCGCGCCTTCTCCAATCCCTACCACGATAATAAGAAGACCGGGCTCTACCGTTGTATCGGCTGTGATACACCGCTCTTCAGCAGCACGGATAAGTTCGACTCCGGCACCGGTTGGCCGAGCTTTACCCAGCCGATCGATGCGCGCACCTTGGGTGAACATCGCGATACCAGCTACGGCATGCTGCGAATTGAGGTGCACTGCGCGATATGCGGCTCGCATCAGGGGCATGTGTTCCCGGATGGACCGAAGCCGACGGGCCTACGCTACTGCATCAACTCGGCTTCGCTTGGTTTCGAAGCCGCCGAGTCGGTTGAAGCGATTAAGGAGCAGGTGAAAGCCTGGTATGCCCAGGAAGATTCTAAATGATTCTCCGCCGTCGGCGCTAAATGCGTAGCATCTCGTCAACTAACTTTTTCTCACACCCCGACCTTCCCGGTCGGGGTGTTTTTTGCTTTTGAATGGGGCAGCTGCGGCGGCACAAAATCAGGTGTGGCGAGGTTGCCGGGCGAACCACTCAGCTGTGCGTTCGGGCTTGACTCCGAAAGCCGGTAGAAAGCTTCTTATTAAAAAACCGATACTAGATCTCATAAAAATCGACATCAACGGCTCCTTGTGGCGGTCCGTGCTCGCTTGCACAGGCCAAGAGAAATATTTTTCGGGCCCGGAGGAGGGAAGCTTGCGTTAGAGGGGGCAATGGGGTTCGACCCCAAGACAGAGGGGGCAAACATTAACGTTAATAGGGCATCCTTTGCTTTTTTAACGACGCCTTAATCCTAATCTCACCGACCCCAGACATCAGAGGCTTTGAGCGCCGGCTCATCCAGCTCAACACCCGGCCAAGTTCCGAGCGGCACTTGATTGCTGTAAAGGTCGGTGAGCAGTCCTTTTGCCCGGGCGAGCATTTGCTCGACTTTCTCAGGGTGTTTAGCGGCAAGATTGTGCGCTTCCAATGGATCGGCATCGAGATTGTAGAGGGCGGGACCGTCTGTGAGCGGTGGGTCTTTGGGGGCTTCATCACCATAATTAAAGTGCAGCTTCCATTGGCCGATACGGATTGCCGTGGCATTACCCTTGCCGTGCCAGAAAAGTAGCTCTTCGCGGGCTGGCTTCGATTTGACTCCTCTTAAATTCGGCCAAGTGCTGACGCCATCCAGTTTCTGGGCGTCGCGGGGAAGCTCGATCTCTACGCCACAGGCCTCGGCCAGGGTGGGATAAAGGTCAATCGCGGCGATAATCTGGTCACTCGTTTTACCTGCTGGTGTCACGCCAGGGTAGCGCACGATGCAGGGCACACGGGTGCCGCCCTCCAGTGACTGCCACTTCCCGCCGCTGAAAGGGGGTTCGTCGTTAGGCCCTGCCTGGCCGGGTTGACGACCGTTGTCGGAGGTAAAGATCACAATTGTGTTCTCGGCCTTGCCCGCATTTTCCAGCGCATCGAGAATTTGTCCGACGCGATAATCCAGCTCTTCGACGACATCAGTGTATTTGCCGGATTTATCTTCGCCGGATTTGCCCTGCCAATCCGGATGCGGGTCGGCAGGGAAGTGGGGTGCCGTCCAAGGCACATACATGAAAAAGGGCTTTTCACTCGGCTCCTGTATCACGCGAATGACTTCCTCCGTAAAGGTTTCCGTGAGCAGGCGGTTGTCCCATTTCTTTTGAACGAGTTCACCATCACGATACATGTCCCGGCCCTGGTTGTTGGACATATAAATGTAGTAGGCTGAATCGAAGCCCTGCTCTTCGGGGCTCATATTTTTTTGGCCCAGATGCCATTTACCTGATATCGCCGTGCGGTAGCCAGCATCCCGAAAAGCTTCAGCAACGGTATAGACTTTGGGGGACATGCCGGTCTTGGGTGGAAAACCGTAGCCCATCACGCCCCAGCGCCAGCCGAGCCGGGCGGGATAGGATCCGGAGAGCAATGCCATACGAGAGGGCGAGCAAACCGGGTTGCCTGCATAATAGCTGCTGAGCTTGACGCCCTGACGCGCGAGGTTGTCGATGTGCGGCGTCTCGATTCGCTCGCTCCCGTAGCAGGACAGGTCCTCATTCGCGAGGTCGTCCGCCATCATGAGGATGACATTGGGGCGGGCTTTGTCCTGATTGGATTGAGCTTTTTCGTGGTTGTGAACACACGCAGACGTGAGCAGCGAGAAAGTTGCTAATATGGGGAATAGGAAAATTTTCATTTTAAGCAGTATTTTGAAATTCCCGCCTGCCAACTCTCGAAATGCTACAGAACGGGAATCCTGAGCTATACGGGTTTTGGGGGCAAGATGGGCTGAATCCTGAACCACCATCAAAGGTCTCAGACGTGAATTTGACAAGGGGTTTTCAGGGAGCCTCGGCAATTACGGGGAACAAGTGCTTGCAAAACAGAACCAGTATAAGCCTATATGAAGGTGATGAAATTAATCTCGGTATTCTTTCTTTTATTGGGCACTGCAGTTTCGGCAGCGGAGCGTCCCAATATTCTCTTTATCTTTTCAGACGACCATGCGCTCAATGCGATCTCGGCCTACAACGGTCCGCTGAAAGACATCGCCCCGACGCCGAATCTGGATCGCATCGCCGATCAGGGTGCCATCTTCACCCGTTCCTACTGCAGTAATTCCATCTGTGGCCCGTCCCGAGCAGCGATCCTTACGGGTAAGCACAGCCACATCAACGGTTACCTCGATAATGGTTACTTCAACAAAGATTACCTGGAGGATGTAAATTTTCGCTTTGATGGGAGCCAGACCACCTTCCCGAAGTTGCTGCGAAAGGTCGGCTACCAAACCGCCCTGATTGGTAAATGGCACCTAAATACCACTCCGGAGGGCTTCGATTATTGGGAAAGGCTGCCGGGGCAGGGGAGCTACTACAACCCACATTTTATTCAGCAGGACGGCAGCCGGAAACAATACCAGGGCTACGTGACGGATATCGTCACGGAGCGTGCCATCGATTGGCTCAAAACGGGACGCGACAAAGATAAACCCTTCCTGCTCATGGCTCAGCAAAAGGCACCGCACCGAAATTGGTCGCCAGCCCTGCGCCATACTGACCTCTGGGACGATGTCGACATTCCTGAACCAGCTACACTCTTCGACGACTACGCCAACCGTCACCCCTCCCTCAAGAAACAGGAGATGAGCATCGAGAAGAACTTCTACCACGGTTGGGACATGAAGTTGCACGGCGAGAATCCTTTCCCGGAATACTTCGACTCTTACCCGAACAAAGAATACGACCGGATGACCGATGCTCAGAAAAAGCAGTGGGATGCCAGTTACGAAGCCGAGAACCAGGCGCTTCTGGCGGCTATAGAGTCCGGTGAGATGTCTGGCAAGGATGTCACCCGCTGGAAATATCAGCGCTACATCAAGGATTACCTTCGCTGCATTCGCTCGCTGGATGAGGGCGTGGGAGAGATTCTCGACTACCTCGAAGAGAGTGGCTTAGCCGAAAATACCATCGTGATCTACTCCTCAGACCAAGGTTTCTATCTCGGCGAACACGGTTGGTATGACAAGCGCTGGATGTTTGAGGAAAGTTTTGCCATGCCCTTCCTGATCCGCTGGCCCGGAGTGATTGAGCCCGGCACTCGTAGCGAAGCCTTAATACAAAATATCGATTATGCTCCGACCTTTCTGGAAATTGCCGGGGCGGAGATTCCAGAGACCATTCAGGGGCGCAGTCTGCTGCCGGTCCTGAAGTCCGGAGGTAAAGCCCCTGAAGGTTGGCGCAAAGGCCTTTACTACTTCTACAGCGGTGAGATGACCCACCGGGTCCCTGCACACGACGGAGTCAGTAACGGTCGCCACAAGCTCATGTATTTCCCTGATACGGACTCCTGGAACCTTTTTGATCTTAAGGTTGATCCTCAGGAGTTGAACTCATTGCATGACGATGCCAGTTACGCAGAAGTCCTGAGCCAGATGAAGACGCTCTATCAAGACTTGAGAGATGAGTATCGTATGTCCTCATCCACCTTGCCCGCGCATCGAATGGCATCCGGATGGTGGAAGAACCGCTATAACAAGACTCTGGAAAAGGTCGCTCAGGGCGGCCATGAGCTCGTCTTTATCGGCGACTCTATTACCCAAGGCTGGGAAGGTGCCGGCAAAGAGGTTTGGGGAGAATTCTACGGCGACCGTAAGGCCCTCAACCTTGGCTATTCTGGGGACCGCACCGAGCACGTCCTCTGGCGTCTGTTGAACGGTGAACTGGAGAATGTCGATCCCGAGGCCTACATCGTGATGATCGGAACAAACAATACCGGGCATGGGCTGACGCCAGCGCAGGAAACCGCGACCGGTATCAAATTGATCGTCGAACTCTTGCAGGATCGCTCACCCGAATCGGAGATCTTGCTACTTTCCGTCTTCCCACGCGGGCAACAACCCGATCACAAAATGCGTAAGATTAACGAGCAGGTAAACGAGATCATCCAGCACTATGCCGACGATGAGCAGGTGCACTGGCTCGATCTGACGGATACTTTCCTAAACGACGAAGGCGTCCTGACCAAGGAAGTCATGCCCGATGCCCTCCACCCGAAAGCCAAAGGCTACCGGATATGGGCCGAAGCGATGGAGCCGACTTTAGAGAAATTGCTGCAGTAAAAAGTAGGGCAGGGGGTCAAACGCAGAATATAGAGATTTAGACATTACGATTATGGAGAACACGCTCTCATCATGGGCCTTTATGTTTTGCGTTTGACCCTTGGGGTTTGCCCTAACGTAGAGGGTAGGCATGGAGTGGAGGCGAAGCCGTAACGGAGTTGCCCTATCCCGACTGGTTGGCACTAGGTTTCATTCCAGTAGAACGGTTCCCTTTTCAAGTGCATGATCGCCGCTACAAATATGCTGCTCTCTTCTACGCGGTAGATTACATCGTAGGCAGACTCAAAACGGGTCATGTCGTAAAAACAACAATCCTTAGCGGTCCATCCAATCAAGACCGCAACGGGCCGAAAATCCAGAAGGAACCATTCCGTATTATACAAATCTTTGGCAGAGATCGTGCCAACGCCAGAAAGTAAGCCGCTTCCTGCTTCTTCTAGTTTAGATCAGTGGGGTTGACCAACTCCGACTGGTTGCCCCTTTGAGCTCCTCCCACTCTCGGCGATGCTTATGTATTTACTAAAGCGAACGAAATTATATTAAAAATATATTTTATTTATACCTGAATGTCAGGTATTATAGGGCTGTCGATTCGCGGCAATGCCACCACTCAAAAACTGATTATGACTACTAAGCACCCTATCGTTGTCGCTCCCGGAGACGGGGTCGGCCCTGAAATAATGGACGCCGTCCTCCGCATCCTTGATGCGGCGGGAGCTCCGCTCGACATCTCAAAGGTGCGCCTCGGGCAAGCCGTGTTTGAAGAAGGCCTTTCATCGGGCATCGAGCCGGCGGCTTGGGATCTAATGCGTGAGACCGGCGTTTTGCTCAAGAGCCCCATCACTACCCCCCAGGGAAAGGGGTTTAAGAGTGTCAACGTCACCATTCGTAAGACGCTCAACCTCTTTGCCAATGTTCGCCCCTGCAAGGCCTACGCCCCGTGCGTCGCCTCGCTCCATCCTGATATGAATCTCGTCATCGTGCGCGAGAATGAGGAAGACCTTTACGCCGGAATCGAGCACCGCCAGACCCCCGAAGTGCACCAAGTGCTCAAGCTCGTGACTCGGCCTGGCTGCGAAAAGATCGTCCGCTACGCTTTCGCCTACGCCCGCGCGTATGGTCGTAAGAAAGTCACCTGCATGACCAAGGATAACATTATGAAGCTGACTGATGGGCTGTTCCGCGAAGTCTTCGAAGAAGTCGCCAAAGAGTATCCCGAAATCGAGACCGACCACTTCATTATCGACATCGGCGCTGCCCGCCTTGCTTCGAGCCCCGAGATCTTCGACGTCATCGTGACGCTCAACCTTTACGGCGACATTCTTTCTGACATCGCTGCCCAGATTGCGGGCTCGGTTGGTTTGGCCTCCTCCGCCAATGTCGGCGAGCGCATGGCGATGTTTGAAGCCGTCCACGGCTCCGCCCCCGACATTGCGGGGCAAGACATCGCCAATCCCTCTGGACTCCTCCTCGCCGCGATTCAGATGTTGGTGCACCTTGGGCTACCAGAGCACGCCGAAGCGGTCAACAACGCCTGGCTCTGCACCATTGAAGAGGGT
>Ga0306899_1001293_pt1 | contig 10077 bp, 6 predicted proteins | sample AntRauMFilla3764_FD_190407 | JGI IMG/M metagenome (GOLD analysis project Ga0306899, IMG submission 190407) | Saline lake microbial communities from Rauer Islands, Antarctica - Metagenome Filla 3 #764 (v2) (version 2) | ecosystem: Environmental > Aquatic > Non-marine Saline and Alkaline > Saline ... | reverse complement strand
GAGTTCTGTCGGGTGCTCGTCGAGGATCACGGCTACGCCGGGGCGTGGATCGGTGGCGTCGAAGACGGCGAGATCGTCCCGCAGGCCGTCGAGAGCTGTGGAGCGTATCTCGATGCGATCACCGACTCCGGGGTCGTCACGACCGCTGACGATCCGGTAGTCATGGCTGCTGAGCGCGAGGAATATGTTGCCCTCTCGTTGACCAGTATTGACAGCGAGGCCAATGAAACAGATTCCGAACAGCAGGGCGCACTCGGCGACAACTGGCAACAGCTCGCACGAGACCACGGTTTCGAAACCGCAGCAGGAGTGCCGATCCGGCGGGATGGGATCCGTATCGGCGTGCTCGGTGTCTATCGGTCGACACAGCAGTCGACCCTCGGCGACCAGCAGTGGAAAATACCCGAAGAGTACGCCCAAATCCTTGGCTACGTACACCGAACCGCGGAGTTGAAGCGGTCGCTGCTGGCCGACGAGTCTGTCCACCTCGATATCGAGATCTCGGACACGACAGCCCTAATCGCCGAACTCACCGAGCAGTTGGGTACCGGGGTCTCGGCGGAGGTTCCGTCGGCGATCGAGCAGGACGACGGGATGACACTGTATCTGACGCGGCTTTCGGGAACAAACCGCAAGGCCATTGAGGAGGCCGCCGAGGCCTGCAAGTCAGTCGATCTCGGAGAGATTACCAGCGACGGGGATGGGGTTCGATGTGATCTGTACAGCACTGTTAGAACGCCAGAAGACGTGTTGGCAGCCAATGGTGCAGGAATCGAACGGACGCTCGGAGTCGACGGTACAACCACGATTTCAGTGTCGCTGTCGGACCACGGCTCGGTTGACGATGTTACCGCGGCGCTTAGGACGGCCTACGACGACGTGACAGTCAGTAGGGTCTGGAACTATCAGGATCGACAGCCCCGGACAGGCAGCGAGGAGCCGCTGGAATCGCTGACCGAACGGCAGCGGAGCGTCCTGAGTCACGCCTACTTTGACGGCTACTTCGAGCAACCGCGCGGCATCAGTGCGACGGAGCTTGCAGCGAAGTTCAACATCTCGCGGACAACAATGACACAACACATGCGAACCGCCCAACGGAAACTGTTCGGCCAGCTGTTCGACCACTGACATCCTCCTCGCCGTAAACGGCTAGGTTTCCTCGCGCTGGGGGTATCGACTACCGACCCACGGAGGCAACTTGCGGGTTCGTATGCTCCTCGTTGGGACTTTCTCTCGCGGGAGAGCGTGATGACTCCGACCAGTCGTGGTTGTCCCACTTGAGGCATACAGGCCGTGCCATCGGCCGTGTTACCGTTGTCTGCCGCTTCAGGAACGTCTTGCTCGCGGTGAGATCCGCGTGGCCCTCGAAGACGCACGGACACGTGAGTGTATCTTGGTGGCGTGTCGTCCGGTCGGTCGAACCACAGTTCGGACATTCTTGGGAAGTCCATGCTTCCGACCAAACTTCTACCGAGATGTCGTACTCCTCAGCGGTACACGCCAGCCGGTCGATGAACGCCCGGAACGCCCAGAAGTTGTGCGTCTTCGCGTTCGTCTCGACTGACCAGTGTGTGTCGAGTACGTCCGTTAACGCTCCTACGTACACTGTTGAGACGCCCTCGTGGTAGAGCTGTTCGATCAAGTTGCGGCACAGTGCGGCTTGCGCATGATCGCGTCGACGGGTTCGTCGGCGGTAGAGTCGGCGAATCCGCTTTGAGCTGTACTGTCCGTCTTCGAGTAACGACTGCAACCGGGCGATCTCGCGTGTCGTCTCGCGGAACCGCTCGAACAGATTGCGGCCTTCGTAGAGGTACTGTTGGCCGGTTGTGGCTGTGCCAGTCGAGAATTGTCTTCGTCGATAGTGACTGGCTGAAAGGCCCTGAATTGGTCCGACTGTTCGTTGTAGTGCAGTTCTAACCGACCTTGATTCTCATACTCTTTCCAGTTGGGGTCGCCCCGTACTTCGAGTCTGAGGCGTTCCCGGTACCCCAGATCGTACTCGTCTTTCAGGTCTTGACCGACGAGTATTTCGAGCCGAGAGTATTCGCCCCATCCGGCAGTGTACGACGTGTTTCGGATGTACGTTCGGATTTCGCGTCCGTCGTCTTCGTTGCCCCAATAGCCGGGTTTGCCGTTGGCTTCGCCCTTCTCTTTGAGGCTGAAAAACGACTTCCACGCTTCGCGGTTTTTGCGTTCGATCTGCTGAACGGTCGACTCACCGAGCGTTCCGCCGTATCGACCCCGGTATTCGCTGATCTCCCACACGTCGGCGTCGGGATCGGCGTAGTTCTGTCGACGTTGACGAGACCTGTGGTCTCGTTCGCACACAAAATCGCTACGCGATTTTGGGACGTTCGTAGTTGATCTCGTTCCAGAGCGCGGCAGAAGCGTCCAACAGCCGTCGCAGTAGCTCCTCGTCCTCGTCGGACTGGGGAATGACGACGAACTCGTTGGTCGCTTCATCACCAGATTATTGTATCGTAACACACATAAATTTGTTTTATATGTGTATATAGTGTGGTAGAGATACGAATCGAGTTCGATGATGAGGCACAGTACGACCGACTGAAAAAGTTGAAACAACAGCGTGGGTTGACGTGGAAGGGTCTACTCCTCAAAGGCGAGAAGCGTGTCCACGAGGATACCCCGGACAGCCTGTGAGCTGCGGTTGTGTCGTGCTACGGCGCGATTCACGCCCGTCCCCAGAACGCTTCGCATTCTGGTGTGCGAACGAGAGCTTCGCTCTCGTCAACGCCGTGAACGGCGGGAGTCTCTCGCTGTTTTAGGTAGTCGACACTAATAGTGCTCAGTCGACAGCTGAACGGGGACACAAGGTAGCGAGGACGGTTCGACAGTGCTGGTTTTATATATAAAAACACTAGTTATGATAGTTTAAAAATAGGATACAAGTGGGAGTGCGGGTTGGGTACCAGCTCAGAGACTGGTATACTACCTCCGGGAGAACGACGCAGCGTTCTGCAGATGGCCCCCGCAAACGGCCCTCCACTGAGCCCCGCACACTGCTCCTTTCTCGTCGATTTATCTCGATTAAAATCGACCACCCACCGCACTGCCGCGACACATTCTATTGGTTCGTCTCAACCTCGAAGCGGGCCCCGCCGGAATCGCCGTCAACTACCCTGACCGTCCAGCCGTGGGCTTCGACGATCGTCCGAACAATCGCGAGGCCGAAGCCAGAGCCCGACCCCGTTCCCATCCCGTACTCGAAGAGCTCTGACCGCTGTTCGGGGAGGATTCCGGGTCCATCGTCCTCGATATAGAACCCATCATCAGTCGATCCGACACTGACTGTGGTTGCCGCCTCGGAATCGCCGTCGACGGCCTCCACGCCGTGGGTGACCGTGTTCTGAAAGAGGTTCTCGAAGACGCGCTGAAGTCGGCTGGAGTCGGCACTAAGCCTGCAACTCGATTCGATCTGTAGATCAAGCGAGCCCGTCTCGACGACACCCCACGCTGATTCGGCAATCGTCTGTAGGTCACAGGTCGTCGCCCCCTCAACGTCCGTGCTCTCGCGGGCCAGCCGTGGGAGATGGTCGGCGAACTCCCGGAGGCGCTGGTGGGTTGCCTCGAGATCTGCCAGTGACTGTTCGACCGCCGGGTCGACCTCGCCAAGATCAGCCCGGAGGAGCAGGGTGAGCTTTTCGGCCGTCGACAGCGGCGTCTGGAGGTCGTGGGAAACGATTCCAGCCAGTCGTTCGAGCTGTTTATTTTTATATCGTAGTTGGGTCGTCGTTTCAGCCAGTTCTTGCTCTCGTTGTTTCCGTGTGGAGATGTCTCGGACGTTCACCAACACACCCTCGATCAGTGGATCATCCAAAAGATTTCGGCCACGGGCTTCAATCCACTGGTAGCTCCCGTCTGCGGCCAGCGCCCGATATTCGACATCCAGTTCCGACTTCGGGTTCGCCAGCACGTCAGCGAACGCCTTGAATGCGTGTTCTTTGTCATCCGGATGGACAAAAGGCAGTACTTTCTGTCCGATCATCTCCTCTGGTTCGTATCCTAACGCGCGTTCGATACCCTGTGTGGTGTCGATCATTGTCTCCGTTTCGTCGACAATCGCCACGTAGTCAGCCGATAGTTCGAACATCCGCGAGTAACGTTCCTTCGTCTCTTTGAGCGCGCGCTCGGCCTCCTTTCGATCGGTGATATCGGTCTGGATACCGAGCATTCGCTCAGCGTCCCCCTCCTCGCCATACTCGACGATCCCACGGCTCTGAACCCAGCGCTGCCCGTCGTCAGGCCGTTCAATGCAGAAATCGACCTGGTACTGCTGGCCGGTCTCAACCGCCTCGTCGACTGCCTGTTCAACCGCTGGAAGGTCGTCGTTGGCAACGTGCCGGGCGAACCCTTCGTAGGTGCCGGGGAATTCGCCGGGATCAAGGCCGAACAACTCCTCGCAGGCCTCGTCCCAGACGATCTCGTCGGTCGACAGATCCCACTCCCAGACGCCGGTATCGGTCCCTTCTAACGCGAATTCGAGCCGTGTGGTGAGCGCTTCGAGTTCGCGCTCGCGTTCCTTCCGATCGGAGATATCCCGCACGTTGACCAATATGCCGTTGATCAGTGGGTCCTCAAGATGATTGCTGCCGCGGCCTTCGAGCCAGCGGTACTCGCCGTTTGCAGCCCAGACACGGAACTCGACGTCTAGTTCACGGTCCGGGTTCGAAGCCACCTCCGAAAACGCCTCGACGGCTCGCTGTTTGTCCTCGGAGTGGACGTAGTTAAACACCTTCCGACCGATTATCGCTTCGGGTTCGTACCCCAGTATCTGTTCGACTCCCTGTGTAACGTCGAGGACAGTCTTGGATTCGTCGACGATTGTCACGTAGTCCGATGACTGCTGGAAGATACGCCGGTAGCGTTCCTTAGTCATCTCTAAGGCCTGTTTGGCGGCCTCTCGTTCGGAGACCTCCTGGAGGCTGATTACCGTCCCTGTCGCCCCGCGGCCGTATTCGAGTGTCGAGGTGTGGGGATCGAAGAACCGTGTTTGCTCGTCGTCTTGAAATTCGATCATGGCAGCCTCGGTGTCTTCGAGGACAGTCGACAGCGCCGGGTTCCGGTCACGGAGTTCCTCGCCGGTCATCCCGACCGAGATATCGAAGATTTCAGTTGCCCGCGTGTTGACATCCGCGACGACGGAATCGGCATCCAACACGAGGACTCCGTCGGGGATGGTGGCCAGTGTTTGTTCCAGCGGAGCCGGTGACTGCTGGAGGAACTGGTGGCGGCTAATCATGGCAACAAACAACAGCCCCGAGAGCGTCCACCCGATCGGGGTGGGATCGAAGTACGGCGGGACAACGCCGCGCACTTTGACCGCCCCAAGGACAGAGACGATCAGCATCGAAATCAGAATAACGGCGGCCTGTCGTTTGCGGGCACGCTGTGTCGACCGCAGCAGCTCGCCGAACACCATTCCGGCAGCCATCATGACCAGCGTATACCCCATGCCGACGGTGACGAGCGGCCGAATCGACCCCTCGTTTGCGGGGATGAGAATCTCGTCGGTCAGGTGTGGATCGGCCATCGTATACACGAGGTGCTCGGGATTGAACCACGTAGCCACGAACAACAGGATTGGCGGTACGAACAGTCCGAACACCACCCGCGGTGGTTTCGTTTTGAACGTGAACTCATAGCAGAAGATGAAATAGCAGACGGTTGCTGTCGGGATCGTCAACACAAGCACGTTCGTCACGACAAACCGGAGTTGAGGCGTCTTGACGAGCGCGAGCAGTCCGAACGATACTGACCAGACCATTCCACAAACCATTGCTCGCTGAAACCACAGAACGGCTGGCTGATCCCGATCGTTTCGTAGCCAATACACTGCGAGCAGCGGTGGAATTCCACCAGCCATCATGATCAGTCCGGCAGTCGACTGTGTAGGAAAGCCGAACATGAGATAAAAACCAAACAACTGGTTGGTAAATAAGCCTTTATTCGTGACTCGAAAGTCTTCAGAGACGAACACCATGGAAACTGTGTTCGTCCCCTGATCAAGCATCGCATCTATTCCCTGCTTAATCACGCCCACAACGTCCGCATGAGCAGTGATCAGAACCACCAATGATCTATATCAGAAACGGTATTCTCGTCAATCTACTCGGCGCTGCCTTGCGTGCGCAAAGTTGGTCAGAGTCTCGAGAAATCGTTCTCAAAGCAGTTGGCTACGACCTCCGACAGAGTATCAAATTTTCACAAAATCGACCACCGTGTACCGAAACTACAGAGACATCTATTCATACGTTCTGCTTAGTCAGCGAGCACATTCTTTTTTGCGTACCGCTCCGAGGAGTTGCTATGAAACTCATCGTCTGTGGACTCGGCAGCGCAGGCTGCCGGATCGCCGACACGCTGGCGGCGGCTGACGAACGGGGCCCGCGGTCGGCGGTCGTCGACACCGTTGCCCTCGATACCGATCAGGGGTCGCTGGCCGACCTCGAAACGATACCCGAAGACAACCGCCATCTGTACGGCACACTCACCGGCTCCGGCCGGGGGTTCGATGGCCATCGCAACCGAGGACTGGAGTCCGCCGACGAGGAGCTGACTGAGCTGTTTCGGGCGGTCGACGACCTTTCGACCTCCCGTGGCGATGCATTCCTGCTGTGTACCAGCCTCGCTGGAGGTACCGGGGCGACGCTACTGCCGAAACTCGCTGCCGAACTCCGTGAGGTGTACGGAGTACCGATCTACGGCGTTGGGGTGCTGCCGGAGACGGACCGAACCGAGACCACCGACCAGCAACGCCAGGCGGCCAACGCCGGGAAAGCGGTCGACCCCGTGTTGGAAGCGACCGACGCGCTGTTCGTCTTCGACAACGCGTTGTGGACCAAAACCGCCGAGTCAGCGGTCGAACCCGCAGTTCGAGACCGACTCAACGAGACGCTGTCGACCCGACTCATCGCACTGTTCGAGGCCGGAGAAGCCGACCGCAGCGGCCGAGTCGCCGAGAGTGTGGTCGACGCAAGCGAGGTGATCAACACCCTCTCGGACGGTCGGATCGTCGCCCTCGGCTACGCCACACAGGAAATCGAGCGGCCGACCGAATCCCGGTTCGGACTGGGACTGTTCTCAAAGGAGGTCGACCTCGACGAGACAACGGCGATCAAAGCCATCGAAACAACCGTCCGACGGGCCGTTAATGGGAAGCTAACGGTCGATGTCGACCGGGGGGCGGTCGAACGGGGACTGTTGGTAACGGGCGGCCCGCCCGAGTGGCTCAACCGGCGAGCGATCGCCGACGCCCGGTCATGGCTCGCCCAGGAGACCGGCAGCGTCGAGATCCGCGGCGGCGACATTCCGACACCCGACACTGACGAGATCCTCGCGCTCGTGGTGTTGGCCGGCATCGGAGACTGTCAGCGGCTCGCCGAACTCCGGGCGGCTGCCGAAAGCGAATAGAAGAGTTATTGACCGCGATACCAGACGTAGCCGCCGCCGACTGCGAGCAGCGAGACGACCAGCATTGCGATGGTGCCAAGCGAGCCCAGCCCGCCGCTTTCTTCGGGTTCGAGCACCTCGACCGGCAGCCGGTAGCTATCGGTGATCCGGCTTTCGCCCTCGCTGTTCTGATAGCGAACGTCGAGGGTCACCGGGTAGGTTTTCGCCGTCGCGGAGCCGGACGCCGAGAGATCGAACCGGACGGTCTCGGATTCGCCGGGATCGAGCGATTCGACGAACCCTTCGTCGCTGCTACTGCTGAACGGCGAGTCGGTGAACAGTTTGGGCTCGATGTCGGTCAGAGTCTCCTCGCGGTTGTTGGTAAACGTCACCTCGAAGGTGGTCCCGCTCCCGGCGGTGATCGTGCGGTTAACTGCCTCGACGACGAAGGTATCCCGTTCGGGCCCGATGTCGGCGAGGAACTCGGGATCGTCGTCGGTCTGTCGGATACCGTTTTCGTCACGGAACGAGACGGGGAGATCGAACCGCTTGGGGACGGCCTCGGCCTCACTGCCGACCTCGATGGGGATGCGAAACTCGGCAGACTCTCCGGCCTCGATATCACCGACGGCGACGGCGGTTTCCTGTGGGAACAGGTTCTCGGCGTCGGTCGGGAACTGGACTTCAGCGTTGGTGGCGTCCTCGCCGCCGACGTTCTCGATCTCGCCGGTAATGTCGCCGTCCTCGCCCACGCGAAGAGTACTATCGATTTCGGTGACGCGGAAGCGGGCATCGTCGGTAATTTTGATTTTGATCTCTTTACTCTTCGATCGGGACTGGCTCGTCTGTGACGGCCGCAGTCCCGGGGCGTTTTCGACTTTACTAGTGTACGAATACTCGAAGTCGACATCAATCTCGTGGGACCCTATCTCGGCATCGTCGGGTATCTCAACATTGAATGTGACTTCTTTGGGTGTCGACTCCGGTAGTTCGCCAATCGATTTTTCGCCCGTTTTGACAGTGATCGGTGTGTCATCAGCATCGAGACTGGTCACGACACTTCGGGCAGTCGTCACGTATGCACGGTCAGCCTCGTTGCCGCGGATGAATTCACCGTCATTGTCGAACTGCACTGTTAGCTCCGTCTCGCTGCCAGGAGTAACCTCGTTATTCGGAATGTAAACTTCAATATCGGGCGATCCTTGGGCATCAAGCTCGCCACTCTGGGCCAGCCCAACGCCAGCTCCACCAATCGAAAGCAGGACAATACTTGCAAGAATCAGAGCGGTTCGCATCGAGAGTTGACGAGACATCAGTTGCTCCTCCAGGCAGACGGATACCGACGGCCAAGACGTTCGTGCCGCCAAGCAGCCGTTCGGCGAACTGCACTCCAAGATCTGTGGTATAGACACAGACCAGACGGAACTGGATGCAAGAGACCATTAGTCAACTGGAAGTGGCTCGTGGCGGGACGGATACCCGTGTCTGTACACATAACCGGACAGTCAGCGTATGTAGCCAAGTGTATTGTGAAATGTGTAATTCGTTTACTGTTGTTTATTACTGTCTCTGTCGGTCTGTCTGTCGAACTGCTACGGTATCAGTCACCTATTTTGATGACTCTCAAGAGTGAGTTAGTGGTTGATCCGGTTTCCCCGGTCGACGTGGCGCAGACAGAACAAAATGATGTAGCCATGGTATAGACACTCATAAAGATTCAATTAAGATATTTTCTATATCTCCGATACAGACCTTCAATACCGAACTCAGCTGGAATTAGGAATAGAACAGGCACAGTCATTTTAGTATATTAACACGACTGTCAAACACAAAGTATATACCAATATGCCTGTGTTTTCCAGATACCCCTACCCAAGACAGCACGGGTGAGTACGTCCGACGCAGGTGGTGGGCCGATTACTCGGTCCACTGGTGCGTGATCGGTTGTGCGGTGCAGTGCGATATGGGACAGAAAGACGTGCTCTGTCGATGCAGTGCAGTTGCGGTAATCGAAACTAAATACAACATGACACGAAACAACACAACATCATATCGCGAGAAGGGACGCGCAATGTTCCTTGCCGCGCTTATGATTCTGTCCGTTGTCGCTGTTCCCGCCGCGTTTGCGGGCTCCGCAGCAGCAACGGAACCAGCGGATGTCGACGACATTCCAGGTACAGTTTATCCCGGTCAGGAGTATAACACATCAGTAGCTACCGGTTCCGGCTTCGGTGCTAATGCCGATGCATACCTCGTCGAAATCACGAGATCGGAAGGTGCCATTGATACCACCAGTCTCGTCGGTACTCTGGGTTCAGAGGCCAACGACGGATCGGATAATTATTACGAGGTAGACACGACGGATCTCGAAGCAGGCAACGAATACGGGATCGCGAGCACCTCAAGTTACCAAGGCAGTAGTACGAGCGTCGCACAGACGTTCTCGGTAATCAACGAAGGCTTCGGCGTTGAATTCGACGACAGCGAAGTCGACGAAACCGACAGCGCAAGCACCGTTGAACTCAGCTCGGACCAAACGACTGGCAACTACAACGTTACCGTCAGTGTCAGTGGTCCGGACAGCTTCGACGCCGATCAGATCGAAGATCTGTTCAACGCAACGAACGGAACCAGCGCGACGGTCACGGACTCGGATAACCTCCCGCT
>Ga0306899_1001290_pt1 | contig 10086 bp, 5 predicted proteins | sample AntRauMFilla3764_FD_190407 | JGI IMG/M metagenome (GOLD analysis project Ga0306899, IMG submission 190407) | Saline lake microbial communities from Rauer Islands, Antarctica - Metagenome Filla 3 #764 (v2) (version 2) | ecosystem: Environmental > Aquatic > Non-marine Saline and Alkaline > Saline ... | reverse complement strand
GGAACTCCGGCATTTTCTCATCCAGAATGGAATCGACGATGTAGCGAATTTCCTCATCGGAAAACTCGCCGCCGTCACGCTTCTTCTCGACGAGGTAGGTGAAAGACGGCTTGATAAATTTACGCGCACTTATGATCTTTTTTCTCATTGAATGAGTGATGTCTATATGTTGTAGGGCCGTTCGAGACGGCATAAGCCTTTATGAGCAACGCATTAGGGCATCATTGTCGAGCTTAAAATCCAATGCCTGCTAAAAATTACCCCACGTGCACCGCATGCCGCCGCCGGCTTGAGCCCTAAAGCAGTCGACCTCTGCCCTGAAATCTCTGTCCCCTTCCCTCCAAATAAACGCTTCGAGCTTGACCCACAAGGTGTGGATTCTTGCTTTGCAGCATGCAGGCTTGGTTTAATCCCTCACTCAATATTGAAAATTTGATTCGTCGCATTGCGGCGGATATGGAGGACTTTGGTCCGGGATTCGACCCGGTACTACGCCAGGCCGACCCAAAGTTTGGCGATTTTCAGGCGAATGGTGTGCTCGGCCATGCCAAACGTAAGCAGGCGAACCCGCGTGAACTTGGGCAACAATTGATCGATGCACTGCTGGCTGCCGGTGAGTTTGATCCCGAACTGATCGAACTCTCGCTGGCAGGGCCGGGCTTCATCAACTTCAAGTTGACCACTTCCTTTCTCTGGCAGTGGCTGCAAAACTACTCCACCGTGGCCGACTACCAATCCGGAGCGGGCGAGTTAAGGCGTGGCCGTAAGGTCGTGATCGACTACCCCAGCGCCAACACAGCCAAGCAAGCCCATATCGGCCACCTGCGCCCAATGGTGATCGGCCAAGCCATCAGCCGCCTGCTCGACTTTTGCGGAGCCGACCTCGTGCGCGACAACCATATCGGCGACTGGGGCACTAACTTCGGCACCCTGATCATGAAGATTAAGCGCGACGGTATCGACCTCGCCAACTTGGGCGACGACGCCCTCATCCAGCTCGACCAACTCTATAAAGACGGCTCCGCCCTCGAAACTGGGCAACCCGAACTGCGCGACATTTCCCGTAACGAGCTCGTCCTGCTACAAAACGGCGACCCCGCCAACACCGCCATCTGGGAGCAGATCGTCGAAATCTCCAAAGTCGCCTTCGACAAGCTCTTTGTGCAAATGGGCGTCGAAGTGGATATCACCCTCGGCGAGTCCTTCTACCGCGACAAAGTGCAGCGCATCTACGACGAACTCACCGAAGTCGGCCTCGCCGAAGAGAGCGACGGCGCACTCGTCGTCTGGCACGACGAGGTAAAGAAATTTGCTCGCGGTAACGAGCGCCCCTACCCCTTCAACATCCGCAAGAGCGATGGTGCCAGTAACTATGCCTCCACCGATCTCGCCACCGTGCTCTACCGCGTCGAAGAGTTTGCCGCCGTCGAGATCATCTACCTAACCGACGCCCGCCAGCAGGACCACTTTCAGCAGCTTTTCCTCACCACCGAAAAATGGTTTAAGGCCAAAGGCTATGCCCTGCCGGAAATGAACCACGTTTTCTGGGGCACCATTCTTGGAGCCGACAAGAAGCCCTTCAAAACCAAGTCCGGCGAATCGATCAAGCTACAAGAGCTACTCGACGAAGCCCGCAGCCGCGCCTACGACGTGGTCACCGAAAAGAACCCCGACCTCGACGAGACCGAGCGCCGCAAGATCGCCGAGTCCGTCGGCATCGGCGCGATGAAATACGCCGACCTCTCCAGCAACCGCACGCAGGACTACGTCTTCAGCTGGGAGCGCCTCTTAAGCTTCGAGGGCAACACCGCGCCCTACCTCCTCTACGCCGTCGCACGCATCAATAGCATCTTCCGCAAAGTCGGCCTCGACCCCGAAGGCCCGATCGAAGGCGCCAGCCCACTCGAAACCGACGAAGAACTAGCACTCGCCCGCAAACTGATGGGCTTCGTCGCCGCCCTCGAATTGACGATCAACGACCTGCGCCCGCACTTTCTCTGCACCTACCTCTATGAGCTGGCCGGGGCCTATAGCACTTTCTATAATGCCGACAAGGTAATGGTCGACGATGCCGCCATCAAAGCCCGCCGATTGATCCTCTGCGCGCGGACACGCACGGTTCTAAAAACCGGCCTCGAACTACTCGGCATCCAGACGCTGGAGCAGATGTAGGCGAAACTGCGGACACAATGGCTATCGCCATCATGCTACAGGATTAGGATTAAGAATAAGATGATGAGTAAAAGGTTTGAGCCTTTTGGGCATGCACGGGGCAACTAAAGCGCTTGCTGAAGCCGCGCGCTACGTAGTGCGCGGCTTCAGCAAGCACTTTCTAGGCCCTAAGCGATCATCCTAGCAAGAGAAGTCGGAAGACAAATGTCAGTAGCCAGAGCTGATAGTCAGTTAGTTATGAAATGCCGAGCTGCGCTAAAATGCTTTTAGCTGGCTTTCGCTCGGAATCCGGTAGTTCTGCAAAATACGAGCGGTCGCGGACTGCATGGCTGGCGCATCCAGCACGATATGTTGCACGCCTTCCTCCGGCATGAACCGGATGCGGTGAAATTCGTCTGCCGGGGCTTTCAGGGCCGCTGCGACATCGTTGAGACTGTTAATCGCCTGACCATTGATCTCATCCACCAACACGTAGCGCAGGTCCTCGTAGCCGATATTGTAATCGTCCGGCAAGACACCGCTCAAGACCACTAGACCGTCCCGGTCGCCGACAGTCTTTTGCTGACTGTAATAATCGATAAGCGGCGGCTTATTCTTACCCAGTGCTTGCAGCAGGGGTCCGTTTAAAGGTTGGAAAACCAAACCTCCTGCAACGAGATATTCCGGCGGTTGGTCGTAGCGTTGTTCGGGTATAAGATCTTGATCGAAGTCCGCGCGCGGCAGCGTGTAGTCCACACGCTGAGCTTTTCCAGCACGCCAGACTTGAAAGGGAATTGACTCGCTGGCACCATGGCCGCGCGTCGCCAAAGAGCTCAAGGCGAGCCGGCCATAGTCGGGGTCGACATACTTGCCCTCGCTATCAATCGGAAACCCGTCGACCTCCAAAATGATATCGCCAATTTGCAGGACTTCATCAACCAGTCCCTGAGTGCCGACTTCAGTCACCACAACACCGACATCCCGTTGATCCAGGCCCTTGGAGGCAAGTAAGGCTGGGTTCTTGCCCGAAATGTAATCAAAGTCGAAGTAGCCCAATCCGGGGTTGTCTTCCCTGCCCCGCAACTCGATTACTTTTGCGATAAATTCAGCGGGCAGGATGCGAAGTTTATCCTCGGCCGCAGAGGCGGTCAACCCGACCAAATGATCGCCATCAAAGACGACCTCGGACCATCCGGCCGATTCAATGGTGGAGGATGCCGCCAATACAAGGTGCCGCACATAGCTCATCTTACTGGTTCCGCTGAAGAGGCGGATGATCTCGGCCGCCCGTTCTTCGATTCGCCCGGCCCTCCAGCGGTAGATCTGGAGTTCGCCGCTTTGCGGAATGGTTTGCGCCAGAGACACCGGTTGCATGCCTGCCCAAAACGCTGGCTCAGCGACATCCAGAACTGCGACATTTGCGTAATAATCGATCCAAACCAGCTGAGCGGTGTATTGACGACTCTCGCCGCCTTTCTTGATCCGGCAAAGATACTGACCGGAAAGCCCATCTGCGGTGGTGAGTATCCGGTGGGGCCCGATAAGAATGCCGTTTTTTCGGACCTGATCGTTTCGGATAATCCAAGGCATTTGGTAATCATACACCTTCTTCGTGACTTCAATTTCAACAAGTGAAGTCTCCGGATTGAGTGAGGCCGCCCCGGCCAGCGGCAAAAGGGCGATGCAGAAAATAATAAATCCAGCGATGTGCTTCATAGTCGTCTTAAAGTCGTTGAACGGATGGGATGTTATACTGCTGAATCAACTGCTGCTCCGCAGCCAATGCCTCGCTGCGATTGAGGGCCTCTTGCTCGCCGGACAGAAAACGGAAGCGGTAAAAATCATCGCTTGCGTTTTCTATGGCGACTCTCAGGTCTTCCATACTGGAGATTTGCTGACCGTTCAACTCGGTCAGAATGGACCGGGAGCCCACGGCAAAATCAACATTCTTGGGATGTTTAAGAATTTTGGAAAGCACAACAGGCTTAGCGCGAGCATCCTCCTCGCTGAGGCGGTTACGGAAAATGAGCGCATAGAGTGTCTCAGCGCTGACTTTATCGCGCCAGTTGCGGCCGAGCGAACCGAGGTAGTTGCTACTGAGTTCGGTAAAGACCAGTCCCCCGACAATAATGTAAGGCGGTGGCTCATATTGATTCCCTACCGTGCGGTCCTCCCGGTTCACAAAAAGCGGAAGCTCAATATCCAGCGCCGCTCCGCTGCGCCAAACCTTGAGCGGAATCGACTCCCCGTGCTGCACTTCGCTAAAGAGAACAGCGCAGTGCACGCGGTTACCGTGGTAAATCACAGTGCCGTCACTCCCGACTTCGTAGCCGGCAACTTCTAGCAGGACATCGTTCTCCTGAATTAACTGATGGGTTTGCGGATAGGGATGAAACAAGAAGTCGATGCGGGCACCGACATTGTTAAGCGGTAAACCCAACGCCCGGCGAAAAGCCGGATTGGTTAAGTTAACGATGCCAATACCTGCAGCGGGGAAGCCATCGTAAGTCTGATCCTCAATATCTGCGAGGAAATGGCGTATAATACTTGGTGGAATAAAGAAGCCAGCGTTTTCAAGGCCGGGCTGTCCTTGGAACGACACCCCGGCGACCTTCCCGTTTTGAATGACCGGGCCGCCACTATTGCCCGGGTTAATCGCCGCATCTGTCTGCACCGCCAGTAGTTGGCGGTTATTAGGCTGGACGTAGCGCTGAATCTCAATGCGCGAGACCACCCCGCTGGTGTAAGAGATCTGACGGCCACCGGCAGGATAGCCATAAGTCGTGACCATCGAACGAACCGCAGGCAAATCACCCATTTGCAGCGCGGGCACACCCTCAAAGAAAGCCGGGTCTGCGACCCGCAGCACCGCCAGATCACAGTCATGCCCGATAAATTCGACCGTAGCCTGATAAGGTTTGGGGTCCTGATAGCGAAAGACAATCAATTGCTTGGACCAACTGACGACGTGGGCATTCGTCATAATGCGCTGCCCGTCGATGACGAAGCCGCTGCCCATGCCACCGCTGACAGGAGAAAAGCGCCACGGCTCGACCCAGTCCGGCTGCTGGGTGTAATTCGTAATCTGGACGACGGATTGCTCGGGGCCCGCAAAGGCGAACTTCGACAACAGGACTGAAAGGACAAAAAATATAGGTGCAGATGGGCGCATGAAATTCACTTTAAACAAGGCTCGTAAAATTAATGAATACTGTGTAGTTTACTAAGAGGGTTATGCTGATCGAATTTTCAACATAAAGCCTTAAATAATACCACCCTATCGTCTCATGTTCCTCCGAATAGTTCCTCTTTTTATTATCGCGAATCTCTGCCTAGCAACTGGTCCTTACTTTGGGAACGGTGTAAAAGTTGGCGAGGTCAACCAAGACAGTGCAATTATGTGGGTTCGTTTGACGGCGCAACCCACGGCGGACTTTGGACGGCTGCCGATCTTTACAGAAGGACTGCCGGGACGACAGCCCGACAAGGGCGAGATGCCCACTGACATTTTGCCGGGGATGAATGGAGAGGTTCTTGTGGAATATTCAGCCAACTCGTCGCTAGAGAAAGAGACAAGTGGCTGGCATCCCGTCGATCCGAAGCGCGATTTTACCATACAGCTTCCGCTCGACGGGCTATCTGCCGATACGAAATATGACTACGAGGTGCGCGCCCGATCTGCAGCCGATGCCGAGCCCAGCGCTGTAGTGCGTGGCACTTTTCGAACTGCCCCGGCAGCTAGCCAGAACTCTCCCATACGCTTCATCGTAACGACCTGTCAGGCCGTCCGCAGTATCGATGACGGTGCAAAGGGCCACCATAGCTACCGCCAGATGCTGGGTTTTGAGCCCCACTTCTTCGTCCACACCGGCGACATTATTTACTACGACAAGGCCCCGCTGGCCGACACCGTGGCGGAGGCCCGCGCTAAATGGGCCCTCATGTTTGCCTACGGGCACAATCGCAACTTCCACCTCAACGTGGCCTCCTACTTCATGAAGGACGACCACGACACCCTAAAAAATGACTGTTGGCCAGGCCAGACCTACGGCGACCTGACATGGGAGCAAGGCCTCGCGATCTTCCGCGAACAGGTGCCGATGAAGGAAAAAACTTACCGGACCATCCGTTGGGGCAAAGACGTGCAAATCTGGATGACCGAAAACCGGGATTTTCGATCGCCTAATAAGATACCAGATGGCCCGGAGAAAACCATTCTGGGCGAGGCGCAAAAGGCCTGGCTCAAGCGCACGCTAAAGGAGTCGGACGCGACTTACAAATTCGTCATTACCCCGGGCCCCATCGTCGGGCCAGACAAAAGGGGCAAAAACGATAACCATTCCAACCCCGGCTTCGCCCATGAGGGCCAGGAGTTGCGGAATTTCCTCAGCGGACTGGACAATACCTACGTCATCACCGGCGACCGCCACTGGCAGTATTGCTCCGAAGACCCGCAGACAGGCCTAGTTGAAATGGGCTGCGGGGCAATCAACGATCAGCACAATTACGGCGGCAACACCGGCTACCAACCCGAGATGCACCGCTTCTTCAGCGGCAAAGGCGGCTTTTTGGGGATCACCGTGGAAGACGGCAAAGCCCGCGCCGAGTGGTTCGGCAGCGATCCGGATTTTCCGAGTAGCCCCGTCCCCATCATTCGGCATAGGGAGGTTTTGTAGCTTTGCCGCTTACGTGGCGTGTCCGCTTGCAAGCGGGCGTAGTATTTCGGAGCCCCTTTGTCGGACGCCCCCAGGAAATTCGAAACGGTAGGCCCGCTCGTTACCGCTACGGCGCTCGGCAAGCGAGCACGCCACGACCCCCTTTACTTCCGCTGCGGCGCTCGGCAAGCGAGCACGCCACAACCCCATTTACTTCCGCTACGGCGCTCGGCAAGCGAGCACGCCACAACCCCATTTACTTCCGCTACGGCGCTCGGCAAGCGAGCACGCCACGAATCTGTAATTTCGGGGATTTATGCGGGCGTCCTGCAAGCCCGCCTTGCTATGTTCTTTGAGTTGCTACTTTCTGGGGTCCACCTTCACGTAGGTCTTGTAGATCGTTTTAAAGTCTTTGTCCCTTTCCGGTTCGAAATTCCATTCCATGATTAAAAACTCTCTGCCGCCGTGCTTAACAATCTCGTAGCGGTAGGCCTTATTAATAAAGGTGGTGAAGGTCATGTTGCCCGTATAGCGCATCGGGAAGTCATATTTCCGCTTGGTAAACCCAAGAGGTTTGACTTGGCCATTTTCACTGACGGTTAGGCCGTAGGTGATCTTTTCGACATCCGGCGGCGGGACCTTGCCTTTCACCAGTTGCTGTTTGATGAATGCCACAGAGTCAGCGATGGATTCGAATTCCTCATGACCGACAAAAGCCCAAGTCCCGTGAAACTCCGCGTTGGGTTGAAAGGCTCCGTTGAAGGTATAAAGATCCTCATCCCTGCCACTGACTTTCCAAGTGGAGGTGACTTTGGGCACGCTGTCCAGAAATGCCTCACCTGCTGCGGAGAATCCAATAACTTCTCCAATAGCTTTTCGTTTGAAGTTTCCGCCACCGCCGATGACGTTAAGTTCGTTTTCGCTCATCATCTCATCGGGTAATATCGCATAAACCGTCTTCATGATCTTCAGTCCGAATTCCTGGATTTCAGGATCGGCATCGCCCAGTCGTTCCGTGATGAAGCGGGCTCTCGAAACAATCGAATAGGCGGTTGCTTTGGAGATTGCTCGGGCGATTGGCGGGAAGAGATCGCGGTAACTGGCCGGGTCCTCGAGGAGGCGCGTGCTGGCACTGATGGCCGAGCCCTGAATCCAATGTTCTTCATGTTCCACTAGTTCCACCAGTAGGTCTTTGTAGGTTCGCAGATGATCGATATCGGTATGTTGCAGCAGTCCGAGGGCCCACTGTTTGACGTACCAGGATTCATGGGGGTCACGGATGAACTTCTCGACTTGGTCCATCATTTTCGGTGTCACCCGCCTGGGGTCGGCGTTCTTCTTGTCCCAAGTCCCGAAAAGGTCGTGTAGGGCCATCACGCCAATATGTTTTAACCTCGCATCGGACGAAAGCAGTAGGCCCAGAATAATGTCGTCCTTTTTTAATCGCACCACCGCGGCTTTGGCTTCGAAGCGATGGGTGTATTCGGGGTGGTGCAGATAGGTCACGAGCTCCCGATTCGACACATCGCTGTCACGCAAGCGCTGGTAGGCGGGTTGGCCCACATGCTCCTCAGTGGTTTCCTTAAACATATCACTTTCGTCCCACGGGCCGCCGGGCACGGGATAGGGCGAGCTGAAGGCATCATCGGCCCAAACTCCCCACGGGCGTTTGGGTAGTTGGTACGATTCCGCCCACTGGCTAGGGGCACCAAAGAGGTAGAGCTGTTTGCGGGGTAAGGTATAGTTGAGTGCAAAGTAGGAGCCCCAGCCTTTGTCAGTTTCGCCGGTGGCGTCATCATAGTTGCCATCCATACCTCCACCAATACCGACACCGCCGGTGTGACGCCGGGAGAGATCTAGGATCCAGCGTCGAGCATCCAAGTATTGGCGATATTGCTCCGGGCGCTTATCGAGCATCAGTCCCATCGAAGCGGACTTCCATATCTCGCCCAGGCCCCCGCCGGTATGCCCCACGTGATAAACGTTGATACCGTAATAGCTCTTCATTGCGTTGATTTGCGCGGCTTGCGCATAGATTGAGTTGTCCCCCTCGGGGGTGAGTCGGCTGGCAGCCGCCATGGCGAGTGCTAGGCCGCTGGTTTTACCATTACAGTCGCCATAGCCGGCCTTCGAGGTGTAGTCACCGTAGGGCACACTTCCGCGGCCGGAGTAGCGGTAGAAGTGACGCAGGCTGCTTTGGAGGGTGAATTCGTCGACGTCCACACCACAGGTCTTTGCCAGTAGCAAAAAGGTCAGGCAGTGAACCCCCGAGGCATTCACATGCCCGCCGCTTTGGTAGGTGTATGAGCCTTGGGCCCGACCGGCCCATGCGCCATTATAAATGTTGTCTCTGAGGTGATCGGCTCCCTGCTGAATTGCGGGGAGCACGGATTTGTCACCGGTTCGGAGATAGTACTCACAGACGCCGATGCCCTGCATCCCGACGGCCCAATTGATACCGCCGATTTCCTGCTTATTGTTCATCCAGCCCCGCACCACATCCAGGTCTTTTGCTTCACCCGTCGAAAGGAGGAATAGGACAGAGCCCCATTCATTTTCGCCGGTTTTCGCGATGAGATCGGCCAGATTGCGTACGATTTTGTCCGACTTCGGGCAGTTCAACGGCCAGGTCGGGCTGTAGCTTCCCAGCACGGGGATGGTCACCGTAACCAGCCCCTGGTCTTCGATCATGAGGTTGATTCTGCCATCGCTCGCCTCCGCATCGGTGATGAGTTTTGCCAGAATCAGACGCGGGTCGCGGTCGGTTAACTCGACGCCGTTAATGCGCTCAATGATCTGACCTTCTTTCAGCTGACCCGTTTTCTCAGCGGGCGATCCCGCCTCCACATTATTGATTTTCATCACCATGCCCTTCTCGAGCATGATGCCGATGCCCACAGGACCAAAGTTCTGGATCAACCATCCTTTCCTATCATTGGGTTTTGGGTAAGGCGTAAACTCGGGATCTACCGTGTAGTAGGCATCCTGGGCTTGGACTGCCGCAGCATTCAGTAATGCGGCAAAGAGCGCTACGGCTAAAAAACGGACGAATTGCGGACTTTTCATTTTGGGGTTCGTGGATTGCGGTGTAAAAAGAAATACTCGCGCATTTAGGAAACTCTGTCAATTGCCCTCAGTCGACTGCGTCATGGCTGGGTGTAATTTTATCTGCGGGGTAGCGCAGGTGCGTCCCCGCACCGCACGAGACTAGCGAGGCGTTTTGAACGTTCGTGCGGCGTGAGGACACGCCTGCGCTACCATAATTAAAAGATCTTACCCC
>Ga0306899_1001289_pt1 | contig 10098 bp, 9 predicted proteins | sample AntRauMFilla3764_FD_190407 | JGI IMG/M metagenome (GOLD analysis project Ga0306899, IMG submission 190407) | Saline lake microbial communities from Rauer Islands, Antarctica - Metagenome Filla 3 #764 (v2) (version 2) | ecosystem: Environmental > Aquatic > Non-marine Saline and Alkaline > Saline ... | reverse complement strand
GCAATTTCAAGAACCGCCCCTTCGCTTCATCATCAAAGAGAAACTGCCCACAAGCCGTCCGACTCGTCACATGATACACCCCCTCTTGCCCATGCACCAAATGCCGACCCCGAAACCCTCCTCGTCTCAAATACTTCATCCCCAAAACCTAAAAAAAGCGTCGCTCAAGGCAAGTCTTTTTTAATTTAATACCCTGTGTAGTATATGGTCCCTGTGTAGTATATGGTCCCGAGCTCAGGCCCCACGCCCCAACGGGCATGTGCGTCAAGTTAACCCATCTTTAACACCTGTGTATGCAAATCCCTGTAATGATGAGGGTTGGGGGAGATGCGCTTGGCCCCCGTGTGGCACTACAATCGTCAAAATTCGCTCAGACGCTCATTCTTTTGATCCCCCCTGGTTGCATTGAGATTCCCAAGTCCTGGTAGAGCTGTTGTAGCGACTTAAATAGCCAACGACTTAAATAGCCTGTGTATTTAAAGCACTTGTGTATTTAAAGCACTGTCCAATCTTCAAACTGCTGTCCGAAAACGGTAATCAATCCCGAGATAGTGCGCCGCCCAGGGCAAATAAGGTGGGCAAGCAAGTGTCGTCGCAGCCTCTGTGCGCAAGAGGCTGTCCCGCAAACCGAGTCCGCCACTTCTCCCAGATACGCTCCCATTGTGTTAGGAGCGATGCCTCGCTTTTTTTTCGATGGTTACCGGCGAAGGCGGAACCACTGGCCGGTGTGCGATGATGTTGGCTTTGTCCTCAATAATCCATTCGATGACTTCGCCCTTCTCGAACTCCATCGCTTCGGCTACGGCGGTGGGGAAGTTGATATAATATTGGTCGGCTCCCTTTTTGCGGGAGATCAGTTGAACTTTAGTCGGGTATCCCATGGTGGTTTCTTTGGTTAGTAAATGATGGATCTAATTATCTAGTATATACACTAGGTATAAAATCAAGCACCAAATCCGATAAACACTGACTTTCTCGAAAAATTACTAGATCAGAAATCTAGTAAAACCAAACTCGAGGGGGAGCATCCTGCTCCCGTATTTCGTTATGCCTTGGAGCTGGAAGCTCCGGCTACTTTCCGACCTTAAAGCGCGTTCGGACCATTCCTGGTTTTGGAGGTACCACTGGACGGTTTTACGTATGCCGGATCCGCCAGTGAAGAGTATTTTCATGATAAGGATCGGAGATTTTTGATTGCTCAGTTTTTTTTCGTAGAGCGATTGCCCCTCTTTTAACACTTCACGTGCCAAGGCTGTTTGAGCTTGCTGAAAGGTTTCTTTCGCGAACCCGACCAAATCAAGAGGAGAACTGGCTTTAAGCTTTAATCGACTGAAAGGTCGAAGCTGACTTCGCCGACTAGAGCCCCTTTTTTGTGGAACTTGGCGGTGGTTTTGCGCTTTTCGCGGCTTTTGGGTCCAGGGGGGAGGTCCGACTTGCGGATGGTTTCGGTGAGCTTGAGGGGGACAGAAATTTTTCCGGCGGTGAGGCTGGCGCTGTCGAGGTCGAGGCCGCCGGTGGCGAGGAAGGCGGGTGAGCTGTCCGTAATCGAATCGGTGAGCTGATCGCTGGCTTCCTCCAGGAGATCACCCAACACATTCGATCGGCTCAGTGCTGGTGGCAAATAGCGAATGAATAATGGCGAAAGGAGATCGGTGGAGGACTCGATGCCGGTGGCGATGAGTTGGCGGAGGAATTTCTGCAACTCGGGGTGCTTGAGAGGACGGGTGACGCTGACCTTGATACCGAAGAGGCCGTCGACTTTTTCTTTGAGGAGGGCTTTTTCGTAAAAGGGGGCACGGGCAAAGCTGCGTTTGCCCTTCGAGAGATGGACGTCTTTGAGCGCGGCCTTGCGTGCGATGGCATTACGCGGCAGAACGAGTTCGGTGAGAACGAGGCACTCGCCGCTAGCGTTGAGCGGGGCGTCGAGCTGGATGGCTTGAAGGGAGAGGAGCATGGGGTTGGAGGTTTGGAGGTGGGAAGGTTTGGAGGTGGGAAGGTGGGAAGGTTGAAGGTTGAAGGTTTGAAGGTTGAAGGTTTGAAGGTTGTCAATAATCTGCAATCATCGCTTTGCGAAAATGGTAATCACTCTGAAGCGGTGGTTGGTGGATTTGACCATACCGATGTAGGCCTGGACCTCGAAATCGGCTTTGCGATACATGGGGAGGACCTGGTCGAGCCAGACGACGTGGGCGCCTTTGCGGAGGCGTTGGCCAAGGGTGCGCATGACGATGTTACGCTTGACCATGGTGCATTGGTAGTGGTCGCAGTCCTCGACGCTGTAGGGGGGATCGGCGAGGACGAGATCGAATTCTTCGACCGGCACGTTTTCGAGGCGGTGGGCGTCGTCGAGGTAGTCGGGTTCGAGGTCGGGATTACTGTCTACGGTGGGGCCGGGCAGTTCGCTGCGGTCGATGCGGCCACTGAAGAGGTGGAGGGGGGCTTGTTTATCCGGGAAGAGGGCCTTGATACGGCGCAGGTAAGTGGGCGGGTAGCCGCCGTAGTAGCCGGTCTTGACCCGGTAGTTATTGCCCATGACCCAGGTGCCATAGAGGCGGCCGTCGGCACCGATGAAGAGGCTGCCGGGAAAGCCCGAGTGGGCCTCGTAGTGAGAGATGCGGTCGTTTAAATTAATAATCAGCAAGCGGGAATTTCAAATCGGCAATAGGGAATCCGGTGCCGCCGAATCGTCTTTGGAAAATAATGCCCGCCCGCCGCCGAGGACGGCGAGGACGAGGGGGAGGAGTTTTCCGGCGCGCCGGCGCCAGGTGCGGAGAGTGTTGAGGCGCTGGACTTGGGATCAAAACGCTTTATTCGTTCCGTTCAAGAAGTTTCAATGTTACAATCTACTAGGGTTTCTCTGACTACCGCCCGATACGCCCGCACAAGTCAAAACTCGCCTGTCATGAGCGAGTCGAATGAGTCTTGGGGTGGTTTGAAATGAGATGGATTGTTAAGCCGCCTCAAACCCGTTTTCACAAACGAGGCCACCCGTCCCCTAACTTCGTTTGGCTTCCAAGCGGAGGAGCTGACTGGTGAGGGCGATTCCGGTGATAAAAGCGATCCAGTAAGCGGGGCTGTGGTAAATGAAGTCGAGAAAGGCGTGGCCCATGGCGCAGGCAATACCTGCGACCAAATAGAGCATGGCGAATGGCAAATACCGAATACTGGGAAGCGCCTGCAGGACAAAGCTGGCGATCGCGAGAAGGAGTAAAGAAGAGCCGACGATCCCATACTCAGCGAGAAACTGGAGAATGTCGTTGTGGGCGTAGCGGTAGAATTTGCGGCCCATCCAGCCTTTTTTGCGGTGATGCCGGGCATAAAAGAGTTCGTCGATCTCCTGCTGATACATGGGGAAGGCGTAGCGGAAGCTACCGGCACCCCAGCCTGTCCAGAGTTGGTCCTGGGCCATGCGCCAGGTGAGTTTTGAGCTCATCACGCGGGCATCGCCTTCGGCGTTATCGATGGTGGCCTCGATATCGCCGAAGCGCCGCTCAATGGCTTGCCAGTCAATGGCTCTGTTAGCTTGGAACAATCCGGCAGAGAGTAGCAGAGTAAGCGTAAGGGTGAGCGCGGAGGTGATGAGTAAGGTGTGGCGGGACAGCTGCGCGATGGTGTGATAGACGTAGTCGGCGAGCACGAAAATGAGAAAGAGCGCGATAAGGATGGCCGCGAAGAGGATGCCACCACGGGAGAGTGCGAGCCCCACGGAGGCTGCGATGAGACCGATCAAGCAGAAGGCGAGGAAGTGCGGTCCCCCACTCCGTCCCTCCTCCCGACAACGGTGGGCGTGGTAAAAGTAGAGTATGCCGGCGATCACGATCCCCCAATTGAGAAAGGCCGCGCCCTGATTGCGGTAAAAGAAGCTGCCCCAGAAGCTTGGATTTTCGGAGGGCAACCACCAGAGCACGGCGTCGGCCTGCGTGTATTTTTGGGCAATGCCCACCACTGCCATGAGCGCGACGTTCGTAAGAAAAAACCAGAGCACGAACTGAGTGGTGCGCCGGGAGGACAGGCCGAGGTAGAGGCCAAAGGCGAGGCTGAAGGCGGCGAGGTGCATATTAAAAATGCGCCAGGCATTCATCGGCTCGTAGGGTGCCTCAACCGAGGTTGGCAGCCACGAACCCAGTGGCGGGGCGACGGATTCGAGCCACCAGCCGCGGTGGTCGGAGGCGATCTGCCAGGCGGGATTGAAGGCCGCGATAGTCAAATAAAGCAGGAAAGCCGCTGCAAAATAGAAGGCGGGGGTACGGACAAGCAGACGAAGTCCACTTATCCGCGAACGTCGAGCATCGAACGCTGAACGCTGAATATTGAACGACTCATCATCTTGAGACTCAGGCGACTTGTTTTGTCGTGCCCCCTCCTCTGGTGCCCTGCCTCCTCGCTTCTCGCGAAGCGAGCCTGAGCTTGCCGAAGGCTGGCCTCTGAACCCAAGCGGCACCACTGCGAGTAAGAAAGTCAGCAGTCCGCCGGCCAGCAGGGTATGGAGCGACCAATCGATGACGCCGCCGAAGCCCCAGGCGCTGTAGGCCAAAGTGAGCGCACCGGTAAGCGCGACGACTTTTTCCTTAATCGAAACTGAAGGTTTAATGAGTCGGGGCACTAGGTGGAAATACTGGAGTTTTAATACGTCGGTCGATAGAGGCTTCTTGATTTCTGCTCACGGTAGGTCTCCGGGTCTTTAGCGGTGGCATCGAAGGTTAATTCTGCGTCGTTCAAAAGACGCCACTGGGTGGCAGCCCCGGTCCATGCCTCAGCGGCGATATCGGAGATGATCAAGAACTGACGTTCGGAAAAATAGTCTTTATCAGCATAGAGGGTCAGTTCGATCCCAGAATTGATCTCATGGGTTTCCTGCCAGAGTAATTGGGTTTTATCGTGGTTACTGTTCGGGATATAAAAGGAGCGTTCTGCTTTCGCTATGCACAGGCTAGCCCGACAGAAACCAATTTTCCGGAGCACAAACTGAAAATCGGACCAAAGGTGCTCTCCGGTGTCCGCCCGAACCGCTTCGAGCGCAAACCAGTCGCGTAGTTTGAGGGCATTCTTCGTATCCTGACGCCCCTCTAATGACTCGTTCAAAATCCGGCCCACAGCTTTTGGGGACATCCTTTGTCGGCGCAGAACGACAAGCACGAGTACTAAGAAAAACCCAACAAAGATCGGCAGGTAGAGTCCTTTGGCAATGAAGGACAGCAGCGCGGCCAGCAGAGCCAGCAGAGAAATCGCATACAGCAGCAGGACGGTATGTTGCCGGGACAGACCACTAGAGATCAGGCGGTGGTGGATGTGGCCACGATCGGGGCGGAAGAGCGGGAGGCCCTTCAAGCCGCGCCGGATGATCGCAAAAGCGACATCACAGATGGGCAGAGCCAGAGCGAGGACCGGTGCAATGAGTGCCGCCAGCACGGTGCCCTTCTCCGCATTGAGGAGCGAAATAGAGGCGATCACGTAGCCAACCAGATAGGCACCTGAATCGCCCATATAGACCTTGGCTGGGGGAAAATTATGAAAGAGAAAGCCGAGAATCGCTCCACACATACCCAGAGAGAGGATCAAGGAAAAAGCCACCCCGCCTTCATACGCCAGATAGGCCAGGAGGCACATGAGCATCAGGCCGATGCCACCGGCGAGACCGTCGAGGCCGTCGATCAGATTGATCAGGTTCATCAGGGCGACCACCCAGCCGACGGTGATAAAGATACCAAAAAAGCCCAGTTGGAGAGTGACCTCAGTGAAAGGAATGTGTATCGCTTCGATTTGCAGCCCCGCGTGGTGGGCAAACAAGGCGATAATAATCTGGGCCAGGAGCTTCACTCTGGCACCGAGCGGCTTAATGTCGTCGATAAAACCAAGCAAGAAAGCGGCCACCCCACCGGCAAACACACTGTAGTGAACCAGCGAACGGTTATCCTGCTCATCAAAGAAATAAAAGCAGAACAAATAAGTAATGGTAAAACCAAAGACGATACCGAGGCCCCCAATCCGGGGGATGACACCGATGTGGGTATGGTGGTGTTGGATATAATTCCCGCGCGAGCAGCCGAAGCCCGCGCGCAGGGCCACATAAACGACGAGCCAAGAGGTAACGCACCCCAGAAGCAAAAAGAATAAAGCAGTGAACAACATGATCCCTAAAGCATTCCGGCAATAAGCAGAAACCAGGAGGCTACAGCGCTGAGCAGTAAGCCCACAATGCCGATAATCAGGAGGGCACGTTCGAATGTCGTATAAAGAATAGCGTTACTCACGCCGAAAAGACGGTTGCAAAATCTGTTGCGCAGTGCCCGCTTGCTCTCTTCCGACATGATCATGAGGTAAATGCCAAGAATGCCCGGCAGCACGCTGACCGTGATTTTAACAAGTAAGATAACAAAAGCTGGGTTGAGTAATTCCATAAACGAAAAAAATATCGTGTCTCCGCATTGTTGATAAATAAGGTAAGTGCCAACCCTAAAATTCATCAAGGATGAAACTAGCCCAGCCGTCTGCTGCGGTTCCACGCGATACAGTCGCGATAGGCGATACAATCGCCGCCAAAAATATCGAGCGCACTGCCGACCGTCAGGTCCACCCGACCGGTGCTCAGCGTATCGACCTGCTCCAGGTCCCCCAGTGAGCGTGCCCCACCCGCGTAAGTCGTGGGAAGGGGACTATGCCGCCCAAGAAAGGCAACCAGATTGGCATCAATCCCCTCACACTTGCCCTCGACATCGGCGGCATGAATAAGAAATTCCGCACAAAACGACGACAACTGCTCCAGAGTTTCCTCGCTCACCCAAAGATCGGTTTCCTTTTGCCAGCGGTCCATGGCGACCACCCAGGCGCCGTCTTTGGCCCGGCAACTTAGATCGATAACCAGGCGCTCGCGCCCCACTTCGGCAACCATTTCCGCCAGGCGGTCCGGCAAAAAATGCCCGTCTGCATCAAACAACCAGGAAGTGACGATAACGTGGCTTGCCCCCGCATCCAGCCAATGCGCCGCATTTTCTGCCTTAATCCCGCCACCGATTTGCAAACCCTTCGGATAGGCGGACAAAGCCTGGGCTGCGGCTTCCTCATTTCCCGGTCCGAGCTGGATCAAGTGCCCGCCCGTAAGCCCGTCCTTACGGTAGAGATCCGCAAAGTAAGCAGCGGGCAGTTCGCTCGTAAAATTGGTTTGGGGAGCCGATCCGTCATCCCTCAACGAAGATCCGACAATCTGCTTTACTGCACCATGGTGCAGGTCGATACATGGCCTGAAATGTGTCATTTTTGATAAAAAAGTATAAAACAGGTAAACTCTGTAGATTAACAAAATATCCAGCATCAAGATATTTGAAAAAAAGCTTGAAAAGCAACTGCTCTTTACTAGGTTACAACTTCTGCCATCCAAACACGTAAACATCTACTCATGAAATCATATAAAATATTCATTCACAGTCTCGCCTTTATGATGATCGCGGCAGTGACTGCTTCGGCGGCTCAGCTCGCCAGCGCTAAGGTGACCGAAGTCACCGGCACTGTCACCAAATACACGCCCGATGGGGGTAATGCTCCAATTAAAGTTGGAGATATCCTTAAGGAGGGCGATAGCATTAGTGCGACCGCATTGAGTCAGGCCGAGCTCGTCTTCTCAAACGGCTCGGAACTGACCATCGAGGAAAACACCAGCGTCAATATTGCGAAGCTGCAGCAGGAATCCTTCGCGGGAAGTAAGAGCTACGAGCAACTACAAGCCGACCCCAGCAAGTCGCAAACGTTGCTAGAGCTCAACTATGGCAAGCTACGTGGCCACGTGAAGAAGCTACGTTCTGACTCGCAGTTTAATGTCGAAACCCCACTGGGCACTGCGGCTATCCGCGGAACGATCTGGTCGATGCTTCTTATTTACAATGCAGAACGGCAAGAGTTCTTGCTCAGCGTCAAGAATTACGACGGGCTGGTTGATATTATTTCCCGCTACGTGGGCCAATTCGAATACGGCGACGGCACCATTGCCGACAAGGGCTACAAATCCTCCGCCAGTGAAACGACTAGAGAGCTTATCCCCCAGAATCACACCATTAATATTCGCATACAAAAGGGCGATCCCTACTTCGATACTCTCTTCCAGATGATCAAGAATATCGTCCCGACCGGGCCGAGGCCAGTCATCACACCTAACGCACCTACTGGTGCGAGCGGCAATGAAGATGATGATCTGGGTATCATCGTGGTCAGCCCTGAAGGGGGAGGTTAGCCCTGAAGGGACGAGTCAACCTGACTAATAATCGGATTGCAGTTGCCCGCTGGCAACACACTTTACAAACCCCGGGAAACCGGGGTTTTTCTTTATTTAAATCCCAAACTTTACAAGTACGCGCTGGACACCTTTATTGTCTTGCTCATTCAACTCTTAAACCACCACAACAACCCATCAAAATTATGGCACTTGCAAAAAGCACCAAAGCACCTCAGTTCACTCTCAAAACCAAGACGGCCGAAGGGCTGGAAGACGTCTCCCTGGCAGACAACCTGGGCAAGCAAAAAACTGTCCTGCTCTTCTTCCCGCTGGCATTCACCTCGGTTTGCATGGACGAGATGTGCTCCGTCAGTAACAACATCCAGGACTACAGCAGCCTGAATGCAAAAGTCTATGGCATCTCCGTGGACAGCCCCTTCACGCAAGAGAAGATGGCTGAAGTCGATGGCCTCAAGTTCCCGCTGCTGAGCGACTTCAATAAAGAAGTGTCCGCTGCCTATGACGTACTCTTCGAAGACCTGCTCGGCTTCAAGGGCGTATCGAAGCGTTCCGCCTTTGTCATCGACGAGGATGGTGTGATCATTTACGCGGAGTCTTCTGACGACCCAAAACAGCTACCCGACTTCGACGCGATCAAGGCTGCACTAGGCGCATAGCCCGGCCGTAGGAATTCCGCAAGCTCGGACATCCAGTCCGAGCTTGCGGGGCCCGATTGCTCGCATCCGCGACATTCGCCCTTCGAGCGCCTCCGGGCCTCCGGGCCTCCGGGCCTCAGGGCCTTGAAGCCTATCGCAAGCGAAGTCCCTACGCCGGAGGACGGCTTCATTCCTCATCCCACACTCAACCCATCCATCCACCACTGCTCCCCTCTTGCGAAGCGAGCATGAGCCCGTCGAAAGCCACTCCTGCCTAACCGAAAACTGGCAAATAAATAACTGAAAAACTTCTACCCTCCACCAATGAACGACCCATTTAACGTCCTCAAAGAACTCAACGGTAAACACTACTACAGCCTACCCGCATTGGAAAGCGACGCAGGGCTGGAGGGCATTTCCCGCCTCCCGGTCAGCATCCGCATCGTGCTGGAGTCAGTCCTGCGCAACTGCGACGGCAAGCGCATCGTAGAAGAAGACGTGAGGGCTCTGGCCAAGTGGGATGCGGCGACGCCCAGCAACAAGGAAATCCCCTTTGTGGTGGCGCGGGTCGTGTTGCAGGACTTTACCGGTGTGCCGCTGCTGGTGGACCTTGCGGCGATGCGCGATGCGGTGCAGGCCATCGGCTCCGACCCAGCCAAGATTGAGCCGCTGGTGCCGGTGGATCTTGTGGTGGACCACTCCGTGCAGGTGGATCGCGCCGGCTCGGCCAACGCCTTCCTGGAGAACCTAAAGATCGAGTTCAGCCGGAACAAGGAGCGCTACCAATTCCTCAAGTGGGGGCAGCAGGCCTTCAATACCTTCAGCGTGGTGCCACCGGCCATCGGCATCGTCCACCAAGTCAACTTGGAATATCTCGCCCGTGTGGTTTTTGAGAACGACGGCCTGCTCTATCCGGACACCCTAGTGGGCACCGACTCGCACACCACCATGATCAACGGTCTGGGCATCGTGGGCTGGGGCGTAGGCGGGATCGAGGCTGAGTCCGGCATGCTCGGGCAACCCGTTTATTTCAAGACGCCGGAAGTGATCGGGGTGCACCTGCACGGCGAACTCCCGGAAGGGGCCACCGCAACCGATCTGACGCTGCAAATCACCGAGATGCTCCGCGCCCAAGGCGTGGTGGGCAAGTTCGTCGAATTCTACGGCGAAGGAGCCGCCAAGCTGAGCTTGGCCGACCGAGCCACGGTGGCCAACATGGCACCGGAATACGGAGCCACA
>Ga0306899_1001288_pt1 | contig 10108 bp, 9 predicted proteins | sample AntRauMFilla3764_FD_190407 | JGI IMG/M metagenome (GOLD analysis project Ga0306899, IMG submission 190407) | Saline lake microbial communities from Rauer Islands, Antarctica - Metagenome Filla 3 #764 (v2) (version 2) | ecosystem: Environmental > Aquatic > Non-marine Saline and Alkaline > Saline ... | reverse complement strand
AGGACGTGCCGGAAACGGATCCCGAGATGTCCGAACCGCTCGATCCGAACGAGCGACCGCCGGTCCCAACCGACCCGACCGCCCGCGCCAAAGCTACGCTCTTTGCGTACTTCCGCCTGATGAAGCCGCGGCTGATGTGGTTGCTGTGTCTCGTTGCGGCTGCGGCTATGGCACTGGCGGGCGGCCCCGGTCTGACACCCTACACGGCCGCCGCCACGCTGATCGCCGGCTCGCTGTCGATCGGCGCGTCGGGAACGTTCAACCACGTCCTGGAACGCGATGTCGACCGACGAATGGCCCGGACCAACGACCGACCGCTGGCGACCGACCTCGTACCCGTTCCCAACGCGGTCGCCTTCGGCCTGTTGTTGACGGCGGTCTCGGTCGGCCTCTTTTGGACGATCAACTGGCTGGCGGCCGTGCTCGGCCTGATTGCGATCGTCTTCTACAGCGTCGTCTACACCCTCATTCTGAAACCGAACACGGTCCAAAACACCGTCATCGGCGGCGCGGCCGGTGCGCTCCCGGCACTCATCGGCTGGGCGGCAGTCACCGGTGAGATCGGGCTCGGAGGGGTGCTGCTGGCGACACTGATCTTCCTGTGGACGCCCGCCCACTTCTATAACCTCGCGCTGGCCTACAAGGACGACTACGCCCGCGGCGGGTTCCCGATGATGCCGGTCGTCCGCGGGGAGACGACGACCCGTCGACACATCATCTGGTATCTCGGAGCAACCCTGATCGCAGGAGCCGCGCTAGCAGCCTCCGAAACGCTCGGTTGGCTTTACGTCCTCACGGGCGTCGTCTTCGGGGGCATCTTCCTCTGGATGGTCATCCAGCTCCACTACGAGCAGACGAAAGCCGCCGCCCTCCGGTCGTTCCACGCCTCGAACGCCTACCTCGGTTTCGTGCTGCTGGCGATCGTCGTCGAAGGTCTCGTGCTATGAGCGAACAGGGGACCGGGCTCTCGATTCCGGTGCCGACCGGGAGGCGGCTCTACTGGGGACTATTTTTAAATAGCCAGCTGTTCGCGCTTGCGCTCTATGTCATCCTGTCTCCCGCTGGTCTCTCTTCGCCCCGGCTGGTCGGCTACGGCCTCATCTGGCTCAACGTCTCGGCGTGGGTCGTCGCGAACAGCCGAGCCGATCCCTCGAATCCAGCAGTTCGACAGCGCGGCAAACTACTAGCCGCGGGCTACTTTGGGTTGCTGTTGTTTGCCGGTGGGGTCGTGGGTGCCGGAATCGGCGATGCCGCGACCGGCTTCCGGATCGCATGGCTCCCGTTCGGCTTCGGCCCAGCGGCGCTCTACAGCGGCGCGCTGGTGACGATCAACTTGATCCCGATCTACCTGCTCGGCTACGGTGCGCTGGCGTATCTCGTCTACGTGACGGTGGTCGACACGGCTGGCTCGGCGGCCGCCGGGATCATTGGGCTGTTTTCCTGTGTCTCCTGTTCGTGGCCGATCGTTGCCGCACTGGCCTCGGCGGTCACCGGCGGCAGTTCGATCCTCGTGGCCTCGGCGCTCCAGATTTCGTATGGCCTGTCGACGGCCGTCTTCGTCCTCACGGCCGCGCTGCTGTACTGGCGACCGACGTGGCAGAGTCGACTCATTGGTCGTCGCTGACTCGGCGGCTGGTGGCCGGCTCGGCCTCGCGGTAGTCACCCTTTTCGGCTACTATCCCGAACCGTTGCCTATGACGACCGTCGAAATCGAGTACTGCGTTCCCTGTGGGATGTTGGATCGCGCGCTGACCGTCCAGGAGGCGATCCTCAGACAGTTCGCCGACCACTTGGACCAGGCGTCGCTCGTCATGGGCGACCACGGGATCTTCGTCGTGCGCGTCGACGGGGAGACGATCTTCGACAAGGACGAAGACGGCTTCGATGTCGACGAGATCGTCCGGCGCGTCAGGCCACACGTCGGCGAGTAGCGCGATCAGTCGTCGTCGGCTCCCTCAGAGACTGACGACGGCTCCTCGCTGGCCGCCGAGGCACGCATCGCTTCGAGATCGCCGACCGCCTCGGCCCGGTGGGACCAGACGTCGAAGGTCGCTTCGTAGGCTTCTTTGTAAACGTCGTACCAGCGGTCGTACTGCTGGGCCTTCTCGGGGCGGGGCTCGAACGAGCGGTCGATCCCCGAGGTTCGGTCGACTGCCGATTCGAGATCGTCGTAGACGCCGACACCGATGCCGGCGAGGATCGCCGCACCCTGGGCACCGAACTCGCTGCCGTTCGGGACCGCGATCGAGGCGTCGAGGGCGTCGGCGAACATCTGACACCAGAAATCGGAGTTCGCTCCGCCGCCGCTCAGGAAGATCTCGTCGGTATCGTATGGGAGGTGTTCGTAACAATCCCGCATCGCCAGCGAGATCCCCTCGTAGACCGCGCGGACGAGATGCGCCTGGGTGTGTTCCTGGCTCAGACCCATGAACTGCGCGCGGGCGTTGGGGTCCGAAAACGGGGCGCGCTCGCCCGCCGAACTCAGGAAGGGATGATAGATGATGCCCTCGGAGCCGACCGGGATCTCACCGACGGCCATCTCGACGAGATCGAACTGCGAGAAGGCCATGATCTCTTCGAGCGCCCAATCGAGGTTCGGCGTGCCTGTCATCGAGGCCATAAAGCGCGCCCACAGGCCCTCAACGCCGAGGGCGGCGGTGATACCAACCGGCGTCGACCCCTTGTAGGGCTCGTCGAGGATCGTCTGGTTCAGCGAGGTCGTCCCGACCACCGACGAGCCGTCGCCAGCCGCCGATGCCCCGCTGCCGATGCCGGAGGCGGGCACGTCGAACATTCCAGAGACGACCGGTGTTCCCTCCGGAATCCCCGTCCGCTCGGCAGCGGTGTCGGTGACCTCGCCGATTACTTCGTCGCCGTTTTTGATCGGCGGAAGCGCGTCGCCGATCGATTCGAGCCCGGCGAGTTCGAGCACCCGGTCTTCGTACTCGACGGTCTCGATGTCGAGATACGGCAGCGACATATCCGAGGGGTCCGAGACGATCTCGTCGGTGAGCTTGTACTTCAGCCAGTCCTTACACCAGAAGACCGTCCCGACCTGTGCGAACGTCTCGGGTTCGTGATCCTTGAGCCACTGGAGGATCGTGAGACTCGACCCCGGAAATAGTCCGCCGCCACAGATGTCGTAGATCTCCTGGCTGATTCCCTGATCGGCCCACTCGCCGACGATGCTGTTGGCGCGGCTGTCGGACCACAGAATCGCCGGACGGATCGGCTCGTTGTCCTCGTCCAGCAGCCAGCAGCCGTCGCCCTGAGCGGTCACCCCGACGCCGAGGATCTCGTCGTCGGTATCGAGTTGGCCGACGACCTCCTGGAGGACTTCGGCGGTCGTCTCCCACGTTGCGGCCATCGATTGTTCGGCATACCCCGGCTCGGGGCTGTCGACGGCGTTGTCGAGGCTGTGATGGTGGAGCTCCCTCCCATCGAGCGAGAAGGCCACTGCCTTGATCACGGTCGTGCCAGCGTCGACGCCGATGAGCACTTGTGACATAAAAAATAGTTATAATTAAAGCCGAATAATACTTTTTCACAATTACTGGCATATCAAGATCTGATATCAAAAGTGACGCCAAACGGGGTCGAAGTGTGTACGACCCGCCAAATTCGCCAAGCACAGTGATTGATTGCTGGAAACCAGCACCACATATATAATGGTTGTTAACGTCAGGTCCCCTGTGGAGAGTCCGGTCCCGGCGAACGTCTGGCTACACCCACCTCATGAACGCACTCATCACAGCGAACTTCGATCCGGCAGTCGTAGCGACCCTCCGAGACGATCTCGGCTTCAATGTCGAGTACGCCCCGATCAGCGAGCGGGATGGGCGGCTTTCCGACGTAGAGTTTCGGAGACGACTCGATGGCGTCGACGTCCTCATCGTCGGCTACGAGGGCGTCTCCGAATCGGTTATCGCCGACGCCGACGATCTCAAAATCATCGCCTGCCCGCGCGGCGGGCCGGATGCGAACGTCGACATCGAGGCTGCCACCGACCACGGGATTCCGGTCGTCTATACGCCCGGCCGCAACGCGGTCAGCGTCGGAGACTTCACGTGGGGCCAGATCCTCAGCCTCTGCCGCAACATCGCCCACTCCCACCACTTGCTCCACACCGGTACCTACACCGGCGAACCGCAGGCCGACGCCGCGGGTGGCGGGAGCCGTGAGGATGTGACGTGGGGGATGGGCACCGAGTCGCCGTACACACAGCTCAAAGGCACCGAACTCGCGGGCAAGACTGTCGGCCTCGTCGGGATGGGTGCGGTCGCCCGCGAGGTGGCCAAACGCGCCCAGGGGTTCGAAGTCGACCTGCTGAGTTTCGACCCCTACATCGATGCCGAAACGATGGCCGACTATGGAGCCGAAAAGGTCGACCTCGACGAGCTGCTCGATGAGAGCGACATCGTTTCGGTCCACGTTCCAGTTACCGACAGCACCCGTGGGCTGCTCGGCCCCGAGGAGTTCGAGCGGATGAAGGACAGCGCCTTTTTCATCAACAACGCCCGCGGCGCGATCATCGATCAGGAGGCGCTTCTCGACCAGCTTCAGGACGGTGGGCTCCGTGGGGCTGCTCTCGACGTCTACGATCAAGAGCCGATTCCGGACGACCACCCCCTACTCGATCTCGACAACGTCGTGACGACGCCCCACCTTGGCGGGGCGACCGAGGAGGTGATCAGTCGACACTCGGAGATGATCCGTGACGATCTGATCGCTCTCTTAGAAGGCGAAGAACCACAGCACGTCGCCAACGAGGCGGTGCTGTCGTCGTTTTCAGTATCCGGCCGCTAACAATATCCCCTCGATCCGCTGCACAGCCATCGACAACCATCCTCCAACACAGAGACAATGACCATTCCAGATACCATCGACACCGACGAACTGACCGAGAAACGCCAGACGATCGCCGACACCGGTCGCGATATGCTCGAACAAGGGCTCACGAAGGGCACTGGCGGCAACGTCAGCGGCCGCGTTGGCGACGACTACGCCGTCATCAGCCCCTCGGGAATGGCCTACGAGGAGATCACCGGCGAGGACGTCCCGCTGGTCGACTTCGAGGCCGAGACGGTCGACGGCGAGTTCGAGCCATCGGCCGAAACGCCGATGCATACGATGGTCTACCGCCAGCGCGACGATGTCGGCGGGATCGTCCACAACCACTCGCCGTACGCCAGCACCTTCGCCAGTCTCGGCGAGCCGATCGGCCCCTCACACTACCTGATCGCCTTTGCTGGTGATCAGGTCCCGGTCGCGCCCTACGAAACGTACGGCACCGAAGCGTTGGGCGAGATCGCGGTCGACACCCTCGGCGAGGAGTACAACGCCTGTCTCCTAGAGAACCACGGCGTGCTTGCGGTCGGCGACGATATCGACTCGGCGTTTGAGACCGCGCTGATGGTCGAATACTGCGCGCGAATTCACTACCAGGCGCTCTCGATCGGCGAGCCGAACCTGCTGCCCGATGACGAAATAGAACGGCTAACTGAATCGTTCGCCGGCTACGGCCAACAGCACTGAACTGCTGGCGCTCGCACGCCACGGCGAGCTGTTAGGCGTCGGCTAATGGCCCCAGCGCCGACCCTCGTCGTTGAACCGGGCGTCGGTGATCCGGTCGTGTTGGTCAGCCGTGAGCGAGACCTCAGCAGCTCCGAGGTTTTCTTCGAGCTGGTCGGTAGTTCGTGCGCCGACAATCGGGACACAGGTGAACGCCTCCTGGTCCATGAGCCATCGCAGCGATACCTGGGCGGGCGAGGCATCGACCTCGTCGGCGACTGCCCGAATCTCGTCGAGGACTTTCCAGCCGCGCTCCGAGAGATAGAATCGCTCGAACCGCTCGTCGAAACTCCCACGCGACCCGTCGGGAGCCCGGACCGATTTCGGATCGTCCGGATCGGCGCGTTCGTATTTTCCGGTGAGGAAGCCGCCAGCTAACGGCGAGTAGGGACAGACTGCGAGATCCTGGTCCGCACAGACGTCGAGGTAGTCCTCGACGTCCTTGTAGTACCCTGCGTGGAATAGTGGCTGGGTCACGTCGAATCGCTGATAATCGTTGATATCCGACTTCCACAGCGCCTTCGTGAGCTGCCAGGCGGCCATCGTTGAGGCCCCGAGGTAGTTGACTTTCCCCTCCTCGACGATCCGGTCGAGCGTCGACAGGGTCTCCTCGATCGGAGTGTTCTCATCCCAGCGGTGGATATAATAGAGATCCAGATAGTCGGTGCCTAACGCATCGAGCGTTTTGTCGATCTGGTTGCGGATGTGGGTCCGAGAGAGGCCAGAGCCGTTAGGGTTGGTCTCGTCGTAGTCGAAGTAGACCTTCGAGGTGAGGACGAACTTTTCGCGGTCGCGGTCTTCGAGCCACGACCCGATGTAGGACTCGCTGGTTCCGTTGGGATCACCGTAAACGTTGGCCGAATCGATGAAATTGCCGCCGTGGTCGGCGAAGGTATCCAGGAGTTCGTGTGCTTCCTCCTCATCTGTTTCAAGGACGCCACCCGTTTTGCGCCCGAAACGCCACGTGCCGAAACAGAGTTCTGAAACGCGCGTGCCCGTCGACCCGAGTTGTCGGTACTCCATACCTACTCACGCATCGATAACCGTATAAAACATGGCGAAAACCCTCATGATTTGTTCGTGTAAATACCAATTCGGCCCGGTATACTGCTCCTACTGGGGGTATAGCAGCTGACGATGAGCCACCCGATCTATTCAGACTCGGTCTCGGCGGTCTCGGAAACGCGAGCGAGGAGTTCATCGGGCGTCGATGCCGGTGGCAAGTCACTATTCCGGAGGCTCGCGGTTCCGGCGTCGACACCATCGGCCCCGGGGACGACGACGGTTTCGTGGTCAGCGATCCGGAGGGCCGCCCGGTGGAGGTCCGACCCCGCCGGGCCGCCGATGTCGACGACGAGATCACCGTTGGTGAGCCGAGCGGCGACGCTGCCGTAGCCGGCGACCTGGACGCCGATCCGGTCCCACGCGCCGGCGAAGGCCTCGATGGCCTCGGCTGCGAGTTCACGGTAGCGGGGCTCGCCGGTGAGAACCGCCAGATCCAACAGGCCGGCGGCGAACTCGACGCCGCTGTCGATCGGATAGAGCGGTCGGTCACAGAGCCCCTCGCCGCGGGCTGGGCCGTCGCGGAACGCACCGTCGTCCTGGAGTACATCGACGGCTTCGTCGGCGACGCGTTGGGCGACATCGGTGTAGCGGCTGTCCCCGAGGACTTGGTGGGCGCGAGTCCAGCCGTTGACGACATGGGCGGCGTCTTCGAGCAGGTGTGTCTCGCCCGCCTCGTCGGCAGCGCGGTAGTGGGTGACGACGCCGGAGTCGGTATCGACCAGCTCGCCTTCGAGCGCCGCCAGAATGCGCTCGGCGTACGTGCGGGCGGTCTCGTCATCAGTGTAGCTGTAGTAGGCCAGCAGGGCGTCGACGGCCAGCGCGTTGCCGCCGGCGAAGACGGTGAGGTCTGTCCGCGGAGACTCGTGGTCGGCACGCTCGTCGGCCGAAAGTGTGTAGTACGCTGCCCCTTGGCCTGGACCTTGGCTCCCGCCGATGGCGATACCGGTCCACAGCGTGTCGGTGAGGTATTCGACCGTGCGGGCGGCGGGCTCGCGGTAGGCCTCCTCGCCGGTGTAGAGGTAGGCGTTCGCAAACGCCCGGAGCAGTGCGGCGTTGGTGTCCAAGACCTTCTCGTAGCGCACATCGGACCAGTCGCCGCTAGTGGCAAACCGGAAGAAACCGCCGTCGACGGTATCATGCAAGTGCTGGGCGATGGCATCGAGTGTCTGGAGCGCCTGCTGTCGTTCCCGTTTCAGCGCGAACTCGATGGTTCGCGGCATCGGGAACTTGGCCTCGGTCCCCCAGCCGCCGTGGTGGTGGTCGAACTGCTCGGAAAGTTGGCCCGCGATATGCTCCTCGATTCGCTCCGAGAGCTCGCCTGCAGGAGTGGGTTCGTCCGTGAGTGCACGGGGGATACGGCCCGCCGCGGCTCCCTTTTCCGACCAGAGCTCGCGGATTCGGTCGACGACCTGCTGCATCCCGTCGGGGCCGAGGTAGGTCGCACCCGTCAGCAGCTGGCCCTGCGGAGTGAGAAATGCCGTGGTCGGGAACCCACCCATGTTGTAGCGTTCTCGGACACGCGGATGGCGGTCGGCGTCGACGCGGATCGGGACGAAACTGTCGTTGACATTTGCGGCGATGCGTGGCTCGGCGTAGGTCCGGGCGTCCATCACGTGGCACGCGCCGCACCACGTTGCCGTGAGCGAAAGGAGAATCGGGGTGGCGGTCCGTTCGGCCTCCGCGAAGGCCTCCTGGCCCCAGGGCCGCCACTCGACGCGGGTCGACTCGTTCATAGATGGGTTCGGCGCGGGCGCTGCCTAAGGGCTTCGCTCATCGATTGGATACAACGGTAGTTTGGTACGGTGTCGTGGTCGCTGACGATGTCCGTAGAGGGAACTATATCTCGTCAGGTGGTAATAAAAAGAACGTGGACGCTACGTTTCGGATCGCCGACCGATTTTACAGTGAGACTGCGCTACGGTCGACCAACGAGTCCGGAACGCGGAGTTCGGTGACTGTCGAGGCACCCGCGGCGGTTGTGAGTGTTATCTGAACCGAATCTCCGCCCTCGATGTTTTCAGAGAGGATATTGGTGTTGTTGAACTCGACCTCGTACCGATCCGCTCGGTCAGTAATCACGTTGTCATCCGTCTCTGATGAGATGGCACCGATCGTAACACCGTCATCAGTGAAGACACCAGTTACAACTTGATCATCTGTAACGATCTGGTAGCTCACATTATCCAGTTGGATATCACCTGCACCAGGTGATTTGGTGAGTGTGAGGTTCGTCTTATTAATTGAAGTTGGGTCGGTACCACTGTCGACCGTCCCAGTTGCACTCTGGATCTGGATACGGTCGGCAACCTGTTGTGTAGACTCCTCACCGGTCGCTTCCGCCTGCGTCTGAAGTAGCCCGGCCGTGTTGATCAGTACGCCCGCTGCGATCGCCGCCACGAGGACCATTGCAATGAACACAATCAGTGTGCCGATTCCGACTTGGCCTCTGTCGTTGTCTGTAAACATTGGTTTGTGAGTGTCCGTAGATTCGTCGCTCTACAGACGTTATCTCTGGGAAGTAACTTTGTTCAAATAAATGTGCGTCCCTGAATTTCATTTTTGATAAAGTGGCGTGTGTTTTCGAAGCCGACAGTTCCGAATAGCTGCTGTTGGGCTCCCGGCATTGCCGAAGTCGACAAAAGAGGTTATAGACGGCCGCCATCAACGAGTAGCTATGCGAACGCGCTATCTGCTCGCGCTGTTGCTCCTCATCCCGCTGGTCGACGCCTTCGTCCTCGTCGCCATCGTCGGGATGGAACTGTTGACGTGGCTCCAGACAGTCGCACTGGTGGTCCTCACCGGCCTCATCGGGATGATCCTCGTCCGCGCGGAGGGTCGCTCCACGTTGGGCCGCTTCCAGCGCAAACTGGCGGCTGGCTCGCCGCCGACCGATGAACTGCTCGACGGCGGATTGTTGATCGCTTCCGGGGCGTTCCTACTTACGCCCGGCCTCGTCACCGACCTGATCGGCTTCCTCCTGGTGTTGCCGCCGACGCGGTTCCCGATCCGGGTCGCACTCAAGCGATGGGTGGTCGTCCCCTACATCGACAAACAGACCGGCGGCCTCGGCAGCGGGAAGGTCTGGACGTTCGGCTTCCCTGATCCCGAGCAGGCCGCGGGCAACGGTCAGGACCCCTTCGACGTGGGACAGGGAGGGACGACACAGCAGTCGCGGGACGGCAACGGCAACGGCGACGACGACATCGTCGACGTCGATTTCGAGCAGGTCGACGAGGACGATGCGGGCGAACACCGATCTGATTCGTAAGGTGCGGGCGGATTTTTCGGACGACGAGCAGTGGTTAGCGGCGCGTCCGTCTCGGAGCTGTCGACGAGCGTGTGAACTGTGAAACCGGGTGACGTGACGGTGGGGAAAGGAAACGCTTAAACAGAACCCACCGCTACGAAGAGATGCGCCACTCAGGGTCGATAGCTCAGTTAGGTTGAGCGCTCGGCTGATAACCGGGAGGTC
>Ga0306899_1001270_pt1 | contig 10208 bp, 9 predicted proteins | sample AntRauMFilla3764_FD_190407 | JGI IMG/M metagenome (GOLD analysis project Ga0306899, IMG submission 190407) | Saline lake microbial communities from Rauer Islands, Antarctica - Metagenome Filla 3 #764 (v2) (version 2) | ecosystem: Environmental > Aquatic > Non-marine Saline and Alkaline > Saline ... | reverse complement strand
CTCCAAACCTCCAAACCTCTTGAAACCACACGCATTAGTCACCAACGACGACGGCATCGAGTCGGCCTTCCTGCATCGGCTGGTCGAAGCGCTGCTCCCCGAATTTCGGGTCTCGGTGGCGGCACCGGCCTTTGAGCAAAGCTGGATTGGGCGGGCCATGAGCCGAAGGGAGGAGGTCGAGGTCATCCACAACCCCTCCACTTTTGCGGGGACCGAAGAGGCTTGGGCCATCAGCGGCACGCCGACCGATTGTGTCAATATCGCGCTCGGGCACTTGCTGCCGGAAAAGCCGGACATCGTCCTCTCAGGCATCAACATCGGCTATAATACCACCGAGACCCTGATCCTTAGTTCTGGCACCGTAGCCGGAGCCATCGAAGGGGCGCAGTGGGGGCTGCCGGCCATCGCCTTCAGTATGTGCGTGCCGCATGAGCTGTTCGCTGAAGTGAGCCGTTCAAAAGGTCAGACCTCGGGACATTTCGCCCACTCGCTGGAATGTGCTGCCCGCAGAGCTGCCCTCATCAGCAAGGCCACGCTCGACGCGCCCGCGCCGGCGGGCATCGTTGTTAACATCAACTTCCCAACGGAGACGACAGACCGCACCCGCATTCTCGAAACCCGCCCGGCAAAGATCGAACTCGGCAGCCTCTTTGAAGAAACCAGCCCCGGTAAATTTCGGTTCAGCTTTCATGACGGCACGGTCATTCACGCGGACCCCGAAACGGATCGAGCGGCCCTAGATACGGGTTACATCAGCCGTAGCCTCCTCGACTTTTCAAAGGTTGGCGATCGATAAGGTCGACGATGAATAAGACTTGCCTGACAAAGCGACGCACCATAAGCCCCTGACATGATCATTATCACTGGCGGAAAACTCAGCCTGATTGCTCTTATAAGAGCTGCGCCTAGGCATCTACTCGCACTTGCACTTGCGCTCATACCCTTCACTACGCTGGCACAGACGCCCGAAGACTCTTTTCGCGGCACCTGGCAGATCCAGACTCCCGAGCAGGGCGCACTTATCATCCTCCTGAAAAACCAGGGAATCGCCTCCAATTTCTGGGGCGATAGTGCCGACCGCAATGTTTACCAAGGCAGCTGGACCCACGCCGACACCCTCGCTACGGTGATTTGGAAAGACGGTTCATCGCACTTGATTGAAAGGACGGACTCGGGCCTAAAGGCAACTTACCGGAGTGCTTCGGGGGATCGTCGTTACAGCGCACCGGCGAAGCAACTCCCTCAGGAAATGCTCGGCCAATGGGCCAAACCGCCGACCCGGGAGGATGAAATGCGCTCAGACCGGGACGAGGCGAAAGGCTTTTTTGGGACCTGGAAACTCGCTGATTCCGAAAATTTTCTTTTTGTGGAACCCGACCGCGCGACCGCCAGCAACATTGGCGACGGTCCCGGTCATCGGGGCCAATGGGCCAAACAAGGCAGCGAGCTCCACATCATCTGGGATAGCGGTCAATACGGCATCCTCCGCGAGACAGAGCGAGGGTTTGACTACAAGCAAGTCGAGTCCGGGCAAATCATCGAGGACGATGAGACGAAGACGATTGTGGCGACCCGCACCATTAAGGCCAGTGTGCCTTCCGGTTGGCTCGCCGATTACAAAGCTGAGCGCGAGGCCGACTCCGATGGTCTCGCATTTTCTAGCCGTAAGGTGGCCCGGGCCTTCTACCGTGGCAACTGGCTCGTCCGCCGGGGCGAGCGCACCTTCGAGCGAATCGAAATCGCCCGCTTTGGCGGGCTGAAGACCTCCAGAGACCGCTCACTTGATGGCCAATGGACGATGAGCGGACAGGATGTCTTTATGCGCTGGGATGACGGCATGCGACAAGTCCTCTCACCCGTCGGGCGGGGCTTCACCCTTTATGCTTATCGGCCCGGGCGCCCACTCGACGGCGTGCCCACACGCATCTACGCGGCCGCGCCAGAGGATACGGCCAAGCTCGCCGAACATCTGGAAGGCCGCAAAGACGTTGCCAAACAAATGCGTGAGATGGCCGAGGCCGCCGGGATCGATCCGGCCACCCAAGAAAATGTCGGCTGGGGTCGCACCTTCGCCCGATGGGCCTGGCCATTCAGCGGGGGCTCCGATGGCATGACCACAGAAGAAATGCTGACGGAGGAGTATGAACCAGAGGAAGCCAGCGACCCATGGTGGTGGCCCTTCTGGAGCGAGCAGCCGACACAAGAAGCAAGCGATGCCGAAGACACAGTAGGAAATCCCCTTGAAGACCCCGCCGAGTCCGAGACGCCGCCAGAGAACACCAAAGAAGCACCGGTCCCGGTCGAGATGACTGAAATCGAAAGCAGCGCCCGGAACGAGGAAGCAGAAGCTACTGCCACCGCCGAAGAAGGACAAAAAGAAGAAGCCTCCAGCGCACCCTCCATCCCCAACCGCCGCACCTCGAAAGACTGGCTATGGCCCTTCTAATTTGACCCGAATGGTTTTTCCCACACCAATATCTAGAATGACCACCGCAACTGTTCCATCTGCACTCAATTCCACGCCTCTCGATCAGATTGATCCCGAGATCGCTGCTGCCATCGCCGCCGAGCGCCAGCGCCAGGAGAATCATATCGAGCTGATCGCCTCGGAGAACTTCACCTATCCGGCTGTCATGGAAGCTCAGGGCAGCGTCCTGACCAATAAATACGCCGAAGGCTATCCCGGCAAACGCTGGTATGGCGGTTGCGAGCACGTTGACGTGGTCGAGCGCCTCGCCATCAAGCGCGCCAAAGAACTCTTTGGGGCCGACCATGCCAACGTCCAGGCCCACTCCGGCTCGCAGGCCAATTTCGCGGTTTACACCTCCGTGCTCCAGCCCGGCGACAAAGTGCTCGGTATGAATCTCGCCCACGGCGGGCACCTCACCCACGGCAATCCGGTCAATTTCTCGGGCAAGCTTTACGAGTTTGTCCAATACGGCGTGCGCGAGGACACCGGCCTGATCGATTACGAGGAACTCGCAGCCGTCGCCGAGAAAGAAAAGCCCAAGATGATCACCGTCGGCGCTTCCGCCTACTCCCGCGTGATTGACTTCGAGCGCATGGGCGAAATTGCCCGCTCCGTCGGCGCTTACCTGTTTGCCGATATCGCGCACATCGCTGGTCTCGTCGCCGCCGGGGTGCACCCCTCACCGGTCCCGCACGCCGACTTCGTCACCACCACCACGCACAAGACTCTGCGCGGTCCGCGCGGCGGGCTCATCCTCTGCAAGGCCGAGCACGCCAAGGCTATCGACTCCGCCATGTTCCCCGGCGGACAAGGGGGCCCGCTCATGCACGTGATCGCGGCTAAAGCCATCTGTTTCGCCGAAGCCCTCAAGCCCGAGTTCAAGGAATATGCCGCACAGGTGGTCAAGAACTCGCAGGCTCTGGCCGCCGCCATGATAGATTTAGGCTATAAAGTCATCTCCGGCGGCTCCGACAACCACCTTTTCTTAGTCGATCTGCGTGAAAACCTCCCGGATCTGACCGCCAAGGTCGCTCAGGAGACACTCGACCTGGGCCACATCACTTGCAATAAAAACGCCGTGCCCTTCGAGACACGCTCCCCCTTCAAGGCCTCCGGCATCCGCCTCGGCACTCCCGCCGTGACTAGTCGCGGCTTCGTCGAAGCCGACATGCAAGAAATCGCCGTCTGCATCGACAAGGTGCTCAAGGCCATTGACACAGACGGCCTCGATACCGTGCTCAAAGAGGTCAAAGGCCGCGTCGCCGCCCTCACAGAGAAATATCCGCTACCGTATTAGCCGGAAGTTATCATGAAATATTTCCTCTTATCTTTATTCGCAGCATCTATCTGCTACGCCAGTGAGTTTCAGCCACTATTCAATAAGGAGCTGTCTGACGCCAGTTTCCCCGAGGGCGTATGGACGCGTGATGCCGATGGGGTGATCACCGCCTCGAAGGACAAAATCATTTGGACTAATGCGGATTATGAGAACTTCGTGCTCCGTTTGGAATTCAAAAACGGCGAAGGCACTAACAGTGGCGTTTTTGTTTACGCGAGTGATACGAGTGCCTGGGTCACCGATTCCATCGAAGTTTAAAGCGGCACGCTACGGATTATTTTTATCGAAGGTTAGTGGCTTGCCGATTGACCTTATGAGGCAAGGTTAGTTTTTTAGTATCTTTCCTTGGCCTTCACATGAAACCTCACCCATTTGAAACTCGCACCCGTCAGGACATCGATGCCATGAAGTCGGCGGGCACTTTCAAGCGACTCCGCCATGTTACCGGCCCGATGGGTGCCACGGTCCAGCTGGAAGGGGAAGGGGAGTGCGTGGTGCTCTGCTCCAACAACTACCTTGGTCTGGCGAATCATCCCGAGGTCGTTGAAGCCACACGGCGTGGGCTCGATCAGTATGGGGCGGGCACGGCATCGGTGCGCTTTATTTGCGGGACCTTCGATGCCCATCGTAAGCTGGAGGAGAAGCTGGCCGCATTTTCCGGCACCGCAGCAGCGCTCAGCTATGTGAGTTGCTGGAATGCCAACGAGGCAGCCATTTCCACGGCGGTCGGCCCCAAGGATGTGATCCTTTCTGACGAGTTGAACCACGCCAGTATCATTGATGCCTGTCGCCTAGCCCGACCTTTGAAGCGGGCGGTCTTTCGCCATCGTGACATGGATGATCTGCGTGCCAAGATGGAGGCATGGTCGAAGGAGGCCGAAGTCATCTGGGTGATTACTGACGGGGTTTTTAGTATGGAGGGTTCTGTCGCTGACATGCAGCCACTGGTAAAGCTCTGCCGGGAATTCGATGCCATGCTGGTGATGGATGACTCGCACGGTGTGGGTCCGATGGGAGCGACTGGCAAGGGCACTGCGGAGCATTGCGGGGTGTGGGGTGAAATCGATGTGGTGACCGGCACCCTTGGAAAGACCCTCGGTGGCGCGGCCGGCGGCTATGTGGCAGCCAGTCAGGCCTTTATTGATCTTTTGGTGCAACGCAGCCGCACGAGTTTGTTTTCTAACGCGCTACCGGTGCCGGTGGCCTGCGGCGCGGCAGCCGCGATTGACGTGATGGAGCGCGACACGACTTTGGTGGATCGCCTGCATTCGAGCACCCGGCGCTTACGCGAGGGTTTCCGTGATCTTGGCTTTGAGGTGCAGGACTCGCCGAGCGCGATCATTCCGATCATGATTGGCGACGAGGCCGAGGCGATTCGCAAGAGCGAGCGCTTGCTGGAATTGGGTGTCTGGGTGGTGGCCTTCGGCTTCCCCGTAGTGCCGCGCGGCGAAGCGAGATTGCGGGTTCAAGTTTCCGCTGCCTTGCAAGATGGGCACCTGGACAAGGTGCTCGACGCGTTCTCAAAACTTTAACCGGAAGGAAATACAAATATGAAAGCTTTGGTCAAAACGCGTGCAGAAAAGGGTCTTGTCCTGCAGGATGTGCCCGAGCCTGAAATCGGGCCCCGTGAGGTGCTCATTAAGGTCGAGAAGACCGGTGTCTGCGGCACCGATCTGCACATTTACAATTGGGATGCTTGGGCGCAAAAGGCAGTTAAGGTGCCGAATGTGATCGGGCACGAATTTGTCGGGCGGATCGTCGAGATCGGTGAGGATGTAGTGGACTTTAGCGTGGGCGATCTGGTCAGCGGCGAGGGGCATTTAGTCTGCGGTCGTTGTCGCAATTGCATGGCCGGGCGACGCCACTTATGCCGCGAGACGCGCGGCGTGGGGGTCAATCACCCCGGTTGTTTTGCCGAGTATATCGCGCTGCCGGATACCAATCTCTGGGAGCACCACGAGGATGTGGATCTGGAAGTCGCCTCGATCTTCGACCCCTTTGGCAATGCAGTGCACACCGCTTTTCAGTTTCCCTGTGTTTGCGAGGACGTCTTGGTCACCGGGGCCGGGCCGATTGGGATCATGGCGGCGGCGGTCGTCCGCCACGCCGGTGCCCGGCACGTGGTGATCACTGATGTAAATCCCCGCCGACTGGAGCTTGCCCGTAGTCTGGGGATCGAGCATGCCATCGATGTGCGTCATAAATCTCTGGCCGATGTGCAGCAGGAACTCGGTATGACGGAGGGCTTCGATGTCGGTTTGGAGATGTCAGGGAATCCACAGGCCTTTCAGGATATGATTTCCAACATGAGCCACGGCGGAAAGATATCCATGCTGGGCATTCCCAGTGGGCCCATCGGCATCGATTGGAACCAAGTGATCTTCAGTATGCTCACGATCAAGGGCGTCTATGGCCGCGAGATGTATGAGACCTGGTATCGGATGTCTTCGCTCCTGCGCGCTGGCCTCGATATTAAGCCGGTCATCACTCACCGGCTGGGCTATGAAGACTTTGAGAAAGCCTTCGAAGTCATGAATGCGGGTGACTGTGGCAAGGTCGTGCTCGACTGGGCAGGATCGGGGAACTGAGTACGTGGTGTGCCCGCTTGCCGAGCGGATTAAAGTTACTGTTTGCATTGTGCCAGCGTCCAGATAGGGTGTTTTTTTATGTTGGTATTTTCTAATCCGGTCGGAGCGGGCCCCCTTTGGTTCAACGACCTAGCGACGCGTGAGGGGACGCCAGTAGCGTATGACCCCCAAGCCCGCGCCTTTTTGCCCATGCCGCCTTTCTGTGTGAACCGCGAGCGCATCGGGTGTAATTGGATTGCTCCTGAAGAAGGAGCTTTCTGCCGGGCCTGTGCTATGACCGCACTGGCGCCGGATCCGGAAATTCCCAATGCCATCGAAAATTGGGCGGAAACCGAGGCGGCAAAACGATGGGTGATCGATAATTTGGGGCGCTGGCACTGGTTCCGGCCGGAGGATCCCGGTGCGAGCCCCGTTTTTCATATGCTGGCGGACGGGCATACGCTCGCTGCCATGGGGCACGGGGACGGTGTCGTGACTATCAGCGTCTCCGAGGCTGATCCTGTCGTGCGGGTGACCCGCAGAGAGGCCTTGGACGAGCCCTACCGGACGATTATCGGCCACCTACGCCACGAGATCGCGCACATGCTTTGGTGGCGGCTCAGCTTGCGCGAGGATTTCCTAGTTGCGTTCCGGGAAATGTTTGGAGACGAGCGGGTCGACTACACCGCAGCGCTCAAAAAGCACTACGAGCAAGGGCCTGGCGAAGATTGGGAAATGTTTTACCTGACCTCGTATGCATCGGCCCATCCGCACGAAGACTGGGCGGAAACCGTGGCTCATTTAATTCACCTGACGGATATCACCGACAGCTTCGTGGCCACCGGGCTGACTTCGCCGGAGATGCCGACGGGGCACAAATGGGACCCTTACTCGGAGCCGGATACCGCCAAACTGATCCATGTTGCCGCTTCGCTCGCAACGGGGATCAATCACGTCAACCGCTCCATGGGCTTATCGGAGATCTATCCATTCGTGTTGTCGGAAACAGCCCACCGCAAACTGGCTTTTGTGCACGACTGGTTACGCCGGGGCGCGCAAGGGCGCTGATTCGGTATTGTGACCAGACGAACACGCATTTTATACATAAACTACCACACCAAAAAGAAGGAAAAATCATGAAAATGACATCCAAACCTGAACTATCTGCAGAAGCCATGTCGTGGCGCGATCCGGAAATGGACTCGGTGAAAGGAACCGAGACGCCGAAGGATCCGAACAAAGGCTACATTGCCCTGCTCGGCTGGAGCGTGAATGCCATTAAGGCAGCGCAAAAATTTGATCGCCGCTATATTGTGGTGGCACCCGAGTGGGCGACGGATTTCTGCGCCGCCAATAACATTCCGTTTATTCCGTGGGACTTTGTCCGGCTGAATGACCGTTCCATGGAAATTGCAGAAAGGCTGAAAGCCGATGGCGTCGATGTGGCCATCCCGCTTTTCGAGGAAACTGTGGAGTGGTCGGGCGCCATCAACTCGGTGCTCATGGACAGTCCCCGTATGTATGGGCAATCCATACTCTTCCGCGACAAGGCACTGATGAAGCGCCGAGCTCAACTTGGCGGCATCCGCGTCGGCATCTTCGAAGAAGCCCACGAGAAGGATGACATCATCCGCTTTATGAAGCGGGTGAACCAAACGCTGCTCAAGCTTGACGGCGACCCGGACGACCCAATCCACGTCAAGGCATTCGACAAGGCCGGTTGCCTGGGGCACAGAATGATTCGGACCTTGGAAGAGATCGAGCACATCCCCGCCGAAGAATATCCGCTCTTGATGGAAAGCCATCTGGATGGCTGGGAGTTCGCCGTCGAGGCCTGGATCCACGACGGGGAAATCAAATTCCTCAATATTTCGGAATATGTCACCCTCGGTTATTCGGTGTTCGTGCCGGCCACCAAGGAACTCGAGAGCTGGCGCGAGGCGATCACCAAGCAGATTAAGTTGCTGATCAAAACCTTTGATATCAAGTTCGGCCTGATTCACCCCGAGTATTTCGTGACGGCCGACGGTGAAATGTACTTTGGTGAGGTGGCCTATCGTCCGCCAGGGTTCAAGGCTTTCGAATTGATCGAGCGGGCTTATGGCTTCAATGCCTACCAAGCGTCCATGTTGGTCTTCGACCCGAAAAGCACCAAAGAGGAAGTGGATCAATTCTTCCCGCAAGAAGTGGTCGACGCCAAAGGCTATGCCGGTTGCTTCGGGGTCTATCCCAAGCGTCGCGTGGTCAGCAAACTGGAGATGCCGAAAGAATGTACCGAGCATCCGTATTACGAGTCGCACGAACTGCCCGAGCCGGCTAAGGACACGGTGCCCGACCGATCCGCGTTCGGCACGCATTGGGGACTAGTCTTCTACTTCGGCGACGACCCTATCAAGATGCGGGATATGCTGAAAGCCCAAGAGGATCTGGACTTTTACGTCTAGTCGCGATTCGGGCGTGCATTGATCCGAAATTGCGCTTCACTGGCTTAAATGGATGAAATTCTAAAAACCATTCCTCACCGGCCGCCCTTCCTTTTTCTCGACGAGATCGTCGAGGTCAGGGAGGACGGTGCCACGTGCAAGCGCACCATTCGGGCCGACGAGCCGCAGTTTGAAGGGCACTACCCCGGCAATCCTATTATGCCGGGCGTGCTTCTTTGCGAAGCTTGCTTCCAGGCGGGTGCCATCTATCTGGCCAAGCAAATGGAAAAGGACGGTCGCTCGCTCAACGATGTGACGCCGGTCCTCTCACGTATCGGCGAGGCCAAGTTCAAGCAAATGGTCAAGCCCGGCGACGAGATCACCATCGAAGTCACGATGAAGGAAACCGTGAGTCGTTTCTTCTTTATGAAAGGCAAAGTCTTAAAAGAGGGGAAGCCCGCGCTGACTATCGAGTTTGCCTTGGCAATGATTGAGGAGTAGATGCTTCACCGTGGCGTGGCGTGCTCGCTTGCGAGCGCCTGCGTGACCTCCAACCCGATTCGGGCGCTCGCAAGCGAGCACGCCACCAGTTTTTCAAATTATGAGTTTCCTGAATTTAGAAAATAAACGCTTCCTCGTGATGGGGGTGGCCAACCGCAAGAGCGTGGCCTGGGCCATCACCAAAGCACTCGAAGACGAGGGCGCGGAAGTCATCCACAGCGTGCGCTCGCCGGAGCGGCTGGAAAGCCTGCAAAAACTGCTTGGCGACCGGAAGGCTTACCTCTGCGACGTCGAGTTCCCGGAGCAGATCACGGCACTGGCCGAGCAAGTAAAGGCCGACTACGGCTCGATTGATGGCATCGTCCACTCCATCGCCTTCGCCAATTATTCGCAGGGATTTAAGCCCTTCCACGAGACGGTGCGCAAGGACTTCCTGCAAGCGACTTCCATCTCCGCCTTCTCGCTGGTTGAAGTTTCGAACGCCTTCAAGCCATTACTGAGTGACGACGCTTCGGTGGTTTCCATCGGCATTTCTTCGACTGATGTGACCGCCGAGAACTACGGCTACATGGCCCCGATCAAGGCCGCGCTGGAGACCTGCTCTTACAATTTGGCGAAGTCTTTCAGTGCCGACTCTCGCGTGCGTTTCAACACCGTCAACGCCGGGCCACTCAAAACCAGCGCCTCGGCTGGCATCCCCGGCTATCTGGAAAGCTACCTCTATGCGGAGAAGCTCACCTTGCGTAAGCAGAACCTGAGCACGCAGGAAGTCGCCAACACGGCAGTCTTTTTGCTTAGTGCGGCCTCCAGCGGCATCAACGGCCAGGGAATCGTCGTCAATGCCGGCATGGACCGGAACTACTTCGATAAAGAAGTCGTCAAGCTGGCGATGCGGCCGGAGTAAATGG
>Ga0306899_1001266_pt1 | contig 10219 bp, 8 predicted proteins | sample AntRauMFilla3764_FD_190407 | JGI IMG/M metagenome (GOLD analysis project Ga0306899, IMG submission 190407) | Saline lake microbial communities from Rauer Islands, Antarctica - Metagenome Filla 3 #764 (v2) (version 2) | ecosystem: Environmental > Aquatic > Non-marine Saline and Alkaline > Saline ... | reverse complement strand
CCTACTCACCGAGAGAAAATTAACTTATCAAATTACTCGTCTAACTCAGACGCCTACAAGCCTAGCAGCTTGATTGAGTTGTCCAAATTTAACAGCCTCATCGCCCTGATGCTTATTAAAAAAGATAAGAGAGCTCATCCCTCTTGTCTCAGGCCCTCTTTTTCTCTACCTTTGCGGCTATTATGGAGGAGAATAGGCAACATGAGGATACGCTTACTGCTGAGGATGTACTTCGGTACTTTCCCGAAATGGCCAATGGGAAAGCAGAGGAGCAATTGCGGGACTTGGAGGCACTCTATCTGGAATGGAATGCGAAAATTAACGTCATTTCCAGAAAAGATATTCAGAATTTGTACGAACGACACGTACTTCATTCGCTGTCTATTGCAAAATACGTGCACTTTAAGCCCGGAGCTAAAATCCTGGACCTGGGAACGGGCGGGGGCTTTCCCGGTGTACCGCTAGCTATATATTACCCTGAGGTTGAGTTCCTTTTAATCGATGGGCGAAAGAAAAAACTTACAGTCGTTGATGAGGTGGCAACGGCCATCGGACTGACCAATATCAAGACCCTACATATTCGCGCTGAAGAATGTAAATATAAAGCAGACTTTGTAGTTTCGCGTGCTGTGGCCCCCTTGGCGCAATTGATGGAATGGGCACAGCCGCTACTCCAGGACCAACAACAGCACGCCCTGCCGAATGGGCTGATCTGCTTAAAGGGTGGGAAGCAAATGAAAAAGGAAATAAAAGCACTGGGGCCCGGCGCCTATGCCGAACGAACCCCGCTCAATCAATACTTTTCCGAAGCATTTTTTGATGAAAAAGAAATTATTTATGTGCAAGGATAACAGCCCTTGGCGATCACGTCTTTTCTCCTGTTTTTTTCAAGTTCTTTTTACTCCCCTTCTCCTTTTGATAAGCCAGGGGGCCTGTTCTCTTCAGGCGCAAATATTAAATATTGAGCAACATCGGCTCGAAAGCGATACGGCTTCGGACTTTAAGTTCAAGGGGACCATGGGATTGCAAGTATTCAACCGGTCGGCAGCGGCAGACAACCCGGTCAACTTATTTGGCTTTAATTCGGATATCAATGCCCTGTACGCTCCCGGACGACATGCATTTATTGCCATTGGACATACGAATTACCTGGAAATCAATGACGCCCCCTGGCTCAATTTTGGGTTTGCTCACTTAAGGGCCCATTTTTATCAAGAAGAGAGGTTTAGTTTTGAGACCTACGGACAATACTCCTACGACAATTTCAGAGGCCTGGATCCACGCTTGCTGGCCGGAGCCAATTTTCGCTATGCCTTCGTTCAAAATAAACAGGTAGAAACGGTGTTCGGCCTGGGTCCCTTGCTTGAATCAGAGCGTTGGACACATCCAAACACAGAGGAAATCCGCGAGGTTCAATTTTTGAAATTATCCTCCTACTTTATTTACAGGCACTCCATCAGTAAATGGGTCGACCTCAATGCGATCGCATATTATCAAACCGGATACGATTCCGGCATTTCAGCTTTTCGGCATAGAGTCAGTGGCGCCTTGAATATCAATACGCGGCTTTCCACGCGGTGGAGCCTCAATAACTCACTTCATTTTTCATACGAAGACAAACCCATCGTTCCCATCACAAAGGGGATTTTTGACTTGAGAATAGGCTTATCTCTCGATTTGTAAGCGTTAAGGATGGGCAGGAGTCGGACGGAAAGTTTTACCTTTGATCCAAAGCAATAGCTATGAGTGCTGAAAGAGAAGATGGCATCAGTCTCAATAAATTTATTAGTCGGACGGGGCGCTGTTCGCGCCGCGAAGCCGATGAATTGCTCCGCGCCGGCCGCGTGCTGTTAAATGGCGAAGTGGCGCGGCCGGGCAATCGCGCTACAGCTGACGACGAGGTGCTCGTCGATGGACAGCCCATCACGCCCCAAGACCAACCAACAAAGGTGTACCTCGCACTTCACAAACCCGCAGGAATTATTTGCACCACTGAGCGCAAAGTCAAGGGAAATATCGTTGATTTTGTCAACTTTTCTCGCCGCATTTTTCCCATTGGACGCCTCGACAAACCCTCCACCGGGCTGATCTTACTCACCAATGATGGCGATATCGTCAATAAAATTTTGCGCGCGGGCAATCAACATGAAAAAGAATATATCGTGAGTGTAAAACAAGCGCTGCGACCCTCTTTTGCCTCACAAATGTCTAGTGGCGTTCCTATTCTCGGCACAGTGACCCAGAAGTGCTGGGTAGAGCCTATGGGAACACATACCTTTCGCATCATTTTAACGGAGGGAATGAATCGACAGATACGGCGCATGTGCGAAGCTCTGGGCTACGAAGTGACTCGGCTGCAGCGCGTGCGCATCATGAACATACCACTCGGTCAGCTACCGGAAGGCGAGTGGCGCCATCTCTCAAAAAAAGAAATGAAGGAATTGCGAAGTGCCCTGAAGCATTCCAAAAAAACGGCATCAGATTGAAAAGTGCCAAGGGTGCAGATGTCTGCACTTTTCACAGAATCACCAGCGTTGGTAACCTAAATAAGTAGCATGCAATTTTCAAAAGGTATTTTCTTTTTATTGATGAGCTCGGGCTTTATATTCCTATTTTCGGCCTGTAGTAGCACCCGATCCGCTGAAAAATTGACCGATACAGCCGAATTGGCTGTAAAACAATACCAATGGAACAAAGCGGATCGATATTTTCAAAAGGCGCTGGAAAAAGATCCGCAGCACTTGCCAACCTACCGGAAGTACATCGGGTTTCTCGTCAAAATGGAACGCCCGGCCGATGCGCTGCAATGGATCGATGCTTATTTGGAATTAGCGTCAAATCCCGATGTGAGATATTTTAACTTAAGGGGCGATTTACTCTTGCAACTCCGGGAGTACGAAGCCGCCATTGATGCATTTCAACAGTTTTTAGATGCACCGGGGGAATACGATCAATTAATAGAGCAAAGCCAAAAGCAACAGGCACTGGCAAAGCGCCATCTCTACGATCGCAAACATCCCTCGGCGAGAAATATTCGTCCGCTTCCCTCCACTGTTAATTCAGCTTCTGAGGAGTACTTACCCCTTATGCCTGCCGATGGGTCTTTTATGATTTTTACCCGGCGCACCCGGGGCAATGAAGATTTTTATGTCAGTGATCGCCTAGAAGACGGTTGGGGAAGCGCCCGACCCATTCCAGCACTGAACACCGCTGGTAATGAAGGAGCTGCCACTTTATCGGCCGACGGAAAAATTCTCATTTTCACCCGTTGCCAGTCGAAGGACTCCTACGGCCAGTGCGATTTATATCTCAGCGTAAAAACGGCAGTGGGATGGACCTCACCGCGAAACATGGGTCCAAAAATCAATACCCGAAACAACGAAACCCAACCGGCCCTTTCCCCGGATGGTAGCAGCTTGTACTTCGCCTCAAATCGCCCGGGAGGAATAGGTAAAATGGATATTTGGCGCATCGATTGGACCAATAAAGGCGGTTGGTCCAGAGCCGTGCCACTGGACAGCAGCATTAACTCCACCTACAACGAGAAAACGCCTTTTATTCATTACGATAATCAGACCCTGTACTTCACCTCGGACCGCCCGGGCGGATACGGCAATTCGGATCTCTACCTCAGCCGTAAAGAAAACAATCAATGGCAAGCTGCTCAGAATATGCGCTGGCCCATCAACACCCGAGCTGCAGAAGGGACGATTTATGTGGCGATTGATGGGATAACCGGCTATATGGGCCGGCGGGATAACCCTGGGGAAGACTATGACATATACACCTTCGAACTCGATACAGCGGTAGCGGCTCAAGCCTCCACCTATGTGAAGGGCCAGGCAATAGATGCGCATTCCGAAAAGGGACTATCGGCACAAATCAAGGTCTATGAAGGCTCCGGGGATCGTGAGATTGCCAATTTGCAAACGGACTCTTCGGGATATTTTTTAGTAGCACTGCCCGAAGATGGCGACTATCAGGTGTTTGCCGAAGCTCCGAATTACAGTTTCCAGTCAGAAAATTTTAGTTATGAGGAGTTGCATCAACGAGAGGCCAATGACCCCTGGATCGTAGCGCTTGAACCCCTTAAAAAAGGTGGGGCAGGAGAGCGCAAGCCCGTCGTCCTTCGCAACTTGATGTTCGTCAGTGGCACAGATGAGTGGCTGCCCACATCAGAAACAGAGCTCCAGCGCTTACTCCAATTGCTGCAAAATTATCCGCAGATGAAAATTGAAATTCGAGGGCATACCGACGATGTCGGTTCCGCTCAAGCCAATCAAATACTGAGCATGCAGCGCGCTAAGGCCGTACACGACTATCTGATGGAGCGGGGAATATCCGCCGACCGCCTGACTTATGAAGGCTACGGCGAAAGCCAGCCATTAGTGCCCAATGAAAGTTCCCGGCAGCGTCAGATCAATAGAAGGACGGAATTTATGATATTGGATAAATAAGCTTTTGTATTTTTGACTTCTATGGGTAGAAGAAAGAAGAAATTGTTCGAAAAAGTAGAAGTCACCGGTATTGCAGACAAGGGCAAAGCCGTGGGTCGCAGCAGCGAAGGAGAAGTTATTTTCATCGAAGGTGCAGTGCCCGGAGATACTGCGGACATCCTCGGATTGCGCAAGAAAAAAGGCGTGTGGCAAGGCATCCTCCAAACCATGATCCAACCTTCGGAACAGCGCAGCGAGCCTTTTTGTCAGCACTTTGAGGATTGTGGCGGCTGTAAGTGGCAGCATTTTGACTACAACGGACAAATTCAACATAAACAAAAAACCGTAGAAGATGCCCTTCGGCGCATAGCACATTTGGAAGACACCAAAGTTCTGCCCATTGTTCCGGCTCCCTCTACTGTGCACTACCGCAACAAAATGGAGTATTCCTTTTCCGCCAAGCGCTGGATTCCGGAAGCGGAAATTGCCGCGGGCGGAGATATTGACGGGCGCTTTGCTTTGGGTCTTCACCGCCCCGGTGCTTTTGATAAAATCGTCGATCTACAGGAGTGTTGGTTACAGCCGGAACCTGGAAATGGGATCCGCAACAGCGTAAAGGCATTTGCCTTAGAACAAGAATGGAGTTTTTACGATCCGCGCGCTCAGACCGGTTGGCTGCGGGCTTTGATGCTACGCAATAACTTAGCGGGCGAATGGATGCTTACTCTAGTGGCTGCGGAGCGCCGAGCAGAGGATATTCAGCTACTTTTCGACCATCTCGCCAAGCAGTTTCCCGAGATCACTTCCTTTTACTTTATGCTTAACGATAAAAAGAATGATTCGCTGCAAGATTTAGCTGCCGAACACTGGGCCGGAAATAAGCGACTGCGCCTAAAATTGGGCCCTGTGGATTACGACCTCGGTCCTAAATCCTTTTTTCAAACCAATACGCAGCAAGCAAAAAACCTCTACGACAAAGTCGTAGAATGTGCGGAATTTTCCGGCGATGAAATTGTGTACGATCTCTATTGCGGCATTGGTAGCATCGGATTGTATGTCGCACCCCATTGCCGAGAAGTTATCGGCATCGACATTGTAGAAGAAGCCATTGCCGATGCCCGGGAAAATGCCGCTCGCTACCCCGAGCGCCCCATGCAATTTTTCGCCGGTGACGCCAAAGACGTTTTGCAGCCCGACTTTGCCGAGCGCTATGGGCGCGCCGATGTCGTCATCACCGATCCGCCGCGCGCCGGAATGCACGAAGATGTCATTCAATTTTTACTGGAACTCCGTCCGAAGAAAATCGTCTATGTCTCTTGCAATCCGGCCACACAGGCTCGGGATTTAGCGCGTCTCGACGACGCCTACTCCATTCCAACTGTTCAACCCGTGGATATGTTTCCCCACACGCATCACGTAGAAAGCATTGCCGTATTAAACCGCAAATCATGAGAAAAGAAGAGTTTTTTCAAAAAATCGAACTGGAATTGCGTTCTTATCAACAGGTGATGGAAGCGGTATTGGAGACCGTCTTGACCGAGGGGGTGAGTAAATACCCCATATTTGTCGCCCATCACGAAGAAGAACTCGCCATGGGCATTCCTATCGTACAGCATCAGGAGACCGACGAAGATTGGTCGATACACATCTCTACCCTGGAAGAGTTCTCAACCAAACAGCTCATCGCTCCAAATAAGATCGATGACTTTCGGGAAGTGTACAAAGACCCTTCCACGCATATTTGCATATTCTATATTGGACAGGGCGAACAGCAATTTTTATTCATGCCGCGCCACGCAAATTGAGCAAAACTCAATACTAAGAAGGGTTGATATTGTCGAAGTTCATGTTATAAACATACAAAATCAGCACGAGCAGCAGTAATAGAGCAATGCCAATCCACATGAGGGCATACCCTTTCTTTCCATAATTTTCACCGCCTGAAGCCATAATTGTTACTTTTTATACATTGCAAAATAAACATAAAATGCTTATATCACCAAATAAACGTCTGAAATTTGGGCGCCTTATTTTTTCTATTGGCCCTCGATCCATGCACCATTGCCCGCGATCGTTAGGGCTTGAAAATTATACAAAAATTGTTTTGCGGGAAAATAGTTTCTTTTATCTTTGCCATGCCTAAAAAATACGCCTCAATAGCTCAGTTGGTTAGAGCGGCGGACTGTTAATCCGTAGGTCCAAGGTTCGAGTCCTTGTTGAGGCGCAAGAGCCCTGCAATCAATAGTTGTAGGGCTTTTTTTATTTAAGAGCTTTTTTGGGCGTGACCCCCACCACTCCGTGGCGTGGGTCGGTCCCTTCCGGGCTGCCGTACTCGATGTGAGGCGGATCCAGCTTGGGTCCGCCTCACCCTCGCACCACACCACCTGCGGCGGTGCGCCCTCCAGGCACCTCACGCTTCCGCGCTCCGCGCGGGAAAACACCATCTTTTCAAAAAAAACCACCACCCTGGGAGGGGCGTAGCCCCAGCTGCGCCAAAATTCGGACTTCCTTTCGCGCATGCCTTTAAGATGCCCCACCTACGGCGCTCGAATATCTTACGTTTTTTGTTTCTACAAAGATATCGCCGCTACGCGGCTTTTTATAAAATAATGTCACCCCTTCAGGGTTCGAATCCGTTTTAGGTCATGCATTTCTATAATAATACCACCGCTTCGCGGTTCAGGAAGCGGTATTTTCAAAATGATAACAGCAAATATCTCTTGTTGACACCCAAGAAAAGAGCGCCAAGAACCAGACTGCCCGGAGCGCTGTCCCTGTCAGAGCGGACCATAAAATGGCGTAGCCATTTTCAGATGCCGACCTAGCGGTATGAGGGCGGGAATAACGTCCGATGAGAAGGCGCGTTAAGCCAACGGGCAGGTTGAGAATCGCTTTTGCGATTCGAAATGCCGCGGAACGCGGTATGTTTCGAAATAAACGTCCGCCCGAATACCCAGGAGGCGGGCTTTTTGGGGAGGTTCCAGATCGCACGCCGTGCGATCTGGTCCTGCCAGCGTGCAATGGCACGCTGGCGGGGTTGGTCTTCAAAAAGTAACGATGATAGATGTGGCCTTGCCCCCAACTCGTTGGTGGGGCGTACCCGGCGTGGGGCCCCTGCCAGAGCGAACCATAAAATGGCACAGCCATTTTCGGATGCCGACTGAGTGCCCTTACCACTAAATTCTTTCAGACCAAGTCTTGATCTGAATATAAATCTACTGCGACTTTTCAATAACTATTTAGTGGTAATGGCACTGGCGGTATGAGGGCGGGAATAACGGCCGATGAAAAGGCGCGTTAAGCCAACGGGCATCTGTTCCCCCCAGCGGACCAGTCACTTCTACCTCACTAAAGTGATAGAGCCACCCTCTTCTCCCCGGCTGCCGCCGGCGCAAGAAGAAGAAGTCCATTCCATGCGCCATACATACACCCCCGGACTCATCAAAAGTTCGCGATGCTGACCGTCCCAGCCGTTAGTGGGCGTCTGAGATTCATATAAAAGAGCGCCCCAACGGTCAAAAATCTGGAGTTGATAGGACTCCAGGGCGGCCGGATTGGAGAAACTCGGTTGAAATACATCATTGATGCCGTCCTGATTGGGACTAAATACATTGGGTACAAAAACCTTGAGTCCGGTTTCCTCCGGATCTAAACTCACGCGCCCTATCAATTCCAGGGTTTCGCATTCCGTCTCTACCTGAAGGAGATATTCTCCCGCTTGTTGCACGCTCAATACTGGTCCACTAACGCCATTCTCCCAGGCGTAACTCAAGCCCGTACTATCGCCTCCCTGATAAAGGGCGACCAATTCGGACGATTCATCTTCGCAACCGACCGTGATTTCGGGGAGGAAAATGTCTATCGCTTCCCGCTCAGCAATATCAACGGTTGCGGAATAGGCGCAACCGCTCGTATCCTCTACGGTGAGTAAATAGCTGCCGGCAGCTAAATTTAGCCACTCGAGCTGGACAGATTCCTGACCGTCGAATTCGATAGAGCGAATCCCATTGAGGTTGCGGTTACCGAATTGCAGCAGTGCACTTCCATCCGATGCTCCCGGACAGGCGTCCTCGGTCTGAATCACCACATCCCAGTCCATGACTTGCCGAATGTCTACATCAAATCGCACCTCGCAGTCGAGGCCCGGCAGCGACCCTGTATAGGAAAAGCTGGTATCGCTGAGATACCAATTCCCATTCACGAGGGCAGAATCTCCCGGACATAGGGCCACTAGGGTGTCCACCACCGGCTCCGTTTGAAAAATCAACTCCAGAGACACCGTCGAGTCGCAGCCAAAGCGATTGGCAAAATTTTGAATCAATAGGGTATCCGAAGTGTAGGAGATTCCCATAATAGTAAGGGTATCGCCTGTGCAGCCCAATTGCTGCAAGTCAGTTGTATCTCCTCCCGGGAAAAACAATAAGTCATAGACGGTAGCTTGTGGGCAGTCATCCACGATTTCAATGATTTCTATGACAGTGTCCTGCCGATAATATATTCCGTCCACCTGGACAGAATCTCCGGAGCAAGCAGTGAGGTCTACACTATCGACCAGGGAGGGGCAGTCCTGAAGGATAAATGCGGCAATTTCCTCTTCCTGTCCACAATCGGTCAGTTGCACGCTATCCAGACCGCGGACGATCGACCAGTTGGCCGGCAGCCCCGAACCGTTGAGCTCTACGGTATAATCACCCAGGGGCACATTGTCAAACAAATATTCACCAATACTATCCGTAAGGGTAGAATCCACCACCATGCCATTTTCAATGATCCACACGGGGACCCCGGAAAGCAGGGAGTCGCCCATATTGAAGATGTCGTCTCCATTTCGATCGAGAAAGACCTGGCCATTCACTAAGCCGGCATCGAAGAAAATATCAAAGCGAATGGAATCCGTCTGTTCCTCGCAATCAAATGCATTCGCGATGACTCCGGCATACTGTCCAGAGGAGTCTATGCGCAGTGGATCCAATGAAGAGGGAATGGGCTCCGCTTGTCCATTGCGCGTCCATTCTACCAGCCGCGTACCTTCCTGCAGGGGTAAGCAGATCTCCACCTCACCACAATTGGCATAGCACCCAAGGGGAAAAACTCCGACATCGGGGCGGGGATGGATAAAAAAGGGTGCACTCTCTGACTCGCATCCAAAGGCGTTCGTGGCGCTTACCCGGTAGGCCTGAGCATTACTGACTGTAATGTTTTGTCCGGTGGCGCCCGTGCTCCATTCATAGTCCAAAGCGGGCTGCGGATTGTCTACGCGCAATTCAATCATATCTCCCGCACAATAAGGAGGGGATTGATTCGAGACGATTACCGCCGGGTCCGGCTGGGGATTGACACGTACAGAGAATTCGGAGGTGGCAGAGCACATCGTTGTGGTGTCTGTGACGGTCAGTTCCCAGTGGAACAGCCCCTCATCCAACAGGTCCAAAACATTTCCATCATATCGAATGACTGGGGAACTGCCACCCACCGACCAATTTAGCGTATAATCATCGGATAGGCTCAGTAATCGAAGTTCGACGGCCTGCCCGACACAAATTTCGAGTGTGTCTCCGCTGTATCGACCGCCACCCGAAAGTGAAAAGGCCCGAATTTGCGCGTTGGGAGCCGTTGCGTATTCAATGTCAAGAGGACCGAGTTCATTTTGACATCCATTATCATCTGTAACCGTAACTTCATAGGAGCCCGGACGATCGGCAAGAACGGTAGAGCTATCCGATCCATTGGACCAGAGCAGATCCCGAAATGCACCCACTACGGAGAGCTCCACCCAACTTCCT
>Ga0306899_1001262_pt1 | contig 10231 bp, 20 predicted proteins | sample AntRauMFilla3764_FD_190407 | JGI IMG/M metagenome (GOLD analysis project Ga0306899, IMG submission 190407) | Saline lake microbial communities from Rauer Islands, Antarctica - Metagenome Filla 3 #764 (v2) (version 2) | ecosystem: Environmental > Aquatic > Non-marine Saline and Alkaline > Saline ... | reverse complement strand
CACCCGTATTGCCAGGGGCTTGGTCGCTTATCCCTACTGGCTCGCCTTTCTCTTCTCTAATATACGCATAACAATCCCCAATACAACTTATATTTAATATAATTATAGTTTGCATACTATATATATATGTTGTATATTGATGTAAGGAATTGAAACAACAACCAAACCAATAAAACCTACTATTATGAAGAATCAAAAATGCAAGAAATGTAATAACACCTTTGAAATTCCTAAAAACACAGCAGGCGGGAAATCGACAAAAAACATCGCAGGAATAGAAGTAACAATTTTTACTAATTCATACGGAGAAAAATATGGATTTATACAAAATTTTAATGGTTCAAGATTTGAAATTGTAGCACATCCGACCGGCGAAATTTTTCTAAAAAGGCTGTTTGAGGAGCCCATTGATAATTTTGGAACCGTCGCTGCTTGTGTCGTAGTGAAATATCGTGATGATAAAGTTAGTGATTCTGACTGTGATCGACATATAATACCCGATGCCAAAATGGACAAACCTAATCAAGTTAAATTGGTAGAATTTCTCAAAGAATTTGACTTTTATGTAACGGCTTAAACCAACAACCAAACCACGGACACAATGAATACACAAATATTAGATATGAAAATGAATAAATTAGCAAAAATGATAAAAGAAAACCGAAAAAAAATAGGGATTTCACAGGCTGAGCTTGCCAGGCGTTCTAATCTGTCGCGTGAATTTATACGGCAGATTGAAAATGGAGAAAGCGAACCGTCTTTGGTAACTTTGCGAAGGATTCTAAAAAATTTAAATTATGAATTAGATTTCAAAAAAAATGACTGATTTAAAAAAATTCACAAAAAAAAAATATAGAGAATTGTTTAGTTTTTTTTATTGACGATGGTAGAAATTTATATTATTCAATTGACAATTATAAATGGATTATTAGAGATAGAAATTCTGATTATTATTATATTTCTGAAAATAATGCGGTTAACTTGCTCTTAAAAAATGGAATTGGTTTAGATTTTTTTGCGGAAAAATTTCTGCGAAAATTAAAAGATAAATATAACTATACTTTTAAAAAATAATAATATTATTATGAAAAGTACACAAATAAACACAAACGAAATAGATGAATTCTGGAGCCCTGTAAAAAAAGGTGATACCTGCGTAGGGACTTTTCAGGATTTCTTTAAATCTAAATATAATACTGTTCTATTAGTAAAAAATGGTATTGGAATAATTGCTATAAATGAAAGCGCCACTTTATTGGGCGTATCTTCAAATTTAAAAAAGGGGGATTATTATGAGTTTACCTTTTTGGGTGTGGAGGAATCCGAGTCAGGAAATAAATATCATAATATCATCCTTAACAGCATGGAATCTGAAACAAAAAAGGAAGATGATATGTTAAATAAACGATATAAAAAAGGTATCTTCAGGCAAGAATAATTATCCCGAATAGGGCTGGAATTTTGATCGGTTCTTGCCTTTTTTTTATTTTTTTTTAATTAAAATTGGGATAATGACAGTAGAAAAAACTTTCGGAGAAGAGTTAAAAGACCTTTCTATAAATTATGATTCTAATAAAGAATTTGCTAAAAAATTAGGCGTTTCTATACGAACCCTATATTATTGGTATAAAAGAGAAAAAAAGCCAAATAGTAAATTATATAAAGAAACAACGCGAACAATTAGCAATATGAAATATTATTGGAAAAAAAAGAGAGAAAAAAAATTATTAAAAGATATTAGGGGTATATTAATAGAAGAAGGTGAAGAAGGGAGTGGGATTGTTGAAAAAAGACAACTAACATTTTTTGATTTCAAAGATCGAATTAAGGCGGGTTTTTTTGATTCAAAGGGCAAGGCTATAATATTTTTATCGTGGCATGTTTATGATGGAAAAGAATACGAGAATTTTAGTGGTAATTTAATTATTGATTTTAGGGATTCACAAGGTGCGATTGATGATTTAGATACTTATTATTGGAATAATATTTATGAAGAAGAAGATGCCGGAAATTTGGAAATATATGTAAATAGAATAGTTTTTTTACCATTGTGAAACGAGAAATAATTTACACGGGGCGAATCGACGAGATAAAAGAAAAAGGAATATATTACAGAACGAAAAATAAAACGCGTTCTATAATTACAAAAGATATTGTATATAAAAATCTTTCAGGGTGGGATAATGATAAAAAGCTTGCTTATAAATGCCTAAAAATATGGCAAGATATGGGATATTCAGGGGCCCCTTCAAGTCCAGTATCATTTTTCAGGAAGGAAAAAATAAAAGGTGCTATAAAAGCAACGCACAATAATTTATTCAGGAATCATTTTTTTGGAGGATGGATCCGCGCGTATAATAAAGGGCATATAAGCAGGAAGTTATACGAATATGATTTGAATAAAGCTTATTTATGGGCGGCTTCTGCCGGCTTTCCGCGGAAATTAAAATGCTATAAAAAGGGGGATGAAAATTTTTGCTGTCTCTTTGAAAATAATAAAAATGTTTTTAAAAGAGATGATATTCCTCATTTCTTAAAAAGAAAATATATTTTAGTGGAAGATATTGATATAGATTTTTTTGATTTGAGGGGGGAAATTATACGTGGATTTTCATATAGTAAAGATGATCTTATATTTCCCGAAAAAACAGTTAAAAAATACAAAGATATATTGCCTAAAAAAGCATATAAAACATTAACACAGGGCTTTTGGGGCGGATGGGCGCAGTTCGAAAGTATGGATGTTTTAACAAAAAATAATGAAGGGAAAATTATAAAAAAGCGAATACAAAAGAATTATTTTCAAAATTTGGTGTGGGCTTTTTTAACGGTTCGGCGTGTGCATCGGAAAATGTTTACAATTTCAAATACGGATACGGTTCAAGTTTTCGTAGATTCAGCAATAAGGACCAAAAAAATCAAAGATAAATATATCGGGGAAAAAATAGGTCAATTTAAATTAAAAAATGTTTTTGAAGAAGGAATCTATTTAAAGCATGCTGGAATATATGATAGGTTGCCTTTTGATAGAAATAAGCCTATAAATTCATACTTTAAGCATTCAGGCGTTGCTTCTTAGCATTAATTTCCTTATCTTTATTTAAATAAAACTTAAATAAGTTAAGGAAATATGAATAAAAGAGAAGTAATAAAGGAACTATTCGCGGAAGCCTACAAGCAAGGCTATTCAATAAATAGCCTTGCTGAAGAGATGGGATATACATCCAATTATATTTCTACAATAAAAAACGGAAAACCTGCATCAAAGAAATTTATACGTTCGATTTCCGGTGTTTTGAATTTTAATATTTCTGAAAGTTTTTCGGTAAAAAAAAATGATCCGGAAAAGAAGCCGGATCCGGTACCGGATCCGGACTCGGTACCGAAGCCGAAGCCGGAATCCCCTGAACCCCCTGAACCGGAAATAGATGATAATGAAGTAACATTTCTTTAATTTTGTATGTTGTAAACTTAAAAAATAAGGGGTATATTAGATAGAGACTAACTATTTAAACTTTTAAAAACTTTATATTATGCCAATAGCAACTTTAGCAGCAGGAGCAATCGGAATAGGAAAAACGCTTGGAGTAGATTTCGGGGGGATAACGGGATTCGCCTCTGGCATTTTGGGCGGGCGCGGTGGCGGGCCGAGTAAAAAAGAAGATATGGCAGAAGCTTCAAGAGTTCTAGAAAAGACAGGCGATCAACTTTCTGCAGTTATTTCATTGACAGACAAAGGAACATTAAGCAATTCTAAAAGAGCTGCAAAAAAAGTTAAAAGTGCTATACAAGGCAGAAATCCAACGCTTTTGGATTTACAAAATATTATTGATACAACGCTTGGATATAATAGTAACCAATCACCGGAACCCGATTCAAACTGGCCATGGGGAAAAATTAACCCCTTGTTACGGCAGATGCTTAAAGCTGGGAAAACAAAAGGAATAACCGGAACGCAAAATACCGGAACGCAAAATAAAGAAGTTTTAAAATCCGGCGTTGGAGCTGGGATCGGTTCAAATCCTTTAAAACTTGTACTCCTTTTTGGTGGTGCTGGAATTGTTATTTATCTAATCAATCAATAAAATGAGATCACTTGAAGCCGTTGCAGTAATAGGCAACTTACTTATTATAACAAAAGAAAGGGAAGTGTTTAAGGGATTTCCCTTTTCAGAAGAGAAAATAATGTGGGAAGCTGGATTAACCCCTTTGAAAGTTGATAGCTATATTAAAAAAGATGGAAAAGTTTTTTGGCAATTTAATGGAAAGAATAAAAATTTATATTTAGAACATAAGCGGTTTTTTAAAATTCGAGAAGTACGGGGGGTTGATGTGCCACAAAATTATTTTAGAAAAGATATTGTCCAGTTTGGAGCGGATCCCTCTCTTTTTGGTGGTTTTTATGATGGAATGTTAAATTTATTTGATGAATTTCAGGAAATACTTTATATAATTGCCTTTTTTCTAACTATATACTTAATTTTTAAACTCACACAATGAATTTCTTTAAAAAATTATTGTTAAAAAGGGTTTTACCTTTTGTTATTTCATTTATTGTCCTGGATATTCAAACGGTACAAAAAAATGGAACAAAGCATCTTCATATTTTAGTAAAGGTTTTAAATTTTGTTCTTTTAAATGAATTTATAAATTTAGATCAAAAAGAAGTTTCAGAAAAAAGATCAAATACAAAAGAAGCCCTAAAAGAAGATGTATAGATCAACTATCATACAGTATTTTAATAATCACACGAAGCATTGGTACCGTTATCATCTTATTGAAGAACGTATATTAGAGACAAAAAAAACGAAGTGGGTTGGAATTCCAGTAAGTAATAACGATGATGATTAAAAAAAAATATATAGCTTTTTTATTAATATAGGAATTAAAATTTTAGCTTTTTTTCACCGGCGCTGGATAGTGCAAAAAATTATTATCTACTATATAAAAAAAAATCGAAAAAAGCAACTGGAGGAAATAGATGAGTATAAAAATTGAACAAGATGTAATTGATTCATTTAAAGAGAAATATAATAAGAATGATGAAGAGCAACAGCCTGAAGAGGAAAGCACAAACGAACGCATCGAGAATAAAATACATGGACTTGATAAATTCGCAGACTTCATTTTTTCGAAAATAAATGATGTGGCAAAGCAGAAGCATGAAGATTTAGGGATATCTGAAGAGGAGATGGAAAAATTATCTGATTTATCAATTATAGTAGCTAAAAAGCATATACCGGCTGACTTCTTAGAAAATTCACCTGAAGGGCTTTTATTTCTTATAATTTCAGGGATTTTAGTAGAGAAAACTTACATTTTTAATCATTTAAAGAAAAAAGGGGAGATAAATTAAATGGGAAAACAACGAATTTTTGGTGTAATTACAGGAAAAAGCGGTACGGGTAAATCTGAATTAATAAAAAGGTACATAATACCTAAGTTATTAACGAAAAAACCCGTTTTTATATTTGATGTATTAAACGAATATGAAGGAGATGAAACGTTTCTAAATTTTGACGCTTTTTTTGAATATTTAGAAGAAAAAAAAGAAATTGAAAATAAAAAGTATGTTATAAAGTGGCGGTCCGATGTAACTGTTATAGATGCAATAAAATTTTTCCGATTCATTGAACAGCCTGTAGCTCTTGTTTTTGAGGAAGCGCACGAATTATTTTCAAAAGGGCTTTATACTAAATTGAAAAAGCCCCTTAATCAAATCACAAAGTACGGAAGACATTTTGAAATAGATGTAATTTTTTGCACACAAAGACCAAAGGACTTGTCAACCAATATCCGTTCCCAAGCTCAATTTTTTACGTCTTTTCTTCAAACAGAGGAAGCCGATTTAGATTATTTAGAGAAATACAATAGAAACTTTAGTAAAAACGTTGGTTTACTTAAGAAATTTAACTATATTTCAGAAGGCAATGTTCCAAGCTTATTAAATAATCTAAAAGATAAACAAAAAATGCAATTATGAGCAAAGCAAAACTTAAAAAAATGTTTCTGACAGCACTCGCAGTAGTGGCAGGCTTAGCGCTTGCAAAAGTTGTAGGGCTTGAAGATAAGATTCCACAATTACTATAATTTTTTCAATAATTCCAAAAAAATAATACTATGAAACCTAAGCTTATTAGAAATGTTTCCGCTCTCCAGGGCGAAGTTCAATTTAACGCGCAAGCTTCACGGATAGCGGCGCTTCTTATTGTAGCGGAAGGAACAAATAATACTGGAGAAACTGGAGATGCCACAGACGTAGGGCGTTTTTTAATTAATCGTTTTGACAATCAAACGCATAATCGGAAATTTGAGACGTTTCAGAAAATCAATGACATTAGAGGGGGCACTTCATTAACTGAAAGTACAACCGCAGGAGACTTTAAACATTCTTGCATTATCCCTTTCTTTGAAAAAGGATTTTTCCAAGCTCTTAATATTACAGATGAAAATGAGTTGAATATCCGTATTCAGCCTTCAAATTCAGTTCCAACTGTTTTTGAATCCTTAAATATTAAAGTTTATGCGCTGAATGCCAACGTAGGAGAGCGATATGATTATTATATGGTTGGTAATGATCAATCGTATGCAAGTGCAGTTTCGGCAGTTCCTGAAAGTTTTGCCCGTGAAAATATTACCAATATTTTTATTGAAAATCCTGACAGTATTATTGAGTTCTTGCAACTTCAGCAGGATAACGAAACTCTAATTTCCAATATTGATTATGACGCGCTAAAAGCAATTACAGCGTACCAAAATCAGCTGGAAGACGGGACAAATATCCAAATGGTTGAGCTTAAAACCTTTACGGAAGGGGTACGATCTACTGTTTATAATACGGGGACCGTTTTAACGGTATCAACCTCAGGATCAGGCCAATTGCTTACCACGGTCTGTGCCATGCAGCCCCATGAAAATTTCTAATCGGAAAAATAAATTGTTATGCCAAATTGGTTATCCGATGCAGGAGACTTTTTTTCTGACGTTATAAAAAATACTTCTGAAGTTCCGCAGGATATTATTAACTTTGGAAGGGATTTAAACGATAATCTTATAAGTGCCGGACGCTCGGCTGAAAATCAATTTTCAGATACTGCCAATATATATGAGCAAAATGTGTCTGAAGTAAAATCCAGCCAACTTATTGATAATTTTTTTAATTTCCTTTCTGAAAATTTAATTGCTGTCGTTGCAGCAATAGCGCTTTTAATTTATATTTTTAAATTGAGATAAAAAATGAAAAGCTTAGAAAATTCAACCCGAAAGCTCTTAAATAATGCAAAGGGTTCGATTTCAAGAGAACAAATTGTAGGGCTTGCCGGATGGTTTAGAAAAAATGCACCGGATGACCCCTTTTATATGTTATTTCTAAAAGCGAACGGGAATCATAAAAAAGTAATATATGATTTACGTCAAAAGTTTCCTGAAATTTTTTCGGAATACGCTCGGTTTAATGAGTCGCAGAATACTAAAAAAACAACCGTAAAAGCAACCGGAACCAATTCAATGATTCCGGAATCTGTTTTTAGTGAAAATTCAAAATTGAGCATTGCCGGCTTTTCAAATTTTATTCCTATTCTGCTTTTGGCCGCCGCCGCTTATTATTTTTTAAGGTGATTCTATGAACTCTTGTAATTCAAATAAAAATACTTTTCAAAGAAGCCCTAGCGAAAATTCTAAGGGCGTTCCAAAAACCTTTCTTGGAAAAGCTAATTTAACAGATTATAATTCAGAAGTAATAGTATCTGCCGGAAACGAAAAAGGGCAAAATAAAATTTTAAAAAATGGAACGTATAAACTAAAAGTAAAGGTTCCATATCTGGGAGAAGACAATGTATATTTACAAAATGAAAGTAAGAGCGTTCGAGATGGGAAAAATCACGTTCCGGTAAAATTTAAAGAAATTCAAATTAACGATATTCAAACGGACGGAAAAAACAATAAAAAAACAGCATCTATAAAAACAAGGGTTCAGGTTGACAGACCTATTTCAGCGAAAAAAGTAATTCAAACAGCTTCTCTGCTTGGAGCAGGAAAAGCAAAAGAAGATGTTTACTTTGAGGAAATAACGGAGCTAAAAAACATAGACAAATTAACATTAATTTCTGTAATTATAGGGGCGATAGGGACAGCATGGGTACTATTCAAATGATATACCTTCCAGCAGGGATTTTATTATTTTTGATTATTTATTTATTTTCCAAAAAGGGGAATACTAAAAACAAAAATAAAAATAAAAAAGGAGATATAAACGCTCACATGTTTCCAAATGCACCGGATAAAATAAAGCAATGGATTCCCTATGCTATTGAAGCTTCCAAATTATATTCTATTCCACTTGAAATTATTTTAGGGCAAATATGGACCGAAAGCGGTGGAAATGCTTTTGCCGTTGGTGCCTCTGGAGAGCTTGGATTGATGCAATTAAAACCGATTGCCGTAAAAGATATTGAGCAAAACGGATATAATTCTTTTTCAAGCTGGAAAAAAAACCCTAAAGATAATATTATGGCTGGAGTCGCTTTTTTACATTTGCAACGGAAGCGGTGCCGTGGAAATATTAATTGTGCCCTACGTTCATATAACCAAGGCTATAAAGGGGCGAAAACAAATAAAAAATTAGCCAAAGAGTACGAAGATAAAGTTTTAAATAGAGCAAATTTTTTAGGATATAATTAAATGAATGAATCCAATTCACAACCCTTACAAAATAAAACTGATATAAAGGTTGTAAACGCAAAACTAAATCTGCTTATCGGACTTTTTGGAATTCAAATCATTGGAATGTTTTATACGATTCTCTCCATTTTATGAGAAAAACAATAACCATACCGGAAAATCCAAAGTATTTCCCTTTAACGGGATCGTCTGTTATCATTGAATCCGCCGGTTTATATTCGGGGGTTGAACAAGTACCATTGATATCTTTTGATAATGCTAGCGCTGATTTTCCGCTATATCCGCATAGCGTTTATCAAAATCCGGAAGGAAATTTTAATCGTATTTTAATCGAACCAACGCCGGAAAGCGCAGGAGATGAAATAACGATTTTAAGTTTTGATGAATGTTTGGAATCTAATTTAAAAATTGCCTTTTCAGGTTCTAAAAAAACAATTTGTGGTACGACATTTAGTATAACATCAACCGACGCAGGCCAAAGCCTGTCAAGTCTACAGATTCAAAAAAACGGTCTTTTACCTACTGCTATGTATATAAGTGCGGAAAACGCGAAAATAAATTATGCCTTTGATATAATAGCAGATCAATCATCAAATAACCATTCTTTAGCCGCAACGATAACCGAAAATGCAACGGGTAGCATCGAACCAACGGCTCTGCCGGCTTCAGATGAAATATTTAATATTATTTTTTATGGCCAATGGGTTGAAGTAAGTATACTAGCAGCCGATACGCTTCAAATATTTTCAAACAAAATAAGAGATGCTCTAAAAGGAAACAGCGCTATTAATAATGATTTTTCAATTACCAACGCCACCGGCGCAAACGTTCCGGTATCAATAAATGCAAAAAAATCGGGCGTGGAATATAATTCAGAAATAACAGCAACAAATACGGATGCTGAAATAAATATGGAATACGTCAATGGAGGACAAAGCCAAAAAGGAGAAATGATTAAAATAGTCGGAATTGATTTTATCCAAAAATTTACCTTTGCTAGCGCCGTCGCAGGCTCACCGGCTAATCTTGTTGTAACAACTGAATATTAAAAACATGATACAAAAAATTGGAAAACACGGGGGGGGGAAAAACACTACTAACCGCCACATAGAGGAATATAGTTTTGATATAAAAGACCATAAAGATCTCTCGGAATATCTGGTAACACTTTATAGTGTATATGATTGGAAAAACCATTTATTACCAATAGAAATATCGTCTGACTGGCAAGATAATGATGTTGAAATGATAATTGGCTTTGACGACATATCTATAAAACATACATCCATAAACAATATATCGGAAGAAAATTATCTAGAGGTACGTCTTTTTTGGAGTGGTGCGGGTACCGGAAATGAATGGTATATATTCTATGACGATCTATCGTTACCCGTCGATGGATCTGTTTTGACAATCCCTGGAAAGGAAGTGAATATGAACGAACTTTGGGGGGGGTTCCCCTCAGCAAACCCATGGCAGATAGAATTAGCAATATCAGACTACTATGCGGATGGAAGAAGTAAGGGAGGGGCTACCGTTTTAGACGGAAAGC
>Ga0306899_1001256_pt1 | contig 10257 bp, 9 predicted proteins | sample AntRauMFilla3764_FD_190407 | JGI IMG/M metagenome (GOLD analysis project Ga0306899, IMG submission 190407) | Saline lake microbial communities from Rauer Islands, Antarctica - Metagenome Filla 3 #764 (v2) (version 2) | ecosystem: Environmental > Aquatic > Non-marine Saline and Alkaline > Saline ... | reverse complement strand
AAGGATGCGGCGGCACTTTCCGGCGCACTTGAAGCTTTGAAGGACATGGTCCCGGGCGCACGTGCGCAAATCGAAACACGCGACTTCGCCGGTGAAACTATCCATACTTTCACCAGCCCTACGAATCCATCCATGCCCGATGCCCCCGCCTACTATTTCAGCTATGTGGTGGCCCGCACGCATCTGATATTCAGCGTCGGTCGAATCGGAACCATCCAGGGGGTGCTCACCTCGATGCAATCCAACGATTCCGGTTTCTGGCAACTAGAGGAAACCGAGGCGCTGGTTGACCGAGTCGGAAAGTCCGGTGTCGTCTCTCGCTCCTACACAGACTTTGGTCAAGCCATGGAGAAGTTCCTCGAAACCATTCATAGCGCGAGCCAACTCGCCGGCAATACAGGCACTATGGATGCTTCTAAAATTCCCGATCTGCCCTGGCATTTCTTGACAGAGACTTATGAAGCGCACGATGGCCTCTTCAGCCACATGATTCTGCTGCGGAAAGAAGGTCGATGATGTATCGTTTCACGAGTCTATTCCTTGTTCTTCCCGCTCTGGCGAATAGCATTTTCCTCTCGGCAGCGGACTCTTCGGAGGCCTTCGGCTTTGGTTCTCCAGCAGTGGTTAAGCTCGATTGGTCCACTCGCTCACTGACTCCGGCAGACCTCGATGGCGACGGCTTGAGGGATCTCGCCGTGATCAATAATGATGCGGGCAAAATCGAATTGCTCTATCAGTTGCCCCAGGGCGAAGCGGCGCGTGAACAAAAAAAGTCGCTCAACCGTGGTCGCTGGGAGCCGGTTCTGGAAGATGCACTGTTTGAGAAGCGGGGGCTGACGGTCGGCTTTCCTGTTTTTGACATGGTGGTGCACGATTTAAACGGCAACGGGAGGGTGGACCTGGCCTACACTTCCGGGCAGGTGCCTCTAACCGTCCGTTTCCAGAGCGAAGACGGAGAATGGGTCGATTCGAGCGAATACGATGGTTTTCAAGCCCTCGGGTGGACGAATTCAATCAAAGCAGCGGATGTGAACGGTGATGGCACTGTCGAGCTCTTTGTCCTGTCTTCGGATGCCATTCGAGTTTTCAGGCATGACTCGGACGGCACCCTCAGTGAGCCTGAGATCTATTACACCTCAGGAGAAAACCCATTCAATTTGATGGTGTTCGATGCCACCGGCGATGGGCTGTCCGATCTTCTCTACCTGAGCACGGATGGAAAGCAGGTTCTGGCCATGCGGGAGCAAATCGAGGGCGGCCAGTTTGGGCCCGAGCGTCGCCATGTGATGGAGCGCCCTGCCAGAGCGGTTGTGCCCCTGGAATCTTTCAGTGATGAGCCGCCCTCTCTCGGTGTGTTGAATTCACGAAGCGGCTCGCTTGAGTTTATGCGCCTGATCGCCCCGGAGGATGGTGTGCGCGAAGAGGGATCTGCTCTGGAGTTTGGCACCCCCGAAATCTACCCGATCTTCAATAAGGTGCGTGAATCCGCCAGCTATGGACTTGGTGATATCAATGGCGACGGCGAGGAAGACCTGATCGTGGCCAATCCTGCCGAGGCCAAGCTGGTTCTCTTTGTCAAAACCAAAGGTCGTTTCCAGACTTCGCAGGAATTCCCCTCGTTTTCCGCGGTATCGTCTTTAGCGGTCGGCCGTTTCCATGAGGCGAAGCGTGAAAGTTTGATTGTATTGAGCGAGGCGGAAAAGACGATTGGGCGTTCTGAATTAGACCAGAGCGGACGTCTGAGTTTTCCGCAGCAAATAAAAATCGGGCTAGACGAACCCGTCGTAACGTCGGCGGCCGACTTGAATGGAGATGGCTATGACGAGTTGCTCCTCGTCACGCAGGATAAAGGAAACTACCGCTTGCTGGTTGCTGCACCCGGCGATCGTGCGTTGAGGGATGGCGCCTGGGAGGTGCTTTTCGAGATGGAGTTGGAAGGCGTTCGCCGCAAGCCGACGGCCATTGCCACCCTGGATGTGTTCGCTTCCGGTATGCCGGGTTTGATTGTTTATGTGCCGCGTGAGCCGCCGGTCTTGCTTGGGCCTTTGAACTCGAAGCTAGGCGTGGCCTTTCAGGAGGTTGCTAAAGAGTCGAGTATTCGAGAGAGCTTGTTGAAGACACTCCGCCCTGCGGAGACGTCTACTTTTGACGTCGATGGTGATGGATTGAACGAGCTTGTCGTGGCCCGGACGGGTTTTGCCCGTGCGTTCAAAATCGTCGACGACCAACTTGAGATGGTAGATCAATTCAATGCACGTGGCGGTAGTGACGTGATTGATGCCGTCATTCCACTGCCGTCCGGTTCGGAAGTGACTCGCATTGCACTCTATGTTTCCGAGGGGAGGGAACTACAATTTCTCCGGCGCGGCTCTGACGGGGTTTATCGCTATGATGGATCGACAAAAGTCGGTCGTCTCGATCTGCAAAACTGGTATCCTTTGCCCGTTACAGGCAGTGCACAGGACGATGCCTACCTTTTTGCGGGAGAGGATCGCTTCTGGTATTTTAGCGGAGCGACCCCTGCTTTGTCCTGGGTGATCGAGCAGATTTATGAAACGGATCTGGAGGATATACATTATACGCATCTTGCCGGAGCTGACTTTAATCAGGATAAGATTCTGGATCTAGTGGCTCTGGACGGCAGCGAGCATGTGGTCGATATTATGTCTTTCGAGGAAGGCGAATTTCGCAGCCGCATGTTTTGGCAGGTCTTTGAGCAGAATATGCACTATCAGGGGCGAACCGGCGCCAATTTGGAGCCCAGAGAAATCGTGATCGATGACTTCACCGGCGATGGTCTGCCGGACTTAAGCTTACTCGTGCACGACAGGATATTAATTTACCCTCAAAAATAGTTAGTAGATCCAGAAACGTTTGGCCTTTTGCTGGAAAAGGTGCGCATTTCTGGCCCAGCCTTCGACAAAATAATCCACCCGGGCATTGTGGCCTTTCTGGCTGATCTCGTTCCACCATACCGTGCTGCCGACATGTTTGTTGAAGAGTGCCGTATTCGTCGCTTCAGCGAATGGATTGCCGGGGGTCCATGCTTCGGTGATCCGCATCATGTGAAAGCTGAGTTCGGTCGGTCGAAGCGCGGACCAATCGCTGACGCTCACATAAACACCCTCCACCGGCGCCCCCGCTGCCGAACGTGTCTTCAAAATGTGGAAGCTTAGTCCGGGAATGTCACAAGCCTGGAGGGCGCGCTGCACTTCGGCAGGTGTTTTGCCTTTGTGACGGAGTAAACGGAAAGGATAGGGCGTCCCGATGCCGTGGGAGAAACCACCTTCCTGGGCGCCGAGGCCAGTCATGGCATAGCCGAGCACCGCAGAAAGGTCAGGAATGTAAGGAGAGGTGGGCACCCACTTCAAACCGGTCTCGGGCCAGAGCATGTCCCGGCGCCAGCCTTGCATGGGGATGACCGTCAGCTTGCCTCGCCGGCGTACCTCGTCCGGCACTTCCATCCAGCCGGGTGTGTGTTGCGCGATTCGGGCAAGCTCCGCGATGGTGAGGCCGTGCACATAGGGCACATGGAAGGCGCCGACGTAGCTCCGCCATTTGCGGTCGAGCGGCGGACCATCCACCTTGAGTCCGCCGAGCGGATTGGGGCGGTCTAGAATCACGACTTCCACCCCTTGTTCGAAGCAGGCCTCCATGGCATAACGCATACAACTCACATAGGTATAGGAGCGCACGCCCACGTCCTGTAGATCGATCAAAAGCGCATCCAGCCCTTGCAGCATTTTTGCAGTCGGCTTGCGATATTTACCGTAAAGGGAGTAAACCGGCAGTCCCGTGCGCGGGTCTATTTTGTCATCGACCGGGACGTTGGCTTTTTCATTGCCGTAGATGCCGTGCTCCGGACCGAAAAGTGCGACCAGCTGAACATTCGGTGCACGCCGCAGCACGTCGATACTGCTCACCCCCTCGCGATTCACGCCTGCCGGATGGGTGAGCAGGCCCACCCGCTTACCCATAACCGCACGGAACCCGCTCTGCTCCAGAACATCGATCCCGAGTTGGATGCGGGCTGCTTGAGCTGCAGGCAGACAGGATAGCGCCGCAGCGATGCAAATCGCGACACGTTTAATCGAGGGGATAATTTTTTTCATTAACAGAAACGTTGGATTTGTTTCGTTTTGACAGTTTTATTTTATTCTTCAGCAAAACGTAACTTGCTGCGGTCCGACTGGCAATGATACGATAGCAAATACTGCCGATCAGCCCAAAAAAAGTTCCCATAACAACGGCACCGAGACTCGTCACTCCGAAAACACTCAAGAGACGGTCTAAATTATCGCCCCAATGACCATGAGTAAAATCGATCAGCAGGGTTCGCACCTCACTGCGCTCCAGGGGAGCTGCCTCGACGCCAAGCACTCCGAGGAAGTGACGCCCGATCTGGTAAGCGGAAAACCAAATCGGGATCACCGTGATCGGGTTGGAGACGACTTGCAGGCCTACTAGAATGGGTAGATTCGCTCGAAGTAGCAATGCCAGCAACAGTGCGAGCATGAGCTGCAGACCATATATGGGCAACAGAGTAAGAATGCAGCCAGCGTAAATCGCGGGCACCGCATTGTCCACCCGGAAGCTCCAGATGAAAACGTGCTTGCGTGCCGTTTCTGAAAAGAATTTCAGGAACGGGTAGCGGTGAATGGTGGCGCGCCTGGGGAGTGGGCGTAGCCATCGCTTGACTCGTCGAATTCGCCGCCACTTTGTTTCGTGAAGCTTATTTTCTTCTACAGTCATCCTTGAGATAACGGGGAGAGAATTGCTGCGACGAGAATATTCATGGTAGTGTATCTTGAACAACAAAAGTCGAAGGTCCAACCCGGAACCGGGCTAAAAACACGAGATACTTTATTTTCACAGTCTAACTGAAAAGATCTGCGTGAGTGCCGGTTCGTTCGAACGTCACGTGCGTGTTATCATCAGAAAGTGTGTAGATCAGGAGCCAATCTGGTTCGATATGGCAGTCTCGACTGCCAGAATAATTACCAATTAGACTGTGATCGTGAAGTTTCTCCGGTAGTGGTTTATCCTCGATCAGAAGGGTAATGACTCGTTTGAGCTTCGATGTATCTTTCCCTCGACGCTCCATGCGTTTAACGTCCTTCTTAAATCGATTGTGTCTGCTAAACGTTCTCAAATCCCAAGATCCTCAAAGAGCGCTTCCTTAGTAGAGAAAGACTTTAGATTTTTGCCCGCCCTAGATTCTTCTAAAGTTTGCATCGTCTGTTCGTTAGGAACCTTAAGCTCAACCGGGAATCCACTTTGCAGTGAGATCTGCTTATAGAAAATTTGAATCGCTGCGGATGGCTTCATGCCAAGGTCCTCCAGGATATTTTCAGCCTGTTTTTTGATCTCTGGGTCTATCCTAGTGTGAATTGTGGCTGTTTTACTCATGTTCAATAATGTGGCACAGGAGTGCTACATTAACAAGTGATATTTGTTGAACCTAAAATCGGCAGTTGAAGCGAAGAGAATTCGATTCGACGTCAGAAAAAGCCTTCGACCAGTCGGCAGTCTTCGGCCAGATTCGGAGCTACAGCCAGCCGGCATATGATAATAGATTTCGCTGCGCTCATCGATAAATAGCCTCTACGCTTGCGCTGCCAAATCCAGCGCCTCGCGGGTCAGGCGGGTGATTTCCGCCCAGTTGCGTTCTTTCACCAGCGCCGGGCTGACCATCCATGAACCGCCGATGGCCGCCACGACCGGCAGCTTGAGATAGTCCTGCAGATTGTGGGCGGTGATGCCACCCGTTGGGGTGAACTTGACGCCGGTATGCGCATACGGTCCGGCCAGTGACTTCAGCATTTTGACCCCACCAGCTGCTTCGGCCGGGAAGAATTTCAGGAGTTTGCAGTCCAGTGCCAGTGCCTGCTCGACTTCGCTCGGGCTCATCACGCCGGGCGAAAATTCCAGACCGACACTCTGAGCGGCCTTAACGATCTGCGGATTAAGTCCCGGAGCCAAGCCAAAGACGGCACCCGCATCCCGGGCGCGTTTCACCTGATCTTCATTCAACAGCGTACCTGCGCCCAAAAGCACTTCAGGAAAGCGCTCGGCAATGCGGCGAATGGAAGCCTCGGCCGCATCGGTCCGGAAGGTGATTTCCATAATGTCCAGGCCAGCGGCCAGAAGGGCTTCCGCCAGCGGCTCGGCGGAGCCCACATCGTCCAGCACCACGACCGGCACGATCCGTTTATCAAGTATTCGATCAATCATAGTTTCATTCTGTGAGAGAAATTACAAATAAGGAATCCTGCGATTCGGATCGTGTGCGCTTACCGCTGTTCCTGGCCGGTCTCGGTGTCGATGATCTTGAAGTTTTCGACATGGTAGATCGGATCGGCCCGGAAGGAGAGGTGAGCGCCATAGCTCCGCTCGATTTCGAGGAGCACGTCCTCGTCCTCGGTGCGCAGGCGTTCGAGATTGGTCGGGTGGAGGAGCACGCGGAGGTTGATTTCCTTGTCGTGCCCGTCGCGTGCCCGCATGTGGCGGATCACACTGATCAAGCGACGCTGGATCTCGACACTCATGGTGCGCGAGGATTTGACCGAGCCGCGACCGTTGCAGTAGGGGCAGTCGGTATAGACCCCGCTGGAGTGGCTCTCCGAGTGGCGCTGACGCGTCATCTGCATGATGCCGAGGGTCGAAATCTGGAGGATGTGGTTTTTGGCTTTATCGCCTGCCATCTCGCGCTTCATCCTCTGGAAAACCGCATTGCGGTCTTTCTTCGCCTTCATATCGATGTAGTCGAGGATGATCAAACCACCGATGTTACGCAGGCGGACTTGCCGGGCGATTTCGGTGGCGGCTTCCAGATTGACCTGCAGGATGAAGTCTTTGCCATCCTTGCTCTTATTTTTATGGGCTCCAGTATTAACGTCGATGGAGATGAGGGCCTCGGTTTCTTCGATCACGATTTCGCCGCCACCCGGAAGGGGCACGCATCGCATGAAGGTCTGGGCGATCTGGCGTTCGATATTGAAGCGCTCGAAGACGGGAATGTCCTCAGCGAAGCGGTGGATCTTTGACTTTGAGCGCGGGGAGATGCGGTTGACTTCCTCGATAATGCTATCGTAGTCGTCCTTCTTATCAACCATCACGCGGTCGATCTCCTCGGTGAGGAAGTCACGCACGGTGCGGCCCACGATGTCGGGTTCGACGTAGAGGCAGGTCGGTTTCTTACTTGTCTCGATGCGCTGTTGAATGACCTCCCAGCGTTTAAGCAGAATGTGCAGGTCGCGGATAAAGTAGCGGGCTTTCTTGCCCTCACCAGCAGTGCGCACGATGATCCCCATGCCCTCGGGCAGTGTCAGGTCGCGGAGAATGGCTTTGAGGCGGCTACGCTCTTTCTTGTCCTCGATCTTTCGTGAGATGCCAAGTGTGCCGGTATGTGGCATGAGCACCAGGAAACGGCCGGGCAGGGCAATGTTCGTCGTGGTGCGCGGGCCCTTGGTGCCGATTTGGCCTTTTGTGATTTGGAGCACGATCTCACTGCCGACCGGGTAGAGCTTAGGGATGTCTTTGACGGTCACCTTCTCGGCTTCGCGCTTACGTTGCTTCTCGGACTTATTGTCGCGAACGATTTCAATAGAGTTGTCGTTTGCAGCGGGGAGGATGTCCCAGTAGTGCAGGAAAGCGTTCTTGTCTTCGCCAATATCGACGAAAGCAGCCTTCAGGCCCGGCTCCATGTTTTGGATGCGGCCTTTAAAGATAGCCCCGACTTCGCGGGCCTCGCCGGTGCGCTCCACCTCGAACTTTTCCAGCACACCGTCCTTGAGCAGGGCGACTCGCTTTTCAAGCGGCTCGGAGTTAATAATCAGCTCGGTATAGGCCTTCTTCTCCCGCTTGATCGCCTGGGCGATACGGGTGATGAGTGGTTGCTTCTTTTTACGCTGGGTCGCCTCGTCTTTGAGCTCGCGCGTGTCGATACGCTCGGCCTTTTTCTCGACCGGAGCCGAGGTTAGTTCTTCGGTGAATTGCTCGTCCTTATTATTATTATCTGATGATTCGGTGGTATTTTGCATTGGTCTTGGTTTCCCGGGGTTGAGTGGGGATCCCAAGTTCGAGCTGCTTTCGTCGATGGTCTGGTGCGTGTGAGCCGAGTATCGAAATCATGAGAAATCCTTCCGATACCGGTAAACACTTTGCACGAGTCCCTGGAGAATAAAGCAGCTCAGAACAAAGGAGCCTCCGTAACTTAAAAACGGAAGCGGGAGTCCGGTAATCGGGGTGATGCCGATAGTCATGCCAATATTGATGAAGAAGTGGACGAGGAAAAGCACACTGACGCCGACGGCCAGTTGCATTCCAAATCTGTCTCTTGCGAGTCCGGCAATACGTATGCCGTTGGCGACTATCAGGCAAAAGAGCCCGACGATGAACGCGCTTCCAAGAAAGCCTGTTTCCTCCGCGATGACGGAGAAGATAAAATCATTGTGTGCCACCGCTTGGGGGAGGTAGCCGAGTTGGGCCTGTGTTCCTTTAAAGAGGCCCTTGCCGGTTACTCCGCCGGTTGCGGCAGAAATTTTTGCTTGATTGGCATTCCAGCTCGCGCCGGTGCCACTCGGATCAACCACGTCGGGAGCGACAAAGGTCAATATCCGGTTCCGCTGATAATTGCGAATGGGCAGCAAGGAACTGTATTCCCCGGTGATTGTTTCGCCGGAAAGTTCCGCCGCCCGCTGTTTTTCAATATGCTGGCTGTAGCCATAGATGTCCGCACCAAGTATTGCCAATGCGATCGCAAAAATCACAAAGGCACTTAGGAAAAATTTCTCCGACAAGCGGGAAATATATAGTAGGGCAAACAGCATAGGTGGAAAAACTAGTGACGACCCTAGGTCCGGCTGCAGGAAAATCAATAACATAGGCAGCAAAAAAACAAAGGCCACTTTGGTCAGTGCCCAGAGGGAGTCGCGCACTGTGCCGATCTCCGAACGAGCCAGAAGACTGGCTGCCATAATGAGGGTGCCGATTTTCGCGCCCTCAGTGGGTTGCACGGTGGTGATGCCCACATCAATCCAGCGCCGGGCCCCCATCATTTCCACGCTGATCGGGCTGTGCTCGTTGGTCAGAAGCAGGCCAACGATGCCGGCCAGGTAGATGAAATGCGCGTATTCGAGAAAGATTTTGTAGTTGATTGAGCCGATTACCCCATAGGCTCCCAGCCCCAGAGTGATCCAGAAGATTTGTTTCTTCCAGTCGCCGCCGTCGGCGTGCGAGAACTGGGCCGAATAGATGAAGAGCACCCCGATTCCGCAGAGCAGCAGAATGCAGAGGGGATTGATATAGTCGAAGCGCAGTTCTCCGCCGGGATACAGCAGGCGCTGGTATTGCTTACTGAAGATGCGGCGGTAGTGGGACACGGGGTTTGGGGTGGGAAGGTAGAAGGTGGGAAGGTTGCAGGTGGGAAGGTAGAAGGTGTGAAGGTAGCAGGTGTGAAGGTAGAAGGTGGGAAGGTAGCAGGTGTGAAGGTAGCAGGTGTGAAGGTAGAAGGTGGGAAGGTTGCTGGTGTGAAGGTTGAAGGTTTGAAGTGGCAGGTGAAAGGTAATAAGGTGGGGAGGTTGCTTTATTACCTTCCCACCTTCCCACCTTCCCACCTTCCCACCTTCCCACCTTCTAACCTTCCCACCTTCTAACCTTCTAACCTTCCCACCTTCCCACCTTCTAACCTTCCCACCTGTCAGGAGCTCAATTGACGTCTCCCAGGTAATTGGTGGCTGCATCGAATCCTTCGTGGGTGAAGAAGGATTTAATGACTTCGGGCAGGAAGCGGCGGTCTTGAAGCTCATGCAGGGGGATCCACTCGATGCCGACTTGTTTCTTGTCGAGTTCGCTGCCCGGGCCGATGCTCCCGGGGTCCGGAAGGTTGCAGCGAAAGACGTTCTCGACCTGATGAAAGGTACGGTGGGCCTTACGAAACTCATGGTTCTTGCCGATATATTCCCGCACATAGAGCAGCTCACCGACTTCCACATCGGTGCCGATTTCCTCCAGACACTCCCTTTTTAGTCCTTCTTGGAGGGTTTCGCCGTGACGCTGTCCACCACCTGGCAATATGTAGAATACCCCGGTCTTATCGCGCATCTTGATCGTGAGTAATTTGCTCTGATGGATGATGAGGGCACGGGCAGCTGTTCGAATAAATTGCATAAGATTATTCCTACAGCAAATCCTACTCTTTTGGAGGAGCAAGTCTCAAGGAAAAGCTCTGTTTCTGTCCTGTGGGAAATCTGCCAG
>Ga0306899_1001255_pt1 | contig 10261 bp, 9 predicted proteins | sample AntRauMFilla3764_FD_190407 | JGI IMG/M metagenome (GOLD analysis project Ga0306899, IMG submission 190407) | Saline lake microbial communities from Rauer Islands, Antarctica - Metagenome Filla 3 #764 (v2) (version 2) | ecosystem: Environmental > Aquatic > Non-marine Saline and Alkaline > Saline ... | reverse complement strand
AGGTCGGAGGTCGGAGGACGGAGTTATACGTCGTTGAAGAAATAGGTTCCCTTTAGCTTACCTTCGGTGTCGTTATCGACCTCCCAGTAAACATCGGTCTGGATTTCTTCGCGGGGGGCGACTGGGCTATCGTCGGCAAATCGAGTGGAAGCTTCGGCCTCTTCTTTCTTTTCCTTGTCGATTTGTTTGGCCAGATCCTCAGTAAGGGTGCCGTCCTGAAGGAGGTGCTGCTTCACCACGTTAATCGGGTCCTTGTTTTTCTTGTATTCCTCGATTTCCTCCTTGGTCCGGTATTTTTCGTGATTGGCGTCGGCCACAGAGTGACCGCGGTAGCGATAGGTGCGGATTTCGAGGAGGAAGGGTTTGTGCTCTTCGCGGGCACGGGTCATGGCGCGATTGGCGACTTCACGGACTTCGAAAACGTCGTGACCTTCGCAGACCTCCCAGGCAATGTCGAAGCCGTCGGCGCGGTGGGCGAGGTTTTCCTCAGCCGAAGAACGTTTTAAGCTGGTGCCCATGGAATAGCCATTATTCTCGATCACGAAAACCACGGGAATATCCCAGAGCGAGACAAGATTTAAGGTCTCCATAAAGACCCCTTGGTTGACCGCACCATCGCCGAGGAAGCAGACCGCACAGCCCTTGATCTTTTTATATTTAAGAGCAAATGCGAGGCCCGCCCCCAGCGGCGTCTGCCCCGCCACGATCCCGTGACCCCCCCAGAAGTTTTTATCTGGTGCAAAAAAGTGCATCGAGCCGCCCTTACCCTTGGAGCAACCGGTGTGCTTGCCATACATCTCAGCCATGCACTCGTTCATCGACATGCCGACTGCCAGGGCATGCCCGTGGTCGCGGTAGGCGGTGATGATGTGATCGTTTTCCTCCATCAGGGAAACGATGCCGGCCGCCACTGCTTCTTGGCCGATGTAAAGGTGAAGAAATCCTCCAATCTTGCCTTGGTTGTAGGCGCGTAGCGAGCGCTCCTCAAATCGGCGGATCCCTACAATCATGCTGTAGAGCTCGATCTTCTCGTCTTTGCTCAGTTGCTGGTTGATCGGCTTGTCGATGAAGCTCTTGGCTTCAGCGGTTTTCGCAGCGGTTTTCGTAGCGGATTTTTTTGCAGTCTTTTTTTTCGTAGCGGCCATATAAAATGTGGTTGATGATAGCAGTCAGTCCTAGCCCACGCATGAATGCAAGTATAGAAATCAGTAGTGCGTCAATTGAATCGCGAAATATAAATCACGAAATTAATAGCATAATTAAATGTTACCAAGTAGATTGTCTTTCAAGCTGGTTGAGATGGCCTTCGGGCCGAGCCAGATGCGAAAGTAAAGTCTGGCGAAATCCTCGCCTTCGATGGTGAGTTTGGGATCGCCGTTTATCTTGAGGGTTGTGCCGATGCCGGGCTGGTAGGTCAGGGAGGACATATCACCATCGCGAACTGTGGTGTAGGCTAGGTTGATGCGGTCCACCCGCTCGGCGATCTGCTTACGTTCAGCCGGGCTGAGGTTTTTCTCCAACATTTGGTCGGCCGACTCTAAAATGATATTTTTGTCGATTTCTCTCAGGTAGCGAAATTGCAGGTGGAAGGAAGTAGTCGCCTGTAAGACATCTTCGCCCGTTTTATTTTTCGGCACGAAAAGCGCCGCATCATAGAGGTTGAAGAAGAAGCGATAAACATAGCGGTATTCACCGAGCTTTTGGAATTCTTGCTCGGCGACCGAGATTTGTTCAGGAAACAATTGATCGGTTGATGCTTCCAAGTCGGAAGCCGCCAGCCCGAAAAGCAGTAAACTGCACAAAATTTGCGATTTCATCATGCTTTGGGTTTCGGGACGACCGTGGAAATGCCGCCGTCGATGACATAGGTCTGCCCGGTCACAAAGCGCGCCTGGTCCGATATCAACCAGGCCGCCAAGCTGGCCACGTCTTCCGCATCGCCGATGGCACCAAGTGGGTGCATCCGTTTGGAGATTTCGAGTGCTTTCTCGCTGCCGATGATAGGCCTGGCCAGAGGCGTGTCCGTCAGACTCGGTGCGATAGCATTAATCCTGAGGCCCTTGGAGCTGTAGGTGGCGGCGGCGGAGCGGACCATGGCTTCAATGCCGCCCTTGGCGGCAGCGATGGCTTCGTGGTTGGCAATTCCGGTTTGGGCGGCCGCCGTGCTGAAGAAGAGGCAGTTGCCGCTGGCCTGCTTTTGCATGATCCTGGCAGCAGCTCCGAGAGCGTAAAAGGCCGAGCTCAGATTAAGGTGCAGTGTCTTGAGCCAGTCCTCCGGTGAGGTCATGTGAGCTGGCTTTAAAAAGATGGAACCGATGGCATGAACATAGGCATCAATCCTGTCGTGCTGTTCTGAAAAGCCCTCCAGGCACGTTCTCAGAGCATCGGGGTCCGTCGCATCGCAGGTGGTCGCCTCCGTGCCTAGCTCCTTATTCAGGGTGTCAATGCGCTCCTGGTCACGGGCGTAACCTGTGACTAGGTATCCTTGTGAGACCAGATTGCGGGCCAGCGCGGAGCCGATCCCACCCGTAATGCCGCCGATAACGACTGTTTTCTTTGTCGATGTAGATGTCATGATAACGCATCGGTCGGCAGGCGAATCAATTACAGGCTTTCTGGAGGGGAGAAATTTGATCTACCGTTTAAGTGCCGGCTCTGTATTGAAGGGAGAAAGGTTTGCGTTTCCGAAGCAAGTTGCAGCGGATTCTCTAAAGCTCGCCGATCATCGAAGCAGGGACGACCCACTCGTCAAACTGCTCTTCGGTGAGGAGGCCGAGTTCAAGTGCAGCTTCCTTGAGCGAGGTATTTTCGGCGTGGGCCTTTTTCGCAATTTTGGCGGCATTGTCGTAGCCGATGTGGGGGTTGAGCGCGGTGACGAGCATGAGTGAGTTCCGCAGGTGCTCATCGATGCGCGCCTGATTGGGTTCGATGCCGATGGCACAGTTATCGTTAAAGGCCTGGCAGGCATCACCGAGTAGCGTGGCGGACTGGAGCAGCGCGTTGATCATGACCGGCTTATAGACGTTGAGCTCAAAGTGGCCGTTGGCACCCGCGAAGGTGACGGTGGTGTCGTTCCCCATCACCTGGCAGCAGACCATCGTAAGGGCCTCGACCTGGGTGGGGTTGACCTTGCCGGGCATGATGGAGGAGCCCGGTTCGTTGGACGGAATGACGAGTTCGCCGATGCCGGAGCGTGGGCCGGAGGCGAGCAAGCGGATGTCGTTGGCAATCTTATTCAGGCTAACGGCGAGCTGCTTCAAGGCACCGTGCGATTCGACGATGGCATCGTGTGCGGCCAGCGACTCGAACTTATTCTCGGCCGTCACAAAGGGGTGGCCAGTCAGCTCAGCGATCTTCTCGGCCACTTTTACGTCGTAGCCTTTCGGGGTGTTCAGGCCGGTGCCAACGGCGGTGCCGCCGAGGGCGAGTTCGGTGAGGTGGGGCAGGGTGTTTTTCAGCGCCTTAAGCCCGTGGTCGAGTTGCGAGACGTAGCCGGAAAATTCCTGCCCGAGTGTGAGCGGGGTGGCATCCATCCAGTGGGTGCGGCCGATTTTGACCACCTCTTTCATGGCCTCCGACTTCGTGGCGAGAGTGTCGCGAAGGGTGGTGATCTTGGGGATGGTGTCCTCGACCAGCTTCTTATAGCCCGCGATGTGCATGGCGGTGGGGAAGGTGTCGTTGGAGGATTGGGATTTGTTGACGTCGTCGTTCGGGTGGATGCTGCGCTCGCCCTCGCCGAGTTGCTTGCCTTCGATGATGTGGCAGCGGTTGGCCACCACTTCGTTGCAGTTCATGTTACTCTGGGTGCCTGAGCCGGTTTGCCAGATAACGAGTGGGAAGTGATCATCGAGCTTGCCCGCGATGACATCGTCGCAGGCCTGGGCGATGAGTTCAGCTCTTTCCGCTGGCAGCACGCCAAGGTCCTGATTGGTCAGCGCTGCGGCTTTCTTTAGATAGCCGAAGGCGTGGATGATCTCGATGGGCATGGAGGCGGCCGGGCCGATCGGGAAATTCTGGATCGAGCGTTGAGTCTGGGCACCCCAGAGTTTATCGGCAGGCACCTCAACGGGGCCCATGGTGTCTTTTTCGGTGCGAGTAGTCATGATCGTAAAAGTTTATCTGGTTAAAGGTCAACTTATGTTGCGGCGTTACAAAAGTTGCAATCCTTATGCCGTCAGTAGAAGGAATTTTTATTTCTGAGGAGCTGATCGATCTTTTTTGGACTAGCTTCTGGAGCTAGAATCTTCCGCTGATGGCGAGGGTGGCATTAATAGGTGCCCCGACCGTGGCCTGATGGTCGCCATGGGCATGCGGGAAGTAGAGTTTGTCGGTCAAGTTTTCGATGTTGAGCTGTAGCCGTAGGTTCTCGGAAATGTCGTAGTAGGCGGCGGCATCGACGCGAACATAGCTGGGAAGTTCCGTATCATTGTCCTCTGTAATGTAAGTCTCGTCCTGATAGATCACACCTAGCCCCAGACCGAATTTCTCGGTGAGCTGGTAGCGGTTCCAGAGCGAAAACATGTGCTCCGGTAATTCACGTGGAGTGTTTCCCTCCACTGCGGGCTTGTTCGGGTCGCCAATGATTTCTCCTTCCATGTAGCTATAGCCGGCCGAAATAAACCACTTGTCGCTGAGCCGCCCTTGCAGTTGGGCTTCGAAACCATTGATTTCAGACTCCACGCTAACCGAACCGCCGCTTCCATCGGATTCAAGTGCATCCTGATCGATCTGGAAAATTGCAGTGGTGAGGCTCAGGCCTTGGCTGAAGTCCCATTTGACGCCTGCTTCCAGGTTTGTGAATTCGTCGGGATCGAGGCCCCGATCACCGAGGTCGGCAAACTGCTCACCACTCTGGGGGAGGAAGCTCTGGCTGTAGCTGGCGTAGATGGAGATATTGTCCTTCGGCTTATAGACGAGACCACCGCGGGGGGAGACTTCTTGATCTTTTTGGCTACCAGTGACACCGCCAACTCCGGATACGTCGATATCGAAACTATCAAAGCGGGCACCGAGCACGAGTTGTAACTGTTCGAGGAGTTGGATTTCGTCCTGAACATAGAACGAATAGACCTCAAGGTCCGATTGCGTATCGTCCATCAAGGTAGCATATTGGGCTCCAGTAATTTGCAGAGGGTCGCTAACGACGAAATCTTTCGTGTTTGATCCCGTATTGTCCCAATCCGCATCGAAGCGAAATTGATCGGACGAAGTGTTGATGTATTCGGCCCCGAAAATTAGGGTGTGTTCGATTTCGGCGGTTTCTAACTCTTTAATTAAGTTTCCGGAAAGCACCGTGTTCTGACGCTGTGTGTTATCGGAATAGCCGTCGAGCGTCACAGTGTTGGTCACCGGATTATAACCTGCGGCATAGACGTTATAGTAGGTTTTGTCGTAGTCGCCGTAAGAAGCAGTGAAGTTGCCCTTCAGGGTATCCGAGAACTTATGCTGCAGGAGCGCGCGAATGACATGGGCTTCAAGGATGGACTCATTGAGGTCCGGGTCGCCAAATACGATATCTTCAAAATCTTTGACGGGTTCGCCGTCCGCTCCGGTCGGGATGCCACGGTCGATGAAACGCTCGTGATCCATGTATTCGTAGGAGACGTCGAGCGTCGTGTCTTCCGTGAGTTTGAATTTGAAGGTCGGTGTGACACCGTAGCGGTCGCCGTCAGAAAAATCGCGGTGATTCTCAATGCTTTCGTAGTGCGCGTTCAGGCGAAAGGCGGTATCCTCGTTGATCCCGACATTGCTGTCGAATTGCACCTCGCCAGCACCGAAGCTATCGAGGCTGAAAGTGTAGGCATTGAAGTCCTGGCCGATCTGGCCCTTCTTCATCACGCGGTTTAAAACACCGCCTGTGCCGCCACGACCAAATAAGAGCGCGTTGGGGCCGCGCAGGATCTCGACCTGCTCCACGTTGTAGAGCGGGCGGTAGTATTGCACGTCATCGCGCACTCCATCGACGAAGAAGTCTGCCGTCGAGCGCACGCCACGAAGGACGACGGAGTCACGGTGACCCTCGCCCTGAGAATTGTTCACCCCGGGCGTGTAATCAACGATATCGCCAATACTATCAAAGCCTCGCAGTGCGATCTCTTCGCTACCGATGATGGATAGGCTTTGCGGCACATTGATGATCGGAGTGGGCGTTTTCAGTGCGTTGACTTGGTCGGCGTAAAGCGAGCTGCTCTGCGCGACGTAGCCGGTCAGTTCAACCACTTCAGGGGCCGTGCTGTCTTTGCCTCCACTGGAAGTTTCCGCTGAGATGCATGTAGTCGTCAGGGCAACGGAAAAGGCCACAGCCGCAAATAGCCGGGGCGAGTTAGGTTTCATTTCTTGATGAATCATGGTGTTGGTTGGTTGGTTGGTTGGTTGGTTGGTGCTCGTCCGGTGGCGAACTGAATTGTTAACGGGAATGAGTCTCAATAGCAGTCCAATTGAGTCGTCAAGTGTTTTTTAGAGAATGAATCTCATTTTCATTAAAACCCGAGAGAGGCATGAGCATTGCAGCGGATCGACGAGAGCCGTTCCGGTTGTCGAAGGCGCGGCCCGGCATCGCTATCGCGCTGCCGCTACGGGGTAATTCACGACAGAAGCCTTCCTCTCCTGATTCGCTGGAGTTAAATCGAATCGGCCTAAGCGGTGCCTCAGCTTAACTTCTCTCGTAGAAAACAGCGGTCGGCTTATCCTTACCGGCCTTACCCAAGCGCCGGGTTGCTTGCCACCCGGATAATTTGAGGTCGATATTTCCGGGCATCTCAAAGCAAACAATGCCGCCGGTATCGACGATCGCAGAGATGTGATTGGCGAAAATTTGCGGAATGTGTGCTTCGATCATGGCATAGGGCGGATCCAGGAAAACGAGATCAAAGACCCCAAATCCCAGCGGGATCTTATCCACCTTTTGTGCGAGCACCCGCCAGTCGGGGGGATTTGCGCCACAGCTTTTGGCTACGGCGGCGAGATTTTTCTTTAAGCAGGCCACGACTTCGCGGCTATTCTCGACGAAGAGTCCGCTGGCAGCGCCCCGGCTCATGGCTTCGAGGCCGTAAGCTCCGGTGCCGGCAAAGAGGTCAGCCACACGAGCACCCTCGATGCGCGGTCCGAGCGAAGAGAAAATCGCCTCGCGCAGCTGATCGGTCGCGGGGCGGGTATTATCGCCTTTTGGTGCGGTGAGCGGGATACCGCGGGCCCGGCCTCCGGTGATTCTCATGGTTGTGAAGCGTTGCTAGTTATTCCTTGTTCGTTGTTAGTTATCTGTTGAAGTGCTGGGTGAATGTTGTCCCTGCAACGTTTAACATTCAACGCTCAACAAGCAACTACCTTACCGCTTGCCAGACGCGGATCAGGCTCTCGACCAGATCGGGCAGTTCGCCGAGAGGGATCTGGCTGGCGGCATCGGAGATGGCCTTTGACGGATCGGGATGAGTTTCGAGAAAGACGCCATTGGCTCCGGCAGCGAGTGCCGCCCGGGCGAGGGCCGGCACGTGTTCGCGTTGGCCGCCGCTGACGCCGCCAGCCGCGCCGGGCAGTTGCACACTGTGGGTGGCATCAATGATAGTGGGGTGTCCATTAGCCGCCATGATATTGAAACTGCGCATATCAACGACGAGGTTTTGGTAGCCGAAGGTGGTGCCGCGCTCGGTTTGCCAGATTTCTTTGGCTCCGGCCTCTTCAAGTTTGTTGGTGACGAACTCCATTTCGTAGGGCGAGAGGAATTGGCCCTTCTTGACGTTGATCGCGCAACCGGTCGCGGCGGCAGCCACCAGCAAGTCGGTCTGGCGGCAGAGGAAGGCGGGGATTTGCAGGGCATCGACAACCGCACCAACTGCGGCGCATTGGTCCGGGAGGTGGATGTCGGTAATGGTCTTAAATCCGTATTCGGCTTTGATTGTCTGAAAGATCTCGAGGCCTTCTGCGAGACCTGTGCCGCGGTTGCTATTGATGGAGGTGCGGTTGGCCTTGTCGAAGGAGCCCTTGAAGAGGATGTTGAGCTCGGGGTGTTTTTTTTGAAGGGCGGCGAGTGCCTCGGCGACCGGGCGACAGGTGTCGAGGCCTTCCAACGAGCAGGGGCCAGCTAGGAGTAAAAGCTTTGCGGGATCGTATATCATCTTGTGATTGAAGTGGCGCTTCGAACTCGCGGCAAGCCGCGTTATAGCTCAATCGCTTCGAAGAAACGTTTGCGGGCGGCGGTTTCGCTCCACTGGCTGGGGTCGTCTTTGATCTGTTCCCAGCGCTCGGCGGTCATCCAGCCGCGGCCGAAGGGCCTGCGGGCGTGGTGGCCGCCGTTGGTGTGGGGGATGAGTGCTTCCGGGGGTCTTACCGGCTTCGCCGGTGGGGCCATTTCGTCCAGCCAGTCGGCATAGCGCTGTTCCAGCTGAGCGGCGATCTCCGGATAGCGGTCGGCGAGGTTGCGGGTTTCGCTGGGGTCTATTTCGATATCGTAGAGACGCCAAGGGGCGTCGCGAAACTTGACGAGGCGCCACTGCTGCCAGCGCACGATCTCGGAGCCGTGGGTGTTCCAGAAATAAGCTTTGTCGGGGTCGGTCGCTTTTTCGCCGGTGAGCAGCGGGAGCAGGTTCTCGCCATCGATGTGCTCGGGCCGTTCCGCTCCCGCGGCTGCGGCAAAGGTGGCGTAAAAATCAAGCGTGCCGGACATGCCGTCGTAAACTTTGCCTTCGGGCAGTCGGCCGGGGAAGCTCAGGATGGTCGGCATGCGGTAGTTGCCTTCCCACTGTAAATTGTAGCGGTTTTTCCCGCCCTTTCCGCCCCGAAAGGGGAGCGGGCGGTGGCCGGCACCCGGATCGCCGCCGTTATCGCTGCTGAAGACGATCAGCGTGTCTTTTGCCACGCCGGTGTCGCGCAGAGTCTGAAGGATCCGGCCGACTTGTAGGTCCAGGCATAAGAGGTTGGCTCGGAGGAGTTGGCGTGGGCTGTATTTGCCCTCATGGTTGGGGTAGAGCTGATCAAGATATTTTTCCGGGACTTCATGTAAGGGGGTATGGACGGCGAGGGGCACGTAGTAGAGGAAGAAAGGCTTATCGCCGTTCGCGTGGCGCTTGATGAAATCGACGCAATAGTCGCCCTCCACTTCGGTGCCGTATCGTCCATAAAGGTCGAGCTGCCAGGACCTTTGTCCGTAACCCTGCTCGTTCAGTTTGGGCACACGTGGTGGTTGCATGCCGGCCTCCATGAAGCCTTCGTCGAGGGCACCCTGGTCCCACCTGCCGATGTCCCACTTTTCCAGGCCCACGATGCCGGTCATGTAGCCCACATCTCTGAGGGTTTCGGCCATTGTTGGTTTATCCTCTGGGATGGGCACCCCACGGGAGAGGCCATACTTGCCGAAGCGTTGGGTATACATGCCCATCATTACGGCGGTGCGGCTCGGGCAGCAGGGAGCGTTATTGGTGTAGGCGTTGGTCAATTTTACGCCCTGCTCGGCCAGTCGGTCGATATTTTCCGTGCCCGGATCGGGGCAACCGAATGCACCGACGTCGCCCCGTGCCAGATCGTCGACATAGATGATGACGATGTTCGGCTGTTTGGGCGCTGCTGGCACAGATTCTGCGTGCAGTGCATGCCCCAAAAAGAGGATAAGGATGAAGAGGGGATTGAGTCGGTTTTTCATTTTTTGGGGATCGGCCGCACTCGTGTGCGGTTTACGAAAAGACATCGGCCTGACGGACCGATGCTACATTCAATGTGGCAACTTAAATTTTTAATCGAGCAGGGCATGGGCGATCTCAAGCCACTCTGGCTCCAGTGATGCTTCTTCCGGCGCAGCGGGTTTTCCGGCACGGGCATACCAGTAGCAGGCGTTGCCGTAGTCGCCTTCTTCCCGGTGTAGCCAGGCGTGGATCCATGAGCCTGCGGGGTCGGGCAGTGTCTGGCACAAATCGTGTGCCTGGTGCCAATGGCCTGCTTTGGCCAGCCAGAGCGAACGTTCCAGATCGCTGAGGTCAGCGGGTTCCTCGGCTCCGCGGGTGGCTGATTGAGCTAGAGTTTTGCTATCCATGCATGGAGAAAAAATGAATGAGTTGGTTGATGCAAGACTCCATTCGACCAAAGCACCCTGTAGCCGAATGCCTTCGCATTTGGTCCCTGTAGCCGAATGCCTTCGCATTTGGTCGTCTAGCCGAATGCCTTCGCATTTGGTCGTCTAGCCGAATGCCTTCGCATTTGGTCGTGTAGCCGAATGCCTTCGCATTTGGTCCCCGTAGTCGAATGCCTTCGCATTTGGTTCGAAGTTGTTACAACT
>Ga0306899_1001241_pt1 | contig 10348 bp, 10 predicted proteins | sample AntRauMFilla3764_FD_190407 | JGI IMG/M metagenome (GOLD analysis project Ga0306899, IMG submission 190407) | Saline lake microbial communities from Rauer Islands, Antarctica - Metagenome Filla 3 #764 (v2) (version 2) | ecosystem: Environmental > Aquatic > Non-marine Saline and Alkaline > Saline ... | reverse complement strand
ATCGGTGACGGCGTAACGGTCATGCACGATGGTGGTGACACGATTACCACTGAGCGTCTCTCGATTAACTTCGATAGTAACGATTGCTCAGTTGTGAGTCCCAGTAGTGTCTCGGCTGGACAACCTCTCGTTAACTCCTCTTCGGGCGATTGCGATCACGGAATAAACTCAGGCGGGACGCTCTCGATAACTTGGACGGCACCGTCTGGGGACTCTAGCCAGATTCTCCAAGAGTCCACGGCTCCATAATAGCTAAGGACCCCTTGCAGTACGGCGTTCTCTAGACCATTTTTAAGTATCCAATCTCTGTAGTTTTCCATTTTATTTTAACCTTAGAGTCAATCCAGGATAAACATTATTTCCTATATTCTAAGGAGAGATAAATATCCGGCTTGAATTATTTATTTTGGTTAATATTCCTCATAAGGGTTCCAAAAGCGAATCCACCGAGAGTCACGTGAGGAATCGTAAGAGATGGGTATAATTTATATAATTATTAGTGAAATATAGGTGGAGAAAAGCGGACTCGGCGGGAGTCCCGCGAGCGAACGCAGTGAGCGAGTGGGACTACGGCGAGCCCATGACTGTCGCGAGTGAAACGAGCGGCAGGAATGGACTCGGCGGGATTTGAACCCGCGGCCTTCCCCGTGCCAGGGGGATGATCTACCGCTGATCTACGAGCCCGCTTCGCGTCAGTACGTTGCTGGTGGGTGATTGATAAACCCCTCGGATTGGGTTAGGGGGTGTGGGTTCTGGTGGCGTGGTAGTGGGGTTGTTTGGAAACGCTTTTGCGTTCGCCTGTTGGATGGATAGGCGGGAACGGCACGGTCGCAAGTCTGACTCGCTACCCTGTTGGGTGGCTTGGGATTGCGATAGTGCGTTTCCGGCCGTGAGCTCCCTGTAGGGCTTGCGGCCGGAGCTCTATCGACGCCGTTGCGGTTCCTATCCTCAACTAGTAATATGGCTCGAATGCACACGCGCCGTCGGGGTCAGAGTGGTTCTGACAAGCCCGCGGCAGACGAACCGCCGGAGTGGAGTGACGTCGACGTGGACGCGATCGAAGACCGCGTCGTCGAACTGAAGGAGCAGGGGTTTTCGCCGTCCCAGATCGGGATGAAGCTCCGTGACGAGGGCGTTCAGGGGACGCCGGTGCCGGACGTGAAGCTCGCCACGGGGAAGAAGCTGACAGAGATCCTCGAGGAGAACGATGCGACGGACGACATTCCGGAGGATCTCCGGAGTCTGATGGTGCGAGCGATTCGGCTACGTGATCACGTGAAGGAGCATCCCCAGGACGCGTCGAATCAGCGTGCGCTCCAGAACGCGGAGTCGAAGGTTCGCCGCCTCGTCGACTACTATCGTGGTGACGAGATCGCGGAGGACTTCAAGTACGAGCACGAGACCGTCAAGGAACGCCTCGGGTACGACGAGTAATCGATGTCGCGTTCGGGTCGCAGTGGTACTGACGGCGGGCTCGATGCCGCGAGTGTTGCGGCCGAGATAGCTGATGCACCGTTCGTTCGCGTCGTCGCTCGTGCGAGTGGCGATGCGGTGGCGGCCGCTGGCTTGCTCGGTCGGGTGCTCGCGACACGGGGCACGCCGTTCCAGGTGAGCGTCGGTCGGACGATCGCCGACCGGACGCGTCGCGTCGAGGAAGCGTCCTCGGGCGACGTCTCGGTCGTGGTCGGTGAGTCGCGAGCGAGCGACGCGCTCCATCTCGATCCCGACGACGAACCGGCGAGCGTCGCCGCGTGGCGGCTCGCTGGCGAACTCGGTGCGACCGCCGATAGCGTCCTGGCGCTCGTCGGCGTTGCGGCGTCCGGCGTGACGCCAGGTGCTGGTTCGAGTGCGCGACTCGTCGAGTCCGCGGAGGCCGGTGGTCGCCTTGACCGTCGACCGGGCGTCGCCGGGCCGACCGACGACGTCGTGGACGCCCTCGCGCATTCGACGCTCGTGCACGCGTCGTTCTCGGGTGACTCCGAGGGCGCGGAGAGCGCGGTGGCGACGCTCGGGTTCGACGAAGTCGACGGGCTCTCCGATAGCGCGCGGCGGCGAGTCGCGTCGTTCGTCGCGGTTGCAACGACCGGAGCCGGCGAGGCGCCGTCGCGGGCGAGCGACGCGGTCGAGCGTGCACTCCGCCCGTACGTCCTCACGGATTCGACGCCGTTCGAGACGGTCGCCGGGTACGCGGACGTGCTGGCCGCGCTGGCGTCGAGTCAGCCGGGGACGGGCGTTGCGTTGGCGCTCGGTCACGACGTCGTCGACGGTGCGCTGTCGGCGTGGCGCGAGCACGCGCAGGCGACCCACGAGGCGGTTGCGTCGTGCGAGCGAGCACGACACGACGGGCTCGTGGTCGTCTCGAACGTCGACGCGCCGCTGTCGACGACCGCGCGACTCGTCCGGGACTACCGGTCGCCGGAGCCGGTCGTCGCCGCCGTCAGCGACGACGCGGTGGCGGTGGCCGCGGACGTCGACGCGACCGACGCGAACGTCGGCGACGTCCTCGGTCGCGTCACGACGCAACTCGGCGGCGAGTACGACGGCACGCCCGACGCCGGGTACGCGACCTTCGAATGCGACACCGAACAGTTCGTCACGACCCTCAGAGAGGAAGTATGAAGCAGGCGACGATCACCACCACGCACGACGACCCCGCGCTCGTGGCGCGAGCGCTCGCGCCGGACAACACGAGCGAGATGCACACCGAAGTCGAAGGGGACTGCGTCGTTACGCGCATCGAGCGCGAGTCGACGACGGGCCTCCAGTCGACGGTCGACGACTACGTGGTGAACGTGGACGTCGCGACGCAGGTTGCACAGTACGCCAATCACCAGACAAAATCAGATACATGAGTGAACGATCCGTCTCCCGTAAGAAGGACCAGAAACGCTGGTACACGATTCACGCGCCGGAAATGTTCGGTCGCGAGGAACTCGGTACCACGCCCGCAGACGAACCGGAACAGGTGCTCGGTCGCACCATCGAAACCACGCTCGGCGACCTGAACAAGGACGCGAGCGAGAACGACACGAAGCTGACGTTCAAGATCAACGACGTCGGCAGTGACGCCGCGTACACCGAGTTCGTGAAACACGAGCTGACGCGGGACTACCTCCGTAGTCTCGTCCGTCGCGGTGCCTCGAAGGTCGAGGCGTACGTGACGGTGCTGTCGACGGACGATTACCGCGTCCAGATCCAGCCCGTCTCGTTCACGACGAAGAAGGCGGACGCGAGCCAGGAGAAGGCGATCCGTCGTGCGATGATCGACCAGGTCGAGTCCGCTGCCGAGGAGCGTACGTTCGAGTCGCTCGTCGAGAGCGTCGTCGAGGGTCGGATGTCCTCGGCGATCTACAGCGACGCGAAGACGATCTACCCGCTCCGCCGCGTCGAGATCCAGAAGATGACGCTGGAAGCGCGCCCGGAGGAGGTCGCAGCCGAGGAGGAGACCGCTGTCGAGGTCGACGAGGAAGAGGTCTCCGTCGACGACGAGAACGAAGCGTAATCCCTCGCGCACGCGGCGTTCGCGTGCCCGAAACCGCATTCTTCACGTGAAATGGTGGTGTGGGTCCGGTCAGCGGTCGCTCCGGCAGTCTGCTCGTTATTCGTCAGTGACGACGACGGTCCCGGTCATTCCCTGGCGTTCGTGGGGGATGCAGAGGTAGGGATATTCGCCCGCCACGTCGAACGTGTGCTCGTAGGTGTCGTTCGAGAAGATGCCGCCGGAGCCAGCTTCCCAGCCGTCGCGGGCGGCCTGCTCGCTCTCGAACCCGCCGGAGGCGAAGTACTCCGCGCCTTCCGGGAGGCCGTCGTCGTAGGCGGTGACGGTGTGTGCGCGCCCGCTGGTGTTCTTCCAGACGACGGTACCGCCGACTGACACCTCGATTGTCGCGGGTTCGTACGCGCTGTCGGCCATCCCGACGTCGTAGTCGGCGTCGTCGCTCCCGGGACTGTTGAAGACGGCGAGACACCCCGAGAGCCCGGCCGTTCCGACGACTGTACCGGCGGCGAGGAACGTACGGCGGTCCATGCTCGAGCGTAGGGTCCTGCCCGTGATAGGCACCACGGTTGGCGGACGGCGTTCGACGGTCGAACCACGAGACGCACGCGTCGACGGCGTGGAGAACGCAAGCCCTATTTAGGCGCTTCCCGCAGGCTATCCGTATGTTGCCGCGGTTCGTCGGGCGATTGAGTCTCGCGGACGCGGTTACCACCGCGAACGCGTCGCTGGGGTTCCTCGCAGTCGTGATGGCGTTCTCGGACCCCGAACTCGCGGCTCGACTCGTCCTACTCGCCGGGATCGCCGACGGCCTCGACGGCGTCGTCGCGCGGTACTCAGGGGGGTCGGCCGCGGGCCCGTACCTCGATTCGCTCGCGGACGTCGCGTCGTTCTGCGTCGCACCGGCGGTCGTCGTCTACGTCTCCGTCCGCGACGCCTGGGAACTGTCGGTTGCCGCGCTCGACGCCTCGGTCGTCGTCGCACTCGTCGTCCCGGCGCTGTTCGTCGCGATGGGCGTCGTCCGACTCGGCCTGTACACCGCGCACGACACCGCCGACGAGTACACCGAGGGCGTGCAGACGACGCTCGCCGCGACCATCCTCGCTGCCGCCGTCCTCTCCGGGGTCACCGACCCGCGCGTCCTCCTCGTCGCCACCGGCGCGTTCGTCTACCTCATGGTCTCGACGATCCGTTACCCTGACCTCCTCGCGCGCGACGCCTTCCTCATGGGGGTCGTGCACGCACTCGCCGTCCTCGTGCCGTACGCGTTCGGGCGGACGTTCCCGTGGGCGATCCTCACGCTCGGCGTCGCGTACCTCCTCGGTGGACCGTGGCTGTACTGGCGGAACGAGGACGGGGGTTTGACGAAACTGTATGGAAACGCTTAGGAAACCGCTACCCCGAGGTTCCAGTATGACTTACACGGCTGGTGTTCGCCCATGAGCGAGGACGAACCTGGTAGCTCCGATAGTGCGGAGGAACCCGGGAACGGAGAGGGTGCGGACGAACCCGACGCCGAGGAGGCGGCCGAGGAATCCGAGGAGTTCACTGTCGACGAGCTCCGCGAGCGCCTGGACGCGCTCCAGGAACGCCTGGAGACGGCGGAGACGGAAGCCGACCTGGACGAGGTCGAGGCGGACGTCGAAGCGCTCGAAGCGGACGTGGAGGCGGCTGACCTCCCCGAGCCGGACGACGAGGACGAGGACGCGCCCGCGGAGGCACTCGCGGACGACGTCGAAGGGCTCCAGGACGACCTCGAGGACCAGCGTGGCCCGTACGCCGAGGACGTCGCCGCGGACGTCGAGGACGCTGCGTCGACCATCGAGGACACGCGCTGGACGGAGGACGGGCACGCGGACGTCGAGGACGCAGTGGACGCGTTCCTGGACGCCGCAGGCGACGCGCTCGACGAGGACTTCGCCTTCGATAGCGACGACGAGGACGCGCTCCCGGAGGCACTCCAGGAGGCCGCGAGCGCGATCGAGGACGCCGACCTGGACGCCGACGACGACGCGGACGTCATCGAAGCGCTCCTGACGGCCACTGAGGAACTCCAGACCGGTATCGAGGACGCCGAGGAGTGGGACGACCTCTCCATCAAGGAACAACTCGCGTTCCACGGCGTCTACGACCAGGTCGACCACCGAAAGGACTTCCCGCCGGAGTGGCACGCGCTCAAGGTCTACGAGAAGAACTTCGACGCCGAGGGCGTGCTCGTCGTCCTCGACCGCATGGACTCGGACTTCATGGAGCGCCACTGCCTCGAGGTCCTCGAGAAGCTCGGCCCCGAGGAAGCCCTCGACGAAATGATGGGTCGTGCGGAGCGTCGGGACAAGGCCGCGATCCGCATCCTCGGGAAGATCGGGAGCGAGGAGCCAGTCGACACGCTCGTCGAGTACGTCGACGCGGACTCGGACGCGGAACTCCAGAAGGCTACCTTCCGCGCTCTCGGCGAGATCGGGAGCGAGGAGGCGACTCAGCCGATCGCGAACAAGCTCGTCGCGGAGAGCGAGGACACGCGCTCGCGTGCGGGTCGCGCACTCGGCCTCATCGGTGACGCACGCGCCGTCGACCCGCTCGCAGATGTGCTCGCTGACGAGGAGGAGGCCGACCGCGTTCGCGCCAGCGCCGCGTGGGCACTCAACCAGATCGGGACGGAAGCCGCGCTCGAAGAACTCGTCGACTACACCGAAGACCGCGCGTTCATCGTGCAGACCGAAGCCGAGAAAGCGGTCTGATTCGGCGCCGCCGACCGAGGGTTCTTGTAGGGGCGGGCGGCCAGGGTGGCCGTGTCACGTCGCGCGCTCCTCGCACTCGCCTGCCTCTCCGTGTTGCTCGCACCGCCAGCCACGGCGCCGACCGCGGACGCGCATCCTCGAACCGTCGACCCACGACCAGCGCCCCTGACCGCGGCAACGTCGCCGGTCGACGACGATGACGTTACGATCGCAACGGCGTACCCGAACCCGATCGCACCCCAGGACCGCGGCGAGTTCGTCGTCCTCGACGTGCCCTCGCCCACGCACCTCGGCAACTGGACGTTATCCGACGGCGAAACGACCACGTACCTTCCGAACCGGACCGTGCACGGGCGCGTGCTCGTCACCGCTGACGTCGACGCCGCCGAGGCCACGTACGCGAAGACCATCCGCGGCGACGACAGCGCCTCGAACGTCACGACGCTACACGCACCAGGTCTCGGCCTGTCGAACGCCGGCGAGACGCTCGCGGTCGCGAACGCCACCGGCACCACCGTCGCAACGTTCGCGTACGAGGACGCACCGGCGGGAGAACTCGCACGCCAGGACGGCTTCCACGCGTTCGGCGAGACCGACCATCGGGCGTGGACGTCCGCGAACGTCGACGCCCGCACGTTCGTCCTCCCGGACACGCCCGTCCCGCTCGAACCGATTCGACGTGCCGACGACCGCATCGTCCTCGCCGGCTACACGTTCTCGTCCGAACGCACGGCTCGCGTACTCGAACGGGCCGCCGCCAGCGGCGTCGACGTCCACGTCCTCGTGGACGACGCACCAGTCGGTGGCATCACGCGCAGACAACTCCGCATCCTCGACCGACTCGCCGCCACCGACGTCGAGGTGCGCGCACTCGGTGGAGAGCGCGCCCGCTACGACTACCAGCACGCCAAGTACGTCGTCGCCGACGACACCGCGGTCGTCCTCACCGAGAACTGGAAACCCTCCGGGACCGGCGGGCACGCCAACCGCGGCTGGGGTGTCGTCCTCGACGACAGCGACGTCGCCGACGACCTCGCACGCGTCTTCGAGAACGACTGGGAGGCACCCGACGCCAGGCCGTGGACGACCGTCGCTACGGACGTCCCCGTCGAACCGGACCAGCCAGCGAACGCCACCTACCCGAGCCCCATCGACTCCCGGACCGTCAGGGCCGACGCCGTCACAGTCGTCACCGCACCCGACAACGCAGAACGCGTCCTCAGAGCGTCGCTCCGGAACGCCACCGACCGCGTCCGCGTCCTCCAGATGACCGCAGACCGCGACGGCGTCCTCCTCGAAGAAACCATCCAGGCGGCGCGCCGCGGCGTCGACGTCCGCATCCTCCTCTCCTCGGCGTGGTACGCTCGCGAGGAGAACGCTCGCGTCGTCGAGGCACTCGACCGACTCGCCGAACGCGAAGACCTCCCACTCGACGCCCGACTCGTCGATCCCGACGAGAACTTCCGGAAACTGCACGCGAAAGGCGTCGTCGTCGACGATCGCGTCGTCCTCGGCTCCATCAACTGGAACGACCACTCGCTCCGCGAGAACCGCGAAGTCGCCGTCGTCATCCACGACGACGCCGCCGCAACCTACTACGCCGACGCCTTCGACGCCGACTGGGAACGCGGCCACGGCACCCAACTCCCCTCGTGGCTCGCCATCGCCGCCGCACTCGCAGTCCTCGTCCTCCTCGTCGTCCTCAAACACCACGTCCAGCTAGCCGACGACCGATAACCGGCGAAGAACGAACCGCTCGCACGTCATAACCGATACAGACCTCACCCGACGATGCAGACTTCACCGACGGATTCGGAGTGCCGCTCCCGATTCAGACGTCGTCGACCGCGGAGAGACTCGAGATGTCCTCGTCGATGTCCGCCTCCGCCATCTTCTCGACGAGCGCGTCGAGGACCTCCTCGCGACGTCCCTTCACGAACTTGATGGAACCGACGACGAGGTGTCCACCACCGGAGACGCCACCCTCCGCAACCTCCTCGGTGAGTTCCGTGACCATGTTCGGGATGTCCAGTCGGACGCCGTCACTTCGAAGCACCGCGAAGTCCGGCCCGTAACCGATCGTGATGACGGGATCACCCGTCTCCTTGACCTTCCGATCGTGGATCTCGCCCGTCGTATTCCCGGGCGCGGGGTACGTGAATCGCTTCGCGTGATTCTCCACGTCGATCCGGTACAGGTGCGCGCCGTTCTCCAACTCCTCGTGCTCGACGTGCTCCATCGCCCGGTCGAGTTGCGCGTCAACGCGCTCCTCCGAGCGCGTCGAGAGGAAGTCGACGAGTCGCTCGTGACGTTCCTTGTCGTCGCAGCGCACGTTCAGCGCGTCGTCGATGAGGTGCTGGCCCGAATTGTACCGGAGCCAGTGCGCGCCGTAATCCAGCGCCTCCGAGATGTCGCGGATGTCGTCCTCGCTGTACCCGGCGTCAGCCGCCAACTCGAGGTAGTCCTCCATCGCCTCCGCCTTCGACCGGTCCGCGAGTCCCGCAACCGCCGGCACGTGATCGAGTTTGTCCGCGAACTCGGGGTGGATCATGCGCGCCAACTCGACGCACATCATCCCCGTCGTCACCCGATAGTCCTCGTCGTACAGGTACGGGTTCACGTGATGCGCGAGCAAGTCGTTCACCGCATCCGGATCCGGATGGTGGTGGTCGACGACCACGATCGGGATGTCGTAGTGCGCGAGCGTCTCGTACGCTGGCACGTCCTCCGCCGTACTTCCGTTGTCGAGCATCAGGAGGAGCGGGAGCTTCTGGCCGTGCCGCGACCGATCCTCGAGTGCGAAGTTCAGGTCGCGCGTCGCGTCCTCCATCTCGTAGAACGGCGCCTTGCTCGGCAACCGCTTGAACAGATGCCGTTTCGCGTCACCGTCCTCGTGCACGTCCTCGATGTACGCATGCAGCGCCGCCTGCACCGGAACGCTCGCACACATCCCGTCACCGTCCGCGTGATGCCGCAAGCGAATCGGCCGCCCCTCGATAACCGTCTTCCGGAGTTCGCGAGCGACGTCCTCCAGGTCACCACGGAGCTTCTCGAACGCCGGCCACTCCACGAGCGGCTCCACGTCGTTCGGCTCCGCCGCATCCAACATCGCACTCTCGAGTCGTTCGTGCACCGCCTCGGCCTCCTCGCCACCGAGCACCACGACGTTCTCGATCTCGATCTGGTACGACCCCTCGCGCTTCTCCACCTCACCACTCACGCGAACCACGTCACCGATCTCGATGTCCGGATACGCACGCACACCAGCCGACTCGAACGCCGTCGCCGGCACCACGCCGTGCTCGTCGCGCACCTGGAACACCGTCGGCCCACCAGTCTGCTTGATCTGCGTCACCTCACCCTCCACGTGTACGCGATCACCGAGCTGGGTGGACAACGCCGACGTCGCTGTCAACGCAACGTCCTGCGCCACACGCTCGACGTCGTACTCCCCGACGTCAGCGACCGTGAACGACAGATCACCGTTATCGCGCACGCTCTCGAGCGACACCACCAGCTCGTCGCCTACAGCGAACTCGCGCGACAGATTCGATTCGTGAACGAGACCGGAGACGTTCTCCGAGATATCGACGAAAACACCGTACTCGACGACACCGTTCACCGTCGCGAGATAGGGAACCCCCTCCTCGACGTCGTCGGCGGTACAGCCCGGAGCGAGGTCGTACACGACCGGCCGCTCCACGCCGTCACCGGCGGATTCAGCAGTCATGAACCCAGATTCGCTCCGCCACCGTTTAATCCTTGTCAAGACACCTCGCCACCGCTCAACGCCACAACCAGCCCGTACAGCTCGAGCCACCGAAACGACGACACACCGACACGGCGACCTCGAGGTCGCCGTATGCTGGGGAGGTCGCTTCCGCACCCAACTACATTACAGCACGAAACGGCGACCTCGCGGTCGCCGTATGCTGGGGAGGTCGCTTCCGCACCCAACTACATTACAGCACGAAACGGCGACCTCGCGGTCGCCGTATGCTGGGGAGGTCGCTTCCGCACCCAACTACATTACAGCACGAAACGGCGACCTCGCGGTCGCCGTATGCTGGGGAGGTCGCTTCCGCACCCAACTACATTACAGCACGAAACGGCG
>Ga0306899_1001237_pt1 | contig 10376 bp, 8 predicted proteins | sample AntRauMFilla3764_FD_190407 | JGI IMG/M metagenome (GOLD analysis project Ga0306899, IMG submission 190407) | Saline lake microbial communities from Rauer Islands, Antarctica - Metagenome Filla 3 #764 (v2) (version 2) | ecosystem: Environmental > Aquatic > Non-marine Saline and Alkaline > Saline ... | reverse complement strand
CGGCTAGTATTCGTTAATCCGTCATCCGGAAGGTCATGCTAAAGCTGTGACCCTGCCCGGTCGGGGTCGGGCCGGCGGACATGACTTTACGAAAAGCGGCCAATACCGACTGGTCGAAGGCTGAATTTCCCGAGCGGGGCTTAAGTTGGGCATTGGTAATCCTACCGGATGCCGAGACATCAAAGACCACCGTCGCCGCGATTTTAATCCCTGCCAGGTTCGCTGGCTTGGCCCAGGCAGCGTCGATGCGGGAGCGCAATTGGGCACTGTAGGTGCCGAGAGCAGACATCTGCTGCTGGGTGAGCGGACGCGGACCCGAAGCAGAGTGGCTTGGATTGGACGGCACGACGAGTTTAGGCACGTCGATTCGGGGCACCGTCACACTCGGGCGTTGCGGCGTGGGCCTTGTCTGCTGGCGGGGCTTGGGGGCACCGTATTGCCGGATAAACTCCGCTTGCGTCATGATCTTCGGCTCTGGCTTGGGTGGCGCCGGTTTTGGCGTGGGAGGCGTCGGCGTGGGAGGGCGGACTACAGGCTTCGGCACCTCTGCCAAATCAGGCACGGGCTCCAGTTCCGGCATGGTCATCTCCGGCACCGGGAGCGCTTCGGAGGGAGTGGCCGCCGCCTGCTCTTGAGATGGCATGCTCACCATCTCAAAAACGTGTGGCTTTTCCTTGGGCTTGAGAGTCTCGATAATCGTCGCGAGGAAGAGCCCGATCAACACGACGAGGTGCAGAATCACGGATGTCCAAAAGGGCTGGTCCTTGGGTAACTTCATCACTCCACCTTGGTATCCAGGCTGATCTTAGACAGCTTCCGCCGCTTGATCATATCGATCACCGTAATCACCCTCTGATACGGTAAATTCGAGTCGGCGCGGATGCTCAGCACCGGAGGCGCGGGGTCCATGGCCATGGTGTCGAGGAGATCGCCGAGTTGTTGTTCGCTGACTTGCTCATCCCCCCAATAATAAAGTCCGGCCTCGTTGATGGAAATAGCCTGAAAGTCCTCGCGTTCGTCAGCCTGACTCTTGACTGCTTCGACCGGGAGGTTGACCTTGATCGTCTGCTCCAGCAAGGGCGTGGTGATCATGAAAATAATCAGAAGCGCAAAAGCCAAGTCGATCAACGGTGTGACGTTGATCTCCGTCAGGGCGGAGAGCCGGTCTTTGCGATGGAATTTTCGGGCCATTATTTAATAAATAATTACGAATGAATAATAACTAATGATTAATGACTAATGAGTAATGACTAATGAGTAATGACTAATGACTAATGAGTAATGATTAATTGGAGGCGGCTTGCGACTCGAGTTCGATTCGGTCGGCCACGGTGCTGGCAAAGTTCTCCAGTTCGACGACCGAGATCTTCGTCTGCTGCAGTAGGTAGTTATAACCGAAGACCGAAGGGATCGCCACCACTAGGCCGGCCACCGTCGTCAGCAGGGCTCCGGAAACACCCGGCGCCAGACTTTGCAAACTGGCTGTGCCCTCCCCGGCCATACCGCCGAAAGCATCCATCACCCCCCAGACCGTGCCGAGCAGGCCGAGGAAGGGGGCACCCGTCACGATAGAGCCGAGCAAGACCATCTTTGACTCGTAGCGGACAGTCTGCTCGGCCACGCCACGTTGCAGGGCGTTTTCGACGTGCCCCATTCGAAGTGTGGCCCGATGTGTATCGGCCGATGCCACCTCACTACCGTAGCGGTAAAAGGCCTCGATGGCTTCGCGAACGATATTATAATAAGGGCCGCTTCCCCGGCCCGGCCGCTCCGGTTCGAGCGCCAAAAGATGCGACTCCTTGCTCAGCAAACGCTCGTAGCGCTGATTTTGGGAGCGAAGCTTCGAAAGGTCGAGGTATTTGCCCAGCAGCACCGTCCAGGCAATAATGCTGCAGATGCCTAGAATGAAAATGATGACCTTACCCGCAAAATTGGACTGGCCGAAATATACAAATACATTCGGCCCGGCAGCGGCTTGGATCAGAAAAGAATCGTAGAAAAAAGAAAAGCTCATCAGCGGAAAAGTGGTAACATTAATGGAACAGACAGAAGATAAGCACAGCCGTTCAATATCCTGCCAGAATAAAACAGTGAATTCACTCCTCTTTTGCAAAAAGCTTCTCCACGTATTTCGCAATCAGATCGTATTCCAGATTCACCCGGTCACCAGGTTTTTTCGTGTGCAAATTCGTCACCTCCATGGTATGCGGGATCAACCAAATGACAAAGCCTCGGTCATCCACCTCCGCCACCGTCAGCGAGATCCCGTCCACCGTGATGCTGCCCTTGTGCACGATGTATTTTAAATTCTCTGCATCCGGTTTAATCCGGAAGAAGCGGTCCTGCCCACGTGGCTCGATGGCCTCGATCACGCCCATACCGTCGATATGCCCCGATACAAAATGCCCGCCCATGCGGGTGCTGGGCAGGAGCGCACGCTCCAGATTCACCTTTCCACCTGGGCCAACTTCCTGAATCGAGGTCAACCGCACGCTTTCTTCCAGTAAATCAAAGGAGATGTGGCTCCCCTCGATGCCCACCACCGTCAGGCAGCAACCATTAACCGCCACGCTGTCGCCCAGCTTCAAATCTTTCACCACTTCTTCCGCTTCGAGGACCAAACGCCAGGCCTTTTCCCCCGACGCAAACGAAATCACGGCACCTGTTTCTTCGACGATTCCTGTAAACATATGAGCTACCCTAGGCGACGCCTGTCGAATGTCGCGAAAAAAAAACGCAGTTACGAACTGTGGAGCCTTCGCTTGTCGTCAAGATTCTGAGCCTCGCCCGCAGCCTTCGCTTATTGCAGAAGCAGCCAACCTTATATGACGTTCCATCCGCAACAAAAGCTTCAGTCGCGGCGATTCCTAGATAAGATTATACTCATGAAACCCGGACTAAAAAATCCCCTCATGCGGGCGACTAACCTGCTGCTCTATCTCTCATTCTGCGCCCTGATCGGCACCGGTGCACTAATTCACTGGAAACTTGTGCCCGGCTCACAGGGCGGCCACGGGCTCACCGTGCTCGACATGAGCCGCCACGAGTGGGGCGAGATCCACTTCTGGATCGCGGCCATCTGTGCGAGCGCCATTCTCGCCCATCTCGCCCTGAACTGGCCCTGGCTCAAAAAAATCGCCAGCGCCGGCAAAGCCTGGCGCCTCTTCGCTGGACTGGCGGCCGGTGCCGCAATCATTTTTGGGATTTACGCCCTGCCGGTCCGTCAGAATTCAGATTCCGACGACACCGAAAACCACCCGATCGAGAACTCCGGCGGCAAGCACCGTGACTGGTGAGCCGCTCAACCACTTGCAAAACTCTTGTCTGAGCCGCGTCGAGGCCCGAGCTGCGAGGAGGCGCAAAGCCGGCGGAAAGACCGGAAAGTCGAGGATGACTTAGGTCCAGCTTTCCCCGGAGAGCGTGGTATCGAGCATGCGTCGAAAAGAGAGCGCCAGTGGACGATGATCGCCACGCATGGCGGCGTGGGCGGCGTGGGCGTAACCATGGTTCGGACGTGGACGAAGCCGCACGAACGGCGGCAGGCCGTAGCGGAGTGCGATGGCGTTGGCGAGGAGGCGGGCGGTGCGGCCATTTCCATTGGCGAAGGGATGGATGCGCACCCATTCAGAATGCGCCCAGGCGCAGACATTGAGCACGGCATTAAGTTGGTCGGCAGTCAGGTCCGCATCGAGTGCAATAGCCTCGTCCAATCGGGAAAGAACCCGCGTGAGGCGGTCGGCAAAATGGTCCAACTCGGTGGAAACCAGATCTGCGGGACTGCCACGATGGCCGCCGACACGGACTTCAATGGTCTCAAGGCCCGTTTCATCCCGGAATCGCCCGATCCATTTATTGTTCGGCACGGCTAAGCCCCGCATCGTGTCGCGGTGCCATCCACAGATCATTTTGAGGGTTAATCTTTTGCGCTGCTGCGCGGCATCGCGGATGCGGCACAAGACAGCCCGGAGGTTATGGCCAAGCTCAGGGCTGTCTTCATCCCATTCAGGCATGGATTAATTCCTCTATCTCATGAGTCAGCGGCTGGCTGGAAGAGGATTGGACCTTCCCCTCGTGAGTGTCTTCACCAGCATAGGCAGATTCAGCCTCGGCGAAGCGTTCGATGTCGGCCTTAAAGCCTGGGTCTTTACTGCGGTAGGCGCGCAGATTCTGTAGCGTGCCTTCGATGTCATCCCGCATTCTGAAAGTCGTTTTCTCCAGAAATTCAGCCACTGCCTGATTGACGATTTTATTCTTTGGTCGGTCCAAATGACAACTGATCGCATCGAGGGCAGATTGTAGCTCCGGCTTCAGACGGATGGTTGAAGCTTTAGGCGCCCTCACCCGACTGGAAGTTCTCTTTAATCCTTTCCCAACTTTTTTTTGTGCCACTTTATTCATATCCTTAGTTTGGCATCGGGAACAAGTGGTGTCAAATTATCATTTTGGTATCACTATTGAAGCTATTCCCGGTTTGACTAGTCCCGGCCTCCTTCTGTTTCACGCGATATCGCACATTCTCATTCTGAATAAAGCGACCCGCATCTCCGAAGTCTTCGCATACCCCGACGCGCACCCATCGAGCCGCCAAGTTGGACCGCATCATCAGGGCCACCCGTTATTTCTCTATTTCGTAGGCTTGACACAGAAACCAAGATCTTTTTCCTCCAGCAACTTGTATAGCACGCCAGGGTAGCTCAGTGGTAGAGCAGAGGACTCATAAGCCTTTGGTCGGCAGTTCAAATCTGCCCCTTGGCACCAGGCTTCGTCCGAAACTTGTTTCGGCGAACGAAGCCTGTCCCGGCGTAATGCAATGTAGCCGGACTCCACACCCACTCGAAAACTACGCCCGGGCGAGCCATGCAGCAGGCCCTTCGCCGGACAGAGTCAGCTTTTCGGGAAGAGTAAAACGAATAAACCCTCACCCCCGGCAGCCTGCCCGCCGAAGCTCTGCGTAGGAGGGGCTAGCGCCGCGAACATATTCAGTTTTCACCTACTCTGCCTGACTAACCATGATGCGACCGAAGCGCGCCTGCTTGCCGTTGGGAAGCATGGTCGGAAACGCCACCTTGACGACTTCGTAGTCGGAGTCCGCGCTCGAATCGGAAACCATGGTCGGCGAGACAGCGCTGTCGTAGAAAATACCCAGATCGCTGCTGAATTGAGCGGTGTAGCTCAAGCTTCCAGAAGTGCCATGGTCGTCGCGACGAACAAAGACCAAGTCCAAGATACTTCCGGAGGCCTCCATCAGCACGGGTAATCCGTGAGCTGAGCCATCAATAGCCAGGGAGCCTCCATCCGATACAGTCGGGTCAGTGCCGAAAGCGAATTCCATCATGTTGCTCATCGCATCTCCGTCCTGATTCTGGCCGGGATCGATGGTGTTGAACGCATTGCTGAAGCTGCCCCCAGCCCAACTGTTGTAGACCGCCGAAGGAGCTGGGTGCACCGTGATGGTGATGTCATCAGAAGACTGATACTGACCATCAGACACCGTGAGTCGCAGGATGTAGGTTCCCGGCTCGGTGAAAGTGACCATGGAGGTCAGCGAGGTGGAGTCAGAGAAGACCGCGTTACCTGCGGCGGTGCCGGTCAAGGTGTCAATCCATAGGTAGGTCAGGGGGTCGTTATCCAGATCACTGGCGCTAGCATTCAAGCTTGTTACTGCACCAGTTGAGTTGGCATTGACTCTTAGAAAACTACCGTCGCCCGGATCCACCAAGGCCTGCCACGTGGTGCCACCAGTGGGATCATAACCAATACCAACTCCTGAAACGGCTCCACTGCCACCACTTCCATTGGAGATCCTTATCTCAATCGAATGCCAGCCTGGAGTCAGATTCAAATTCGCTGTTGAGCTTCGCACACTCCAAGCGTCATTCGTCAGGACAAGAATATCATCGATCCATATTCTAGCCTTGTCATCAATGTGTTCCGTGAAGCTGATCTGGCCGTCAGCATCGTAAATAAATCCTGTATAAATTTCCGTGGTATTTCCGGCAATGGCATTCTCTGTCTGACTGGAAACATCGACTAGTATTTCCGTCTCCGGATTCTGTGCGGAGTCATTAAGATCCCCTGCAACACTTCCAGAGTAGAGCCCTGGGGTGGTCGTCACATTCTGCCATATCGCTGTCTGATCAAGCCCTGCATCAGCCGTCGGTGCATTGTTGTCGTTGTCGGCGATGGTGATGGAAGCCGAGCCCGAGCCAATCGGGTAGGCAGCATTTGGAGTGATGTTGAGAACTGCGAATTCATCTCGCTCACCAAACACCGAGTCATCGATGGGCGTGAGTGTTACCACCACCGAAATCTGCCCGGCAGGAATGGTCACCGGACTGGTGTGGGACAAGGTGTAATCAGTGCCAAGGGTCGCGGTTCCACTCATGGAAAAGAGCACATTCAATGCCCCGCTGGAATTTCCCACACGGGTAATCGTAAAGCTTCCGTCATCCGGACCCTCCTCCGAAGCCGAGGCATCACTGGCCGTGGCATTGATCTGCCCGTTCGGAACTTCCACCGAGATATCGAGGCAACCAATCGTCTGGGTGCTACCTACGGTGGCCGCATAGACAATCTGATCCCCGCCTTCGTAACCGTTGTCCGGTGTGTATTCGATTACTCCAGCGCCCGACCAGACAATTGAACCATGGAGCGGGCCAGAGAAGACTGTGTTGCCGGCATTGGCGCCTGAGGCGTTGAGGTTGATGTCGATCGCGGTGTTTTGGATGGCGGTGAAACTGCTGGTTCCATTGTCTACCTGAGTCACCGTCACCGTGCTGCTTCGAGTGGTGGTATAGCCCCAGGAATCACTCAAACCATCGTAAATCTGATCGTTGGAAGCCGTTGTGAACACCACATCAAAAGATTCGGATGTGGACGCTCCGGGAATTCCGGCGACAACCACTTGTTGAGGCGTGTTGTAGTTCGAAGGCGTGAAGGTCAGGGTCTTGGGTCCGACGATTGCGGCGGTCGCGCTGGAACAAGTCACTGTGACCGTGACGTCACTTTGCGGCGGATTGAGGAATTGAACCGTCATCGTCTCAGTCGTGCTGGGCGTCACCGTCTTGGCCGAGGTGCTGGAAGGCAGCACCCGAAAACCCGGCGCGCGGGTGGTGAGATGGGACATCTGCCATGCGGTTTCGTATCCGACCTTATGCCCTAGCCATTGCATCCATGCTGCGGAGCCTTGGGTCGCCGGTTCCTCAACCACCGGACAACGTCCAGAAAGCAGGGTATACATGAATGCAGCCGATGCATCATTCAGGTTGGGGTGCATGTGGGTGTTGTCGCCCAATGGATTGAATCCAGGTGAAGCCTGTTCCATTTTTAGCCACATTAACCTGATGGGGATAGCTCTCACGTCCTCGGGCAGGCTCAGCTCCCGAGTGTTTGGGCGGATCATGTTGTAGGCGATGCCAAGATCTGTTCCATCTTCATACCTGTCTCCGTAATAGTATTTATCAATACCATAGGGCATCGTGTAGGGAGCATCATTTGTGTTGTAGTGATGCATGGGAAAACCATAGGATCGGTCATACTTCAGGGGATCCACCTCGTAATCCTTCTCATCCTCCCATCCGTCGTTGCCACGGCCGTAATTGAAGTCCCATTTACCGTTGACTGCCGTGGTGTTGAGGGTGATGCGATGCACGTCATCCAGCCTACCCAGAGCCTGGGCCAGCCCTCTTTCGGTGCTGGTTCCTGTATGTCTGTAACTCACCACCCGCTTAGTGACATATTTCATCTGGAAGGGATTGTTGGCAGCGTAGGTGCCCGAGTATTGGGCCACACTAGCGCTAGCCTGAACCACCGACAGGGCGTGGTCGGCAATGTTGTCTCCATCAGATGCATAGCTGTAGCGTGAAGTCTTTGCGCTGCGACTGTAGAGCTTGCTATAAATTGATGCAGCAGCGAGGTATTCACCCCTCGGGGTGGGGTGGGCTGCATTCGTGTCCTGAGAAGTATAACTATCCCAGGCTTTTCCGGCAGGCACTACCGTGAGACCGGATGAACTTCCCACCCGGTGCGCGACCTCATTGAAGTCGTCGGCTGTGAAGCTCGAGCTGTTCTCTGGCCACTGAGCCATCAGAATAACTTGAGGAGTGATCGCATTGGAGCTCTGGGCGACTTCTTTTTGAATCAACTTCACTCCTTCAGCGTACATGCCGGGAAAATTCGCCATGATGTAAGGGTCGTTACAGATTACGATGTAGTCCCATTGAGTGCCTGCTTCACCTCGCAGATTCGCTAAGCGGGTCACTTTTTCATCCGGCCACATGAAGTGTTGCGCCAAGCTGTAGCAATGTGCTGTGACATCATTGATGCCGCTACCGCTAGTTTGAACCCTGTTTGTTTTCGTTTTAAAAACATCCTCGAAAAAGACCTTCACCGTACCTGAGAGGGCTGGGTCTTGGGAGAGTATACCCTGGAGATGAGTTGCAATGGTTGTTGGAGTGAATGGCTTTTCGTGAACCACGTCATTCTCTCCGCCTTCCGAAAAGCTGTGAGTCGACCCAATCACCAGAACATTCAGATCGAAGCCCTCATCGTCGTAGATTGAAATGTCGTCTGCGGCTGCATCAATGACATACCCGGTGCCCGCCGTCAGCGTAAGCGTTGCAACTTCATACCATTCTGCCAACACTGTATCGTCCACCGGCGTCAGCGTCACCACCTTTGAGGTCTCTCCAGCAGCAAAGCTGATTGGGCTAGAAGTATCGGCGTTGTAGTCGCTGCCCTGCGTGGCGTTGCCACTTAGCTTAAAATTGACGCTCAAAGCCCCCGTGGTGTTGCCGATGCGGGTGATAGTCCATGTGCCTGGCTCTTGGTTCACCTCGGACGCCGTGGCATCAGTGGCAATGACAGATACTTCGGAAAATGATGCTGGAATCCCCGTTACTTGGATATCATCCAGACAAACGCCATAACCATACTTGGCATTCCCCTCGAACGCGATGCGGCTGGTAGCGCTAGCGGTTGGAATCGCCAGCGTGCGCTCTGTCCATGACGACACGTTTGCAGTGTAGTTTGCCAACTGCGTCCAGGTCGAACCATCGTTGCTACTGTATAATACCTTCAATTCGTCCTGATCTGAAACCCATATCAACTGAGTGTGCCAGAAAGTTAGAGAGATGTTCGTTTTTCCAACCGTATCGAAGGCTGGAGAGATGAGTCGCGTTTTGTTCACGTTTTTATTTGTGGCAAAAAGGGTCGCGTTTTTGGTGCCACCATGAGCAGTGGAAGGGTTTTGACCCCCAGCGTCTCCCCCAGTCTGAATCTTCCATGTGGCGTCCCCCGAGATCTGGCTCTGCGTCCAGCCGGCTGGAAGGCTAGTGGATCCCTCAAAGTCGGCTTCGAGGAAAACTTCTCCATGAGCCACACCGCCAAGGACCGTGAGGGCAAACAGAAGTAGCAGCACCTGTTTCATCGCCTGTCGAAGGACAGAATCCTCGCCCATTTTGTATCTGGTGTAATTATTCATATTTTAAGGTGTCGTTGTTAAAACCTCACTCCTGGCAGCCTGCCCGACGAAGCTCTGCGTAGGAGGCACTAGCGCCGCCAAAAAGCAAATTCCTATCAGTATCAGTAGAAGCGTCTGTCATGTGTGACTACTTGACTGGCATGGCGGAAAACTGGAAGGCTGGCCAGCCGTTTTTGTCGCGTAGTGTGCGGATGATACCACAGTTTTTGAGCTCTGCGGCCGCCTTATACTGTGCGGTCCAAATATTATTGCACAGGGTTACATCCTTTTCCGAGCGCTTGCCACGGTTGTAGTCATACGGCGCGATTTGGACGAGATAAAGTGGCGGCCTTCAAATACCCTGTGTAATTTATGAACACGGATTGTAGCGATGCGACGCTAGTCGTGTCGATTCCGTGGCACAGGTCGCGCAGGGCGCAGGAGACCTCGCTCGCGCGAGTTCGCTACACGGATTGTAGCGATGCGACGCTGGCCTTCAAATACCCTGTGTAATATATGAACTCTGTGTAATATATGAACTATGGACGTTTGCTGAAGCCGCACGCTACGGTATCTGCCTGATCCGTGTTCATCCGTCGGCCTTCAAATACCCTGTGTAATATATGAACCCTGTGTAATATATGAACTGATGATCCGGGTGGTCATCCAGCTGCACGATAGCGATCCAGGCGATGCGCCGGCGATTGGGAAGTAGCCCGTAACAAGTTTTCGTTCGTAGCGTGCAGCTTTAGCAAACGTTCAGTGGTTCTGGGCTGACACGATGGACGTTTGCTGAAGCCGCACGCTACGGTATCTGCCTGATCCGTGTTCATCCGTGGTTAAATTTTGCCACAAAGAGGCACAAAAATTCACAAAGACTCTAGCGATGGGCCTTCAAATACCCTGGGGCCTTCAA
>Ga0306899_1001235_pt1 | contig 10384 bp, 8 predicted proteins | sample AntRauMFilla3764_FD_190407 | JGI IMG/M metagenome (GOLD analysis project Ga0306899, IMG submission 190407) | Saline lake microbial communities from Rauer Islands, Antarctica - Metagenome Filla 3 #764 (v2) (version 2) | ecosystem: Environmental > Aquatic > Non-marine Saline and Alkaline > Saline ... | reverse complement strand
AGACAAATCGTGCCCGCGAGCGCGCAGAGCTGCCCCAGCAATACGAGGACGAAGGCAGGCGGTGGCATATCCTTTCGCAGCCGCACTCTTAGGCCGAGCCCCACGAAGAACCCGCCAAGGGTTATTGAAAATAGCAAGTCGCCCCAAAGGTGCTTCGAAAGAAGATGCAGTCCGCAGACGGCGATCAGCCCCAGCGCATACCCGCAGACTTCAAAGCCCCGCACCTTCGGCACCTCAATCAGCCGCGGAAAAGCCGTGCCGAGAAAACCGATGACGAATGCGGCGAGAAAGCACTCGATCATGATCCGCGTATGCATCAGCATTGGATACGTCTCGATTAGACCCCACTGGTAGGCTGGCCAGAGTAATACGCCAACCAAACCGAATAAAATCCCGAGTGGGAAGAGTAGGCGGAACGGTTCGCCCGCGGCGATGAGTTGGCAGTAGGAATTTGTAGGGATTTGTTTCATATAAGTAAGAGATACTCGTAAGTAAGGTGCGACTCGGGAGGTGAGGTTCAATCCCTCATACTGAATCTCTATCTCAGTTGGACATCTAGTTGTTTTGCGATTGAAGCACTTTCATACTTGAGATTAGATGAGACCTCTTCACCCACGAATGGTGGCAGCATGCATTCACTTGCTTTTATCGGAATTCATCGATCGCAATCCCAGATTCTTCAAACCTTGAACGCCAGTGATTCAGCCAAAGTAATCCTGCATCCAGTCGAACCCCTGCTAGCGATTTTTAGGTTTCCTTCCGGAAATCAGGAATTTCTCGATTTCTACGATCAGGAAGACGGCGATGCCGCCGACGAGTGGAATCAGCCAATGACGGAGCTCGAGGGCTGCGGAGCCGAAGATGGTGTTCATAAACGGAACGTAAACAAAAATGAGTTGTAGGCAGAGTAGGGCGGCTACTGCGATCCAGACGGCTTTGTTGGTAAAGAGTTGCCCGATCCGGAGGCTCGACTCGCGGAGAAAGCGGCTGTTGAACAGATAAAATATTTGGCCAAAGACGAGCGTGTTGACTGCAACGGTGCGGGCGAGCTCCTCACTGAGGCCGATGCGAAGCTCATAAATGAAGATACTGATGGTCAATCCGCCGACCAGTAGAGAGACGAAAGTGATGCGCCAGAGCAAGAGCAGGTCGAGGATGGAGGTGCCGGGCTTGCGGGGCGCCCGCTGCATGATATTGGGCTCGGCCGGTTCGAAGGCGAGGGCCAGGGCGAGGGTGACGGCGGTTACCATGTTGACCCAGAGGATTTGAACGGGAGTCAAGGGAAGCGTCATTCCGAAGACAATGGCGGCGAGCATGACAAAGCCTTCGGCTCCATTTGTCGGCAGGATGAAGACAATGGCTTTGCGGAGGTTGTCATAGATCGCCCGTCCTTCTTCGACCGCGCGCTCAATGGAGGCGAAGTTGTCGTCCGCCAGCACGATTTGGGCAGCTTCTTTGGTTGCTTCGGTGCCTTTGATGCCCATGGCGACCCCGACATCCGCGCGTTTGAGCGCGGGGGCGTCGTTGACTCCGTCGCCGGTCATGGCCACGACTTCCCCCCGGGCTTGCAGTGCGGTGACGATCCGGAGTTTATGATTAGGGCTGGTGCGGGCGAAGATGTCGTTTTCCTGCACAAGTTGCTCCAGTTCCGCGTCGGTCGCGGTTTCGATTTGATCGCCGGCGATGGCGTGGACTTGTTCGCTGAGCTTCATTTCACGCCCGATGGCGAGCGCGGTTCCGGCGTGGTCGCCGGTGATCATTTTGACCCGAATGCCGGCGGCACGGCATTTTTTGATCGCTTCGATCGCTTCCGGGCGTGGGGGATCGACAATGCCGACAATCCCGAGAAAGACCATATTTTGATCGAGGTCGCTCTTTTCAAGCGTCGTCTGACTGGTGTCGGTTTCGCGGCTGGCTGCGGCGAGGACACGCAGGCCTTGATCGCTGAGCGCGTTGATCGCTTTTTCCCAGAACGGACGATCTAGGGGCACGGCTTGGCCGGAGGCATCGGCCTGCGCTTCGCAGCGGTCGAGGAGGCGCCCGGGGGCGCCTTTGAGCAGGATCTTGCGCCCGGTTTCGGCCTCTTCAGTGAGAACGGCCATGAATTTGTTTTCCGATTCAAAGGGGATCGCAGCAATCCGCCCGAGTTTGGCGGCGGGCTTGTCGGCTTTCCGGGCTAAGGCCTGTAGGGCGCCTTCGGTTGGTTCGCCTAGGACTTTCCATTGCCCGTCGGTGTGTTCCAGCTTGGTGTCGTTGCAATGTAACATCACCTCGATCAGGCGGCGGAGAACGCTCGCTTGCTCAAAGTCGATCGGTTCGCCTTCGCGGGTAATGGCTCCCTCCGGCTGATAGCCCTCGCCGGAAACATCGTAGCTGGCTTCGGTCGTTACGACGTGGCGCACCGTCATTTCGTTGCGGGTCAGGGTGCCGGTTTTGTCCGAGCAGACCACGGTAACGGAGCCGAGGGTCTCGACGGCCGGAAGTTGGCGGGTGATCGCATTGCACCGAGCCATTTTCTGGACGCCGATCGCCAGCGTGATGGTGAGGATGGCGGGAAGTCCTTCGGGGATGGCAGCTACGGCAAAGCCAATCGCCGCGAAGAAAAGTTCGTCTATGGTGTAATCGTGAAACGCCCAACCGAGTCCGAACATAATTGCGGCCACGCCGATGATCACATAAGAGAGCACCTTGCTGAAGGCAGCCATCTGCTTGGTTAGGGGCGTAGCGAGCGTCTGCACCTCCGAGATCATGGTGTTGATCTTGCCGATTTCGGTCTTTGAGCCGGTGCCGGTGACGATGCCGACCCCGCGTCCGGCGGCGACGAGGGTGCCGGAAAAAGCCATGTTGGCACGGTCGCCCACGCCAGTCTCTTCGGGCAGGGCGTCGAGTGATTTATCGCTCGGCACGGACTCGCCAGTAAGCGCGGACTCTTCGATCCGGAGGTTGAGGACTTCGGTTAAGCGCAGGTCGGCCGGCACCCGGTTGCCCGAGCGCAGTGCGACGATGTCACCCGGCACCAGTTGATCCGCCTCGATCTCAGTCCAGTCGTCATTGCGCAACACGCGGGCGTTCGTAGAGAGCATCTTGCGGATGCCAGCCAGCGCTTTCTCCGCCTTTCCTTCCTGAATGAATCCGATGATTGCGTTGATCACAACGACGCCGAGGATGACGCCAGTATCGACCCAGTGCTGGAGAACTCCGGTGATGGCGGCAGCTCCCAAAAGAACATAGATCAGGGTGTCATGGAAGTGTCGGCCGAAGCGGATGAACCAAGGAGCCTGCGGAGCTTGCGGCAGCCGGTTATGGCCGAATTGCTCCAATCGCTCTGAAGCTTGTGCCGAGGAGAGCCCCTTGGTCGAGGCGTCCAGATTCTGCTGGATCTCCTCAGCCGTGCGGCTATGCGGTTTTTCGGGGAGCGAAAAAGATTCGTTTGGGTCGTCCTTCATAGTCAAATACGCCGTAGGATCAGCTGGATGCGAAAACACGCATTCTACGTGCGCCCGCCGGGGGGAAGCAAGCCAATGTATCGAAAGCGGATCGCATAAGCCCTGATGCGCCAATTTCATCTTGCTAAGTCTAATCGCAGACGGGCGAGGGATTTAATATCGATTTTGGAGTTTCTGGAAATCACCCTGATCGCGAGTGGTCTGCCAAGTGCTTTGCGCTTTCATCGAAACTTCGATGGCACCGCCGAAATTTACGGAACGCCGGGCTGGTTCGATGCCGGTCGCTTTGTTGTGGACGTAACCGCTGAAGACAACGGCATGCCCGTGACCCGTCAGTCTCCTATTACGAGCTTAAATTACACAGGGTATTAAATAAGAAAAGGCTTGCTATGAGCGGTGGGTTCTTTAGTTTTTTTAGATGGGTTATTTTAGACAAGGGGGGTTTCGTGGTCGGCATTTGGTGCATGGGCAGGAGGGAGTGTATCATGTGACGAGTCGGACGTCTTGCGGGCAGTATCTTTTCGATGATGAAGCGAAGGGGCAGTTTTTAAAATTGCTACGCAAACAGGCGGGGTTCTGTGGTGTTGAAATTTTGGCCTTCTGTGTGATGGGTAATCACTTCCATCTTTTGGTGGCGGTGCCAGAGGAGTGCGATGTCTCGGACGTGGAATTACTGCGGCGCTACCGGCTTCTGTACGATGCGAAGCATTGTCCTGCTTCGGCTCCGCTTCCAAGTGTCTTGGCGGAGTTGCTCGAACGCAATGAGACGGAAGGGCAGCAGTTGCGCGAGCGCCTGCTGGCGCGGATGCATGACCTCTCTGCTTTTGTTCGGGAACTGAAGCAACGTTTTGGAATTTGGTATAATCACCGACACGGAAACAAGGGGACTATTTGGGCAGACCGTTTTAATAGCGTGATCGTCGAGGCGTCGGAGGAAGCTCTTTCGACGGTGGCGGCCTATATCGACCTGAATCCTGTGCGGGCGGAGTTAGTTGCGGATCCGGCCGAATACCGGTATAGCAGCTTTGGTCGGGCGATGGGGGGCAATCGTGAGGCTCGGCGTGGTTACGAGCGCGTATTTTGTCTATCCAAACGGTGGAAGCAGGTGCTGCCGTCATACAATCTGATTCTTTACGGTAAGGGCTCTCTCAGTAAGGGGGTCGAGGGTAAGGATCGTGGTCGAATCGACCCGGAGACTGTTCGGCGGGTGCTTGAAAACAAGGGTAAGCTCCCCTTGTGCGATGTCTTGCGACTGCGTGTTCGCTATTTTACGGCCGGGACAGCGATCGGGTCGGCTTCATTTCTGAAGGAGATCAGCGTGGAAATGAGAGAGCGCCATGGTTTCGAGCGAAAAAGGGACGCCTATCCGATGCGTTCGGGGGAGTGGGGTGATTTGCGTTCATTCAGAAACCTCCAAGTCTGCCCCGTTGGCTCTCGGTAGTGCGGGGGGAGTGGCAAAACGATGAGGTCGGCAAAACGATAGGATCTACGTTTTCATGATTTCAATTACCTGAGTTTAAGCAGGAAGCGACTAGACACATAGGTGTGATTTTGGCTGATGTTAAGAACACAGACCGAAGGGGTGCAACTTGTCACACCCGCGCCGGAAAGGCACCTCGTGCACTGCGGGCGTGACAAGTCGTGCCCCCTACGGATAACAGACGTAAGCAACTGCTTTATCGCTTCGATTTTTGATTTAGTTGTCGTGCGATAGTTTCTTCAATCGCCTCTTTTAAATTTCCTTAATTGAATTCATTTAAATACACAGGCTATTTGTAATTACTGAGTAGGCAGTTCCCTTGATGGGAAATCTGTTCAGTCTCATCTGGACAGTGGTCGGCGTTAATCTATAAGAGAACGCATGACAACCTTAAGCCAGCACCGCATACTTTTCTTCACCGGCGATATCTATGAAGACCTCGAGCTTTGGTATCCGCTTTACCGTTTACAGGAAGCGGGCGCGGCGACCGTTGTTGCCGGCGAGTCGCTCGGGCCTTTTTCGGGTAAACATGGTTATCCTTCGGATGCAGACGCCTTGATCGATGACATCGACGCTTCTGAGTTCACTGGCCTGATTATTCCCGGGGGCTTTATGCCCGACAAGCTGCGACGTAATCAAAAGGTGCTCGAACTGACGCGAGCCTTTGATGCCGAGGAAAAGATGATCGGTATGATCTGCCACGCGGGCTGGATCCCGATTTCTGCTGGTGTGATGAAAGGACGCACGGTCACAAGCACGCCGGGTATCCGCGACGACTTGGTCAATGCCGGGGCGACCTGGTTGGACGAAGCTGTGGTGCGCGACGGGCATTGGATTTCAGCGCGCCGCCCACCGGACCTTCCGGCATTTGGCGCAGCCCTTGTGCAATATTTACAGGCACATCCGCCCAAGTCATTATAGAGTCATTGCGTTTCAGGCTTTCCTTCCAACTGCTACATCTGGACAGCATTGACTTTGGCTTAGTTGTCGAGCGATAGTTTCTTCAATCGCAGTGCATTCGTAACCACTGAGACCGAGCTGAAGGCCATCGCCGCGCCTGCGATCATCGGGCTGAGTAGAACCCCGAAGAAGGGATACAGCACGCCTGCGGCGATGGGAACGCCGACTGCGTTGTAGATGAAGGCGAAAAATAGATTTTGCCGAATGTTACGCATGACGGATCGACTGAGTTTCAAGCCTCCAACAATCCCACGGAGATCGCCTTTTACCAAAGTCATTCCGGCACTTTCAATCGCGACATCGGTTCCCGTGCCCATGGCGATACCGACATCGGCAGCAGCGAGGGCGGGCGCGTCATTGATGCCGTCACCCGCCATGGCGACGATGTGGCCCTGCTCTTTTAGCTCATTAACGATTCGCTGTTTATCTTCGGGAGATACTTCGGCATGCACTTCGTCGATCCCCAGCTCTTTGGCGACCGCCTTTGCCGTGCGTGTATTATCGCCCGTGCACATCACGACGGTGATCCCCATGGCGTGGAGCGATTCAATCGCCTCCTTTGAAGTTTCTTTAATGGGATCGGCAACCGCAATCAGTCCAAACAGTTGGTCTGCACCCGACACCCAAATGACTGTCTTCGCTTCTTCCTGCAAGCGCTCGGCCATGCTGCCGAGTTCCTCAGAGATGACGACTTCGCCCGACTCGATAAAGCTGCGTTTGCCCACTCGTATGAGTTGACCCTCTACTTGAGCATGAACACCGCCGCCAGTCGTGCTCTCGAATTCCGAAATATCAGGGATCTGCAACTCTTCCGCTTTTGCCTTATCGACCACTGCCCGAGCCAGCGGGTGCTCGGATTGGGTTTCCACGGCAGCGGCGAGTGCCAACCACTTCGCCGAGTCCTGGCCTTCCGCAGATTGAACTGCAACGACCGAGGGTTTGCCCTCGGTGAGCGTGCCGGTTTTGTCGGTAATTAGGTGCGTGACTTTTTCTGCCCTCTCAATTGATTCAGCATTTTTCACTAAGATGCCATTTTGCGCACCTTTGCCCACGCCCACCATGATCGACATGGGTGTGGCTAATCCTAGCGCACAGGGGCAGGCGATAATGAGCACGGAAACAGCCACTACGATAGCATAAGCCATTGCAGGCGCAGGACCAAAAATCGCCCAGACGATAAACGCGATGATTGCGACGAGAACCACCGCAGGCACGAAATAACCCGCCACCTGATCGGCCATCTTTTGAATGGGGGCACGACTGCGCTGCGCTTGAGCGACCATGTTGACGATCTGCGAAAGCATGGTCTCTTCGCCCACAGCTTCTGCCTCCATCACAAAGCTACCGGTCTGATTCACCGTCGCGCCAATCACTTGATCGCCGTTGCTTTTCTCTACTGGCATCGGCTCGCCCGTGATCATCGACTCGTCGATCGTGCTCTTGCCCTCGACGATTTTTCCATCGAGTGGAATCTTCTCGCCAGGGCGCACCCGCAGGCGGTCACCCTTTTGAATGTCGTCAATTTCGACTTCCTCTTCGTCACCGTTTTCGTTTAACCGGTGAGCGGTTTTAGCAGCGAGATCGAGCAAGCTCTGAATCGCTTGCCCCGTCTGTCGACGGGCACGAGCCTCAAGCCACTGGCCGAATAATATGAGAGCCGTAATCACAGCGCCCGCCTCAAAGTAGAGTTCGACCTCGCCACCACGTTTAAAGGAATCCGGGAAAATCCCCGGGAAAATCACCGCCACCACACTGTAGGCATAAGCGGCACCCACACCGAGCATGATAAGGGTAAACATGTTCAGACTGCGATTGACGAGTGAGCGCCAGCCACGGGTAAAGAACATGCCACCCGCCCAAAGGATGACGGGCGTCGCCAAGATGAATTCAAGCCAACCCTGCAACTTAGGTGAAAGAACCGAGTCAAAGGACAAGCCAGGAATCATACTATCGAAGGCCAATAGCAAAATAGGAACAGTCAGGATGCCAGCGACCAGCGTCTTCCGCTTCAGGCTCTTGATCTCGCCCGCTTCCTCGTCGTCTTCAACGGAGCCGTCCATCGGTTCGAGAGCCATGCCGCACTTTGGGCACGCACCGGGCTTTGGTTCCTGAACTTCAGGGTGCATCGGACAAGTCCAAATTTTCTCCTGCTTCGCAGCTTTATACGCGGGATTTCGCTCTAATCGCATGCCGCACTTTGGGCAGTCGCCTGGCACGTCAGACGCCACTCCCTCACACATCGGGCAAAAGTATTTGGACGAAGCCGAAGGTGTGACCGCATTTTCATGCGAATGCGCCCCCTCATGGCAGCAATCGTGGGCATCGTCGCCAGTTAGAGACTCTGCTTTGTGCGAATGGTTGTGGTTATGTTGGCTCATAGTATTCTGTCAGGATAGATTAATTTTCGAATTCGTCAAAAGGCTTTGGAAGAATTCGTGAGGAAACCTCACAACATTTCCCTAGGATGACGGTGGAAATCAAACCTTGGGCGAAGGATTGCAGATCGGATTTTGGGCAAGCATGGAAGGGGAGATGCTCCGGTGAGAGTGCTTCGCGGAGATTTTCGATGACTCGTCCGTTGTGCTTTTGCGTCAAATCTTCCGAGTCGAGAAAGCTCTCAGGCATTTGTGCGAAGCTAAAGACTACGCTGCCGCCTGGCTTGATCACGCGTAGGAATTCTTGCACAGCATGCCCCGGATTACTGGATGTTTCGACTGCCCAAGTCGCGACCACCGCATCGAAGCTCTCATCCTCAAAAGGAAGCGAATGCATGTTGCCATGGACGATGGAGACAGGTGCTGCATAATGCTTGCGTCCCGCCATTTCGAGCATGGTTTCCGACAAGTCCAGCCCGACCACTTCCTCAGGTTCGAAGTGTTCGATGATTTCAGGGATTCTTAAACCAGTCCCGCATCCAGCGTCGAGAATGCGCCCCCCTTTGGGAACACGTTTAGCGCTTTCCGTCAAAAGATAGTCCAATGCGGGGCGGGCAAATTCGGCATCCCATGGAATGGCAAAACGCTCGTAGGTCGGTGCGATCGAATTATAAATGCCCGCCTCTTCATCGCGGAAACGCCCCAGCAGGTGCAGAAATGCAAGCAGGTGTTGGTTTTTTTCGTCAGTATTCATCGTGTGTTATGGTTCTGCCATGCTTCAAGGTCTTTATCTTCCAATTGTGGGCTTGCTGACCCCAATCAAAATTTCATTAGAAAATCAGGGCCATAGGCAAGACTCGCCCCGAAGTGGGCTGCCGCGGCGACCATTCCGGCACAGAGCGTGAGTGCGATGGCGAGTGCCTTCGCACTCAGCTTGTTTCGTAACGACAGGACGATCAGGGCAAGGATCGCGGTGCCAGTTCCCAGCCAGCGGTGCCAGAATAGCAGATTGTCGTCTTCCCCAAAATAAACCGAATCATAGGCATACATCCAGCCGAGAGTGGCCGCGGCAACGGCTCCGATCGCACCGAACCAGAGCAAGAGCGGCACAACCGATCCGCCCTTCTTACGAATCACCTGATACCACTGAACCAAACCTGCCGCCAGCAGGAACGCGATGGGAAAGTGGAGCACCATCAGGTGAAACTTGCCGACATATTTGATGCTGTTGTAGAGAATCGAATCTGGCTTGATCCATGGGGCATCGGGTGCGTCGTCGGAGGCTGCAATGCCTGGCAATGATTCGGGTCGATTGTGACTCTCGTCACCGTGACAGGGAACTGCAGTCGATAGAAGTGCCAGGATCAGGGCCGGAAGAACCCAGAAGGTGGAGATCGGAAACGGCAGTCGGAAGTGCATATTCATAAGGCGATATTAGATTACCGATATTAGATTACCGATATTAAATTACTTCACCCTTTTGCCACAGTGCGGCATACGAGCGCCCATGTAAGGATTCTGCACTTCATCAGCTGATTTCTGGAGCCAGTCAGCACCCTTGCCATCTGCCGCCATCGGGCAATGCATCTGGTGCATGGTCTTTTCCTTCTTGGCGACGGGAATCGCCACATCGCTCAGCATCTTGAAATGCATGCGAGCGGTTTCGATATTCTTGCTGTCGGCAATCGCCTGGGCGTGCTTGGCCATGGCGCTGTGCTTGTCATGCTTGACCATCCCGCTTGCGGCCTTTTTGGCGGCGGCGAGGTCGTCCTTATAAAGTGCGGTGGAAACGACGGCGTAGCCTTCCAGCATGTGAGCGGCGTGGGCTTCATTGACAGCTGGCTCATGGGCGGCGTGACCATGGCCGGCGGCCGCATGATTGTGGCCATTTTCCGCCAGGAGGGCTGGGGTGGCGAAAGCTAAACCGATGAGGCTGAGTGCGAGTGCGCGTGTGTGATTGATTTTCATAATTTTTATGGTTCGAGTTTGTTTCTATTTTTTGAACAGCTTGCTAATCAGTGGGATTAGCCGGCCTAGGCTCACTTAAACGCAGGCGACCTCGAAAACCCTCAAATTCTTTTAGAAAAAATGCGATTAGAAGGAAGGATCCAAGTGCCTACAGC
>Ga0306899_1001221_pt1 | contig 10457 bp, 16 predicted proteins | sample AntRauMFilla3764_FD_190407 | JGI IMG/M metagenome (GOLD analysis project Ga0306899, IMG submission 190407) | Saline lake microbial communities from Rauer Islands, Antarctica - Metagenome Filla 3 #764 (v2) (version 2) | ecosystem: Environmental > Aquatic > Non-marine Saline and Alkaline > Saline ... | reverse complement strand
ATCGCGATCACTTGGTCGGCGTCTCGACTCGCGACGTAGTCCATCACGACGTTCATCGGATGGAAAAAGAATTTCAACAGATAGTCGGCAGGGGTCTCCAGCGCGACCGCATTGGTTTCTCCAATCGACGTTCCATGACTCGTCAACACGACCGGTGTCTCAATGTCATTGAACGGTGTCACTGCAATCGTTGATGCGGGCATCATCGTGCCGTGAATCACATCGTACTTCTCGAAGTCGACCACGCGACGTGCTTTGATACCGAACCACAGTGTCTCGAATGTGACGAGCTTCCGCCGAGATCCACAAATCCGATTCACCGTCACGTTTTCGTGAACGTCGACTGTCTCATCCGGGTCGTCGACCCATTGTGTGTACACGTCGACGTTGTGACCTCGTTCTCCTAGTCCATTGGCTAACTCGTAGGCATACGTCTCTGCGCCACCGACCCCTGGCGGAAACTGTTTTGAGAGGATACAGATATTCATTGACTCGGCGTCTGTCACTCTTTGTACCCCAGTGCTTCCAGCCGTCGACCAATCTCTTCGTCGACTTCACCCGAATCTCTCATATCGGTACCATTCTCCTGCCGAACCCGGGTCTCAACATGTTCTCCCAACCGTTCTCGAAGCGAACGATGTGAACACTGTGTAAACTCAATCGCCTCTGTCTTCTGATTACGTTCACAGAAGCATGCCCCATCTTCAGTCCGCAATGCATACCGTCGGATATCACTGTCGTCTTTTTCGCCACGAGCTTGCAAGAAAACCGTTCTGTCGGCTGGCAATTCGAAAAGCGAGTTCCTCTCACCTCCTCTATCACTCTCAACCGATTGTGTAAGCGTTTCCACGATATCGAGAGTACTCGCTGGTGTCGAGATATCGTCTCCATCAGCGCCACCAGGTGGTCGAACTATGAGTGGCACATGAGTAATCTCATCGTATAAATACCGTGGATGTTCGTAGTAGCCATGTTCACCAAAGGCGTCACCATGATCTGCGGTGATCACAAGCATCGACTCCTCTAGTATCCCTCTCTCACGCAGTTCTGTGAGGAATTCACCGATTCGATTGTCATTGTACCGAATCTCAGCATCATACAAATCAATCAGTAGATCGCGTTCATCATCAGTGATGGAGTCTGGATTCTTGATCGCTCGCTGGTACAGTGACTGCGCATCCCGGTCCGAAATACTGGTCTCTGTATAGAGTTGAGCGTACTCCCCTGGCGGTTCATACGGCCCGTGGGTGTCCATATAGTGATTCCACAGAAAGAATGGCTCGTCGTCATCAAGTGCGTCGACCCACGCAAGTGATCGCTCGTTGATCTCCTCAGCACGAGCATAGTGGCGGTTCCGAAGTTTGTCGAATGCCCGCTGTGCCAGTGCGATCAGTTTGTGCTTGCCGAAGTACAGATCGTCATCGAAGTGGTCAAAGCCCTCATCGAATCCGTATGCCCGAGACACAAACGGGTTCGAGTGGAATCCACCTGTTGCAAAGCCCTCTTCGGAGAGCGTCGACGCGATCGTCTCCGTTGCGAGCCTATAATTAGCATCAATGGCTACATCAGGATACTCACCCGTGAGTAGTGCCGGAACTGCTTCACGAGTGTGCGAACTTGCACTGTAGGCGTTCGTGAATCGAATGCTCTCTTCGGCAAGCTCATCGAGGACTGGCGATGTCTCTCGATGGTATCCATAACAGGAAAGATGGTCTGCGCGAAGGGCATCCGCAGAGAGGAGGATAATGTTCCGCGGCGATTCAGACATTAGTGTATGTCTGGCAATAGAGGGATTTCACTCTTACGGAGAGAACAGCTATGCTAGAAAGGTGCCAAATTGCGCCCAGAGATCCGCATAACTGTCCGTAGAGAGAAATTATTCGTCACGGGGATCGTCGACAAATTCATAGAGTCCACCTTGATTCAGTTGTGTGATCCAGCCGGCAGTGGTGAGATTCCGAAGGGCGTACTCCACCTGCCCTTTATTGAGTTCGGAGTGCTCACGCAGATAGAGTGGGTTGACGCGTCCCCATGGCTCAGCTGAGTTCCGTCCTTCTTTGAAGAGTTCAAGAACAACTTCTTCGCGATCGTTTGGTTCGTAGTTCTCGTTGACCATTGGTAGATCTGCATTGCATTCGTACTGCAAAACATCCTGCCATACAATAATGTAGCCGAGCATTTTGCTAAGCAAAATATAAACCCTATCCAGCCGTAACGGAAGGTGAGAAGCACAGGATGCCGCAGAAATGAGGACGGTGCTAGAGACACCAATCTCCTGTGCTTCGCCATCCCAGACGAAGCATGACAAACTTAGAGAAAACACTGCAAGAACCTGTCGAACAGGCTGTCGACTACCTCCGTCTCAAACTAAATGAAGGCCCGCTCTACGGTACGATCTGGCTCCCAAAATGCACTGATGATGACTGTGCTGAGCATTGCTCAACATTTCAATAATACATGCGATACGAATGGCTCGACGAGCGGGTAGACGAATTTATCGAACGGTACGAAGCAGGACAGTTATTACAAGATATCGCAGACGCGTTTGAAGTCTCCACGCCAACGATTCAACGGCGTCTACATGAACACGATGTCACGATGCGAAATGGCGGGCCGAATTACGTCCGTCTCAAGAATCACGTCGACGAACTCGTCGATCAGTATTGCAACCAGCAACGCTCCCTCCAGACGATTGCAGAGCACTACGAGACGTCGATTAAAGCAGTTCAATTTCAGTTAGAAAAGGCGGATGTCGACTGTGAGTTGACGAATCCCAAGACAGCAAATATCGGATTCAGTCGTTCCAAAACTCGGTCATACAGGGGGAACTACTCGGAGATGGATGTCTCCACCGACAGGACACGGGGTGTTTCTTCCAACACTCAACGACGACGAAAGCACACGCAGTTCGACTTATAAAGAAGCTCCCTGGTGGGCTTTTCCCGGAGGCACAGCCGAATTCGTTTACACGGTCGGACGCACTCGGAGAGGGCGAGTATACCAGCTGGACGGTCAGGCCGCGTCCACAACCACTCTTTCGACGACTGCACGATGAGTGGTACGAGATACGAACAAAAAATAATCGCAAGGTAGTGCCAGAAGACTTTGTTCTCAATCAAACCGCGCTCCTCCACTGGTATTGGGGAGATGGAAGTTGTTCGATCCGTGAGAGTGGCGCACCGCGTGTCTCATTTGCAACCCATGGCTTCCCCGAATCCTCGGTTCAGCTCTTACAATCGGAGGTCGACCGATTAGGATATGATAATTACGCCGTCGAGCAGAAGGGCGTCGAAGACGGCTCTGGTCTACTTATTCGACTGAGAGACTACGACGCACGTCACTTCCTCGACGACTTCTGTCGGTCAAACATGCTTCCACAGTATGACTACAAATTCCCGGTCCCCGAGAGGGACGAGTGCTGACTGAAACGCCCACCGGGAACAGGCCCAGTCGCTAGAGGGCTATTCGCCCTCTCAAAGCGGAGTCTTCAAGATACTGTTACTCAAAATGTAGCTATCTAATAATGGATATCTGTTTCGTCAGCAATGTTACATACCCGTTTATTACTGGCGGTGCCGAAAAACGAATCTACGAAATCGGCACCCGTCTCGCTGCCGACGGCCACAAGGTCACGATCTATGGTCGACACTTCTGGGATGGCCCCAAAGTAATGGTGTACGAGGGGATGACCCTCCATGCTGTCGCTCCGAGCAAAGACCTCTACACTGATGACCGCCGATCAATTCCGGAAGCGATTGACTTCTCAGTGCGTCTGCTTCCAACACTCAGACGGAATATTGACCAACACGACCTCGTCGTGGCCTCGGTCTTTCCGTACTTCCCCGTACTCGCATCCAAACTCACCTCCCTTGGAACTGATACCCCACTGGTCACAACCTGGCATGAGGTCTGGGTCGACTACTGGGACGAATACCTCGGCCACCTCGCACCCTTTGGCAAGCTCACCGAATACGCAACCGCACACACTCCCCAGTATCCAATTGCCGTCTCGGGGGTGACAGCTGACCGACTCGCCGAGATCGGTCCCTCACGAGACGAGATCACGGTCGTTCCGAATGGCATCGATGTCGACCAAATCCAGCAGGCACCACGTCCGCAAATAGGCTATGACATCCTCTTTGCTGGTCGACTAATCGAACACAAGAACGTCGACCTCCTGCTCGACGCCTTCGATGCAATCGCCGACACCCATGACGTGACCCTTGGGATCATCGGCGACGGCCCGGAAAACGACCGACTTCAACAACACGCAGCCACACTCACTCACGCCGATCAGGTCGACTTTCTTGGCTTCCTTGACGACTACGAAGACGTCCTTGGGCACATGCGCGCTGCGGATATCTTTTGTTCACCAAGCACCAGAGAGGGCTTCGGCCTCACGTATGCGGAGGCAATGGCCGCAGACTGCTGTGTGATCGCTGCGGAGCATCCGGAGTCTGCAGCCGACGAGGTAATCGTGGATGCAGGCTTTCTTGTGTCTCCGACTGTCGACGATATCGCTACTGTTCTTGACCGCACGCTGACTGGTGAGCGTCCCAGTGCTGATCCAGTAATCCGAGCGAATCAGTTTGATTGGGATACAGTAGCGGTTCACGCAGAGCAGTATTACCAACGCGCAATCGATGATAATTGGTAGTCGTAGCCCTCAACACACACCAAGAGATTCACCAAGTCGACCCACTCAGGAATGGTCCAGACGCTGTGCCCGAATACTGTATAGAATAGTCCGCACCCCCGGCATTCCATCGAACACCCACAGCCCGAGAGCAAGTACGCTACCCACAACCCCCGCTAATGGTAGGGCAGTGAAATCCAACGCGAGCAAAAACTCCACAACACTCCGATCTAGCTCACCGGGATACTGATAGACAGGCAGCACAGGCCACAGCAGGGCTCCAATAATCTCCCACTGACCAGCACGAACTGCTGGAAGCACGTCGACAATCACATGCGATAGGTACCCAATCAGCAAGGCGACAACTGCTGGTCGACGATTGTACCGCTTCCCGAGTGCCCAGACAACAGCCCCAAGCAGGACTGCAAACAGAAGTGAGTGGCCCAAGCTCCGACCCGAGGGAAGAACCCCGAACGTCCATGCAAGGGGCTTATCAATGAGATCCGGAAGCTGCGTCCCGACAGCGAGCGCAATGACGGCCGGTCCCTCGGGTGGAACGCCATGACGGAGTCTGACTCCTAACGAGTACACTATATATCCAACAGCCAAATGACCCCAGGGAAGCACAATTTGTGATTCGGCCACTATTGGTATTAATACACCGTTACAATATTGTCGGAGGAATACCCTTGAGAAAAAATCAAAATTCACTACCATTTCTTTGATGAGACTCTGTGCCAATCAACTCACGAGCGGATACGTTGTAGTGTTTCTGCGACAGTTGTTGGAGGTGAAGTCTAAATGATTCTGCGACGCGACCCATTTATTTGCAGACGACTTCTTGCAGCTCTTTGAGTAGTTCTGGATGGTGTTCAGCTAACGCTTCAACATCCTTTGCCAATTCGTCATGAATGCGGTTGCGAACTTCAGAAATTGCTTGGTAACGTTTTCGATCCTCAACATCATCTTCACCACTAATTCTCTGTCGCTCCGTGTCTATCACCAGTGCACGAGTACCAGTTGTTGAATATACGATTTCTTTATTCAGTGGCACCGAAATATTTTATCTCCTGATTCTATTCTTTTCCATGTTCACTTGCAAACCACTTCGCGTAGTTCTTCGAGCACATCTGGTCTATGCCCTTCCAACACTTCGATATCTTCAACCAGTTCTTCATGAATCCGCTGTCGCACTCTGTAGACGGCTTGGTCCTTTTGATCTTGTGACGGATTACTTTCGCCAGTGATGTGTTCTCGGTCTGTGTCTGTCATAATGGCGCGGTATCGTCCCATCTCAATCGCAGATTCCCCACCATTCTCATTCAATCTGTGCATCTGTGATCACTCTAAACTATGCACTAATACATAGCTATGCACTTTTGCAAAGATTAATATGGTCAGCAGTGCATAGATGGTACTGAGAACCAACGGTCCATGGTCGCAGAAAGTGGACGGGTGTAGCAGCACCCGACCGTGGTTCTCGTGAAGCCAAGAACCATGAGTAAATCAAACTCGAACATAAATGAAGCCACCGCTGACGACACTGCTGTTGGCGCAGAACTCGCCGAGTGTGTTGTCTGTGGTGCTGTTGGATTGCCAGAACGAATTAACAACTACGACTGTAAGGTATTTTTAACCAACCGAACAGAGGTGGCGGATCAATGAACCGCTGTCAGTTCGTCGTTGCGGCAGCTGCTCTCTGTGGATTGGCGTCGAACATCAACTCAAAAGAGGCTGACCAGGCAAGTGGGTGGCTGAGAACTACAAAAAGAGCGACAACGAATAGCAACCGAGTCACGACAGGGATATTCCGCACCGACAACGGTGAAACACACCCCTAGTACCTAGTCGACGGGATCGCCTACGGCTCACTGAACGCTCTGGAACCAGCATTGGAAACACGATAGACGCCCTATAATGAAGGAATCACACTTCCGCAACGTGTTCGTTCGTTTCCGAACGGATCTGCTGGTTATCGACGATAGCATCATGACCGACCGACATCACGCCTCGAACGGTAATTATGAGGACAACGACCCACAGAACCAGATTGGCGGCATTATTCCGGCGTTCAGTCTCTCGGGCTGGCTTCGTCACGGTATGGAGAAGGCCGTCCAAGAGCGTGAGGGTACTGCCTGTCATCCCGGCGAGTCCAACGCCAATTTTCGCAAAGGCGACGTGTATTCCCGCGATCTCGAAGCTGGATACCATCCGAAAGGTGACTGTGTCGAAAATAACGGCGGCAATGGGTGTGTGATACATGATCTCTTCGGCGGCTTCGGGAACCAGCCCGGCAAGGTAATGCGTCGACCCATCAAGTTCTCGCCTGTCCGTTCCAGCGTCGACTACACGCGGGGGCAAGCAGAGGGACACTATCGGCGTCTGAATCGCAACATCGTCTCCCGAAACAAGGAGGACAACCGCGAACCACTGCGAAACACTGAGTTAGATGCTGTAGCGAATCTTGACGGGGCATGGCATCTCTCTTTCCGCGAGCCCAAACCAGAGTTCATCGCTCTCCTTGACGAAGCGATTGAGTACCTCAATCTCCACCAAACAGACTTCATGCACCAACTCGGTGGCGCACGGAACTTCGGCGGTGGGATCGTCGACTGCACGCTCCTGAATCCACTCTACGAAGACTCCGAACTTCGACGTGTGTTCAACCGACGAAAGGGCAACACCAACAAAATGGACGACAAGGACGAAGAGTGGCGAGAAGAACACTTGGGGAAGTTCAAATCTGAACTCACCAAGCGAATTGAGGAAGATCCATGAGTGGCGTGATGCTGGCTGCCTTCCGGCATGATGTTCACAAGTTCACTGGAGAGAGTCACAATAACGCCCGTGAGGAGTTCGCTGGCATCCGTGTGAATCAGTCGGTTCCCGAAGGCGCTGACGGAGATGCAGCGGCTCTCTCCCGACCACAGCAGAAACAGGAACAGACAGTTCCGACCCACGACGATCACCATCGACTATCGCTGATTACCGGTGAGACGGCTTACGATCCTCAGAAGTGTTCGCATTCGACTATCGAGGGCGAGGTCAGCGAATTAATCACTACTGATGACCCACAGATAGCTCACGGACGGTGGCTGGATTCTGACGTTGCAGCCGCATTCAACGAATCGGTGTATCATCCGTATACGAGCCTGAAGTACCATACACTGCTTGTGGGTGCCTTACTTGACAACTACCGTGCCGACAACACATTCGGTAACCTGCGATTAGTCGTTGATCCAGCAGACGATACCGTGTCGTTCCGCACCGTCTTCAGCGGAGATCGGTTCTCGCTCCGTATCGATGTCGATGACAACGGGTGTTCATCACCCCGGCTAGGGAGTCGACCATGGCGGTCGTGGGCCTCGACATGGAATCGACTGACAGCTCACCCACTTGATACAGACAGCAACAAGTACGACATGACGCTCGATGCGAACCTGCGGCGCATCCAGTCGTGGAGTACCGCCCTCCAGTACATGGAGGATTACGCTGAATGGAGGCCCGACCGATGACACAGATTCAGCAGGTCCTGTGGGAGTTGCAGATGGATTACATTGGACATTCCTACTACGTGTCAGGCAACGCTATCCTGCATGCCCTCGGCCAGCACCTCGATCCAGAGACACACACAGAGATTTCGTCCAGTCAAGGTGTGTTCGTCCCCGGTCAGTTTGGAAAATTCCCAGCGGAACACAGTCAGTCAGGCGTTCGTCCGTACCTCGGGAGTGGTCTCCCAGACGTAGAAGCCTACGACGATTTGTTCCTCCAGCGGAAGGCAATACACCCCTGGCTATTAGACACTCGCGCCCGTAACGCATTGAACACCCACGATCTCCGTATTCACGGTGGCCATCCAACGCTTTGTCACGAGACAATCATGGGTCGGCGAGAAGACCAGCGGAAACAACAGCGGACCACCAAATGGTACGTCCACGCCTACCTCCACGCTGATGACCCGGCGGTACTCCCACTTGACGAAGATGTGATGGAAGGCCTCCAGTTCGGTGGGAAAAGAAACTACGGCTACGGCGAAGTCAAGCTGAAGGATACGCAGATGGTCGACCTCAACGAACTGGACTATTCACGGCTGGAAGGCGCGGAAACGTACCTCATTGAGTTGATGACTCCCTTCGTGGTTGAGTCAGAGTATCCAGAAGCGAGCGACCACTCAGTTCCGTGGTGGTAGGCCGAGAACCACGATCAACTACGATTCCGCGAAGAGAAGATCCTAGAACAGCGTGAGGTTTACCGACTCCAAACTGTCGACCACGGACAGGTGGTGAAGTACCTCGGTGATCGGCCAGTCGAGACCGCGAAGAACGGTCTCATGCGAGTGGGGTCACACTCGCGATACGGCTTCAGTGAACTCCGCGTGAAACCGGGTGGAAAACAGTAACAAAACTAAGTGGGAAGGATCAATTACGGTTGTGAGTAAATTCGAATAGAAAAGAATAGCCCGATGAAAACGCTTGGTGCAGACTAAATAAAGAAATCGTATTACCACTAAATTCCATCAGCGCGGCAATGTCATCCCCGACTTCATCGAGAAACTCCTTGAAAACCCAGAGAACCTCGAAATCCTCGGCGACGGTCGACAGGAAAAATCCTACATGTATGTCGAAGAGTGCGTCGACGCAATCTGCCACGTCGTCGAACACGCAGACAAGGATCTCAACACCTACAACCTCGGTACCCGGACGACGACCTCGGTCACGGCCATCGCGGATCTCATCAGCGAGGAGATGGTGCTCGATCCGGAGTACAGCTACACCGGTGGCGACCGCGGCTGGACCGGTGACATCCCGAAGATGCGACTCTCGATTGAGAAACTATCGAGCCTCGGCTGGGAGCCATCAATGTCAAGCCACGAGGCTGTCCGTCGGAGTGCCCGAGATCTGATTGCCGAGTTGGCTCCCGAACACGCAACAACCACTGATTCTTAATATCCCAACGCGGTCGGGATGCTTCCGTTGACGAGAGCTTTGCTCTAGTTCGCACACCAGAAATCTCCGATTTTTGGGGACGTCTTCAGGCGGAGGTATATGTTAATCCTCGTGAAGATATCTCCGTAAGATGCTGGATGAGTCACCGTCGATGACTTGCCATAGCGACGAACGCTACCGCTTAAGATATCTCAGAGGACCACTCACGCCTCTCCAGTAGTTGTCTGGAGAGATCCTGTACTATCACGACCAGTGACACCGTAAGCACTGTCGCCGAAAATACGGTCCAGAGCCACACGTTGATCCCGTCGACGCCCGCCCAAAACGGTACCTCAGGTCGTGGCTGCGCTGCAACGAACGGCCACAACAAGTCTGACGGAATCTGGCTCTGAAGTAGGAGCTGGTATGTGTCGCCGACTAGGTGTAACAGGTACGCACTCACGAACGCGCCAGCAACTCGAAGCCGTTTGGTGTACCACCCGTATGCAAGCACAACAATTGTAGTCGGGATCGTAAACGGTAGTGAGTGCATAAATACACGTCCACTCGGGAGCACCCCAAATTGGTGGGCCAGCGGCTTGTCCACGAGATCGGGAAACTGGCTACCGACGGCTGTTGCGAACATCACCCCCTGCGTTGGCAGGCGTCGATCTCGCCCGGTGACGTACGCGACCACCGGGAGGAGAGCAACGAGCAGGTGCTCATGGGGAAACACAGTTATTAATCCTTTCTCGGGTTGCAAATATGTACCCATTAGGCTCTGTTGAAATCCTTGAAGATTTACATGTTTGTCGTGTAATTCCATGAGATGAAGACCCTCCCGAAGTCGCAGATTCTCCGTTTTACTGAGAAGGCGATCCACCTAGCACGCCGAG
>Ga0306899_1001217_pt1 | contig 10491 bp, 9 predicted proteins | sample AntRauMFilla3764_FD_190407 | JGI IMG/M metagenome (GOLD analysis project Ga0306899, IMG submission 190407) | Saline lake microbial communities from Rauer Islands, Antarctica - Metagenome Filla 3 #764 (v2) (version 2) | ecosystem: Environmental > Aquatic > Non-marine Saline and Alkaline > Saline ... | reverse complement strand
CGTTACAGCTGAGCTCTTGTTGCCGGTTGAATCGAATCTGATTTCAAAGTTAACGATACCAATTATTTGATTGCTTTCTGTTATCACGTCCACCTTCCAAAGGCCTTCCATCATACCGCTTTTGTAGGTGTAACCGCGGTACCCACCGTCTCGGCCGCCAGTAATCTCATACTCAATACGATCTGTATCCTCCCACTCTTCCGTATTGTCGTTGTACCATTTCCAGCGGTGAGCAACGGTTGTGGTAAGTTTTGTTGGTGCAAAGATTGACGAATATACATATACGTCACTATTTTCAGTATAGAAATGTATGTTGTTGTTGTCATCCCAGAAATTGTACCACTGTTCCTTCTCATAGGTCACAGTGTAGTAATCGTCAGACTTTTCTACATTATAGGCAACAAAGCCTTCTTCCAAAGCCAATGGAACCGGCGGAATGAGATTAAGGAAGTAGAAAAGATTGATCATCAGGTAAATGCCTGTAATGAGTCCAAATATTTTTCCTTTGTTCAGTTCAAGGCGTGTTGATGGGCTTTTGTCGTAGATGAATATGATGAGCATCAGTGTGATTGAGAAGCTGATAGCTCCGGAGATCAGGAAAACGAATGTATTCATGCTCTTAATGAGAACAGGGATAAAGAAGGTGAAGAACGTAAAATTCACAAAAAAGTAGGCGCTGAACTGCATGTATTTATTAGAGATCCTCTTTTTGAGTAGTTCATTAGCAAACAGCAGTATCACCAGAATGGAAAAAAAGGAGAGCGTTTTGGAGAATGATACACTTCTCGAAAAATAAATGACGTAGGCACTGGAGAGTCCGCCTAGGAAAAACTGAATGGCGAGCGGAAGATACTCTTCATATTTTTCAAAAAACGTCTCTTTCCACCGTCCGTCATCGGATAGGTTGAACAGATAAATACAGTATGTTAATGAGATTAAATACGTGATGAGAATCATCCGGTCATACAGCCTGTCAATCCGGCCGAGCGTTAGACTGTCCCATAAAAATCCACAAATGAAAAAGATAACGGGAGCGTATTTCTGATTCTTTCTTATGTAGAGCCTGAAACGGGAGGGCGAGGGCATAGAATGGTAGTTTTTACGTAAGAAAATGTCCGGTTATGCAGCAAACGTGCGCATGTTTTTATAATGGGGGAAGGTAATCAAAAAAAGTATCACCGCATGCTCAGTGGATGTCTTAAATAATTAAAATAAGGCTGTCAATCAGCTCTCTGGTATTGAATTCTCCAGTTTAGTGACCAGGAATCGCCGTTGTCACGAGAGACAACCCAGTCCCACGTAAATGAATCGGGGTGAATATCATAAAAAATCATGCGCTGCAGAATAACATTTCCATCTTGATCGGTCCCGAAACGTGTAAACATTCGCTTGTTGTCCGCAAATTCACCCGTAAAATCGAGGTAGTCGCCCGTATTGTCGACCCAGGTTTGTTTCCATTCGCCGCTGGCCGGCTGATAAACTGAGTAGCTCTTCCCAATGTAACCGTAACTGGCTCCCGTTAGCCCTTCGAAGTTTTCTTTAATAACGGCACCATTCAGTACCCGTTCAATTGTGTTGAACCCGGTTCCTGTGCTGCTGTCAGGATCCATCCATGTCAGATTCCACTCGCCGATCCAGAAATCGAAATACTCAGCGGGCGGAATGTCTTCAAGGGCTGATTGAGAAAACAGGGGGGTAATCAGAATAATAGTGAGAAGAAAACTGAGGAGAAGAGATTTAATCAATTTTGACATGATGGAAGCCCTATTTAGGATTCATACGGCGATTTGAGGATGCTTTATTTATAAATTTCTCTAAAAAAAACCCAGTATTGATTTATCGCTACGCATTATCAGGGAAAAAGATATCTTTGACGAAAGACTCGGACTCGCAGGTGACGCTTTCCAGCGTTAGTTCTCCTCTTTTTTCTTCCTGCCCGAAACAGCCAGAACAACAGACCAGAGTGCAATAATCATCAATCCGCTAAACTCCCGGGCTGCTTCCACGCCAACATAGCTCATCCCAATTTCTTCCAAAATATTTTGAAAGCCCGAGAGGGTAAGGTCCGGCGTAATAGTAAGCGCCCAGATGCCGGCAAAAAGTGCAAGAATCGCCGCCAGCATCCAGTTTAGTTTCTGAAAGGCAAAAAGCAGGGAAACGACACAAGTGGCGGTATAGATGAGTGTCCATGAAAAAGGATCAGGATCGTTTATTTGAGCAATTGCGGAAAGGCCAAACAGCAGGGCCATCAGGTAGTTCACGTATCGGAGTGTCATGGAGCGCAGACATTTATGTTCACGGAGAGTTTCATGAGTACATTTAAAAGTACGAAACCCGCATGAAATTCAGAAATCAGACCGGAGGTAAGTATGCCTTTACAGGAGATTGTGGTAATCAGGCGAAAACATCTAACCGGCGTCCAATACCGGCTTTTCTGGCTCTGGCAGTTTCCATTTCACGAGAGGAGTAATAATGACCTTTAGGTTCAGATTTTTCGCGCTTTACGTTGATGCGGTGGTTAAATGGGAACGGGGGGCGGTCGGAAGAGTCTTCTCTCTTTTTCCTCTCTTCAAGTTCCACTTCTCTCTTCTTATTCAGAAGTTGAGGTATGCGGTTAAGTTTTGATATTTTTGTTATAAGTTCCAAAACATCCGATCCATGTTAACTGATAGCCGGATTCATGGGTCTGTTTCCGGTTTGCAGTAAAGTCTGTAAGATTATTCTTCATCAGAATACTCATATTATCGGTTTAACCAAAGGGAACTCAACCATTTAGCCATTAGACTTTCTTAAACAAAGCCAACGTTTTGTGTTAATTTATATGTAAAATGTGTTTTTTATATGCTCTGAAAGACTTCTTCCCCCATCAAATCTGATTTCAGTTGAATGAGCAGCTTTCCTACAATCTGTGAAATACGTGCCTCAGAAAGCTCCAGTAACAGTGCAATTTCACTCATCGTCATATCTTCGTAGTAATAGAGTGTTAGTATGAGACGATCTCTCTCCTCAAGCTGACCAATTTTTCGTTTCAGAGTCTCAGCAATCTCTTTTTTCTCCAGGTTGCTGTCGGGTGTCACGCTATCCGGATCGGCATGAATATCGTAGTATGTACCTGAATCTTCATTAAAGGTATTATCGAGGGAGAGCGCATTTCGTTGCTGCACATAGGTAAGCAGCTGCTGGTACTCGTCGAGTGTCATATCCATTTCGAAGGCGATCTCATCCTCACTGGGCACTCGTCCAAGTTCCTGTGATTTTCGCTGTATGATCTCCTGAACCTGCCCATAATTTTTTCGCTGTTTGCGGGGTAGTTGATCAATTTTACGCAGATAATCAATCACGCTTCCACGGATGCGGTAGTAGGAAAACGTGTTGAACTGGATATTTTTTGTACAATCGTAGGAATCCAGTGCCTGAATGAGGCCGCTTATACCGGCGCTTTCAAGATCTTCCCTCTGTGTGAGAGGCTGATTGGGCCTGTTGATTTTGCCTATGATACTTCGAATCAGCGGCATAGACTTGCTTATAATTGAATTCCGAAGCCCTGGTGCGGGATGTTTGCAATATGAGTCGATGAGATCCTGTAGTGATACATTACCCATGGCTGCCCTCCTTTTTGGTTTGTTGTTTGTTTTGTTGTTCGCCGTTCGAATCAGCTGATGATGTTTGAGACTGCATTGAACTCCCTCTTATTATGTTTAAGAAAAATATTCCCAGATAGACCACTGCAAATAAAACGGTAAAGACTAAAATGCTTCTGTAGAGGGCAACACTTGTATCGGTGCCTGCCAGTAGAAGAAGCATAAACTGGAAAAGTGAAATAACTGAAATAAGCCGTATTAACATGATAATCTATATTAAAAGTTAAAGTGCTGGTTTCGCTTCAGCTTGCAATTTTGTTGATTTCCCGGCCAGGCCTGCAATGTTTTCTGCGATGTACCGAAAATCGTCAAGAATTGGATCGCCGGGATTTGATTTAATAATCGTTCGCTGGTCTTTCACTGAATTTTTAATGGCGATACTGGCGGGTATGTAGCCGAGATAAGTAATCTTTTTCTTCAGAAAATAGTCCAGAATATTGTTAAAGCGATTGTAAGTGCTTTGAGCTGACTCTTCGTCAAGAGCAAAGTTCATGATACCCGCAAACTTATACTGCGGATCGATGCTGTAGACATATTTGCACAGTCGGTAGACATCAGAAATTGCTGCTGGTTCATCCACCAGAACAAGTGAGCTCACGTGGGATCTGTCCAGCCCCCAGAGTGTCATTTCACCTGCACCTGCCGGCGTGTCGATAATTATAAAGTCGTGATCTTCGGCAAGAAAACTGACCACCTGGTCCAGGGCATCTATCATCAGATCGGGGTCGAACGTGTGGTGCGCAGGATCATCAGAACCGGTTACGAGCGTAATATTTCCGCAGCTGAGGGGGAGATCTTCCAGGCTGCACTCGCCCTGAATCCAGTGAGCAACGCTAAACGATATCTGTTCGTTAAGAAAGGTGGAGCAATTTGATAGTCCGATATCGGCATCAACAAGTGCAACACGAAAACCAATGCTCTCAAGCATTTCGGCTGTGTTCACACTGGTCATCGTTTTGCCAACGCCACCTTTACCGCTGACCACTGAAACTATAAAAGGTTGATTCGATGTAGATATATTCTTCATAGATTCTTAGTTGTTAAGCACATTTTGCGCGAACCATGTCGGATCAAATTTGTGGAGGCTTTCGGGAAGCATGTCACCATTGCTTACAAATCTTGCAGGACACCCCATTTCTTTCATAAATGGAATGATCGGTCCCCACTGACTTACCTCATCAAGGTGCGTTATTGCAATATAGTCTGGCTGCATCGGATGATTAATTGCAGATGACTCTTTGAAATAAAATTTATTCAGTGAGGCATTCACTACATAGTGAACCTCCAGCGGTTTTAGTGAGGCGAGGATCTGTCGAAATTTCCAGTACTGCCGGAATGAGTTTTCTTGCTGTGTACTGATAGAAGGAGAGTCTATAAGTACGTGGTCGTACCTGTCCCAATCTTCCTGCATTTCAGTGACGTCCACTCCGGTTTTAATGCCGTAAAAAGGTATCTTGTGATCCTCACAAAACGGCCTCAGGATTGTATAATAGGGGGTCGTTGCCGCAGACTGGGGCAAAAGAGATACCACCGCAATGTTCTTATTCTTCATGAAGTCGGGGTGCTGAGTCAGTTTCATGATCAGCTGCGTTTTCCCTGCACCTGCAGGCCCCGCAAACAGCAGATACTTCTGGATTTTTCTGTCAGTTTCACATCTGATAGCTTCCCGCACAATTCCCGAGAGTTTTGACATGAACATATCGTTTTGATCGTAAGGATCAATTCCGTCTTTGATAATAGAGCTAAACCAACCGGCTACCACACTTGTACTGATGCCGGTTTGCACCAGCTGTTGAAATGCGGGGTGCGAGGCGTAGTCGAGGTTTGAGCTTATAAGCGATGAGTCCAGCAAAGCCTCCAGTTTGTCAAATCGTTTGTGGAGTGCTGTAACTTCTCTTTCCTCGCGTCGTGGCGCAGAGGTAGGGACATTAGAGGTCCGGTTAATCCTTGGTCCGGCGCTGTCGAATCTGGAGAGTAGATCGGGCTTCTCTGATCGTGGCCGGTGAGATGTTTCTTGAGCTGATTCTGAGGTATCAGCTGTAGTATGTTCTTTCTGCGGAGCGGTTGAATCTGCGGCCGGCTGCGGGGGCTGAGATGGAGCTGACGGGCGGGCGCTTGCTCTGCTGTAGAGGGACTTATTTTTTGAAGCCGGAGCCCCGTTTTTACGGGTTGGAGAAAAAGCAGTTTTTTTAAACGGATTTTTTTCACCGGTTTCATTCCGGCTGTCATCCTGGACATTTTTTCCGTTTGACGGTTCATTATTTTCCGCATATATACGGAGTTTTTCCAGGTTGGAGCTCACATTCTTTTTCTGCTCATCGTGTTGGTCGGGGGTGTTGTTGGACCGTTCAAACAGAACACCGCTGTCTTTCCGGCTGCCCTGCTGATCTTTATCCTGTTCAGATTCTGAATCATTCTTATCTACCGCAACCGTTATCTGGCTCTTGCCTTCGGTGTCATTGCTGTCTAAAACCACGAAATCATTCCCATACATCTGTTGTGCACTTTTTTTTGCAGCTTCAATTGTTTTCCCTAAAAATTTCTTGAGTATCATGCGGGAGTGGGTTCTTCAAGTTCACCTTGTTGTATCCGGATTCTGTCAAATGTCTTGAACTGAACATCCGAACTTATGTCGTTGTATGACAACACATTAATCTCAGGCAAAATCGGTGCCAAAAACTCAAAAAGAGTGAATCTGAGGACGGGTGAGGTCAGTAAAATGGGTTCGTATCCCTGGCGGATCATCGAGTCGAACACCTTGCTCGAATTCTGATACAAGACCTCTACCATGTCGGGTGTGAGGCCCAGCGTATTGCTGTTTAAACTGCCCTGCTGAGCCTGGCCAATGAGGTGCGATTCCAGGTTCGAGTCGACCATCACAACAACGACTTCATTCTCTTCTGTCGTAAACTGCCGGGTAATGGTCTCGGCGAGTGCAGCCCTTGAATACTCGGTCAGCACATCGGTATTGTTGGTTTTCTGGCAGTGATCGGCCAGTGTCTCCAAAATGGTTACGAGATCTTTGACCGGAATTCGTTCACGCAGCAGACGCTTGAGCACTTTCTGGATCTCGCCAATCTTAAGTCCGTCCGGAATGAGCTCTTCAATCAGCGCGGGATGCTGCTCTTTAATATTGTCTATGAGACGCTGAACCATCTGACGGTCGACAAGTTTGTGAGCATTTTTCTTCAGAACTTCCATCAGGTGAGTGGTAATAACTGCGCCGGCTTCGATGACTGAGAGGCCATATTTTTCCGCCTGCGACTTATTTTTTCCGCTGATCCAGATAGCATCCATACCAAACGTTGGGTCCTTGGTTTCAATCCCCTGAATATCCGGTTTGAAGTCGGCAGGCAACAGTGCGAGGTGATATCCCGGAAGCAGTTCGCCCTGCCCCTGAACGATGCCGCGCATTTTGATTATATAGTTGTTGGCGTCGAGCTGCACATTATCGCGAATCCGGATAGAGGGGATAATAATTCCAAACTCGGAGGCCAGTTGTTTGCGCAGCGATGTCATCCGTTCAAGGAGATCTCCGCCCTGTTCTTTTTCGACCATCGGAATGAGGCTGTAGCCTATCTCCAGCTCCAGCGTATCCAGGAGAAGGTAGTCCTCTACTTTATCTTCTTCGCCTTTATCAAGTTGTTTACTCTCTTCCTGGTCGCTTTCAATCTGTTCAATTGTTTCCGTTTTATGCTTTTTATATGCAAGGAAAGCGAATAAACCGCCAATAGACCAGAATGGAATTATCGGCAGGCCGGGAAGGGCGCCAATGGCAAATACAAACACAGACCCAATCATTACTGTTTTAGGATTGCCCAGAAGTTGGCTTGTAATTTCATCACTGAGGTTTCCTTCAGACGCCGCCCGGGATACAATAATACCGGCTGCGGTAGAAATCAGAAGTGCGGGAATCTGAGACACAAGGCCATCCCCGATAGTCAGCAGCATATAAAGTTCAGCAGCTTCACCGATCGACATACCCTGCTGTACGGTTCCGATAATCAATCCGGCAATAATATTTATAAATGTGATTAGCAGTCCGGCAATAACATCACCTCGTACAAACTTACTGGCACCGTCCATCGCCCCGTAAAAATCAGCTTCACGGGATATCTCTTCCCGGCGTTGCTTGGCTTCCTGGTCGCTGATCAGTCCGGAGCTGAGATCAGCATCAATCGACATCTGTTTACCGGGCATAGCGTCGAGGGTAAACCGGGCAGCTACCTCGGCTATACGCGTGGCACCTTTTGTAATAACCACAAAGTTTATAATCACAAGAACCGAGAACATGATTATTCCGATCACAAAATTACCCTGCACAATGAAACCGCCAAACGACTCAATAATAGACCCTGCGTATCCCTCACTGAGAATCAGCCGTGTTGTTCCTACGTTTAGGGAGAGCCGGAATAGCGTGAGGATCAGAAGCATCCCGGGAAAAACAGCAAACTGCAGTGGCTTGAGCGTGTAAAAAGCGACCAGCACCACAATAAGTGAAAGTGATACGTTCAGCGCCAGGAAAAAATCCATCAATGACGCAGGAAACGGCACTATCATGATCATCAAAATAATAATCACGCTGGATGAGATCAGCACGTCCGTTTTAAAGAACATGCCTTTTAATTGATCAAAACTAAATCCTTGTGCTGCCATATAGGAGCTTATATGTTGGTTTTATTCTTCAGTTTATAGATGTAGCCCAGAATTTCAGCTACAGCTTTATAAAGGTCAGCCGGGATGTATTCATCTTCCTCGGCTGTAGCAAAAAGTGCCTGTGCAACAGGTTTGTTCTCCACAATTGGTATGCCATAATGTTTTGCGAGCTCTTTTATTCGAAGTGCTTTCAGCCGCTGGCCTTTTACCATTACGATGGGCGCATCGTTATTGTCGGGGTCGTATCTGAGGGCAATAGCGTAGTGAGTCGGGTTGGTAACGACGACATCAGAGTTCAGGACGGCGTGGTCGAGACGCTTGCGCTGCCTGAACGACATTCCCATCTTCTTCCGCTGCGCTTTTACATGAGGGTCACCTTCATTCTGCTTGTACTCGTCTTTCACTTCCTGCTTGCTCATGCGCAGATCTTTATGATGCTGAAATCGTTGATAAACCGCGTCCGCAACAGACAGAATAAAGAGAGCGGCGAGAATCCGCCCTACAAACATTAGCACATACACGCCCGACTCGCTGATGCTGGCCTCCATCGGCAGGAGCATGAAGGTGAGAAAATGCTCTATATCATTTCGTACAGTATAGTACACCACGATACTGACAATGAGGAGTTTCAGAAACCCTTTAATGAGCTCAACAGCGCCATGGGAAGAGAAAATTTTCTTGATCCCGTTAACGGGGTTCATTTTACTTCCTTTTGGGGCTATTGCTTTGGTACTGAAGGCAGCGCCCGTTTGGGCCACATTAACTATAACGGCAGTCAGCATGAGAACAATAAGAGCGGGTGCCATCATCTCGAAGCCTAAAATCATCGCTTGCTCAAGATATACTATGGCATGATCCTGATTGTTGAGTGCCATTCCGGAATTTATCAGGAAGGTTTCAAACAGCTCTTCTACTTTTCCGTACATAAAACCGCCTGATCCCACGAACACCATGATAGATACAATCATGAGTATCACGGAAGAGACCTCTTTGCTGATACTTACATTTCCCTCCTCGCGAGCTTTCTCAAGCTTGCGTTGCGTGGGTTCCTCCGTTTTTTCCTGGTCGCTATTCTTATCAGACATAATTGATACTTGTTCTTCTGTGGTCTGTTTAGATTCAAATACAGTACCAATCTCATATGTGATGCTCAGGGGCTCAGGGTAGCAGCAGCAGGCGGAGCAACGGGATAAATTCTCCATAATGAGGAAAAGATTTCCAGACGTGCCGGTAGTTGAATCCAGCGTTCCGAGGTAATGAAAATGGAAAAACTTTCTGCTTGACGGAAAAGCATGTTCTGAGGGCTTTAACTATCCACTTATATAAACACTCGACGATTTCGCACATGCAAAATGCGCTTACAGATGCAATGAAAGACTATTCTTAAACGGCAAGCAGGTTGAATACGAGGGCATTATAAACTCGAGAATTATGGATGGCATAGATTTTGATCTATCAGCAGGGACGGCCGGTTGCACGGCTGCATAATTGAAGAAGTCGCGAACAGCGCGGCATTAACAGAATTTTTAAAGGTATGATTGACAGATTTCAGGCCCAGATGCAGGCATTACAGATGCTCACAAGAGCACAGGATGTTACTGCAGACAATCTTGCGAATATCAATACACCCGGCTTTAAAGGAAACAAGCTGTTTCACAGGCTCATGACAGAGCAAATTAACGGCCGGGAAGTACAAACAACAGTTGATATGCAACAGATTGATCTATCCCAGGGCGTGTTAGAGCCCACGGGCAATACGTTCGACTTCGGTATTGACGGCGAAGGCTTCTTTGCGGTTGAAGAGGATGGAGAATCATATCTGACCCGTGATGGTCGGTTTAATCTCGATTCAGATGGCTACCTGCTTAATAGCAAAGGAGCAAATGTGATGGGGAGCTCCGGGGCTATTCATATTCCGGAATATTTTCAAGCTACCGGAAACGGCAGTGGCATAGAACTTGACGTAGGCAAAGACGGCACGCTCAGATTAAATGGTGAAGTGTACGACCAGCTTCGCATCGTGGGTGTGAATGATCCGTCAAACCTTGAAAGAAAAGGATCTAACTATTTTTCAGCTCCCACATCAGAATTGATTGATGTGTCGGGTGGAAGCAATGTAATGCAGGGATTTTACGAAAAAGGAAATGTTGAGCCGCTACAGGAAATGGTGGATATGATGCGAAACTCGCAAATG
>Ga0306899_1001215_pt1 | contig 10495 bp, 9 predicted proteins | sample AntRauMFilla3764_FD_190407 | JGI IMG/M metagenome (GOLD analysis project Ga0306899, IMG submission 190407) | Saline lake microbial communities from Rauer Islands, Antarctica - Metagenome Filla 3 #764 (v2) (version 2) | ecosystem: Environmental > Aquatic > Non-marine Saline and Alkaline > Saline ... | reverse complement strand
CACATCTGCATCCCCCTCTCCCAAAAGATCGATCACTAATTCCATATCGTCTGTCTTGAATCGGTGGTGTCCCGGCGAAGGTAGATCGTCCCACGTTACGTCGACCGGCTCATCAAACTCATTCGTCAATCCCCCATCGGAAATATTGAAATGGAGGTCGTGTTGGGCCCACCCAGAGATAGACAAAACATTGTATTTCCCGGGAAGCATTTCTAACCCTATCTCCCGTCTATCACCGGAATATCGCACAATTGTAGGCGTGTATTCGCTCAGTATAATATCCATTTGATCGGTGAGTCCTGCCCCAGACCCAGTGTGAGTGGTTTGTTCTAAAGGATCATCTCCGTTGGAGTCGGTCGAGTCTTCAGATACATCCCGATCTGTTGTTTCGGGGGTGTTGGTATCAGCGTCACTCTCGCTAGGCTCCTGTTGTGGTGGATCTCGCTCACGCGGGATTGGCGTGTGGGACTCTAGCTCCGACAGCGGAATGTACTCGTGGGGAGTGCCTTTCAGCTCGCGGGTGACAACTTCAGACGCAGATTGGGGTTTCCCTTGTTGCTTCCATGTCTCGTATTTTTCAGTCCCATCTACCACCCCGAAATTTAAACAGAACAATTGGTAATCGTCTCTCTCTCCTGAATCTTGGAGTGTCTCTCTAGCTGTCGAGATTCGAACGTAGATTTCCTCATCAAAATCTTCAGTTTGTTTGTCCGGGTGGAATGTGTTCGCAGCTTTCTTTCCTTCCTTCCGGACTACTTTCTTTGGAGCATTGATCGGCACATCTAATCGTGTATGGTATCCCGCAGCCAACGGTGCGAACGGGGTGTCGGCCCCAGGAGTGGAACCAGACTGCGAAGAAGAATCCGACGTAGGCGATTCGGTGTTGTTGTCACCAGACTCAGAGGGGGCCATCGGGTGCTACATATCGGGTAACTCAGCCTGCGACTTAGAGATTTCCTCTTCGTCGCGGCTGATAGCCGACTCGAAGGTGGCGTTGACCGCCTCACCAGACTTCAGATCCTCTGCTTCGATCTGTAGTGTACCGTCGCTAGTCAATTCGAACTCGATTGCAAGCGAGTCTTCGTTACTAGACCGGGGCGGGATATCGTCTAGGCGGATGTCACCAATCTTGTCGTTGTCGTCGGCGTCCTCGGATTCACCCTCCAAGATCGGGAACTCAACAGCCGTCTGATTGTCTTCGACGGTGCGGAAGTCCTCGCGGCGTACGACAGTAGGGATCTCGTCGTCCGACTCGATGATGTGGCTTGTTCGCCCATCGTGAAGTCGAACACCGAGCGACCGAGGGACGACATCAACAAGGACGAGTCCATCATCAATACCGACAATCTCGTCGGTGACGCCTGTTGCTCGGTCACTCAGCAACTCGGCCTGAATAGCCGCCCCTTGGGCGACCGCCCGATCAGGGTTCAACTCAACGCTCGGTTCCATGCCAAAGTATTCCTCGACACCGTTCCGAACCTGCGGCATCCGAGTCGAGCCACCAACCAGCAGCACCTTGTCAACGTCGTCGACATCCAGATCAGCCCGGTCGAACAGTTGGTCGGTCGTCTCAAAGGTCTCTTCGAGGAGATAAGCAGACATCTCCTCGAACTGGTCGCGGGTGAGTTCGGCGTCGACGCCGACCCCACCGACGATACCTGCCAGCTGGGCAGACTCCTTCGAGGAAAGCATATGCTTGATCTCGCGGGCTTTCTGCATGACTTGGCTTTGGACCTGTGGGTTACCGTTAGGGTCGGCCCCGCCAGCATCAATCACCTGTTCGGTGATCCACCCACCGATCACGGAAGTCCAATCTGCCCCACCGACATTATTGAGGCCGTCCGTGTTGAGCGTTTCAACGTGGTTTAGCTCGTAGTCGGCATCAACAAGCGAGGCGTCGAACGTGCCACCGCCGAGGTCGTACACGAAGATGTTCTCACTAACGTCTTCATCGAGCTTCCCCTTTTGGAACCCGTAGGCGAGGCAGGCCGCACTCGGTTCCGGCAGCAGCCGCTTAACGTCCAGTCCAGCGATCTCCCCAGCGTTCTCGGTCGCGGTGCGTTGATTCTCCCCGAAGTACGCAGGGACCGTGATAACAGCCTCATTGATGTCGGTGTTGATCTTCTCTTTGGCATCTTCGACGAGCTTCTGGAGAATCAGCGCCGAGATTTCCTCGGGTTTGTATGATTCACCACCGACAGTCACCTCAACATCCTCGCCCATCTTCCGCTTGACCTCTTGGATCGTGCGGTCGGGGTTGAGGACAGCCTGATTCAGCGCAGCCTGTCCAGCCGTTGCGTCATCGCCGTCCTCGTCAATCGTGACAACACTCGGCGTAACAGGCTCACCCTCGCTGTTGAACAGCACTTCAACGTCGTCAACGGCATAGTGGGCGATAGCAGATCGAGTCGTACCGAGATCAATGCCTACTGGTTTCGTGTTGTTCATGTTCTATCAGAAAGTAGTTTGTGTCTATTTAAACACCTTACGGAGACTCGCTTAATGTCGGTGGAGAAGTATGAACACACGCCGACCAAAACAGATTTTTGGGATGGGGGAGGGGGACACCGTGTGCAAATTGAAGACGCGAACACCTCCATACTCATTTTCGGCTACACTCTTCGATATTAGAGGGTGATTGTCGGTATAGAGCACCGTATAGCCGTGTAATCAGACTTTTCTACCATTGTTGTCTACAAACAAATCGTTTCTAGACAACAATTCATGCAGTTGCAGTACGGATTTGGTTGTTGTTATGGTGTATTAAAACTTCCCCTACATCAATACAGTTGAGAAAACAGCTTAAGCGGATCTCTTAACATCTCTATAAACAGCTAAACGCCTAAAACCCCATTTCACACAAAAATAAAATGTCGACACCACCCCCACTCTACAATCGCTACAATTTGCACACGGTGTCCCCCCCCTATCTTTTTCATTGACACAAACTCGTTAAACTAAAACCGTGTTCCCAAAGGGAGTTATGTCAACATACGTTGATACTCTCATACCTCTCCCGTCTCAATTCATGTAGAACACGACCTACAATTTGCACACGGTGTCCTCCGAGCCGTGTGTGAGTGGGGAAGATCAATTAAATCTGTGACCTCATCGAACCTAGACACCAACCACCAGTGTTCAAATTCTAAAAACACTCATATTGGAGAATACTCTCCCGGCTATTTCTACGGTTCTCAAGCATCAAAACCTCCGATTAGAAATTGCAAACGGTTTCCACTAAATATTTATATCTCCTAAAGTGTGTTCTTTGCATGAATGACGCGAATAGCACCGAACACAACACCGACCCAATTCGAGACCGGTTCGAATCAAACAACCAAACAACAGTATTCAAAAATAAGAATCTCCTCGACCCTAAAACGATAATTGATCCTGATCGAATCGTTGGGCGAGATCAGCAACTTGACCAAACAATCAGCTATCTACAGGCGGTCCTTAATGGAAACCGATCACCCGATCTGCTGTTATATGGCCCCACTGGAACTGGAAAATCGCTCATCATAAATTCTGTATGCGACACTGCTGCTGAACTTGCACAAGCCGAAACAATCGATTTTACCACTCTTGAACTCAGCTGTCAAAAAATAGGATCATATGATCGAGCAATATACGCCTTAGTGAAACAGGCAGCTGTCCAAGCGGGCGAAGAAATAGGCGTCCCCCGCAAAGGAGTCTCAACAGATGTCAAACTCGACCGTTTATATGAACTCATCTCAACACATTACGACTCAGTGATGGTGATCCTTGACGAAGTAGATTTACTAACAGGGAGTCGGAAAAGTGAGTCTCCAGCCTTTTCCGATTTGATCTACCAACTCTCCCGGACAACGCAATTGGGAGTGGAAAATTGTGACGTGTCAATAGCGGCCCTCACAAACGACCCGAGCTTCATGCAAGATCTCGATAGCCGGGCTTTTAGCTCATACAACCCAGAAAAAATAGCTTTCCCAGATTACGATGCTAACGAACTACGGTCTATACTCAACCACAGAAAAGACGCTTTTAAAAATGGAATCCTCTCAGAAGCAGTAATTAAGCTTAGTGCAGCTTTAGGAGCCCAAGACCATGGCGATGCCCGCCAAGCAATAGGCCTCCTCCGAAAAGCGGGTGAAATTGCTAATTACGGAGATGAACAAGAAGTCAATGAAGATCACGTCAGACGAGCTCAAAAAGAGACAGAAAAAGAAGCGACTCTCTCTCAGATGCAGGGAATGTCGAAACACAAACGGTTGGCCCTTTATTCAGTTGCTGCTACTAAGGCATATTCAAGAGATAGCGTGGACATGATCCCAAACTCAGTTGCATATGATGTGTATGGCGACATCACTAGCTTATTAGAAACAAAATGCAAATCAAAGGATATGTTCCTTAGGTATATAAAGGAAGCAGAAACATATGGGTTCGTCCAATCACAAACAAAAGGGCATGGCCCTCTACGTGGTGTGCATAAGTACTATTCCATTGTTAATGACCCCTCCGTTGTGATAAACACTTTACAAGAAGACACGCAACTAGCTAAACTCAAAGACAACACTCCCAAAATCAACTCTGTGGTAAATACCCATCTTAAAAACTTCAACTAAAACCAGCGAATAGAATTTGCACACGGTGTCCCCCAACCAAAGGTTGTTTCTGAGCATATTCTACGGCTCCTCCATTTTGCAAACGATGTGTGTATCCCCAACGGAGCCAATCTGCTACTAATTTACCAACACACTTAACCAACAAATTTCTATAGTGTAGGTTAACACTTCCACTGGTTTACCAATAACTCATATTCGAAACATCGGTTCAGAACATTTTTTATTTTTTGTGAGTAGTGATGAATATGATATCTGAAATAGCTAAGATGGTGTGGGAATTCTCTGTTTTTGGATTCCCGGTCGGTATTCTCATGAACGTGATTTTAATACAGGCCTTTGGGGGTATATTCGGGTTTGGCCTAGCTGGCTACCTAACTACTCCTGTCGAATTTGAATTGTCTGTAAAAAGATCTCTGCGTATATCACGCGCTGTCTACGAACTCACAAGGGAAACGGAACACTCGGATGGAGACATAGAAGGTATGCTAGAGCGCCTATATGACGGAGACAACAGCATCTCATCGCCACCAGAAGATTGGCCATATACCATCTCTGCTGTCTCGATCTATGAATATGCTGAAGAAATAGATACCCCCACTCCATTCACACCAACCACAACCAAAAGTCAAAAAATCTGGATGGTGGTTGGTGCTGCCCTACTCCCATTTGGATTAGTACTCCCTTTCCTAAACAATGCGGCAGTCGCCCTCCCAGTGATACTATCTATTGTATTAGGGTACAGCCTATTCACTTGGGGCTTCAATGGATTCCGATCCGAACACTGGGAAGAGAACAACACATATTAGCTACCCACACCCACCACACCGAAACATCTGAACTCTCTCCGAAAAATGAACCCCTACCCAACTTGGAAAACACACTAGAAGGTATTTTTAATTTGGTATTGGTGGAGTGTCAAAAAATATGAAAAGCAACCGTATTCGACTCCCACCAAACACACAGATGCGCGGATTCAGTTGGCGTGGTGGAACACGCCCGCCCCGCTCAAATAAAACTGACAGCAGAGACCAACCAGAAGAACCCCCAGCAGAATATTGGGAAGAAAAATATAGCGAAGGGCCGGAAGAGAATAACGAAGATAATTCAAATCAAGAGGAGGAAAAAGAGGAAGAAGCGTAACATCCATCAAAACCCCATCACCAGAATCCAATGAAATACTATGGCAGAGAATACAACGAAAAAGTAGCCGAACAGATGGATATGCGTGGCTCCCTGATCAGCGCGAACAGCATCCCAGACCCAGGTGAATCATGGAATTGCACCCGAGAGATGTTCGTAGATTGGTCAGGCCCAAACACGAGCAAAATGCGGAAGATGCTACAAGCGCAGCTGGAGTGTGGTTGTGGATTCTGTATGCACGAGATCGAGCATTTCCAAGCACGCATCAATGAACTCGAAAAAGAAACTCACCAAGCAACATTGGTTAATTCGTGGTAGAAGTCTAAACATCCGACAGCACCGACCATATTGTTTTTGTGTTGTATGGTTGAGTTGTAAAAATGTCAGACAGAGATCGGTCCCATACTGGTATCAACGACGCCACTAGTGAATTCTCGAACGCAATCGCCAAACTAAATCAGTTTTGCAGAAACACTGTATTCGACACACAGACGAACACAGAAGCAGAGGCTTCCCTACCAGACGCCATCTTGAACCGAACTGCCCCAGATGATATTCTATCGAGATTTGAAAAGTTGGCAGATGATGCCCTCTACCATCTCAACCCGCGAGTAGACGAACTAGTAGCAAATACAACGTTCTCAGAACACGAAGCGCAAGTGTTCTTACTCCTAAATACGCCCACTAACCGATTGGAAGACTGTGGAGTGTTCAAACACTATCTGCCATTCTTGTTGGCGTACTTTAACAGACCTGATAAAAGAGTAACTCCAGAGGAGATGGGTGAAATTAAAGCTGGTATCGAAGAGAAACTCCAGTCCGCCAGCAACACCATCCAACTCGCAACATTCCTTGGGAGCTCGCCAGATGATTACCCCAACCCCAATAAGACTCAGCATACATTACCAGTTATCCCACTCAAACACTCAACCCAAAGCCAAATCCGACACCGCCAACGGAACCGCCCACCAGGAACAACAGCTAACGATGTAGTTGACGAAGCCCTCGATGAATCAAAAACAACGAGACCTCTTCGGGATTTCCTTGTAGAATACACCAACAGTAAACCCGTAGAGGAAGTGGTTGTCTTGACTAATTGGGACCCAACAGAGACCAGCTTGCACATTCAAGGAATTGTTGATAGCAGCCATATGTCGTATCCTAGCTCTACACACCCGATCAGAGGGTTACATTTCTCCCAAAATCCGCATCATGAGGCCCCTCCAGAAGTAGTACAACAAACCGATCAAGTGAGCTTTAGAGGGTCACAATACGACCTAACTTGGGGAGAGTCAGTAGAATACGACCCAGAGTACATGATGCGGATCTACAGCGATCCCGCAACAGGCCGAAAAGATAGACTCTACCCAGAGATACCTCTTTACGATGGGCTCAACAACCTAGAACAATGGCTTGACTCAGAAACCTCAACCACCAATAATACTCCATCGACCTCTTCTGAACAGATCACTGACGCAGATGGGAACCAAGTTGACGATAGTGTTGCAACAGTAATGAACCGTCTTAAAACCGAAACAGATGCATACAAGGTGATCTGTCTGTGGAACGAAAGTGGTTGGATTGGATACCATAGTAACGACTCCATGGTGAAAGAGGAAGTGTTCAAAATTGTCGACGAGGAGGGCTATATACCGGCCCATACAACAACTCGACAATCCCATGAAAAAACAGACGAACTACTTGGGTACGCAGAGTTCACTCCCAAAGAATAACACCGCTTTGCGAGACAACCCCCGACTAAACAAATCATATCTACCATGAAAACACCACGCAAAGATCTGATCGAGGATCTACAGCAGATAGACGCCCAATTAGACGGGAGAGCACCCACGACAACGGCGATTAAGAAACACGGAGAGTATTCACTGACAGCTTACTACGGAGAGTTCGATGGCATCGAAGAAATGCTCAACGCAGCAGGAATCAACACAGAGCCACAAGCAGACTACGGTGGAACATCGGAACAAGAGCTCCTCGATGAACTAGAGCGCCTTGCCAGCGAGTTGGGTAGGACTCCACGAATCAGTGACATGGATTCAGATGGGAAATACACCGGAGCCACTTACTACAACTACTTCGAATCATGGAATGCAGCACTACAACAAGCCGAGCTAGAACTCAATCAAGAATCTGAAATTTCGCGGGAAGCTCTAATCAACGATCTGCAGCGGTTGAATAAATAGTCCATCATCAAATGGAATGTCACCACTATCCTATGGATACAGGCGTTTCAGAGCTTCTTCCACATCAATCTAAAAGCTAGACAATTCATAACGAAAGACCAAAACTGGCTTGTGCAGATTGTATCTCAGTATGTGGTTTATGTCTCACCTCCAACGTACTTATTTTCCCACTCTTGTCGGGCATCGATCTCCCGCTTCCCACGGCGAGTTAGGTTATAGATGTTTGTACGCTTATCCTGGCTACTCTTTTCAACCAGCCCCTTATCAACCAGTGTGTCAAGATTAGGGTAGAGTCGCCCATGATGGACCTCTGTATCGTAATACTGCTCAAGCTCTTCTTTTATACCCAAACCGTGCGGTTCATCCAACCCACTAGCAACGTAGAGTAGGTCACGTTGGAATCCTGTTAAGTCGAACATCTACACTTACCAGTCAATTGCTATATCATATATACGTTACGAACGCACAGAATAACGGGACAACAACGCTATTTGTCTATATTCTCAATAGCATCATCAGCCGTATCTCCGAGCTTTCCGGGTTTAATATGCGAGTACCGCTCACGAACCATTTCTTCAGAATTGTCGAGATAGCGAGCGGCTTCAGTGTATCCGTATTCTTTCACCAACAGCTCGCCCATCCCCCGGCGGCCACCATGTGGTTGCAGATACTCAGCATCCAATTTCGTAGTATCAACCTCACTTTCCTCAGTAATTTGTCTCATGATATGCCGCACCCCATCTGTAGTGATTGATGGAGGGGTGACATTCAGATCTATCGCACAAAAGAAATCGTTGAAGTACCGATCACGAATATCCTCGATCTCGTCAGCTGTATGGCCACGAGCCATAAGCGCAGACTGGATATGACCACTCAACGTACCGTTATCCATCGCCGGAAAAACGGGCCAATCGCCACTCGGTGGGTCGATACGATTCCGGTACAAGCGCAGGGGCTCAACCGTTTTCTTAGTCAGGGTAGCATACTGCCACTTCTGGCTCTTACGGAATATATGGAGGGTCTCATTCTCAAACGAGACATCGCTCCACGCCACCCCACTGCGCCGGGTGTCACTCCCGTCTCTAACGAACTCCCCGACACGAAACCCGGTATAACACAGGAAATACACTAACACCCGGTTCCGGTGTGCCTTCATGGCCCCAAAACGCGCACGTTGGATCGATTCATGCGACTCATCCATATCTATTTGATTGATTGCATCGTCGACCACCTTCCCCATATGTCGGGTTAACAGATTGCGGTGCGTTGAGCTCCACATCTGCTGGTCACCGGACGTTCTGTTATCGTCGGCGGGCAGTGGCTCTTTAGCTTTCGTCGTGTCAGCGTGATGCGTCTCGATCAAGTCCTCCCGTTTGCACCAACCACACCAGGAAGAAATGTAGGCATAGTACGTTCGAACCGTATTCGGCTGGAGGCCGCGATCACCACTCAGATGATATGCGTACCCACGGAAAACAGAACTAGATAAGTCATCCACTGTTGGCGACGAGATCCCACGCCCACTAGAAGGCCCACTGCTATCGCTCTCTCCGGAAAACCAGTCCAAAAAGTTGTACAACTCCCGTTTAGCATTCCGCCGATAACTCCCACTCTTACCGTCGACTCCTTTACCAACCATCTGCAAATATCTATCAAACGTATCCCCGATCAATGTAGATTGTATATTTGCGTCTGAATCCATAATAGACCGTGTTACACCAGTTAACGGGGAATTGGTATAAACTGTTTACGCTGGAGGAGAAACCAGTGCAAGCGTTTCTCAGCGCAAACACACGGTACTGTGAAGAAGGTTGGATAGCTTAGCCAATCCAATAATAGATCCCCGATACAAGAATCTGACAAAATACACTCCATCAACAGATATAACTTTGTCCTACGTATGACGTAATACGCAAGACAAACACCACCATGAATAGCAGAATATCAGTTCGAACCTCAGATAATGTTGAAACAGGGCTGCAAAAGGCTGATTTCAGCCGGTCAGGAGTGGTCCGAGTGGCACTCAGAAATAAGCTCATAGATCAGACTGTTGGTGTCTGTGCGATCTCAGGCAATCGGTGCTATCCCAGTAGTTTTGCTACTATCGGGGCGACAACACCTCTCGGTGATTTCTTAGACATCCCCGATCACCTAGGTAGGATTGACCTGGACGATGAATACTTCGATAAAGCAGCACGTACCCACAGCACATCCCCAGAGAGTGAGTACGAAGCGACGTATCTCGAAAGGATCGGCCCGTCGACATACAAAGCAGAATGCAAGTACCTAGCTGCCTGCAACACCTCAAACGACGTTCCTGAAAACTGGGCTCGATTGCACTTTAACAATGACGACGTGACTGATCTAGAATATGGCGTGCTTCGGGTAGTGTACCTACTAGAGTGGATCAAGACTCACAACCCTGAGCATAACGCAATCAGCTTAGAAGCTGTTTGGAGCGAACAACCAGATGGGATACAATCAAATGTTACTGAGAGAGCCATCGACAATGATGGAACTCCGATCTATGCTGCCCTAGACGAGATA
>Ga0306899_1001214_pt1 | contig 10500 bp, 9 predicted proteins | sample AntRauMFilla3764_FD_190407 | JGI IMG/M metagenome (GOLD analysis project Ga0306899, IMG submission 190407) | Saline lake microbial communities from Rauer Islands, Antarctica - Metagenome Filla 3 #764 (v2) (version 2) | ecosystem: Environmental > Aquatic > Non-marine Saline and Alkaline > Saline ... | reverse complement strand
CGGTGGGGGTTCCGGCCGTGCCACTGGCGGCGGTTGCGTCACGGAACGGACGCGATTCACGCCCGCCGTGAACGGCGGGATTCTCTCGCTGATTAAAGATAGGGTTCGTCGCGACGGAACTGAATATCGCCAGCGCCCCGACCTGGTAACCGACGAGCGTCGAGAGACTACCGGCGACCATCGTCTGTAACCCGAACGTGACGGGACCAAGCTGGACACCGCCCAGCGAGAGTCCCATGACGACAACCCCGAGTAACACGAACAGGGCCGCTGGCGCGGTGAACAGATAGCCGGGCGCGTTCACCAGCATGAACCGGACGTGGCGCCACCCATCCTGGAAGCTATCCAGCGTCGCCTCTCCCTCACGTTCGTGGTAGGTGATGGGACGCTCCTCGATGGTCATGTCCTTTGCCGCCGCGTCCATGATCATCTCGCTGGCGAACTCCATGCCCGTCGTCTTGAGTTCCAGTTCCTCCAGTGCCTCCCGCTCGATGACGCGCATCCCGCTGTGGGCGTCGCTGACACCGGCATCGTAGAAGGTGTTCAGGAACCGCGTCAGGAGGGGATTGCCGACGTACTGATGCAGCGACGGCATCGCGCCGGGCTTGATATCACCCTCGAGACGACTCCCCATCGTCATGTCGACGTCGTCTTTCGTCGCGAGACGGACGAGCTTCGGCAGCTCCTCGAAGTCGTAGGTCGTATCGGCGTCGCCGATTGCGATGTAATCGCCACGTGCACGCTCGAAGGCGTACTTGTACGCACTGCCGTAGCCGCCGACGTCAGGTTCAACCACGATAGCACCCATCTCACGTGCGATTTCCGGCGTCCGGTCGGTGGAACTGTCACTGATGAGTATCTCGGTGGTCACCTGCATCTCGACGGCCGCCGTCTTGATGCGCTCGATACACTCCGCGATACCCTCCTCCTCGTTGAGGGTCGGCATTATCACTGTCAGCCCCGGCGTCTCGTCGCTGTCCTCCCGCAGGAGTAACTCTGACGCGCTCAGGTCGCCCCGCTTGGCTCCCTCCACTGTGTCGGCCTGGGCACCGATGCTCGTTTCGGTGGCAGCCTCGTTGTCGCTGAGTCCGGTCTCCTCAGACATTTGCCCCACTGGAACTATTCCCCGTCGATTCCATCACTGCCGGCACCGGGATACACTCCGACCGGCGACTGGGACTGGATATCCCAGACTGGCAGGCTGTTTCCAACTTTGAACTGATTCTTTTCGTAGCTCATATTACTGTACTATTGATGAAAGTTAGTTCCTCGCCCACCGTTATATCTTTTTTCTTATCCGAATTAATATAATTTTAGTTCATAACGAGATGGGGAGCGACTGGTCTGGGGGGCTGGCAGCCGACTACCGTGGCCGCGCCAGCGCGCTCCGTCTCGTCGACGTGACGACGGCAGAGACCCACTACCTGTTAGGTCTGTCTAATGAATCGAAAATTATTTTGAAAGAGACTTAAAATTAACGACTTACAATGGGGGATGGCAGAGGGTGGATCGGAGCGGTGCTTGTAGCGTTGCTTATGATAACAGGCGGTTGTAGCGGCGTCGCGGACGACGGCGTGACTGCGACGCCGACGAACGGGTCGGCGGCATCGCCGACCGGTCCGGACACAGGACCGAGCACACCGAACAGTCCCGGTAGTTCGGGGCCTGAATCCGGCGATTCGACAGCGTCGCTGCCATACCAGAGCGGTACAAATATCACCCGGGGCGAGTTGACAACAGACACTGCAAGCGCTGTTAAAGCGGCCGGTTCGTACACCCTCTATTCGACGGTCCAGTTCAACGAGACCGGTGCGGATAGCGTGACTCGCTCGCGGCTGAACACGACTCTGCGCGTCAACCTGACGACTGACCGTGGTGTCGAACAGGCAACCCGGTCGACGGGACGCGGGAACCGCTCGCGGGCCATTCGGACGACCGTCTACACTGCCGACAACACCACTTTCTGGCGACTGAACACCGGCCAGGCAACCAGGTACGGCTCCGGAACCACTGCCCCGGAGACACCGGCCACCGTTTCGGCCGTCGACACTGATAATTTCACACAGAACTACACCGGTCTCACCGGCGGCTTCGACTGGGAACGCAACGGGACCGCCACGGTCGACGACGTCACGGCCGCTCGCTACACCATCGACGGCGTCGCCGATACCGACGTCCTCCGGGCCGACTCGAACCAGACACTTTCGAACGTGACCGGGACGCTGTTCGTCGACCGGAACGGTGCCGTCCGACGGAGCGACCTCGAATATACAATCGTCGGGGCGAACTCGACGGCGACTGTTTCGCTCTCGACGACGCTGACCAACGTCGGATCGACGACCGTCGTCGAACCGGATTGGGTGATGGAAGCGTCATGACCTCCGGGCGTCGTGGTTCGACGTATCGGTACCAGTTACTGGGCCTGTGACGGATTCCCGCTGTAGCCAGTGAGCGACGCTGATGCGGCGCGATATCGTCGTTTCTGTCGCTCAGGATCGCCGGACGAGCGGCTCGTACCACTCTCGGTTCGCGTCGTACCACTCGATGAACTTCCTGACGCCCTCCCGAATCGTATGGCTGGCCTCGTAGTCCAGCAGCTCGCCGGCGAGTTCGGTATCCGCGTGGGTGTGTTCCGAATCCGCGTCGTGGCGCGCCGAATACTCGAGTTTCATGTCGGGTGCCAGCTGGTCACGAATCTCTTCTGCGAGGGTTTTGATTTCGATGTTGTCCGTCGAGCCGACGTTCAGCGCTCGGCCGTCGGCGGCATCTTCCGAAAGCAGCGTCACGTTGGCCTCGACGATATCCTCGATGTAGGTGAAGTCGCGCGTCTGGGTGCCGTCGCCGTATATCACGGGTGGTTCGTCGTTCATACACCGGGAGACGAAGTTGGAGATTGCCATGTTGGGACGCATCCGGGGGCCGTACACCGTGAAATAGCGCAGCGCGACGACGGGGAAGTCGTACACCTCGCCGTACGAACAGGCGTACCGCTCGGCGGCGAGCTTCGAGGCACCGTAGGGCGAGACCGGCGTCGTCGGGTGGTCCTCGTCGTAGGGCAGATACTGGGGTTTGCCGTACACGGACGACGAGGAGGCCATGACGAACCGTTCGATGCCGGTGTCGCGGCAGGCGTCGAGCAGATTGAGTGTGCCGTCGACGTTGACCTCGTCGTACTTTCGCGGGTTCTCGACGCTCGGGCGAACGCCGGCCTGAGCCGCCTGATGGTAGACGTAGTCGGCGTCGGCGACGAGGTCGGCGACGAGGTCGGCGTCGCGGACGTCGCCCTCGACGAGCTCGTAGCTGCCGTCGCCCCTGGAGGCAGCCTCCCGACCTATCTCGACGTTACGATGCTTGATGTCGAGGTCGTAAAAGGGGTCGAAGTTGTCGAGCACGACGACTGAATGCCCATCACGTGCGAACCGCTCGGCGAGGTGCCCGCCGATGAAGCCCGCGCCGCCGGTGACCAGAATATTCATCTTATCGAGCTCCTCGAAGGTTCTGCTGCACTACTACAACCAATTCGTCAATATATGAAATACGTAACCTGTTCAGATACGAAGTCGGACTGTACATCGGCTCACCGATTCGTTTGGATTCGCTACCGATCCCTGGTCTGAGACGAACATTCTGATTCGCCGTGAATACAGCGGTCATCATAGTACCTATGCCGACTTTATTTACTAAATTGTTTCTTTATATAAATCGTTCAGGCAGGACAACCTTAATTTGAATCAATCGACTGACGGCACCCCGACCCTGTATGTGAAACGTCCGGCGTATACCAACTCACGCAGTTTACAATCTTATAGTATACGTCTTAGAAGGTTTTTTCAGCTTGAATGAAACAGCATATAGTATGAAAATTAGCATCGTCGGCAGCGGTTACGTCGGGACGACAGTGGCTGCGTGTCTGGCTGATCTGGGTCACGAAGTCACGGCCATAGATATCGACGAGAGCATCGTCAACGCAATCAACGACGGCGACGCGCCGATTCACGAACCGGGGCTGGACGAACTGGTGGCTGAACACGGAGGCGGCCGACTGCGTGCGACCACAGAGTACGACGTCATTCAGGAGACAGAGCTGACGATGCTCGCGCTTCCCACGCCCTCGAACGACGACGGTACTATCGACCTCCAGTACATGGAAGCAGGTGCGGCCTCAGTGGGCGAGGCACTGGCCGGTAGCGACCAGTCGAGCCCGCATCTCGTGGTGACGAAGTCGACCGTTATCCCACAGACAACCGAGACACGTCTCGCCCCCCGAATCGCCGAGGCGGGCCTGGAGCGAGGGACGGATTTCCTCGTCGCCTCGAACCCGGAGTTTCAGCGCGAAGGGACCGCCGTCGCGGACTTCCTGAACCCCGACAAGCTGGTCTTTGGCGCCGACGACCCGCGTGCGTTCGCGATGCTCAACGAACTGTATCTCCCGCTACGGGAGGCCGCCGACGGCGAGGTTCCGGTCGTCGAGACCGGTATCGCCGAGGCCGAGATGATAAAGTACGCCAACAACACCTTCCTGGCGAGCAAGGTCAGCCTCATCAACGACATCGGCAACGTCTGCAAGGAGTTCGGTGTCGACGCCTACGAAGTGGCCGAGGCCATCGGACTGGACGACCGCATCGGCGAGCGCTTCCTCCGGAGCGGTGTCGGCTGGGGCGGGAGCTGTTTCCCGAAGGACACCGACGCCATCATCGCCGCCGCCCGCGAGCAAGGGTACGACCCCGCCGTGTTGTCGGCGGCCGTCGAGTTGAACGACGCCCAGCCCGAGCGCCTGCTGGGGCTGCTGGACGACCACGTCGACGTCGCGGGCGAGCGCGTGGCCGTGCTCGGACTGGCGTTCAAACCCGGGACGGACGACATCCGGAACACCCGGGCGGTGCCGGTCATCGAGGGGCTGCGAGAACGGAGTGCGGAGATTGTTGCGTACGACCCCGTCGCGACCGAGAATATGCGCGAGAAGTATCCGGATATCGAGTATGTTGAGTCGGCGGCCGCCGCGCTGGAGGGGGCCTCGGGCGTGGTCATCGTCACCGACTGGGACGAGTTCGCGGCGCTCGATGGTGAGTTCGACGCGATGGTCGAGCCGGTCGTGGTCGACGGCCGGCGGATAGTCGAGCGGCGTGAGGGCATCACCTATGAGGGGCTGACTTGGTAACGCGAGAACAACATCTATCCCGGAGACCGATACGATAACTGTTGCCCGCAGCCGGGGAGAGCGAAAAATATTTGTTACGAATCAAAATATACTAATATTCTCCTTTGAATTGCTAACTAGAAAGTGCATCAGATGTGAATACTGGCTCGACTGATTCTTTTAATCGTTTCAGATATGGACTGTCGGCTGACAGCAGAGCGTTGGGTGATAGAAATCGAGAGATCGATATCGCACAGAGGGCCGTAGTGATGCTCAGCCGCAGGCAGGGATTATTCAAACGACAGTCCAAAGCATCGGAGGAAGCCGGTAAAGAGTCACACTTCTCCGTGAGACTACTAGGCGAAACTGGACGCATCACCCGAAACCCTCGAAATGGCATCTTCTGTAGTTACACAATCATCAGCGCAGCCGGGGCCGGTTACACACAGACAACAGTCGGTACAGCACGGGACCGAGAGTCATAATGGACAAAATCACCACAGACATACTGTTTAGTTTCGCGACACGTGTCGCCATCCGCTTCCGCGGGCTGTTGTTTATCCCACTAATTTCGGTTTACCTCGGCGTTCCGGCCTTCGGTGCGTACACACAGGTACTTGCTATCGTGACACTACTGAGCCTGATTACGTGCCTTGGTTTGCACGAGAGTCTCGTCCGCTACGGGGAGCGAATGAACGACTTGACCGATCTCTACTGGTCACTCGTAGCGGTAGTCTTCGTGTCGAGTTCGCTGCTGGCGGTATGCTTCTATATCGTTGCGAAACCATTAGCTGAACTGACACTCGGAAGCAGCGTGTATACCAATGCGTTCAGGCTCGGAGCGCTGCTTATCATCACTCGATCGATGATTCTGCTAGCTCGAAACTACTTTAGAATAGATTCTCGTATTAAATTATTCTCCGCCGTCGAAGCGATCAAAGTGTACGCCATCGTCGGAGCTGTTTCTGCTACTGTGATTTTTGCGCAGGGCACGCTCGTAGATATTTTTTCGTTAATAGCCGTGATTGAAGTTCTTTTCATTTTCGCGTTACACGGGAAGATACTGCGGGAAATCGGCGTTACAGTACCAACGTTACAAGGTTTGAGGCAACACCTTGCCTACTCGGTCCCGATTACGGCGTCCACAATAGCAGGCAACGCGTCCTCGCGTGTTGACCGCATCATAATTGGGTACTTTCTCGGTGCATCTGCCGTGGGAATCTACTCGATGGCGTACCAAATCTCGGTCGCGATACTGATGTATGTTCGACCGATTCGAAACACGTTCTTCCCGGAGTTCGCCTCGCTTCTTGACGATAACGACTTGATCGAGTGTGGCAGGTACGTACGTGAGGGGTGTAGATATTTCCTCATGATTTCTATCCCGACGGCTGGTGGGATGTATCTCATTGGCGCCGATGTCGTAAGCTTACTCGTCAACGGCCAGGCGACTCCGTCCCCAGCTCTATTTGGCCTGATTGCGCTAGGGATGGTCGCGAACGGAGTTCAGCGAATATACGGGACGGCAATGGCTGCAGCGGAGAAGACAGACACCGAAGCTATTATTTATATTTTCGGGGCGATAGCAAATGTACTGCTGAATTTGGTTGCAGTCCCCAAGTTTGGCATCGGTGGCGCAGCAGCGGTGACACTGCTTACGTATGTACTAGTTGCTGGGCTAACTATCTGGCGAGTGCGGACATTTCTCCCAACCGAACTCCCCGTCGAGAGCGGGACGAAGTATCTCGGTGGAACCATCGTAATGGTCTTGGCTGCAACGGCTGCAGGGACAAATAGAATCGTTTTAACAGTCGTCCTATCAGTTATCGTCTATGGCAGCGTACTAATGTTCACCCGAGAACTGACGGTAGTGGAACTGTACAATTATATGCAATCATAGTACCGAGCCCCAAGATTTCAGACAGGGCCAGCGGGCAGATACTCGGCACGAGGATGAGCTACCGCGAGTCAGTAAGAAGCTCGGCAGTGAGGCCGATGGTGAGGCCGAAGGCGACTAACCAACAGTGTCGCAAATCGTTCCCGTAGAGTGGGGCGAGCAATTTTCGCAGTACCTCACCATACCCCGCCCATAAGAAAGCCGGCAACCAGAGCGGAGAGCCATGTTCTCGGAAGATTCGGACCCGATTTCGACCGCGTTTGATACCGATATCTTTCGGTCGTCGATTGACCTCAGATTTGTTGTGTTGTATATCCAGTGCAGGGTCGATGATACAGTGATACCCCTTTGTTTTGAGACGCCATCCGAACTCAATGTCTTCGAGCGCTTCTCGACCACCACTCCAGTGCATGAACTGTTCGTCGTTAAGAACCTCGCGTTTGAAACTGGCGTTGTGTCCGCAAATCCAGTCGCCTTTTACCGGTTCTGTGATGTTACTGTTCTGTGAGTGGATGCCAACCGCGTTGATATTCCAGGTGTGATCCCCGTGAAAGAATGCCGCGTCAAATATTTTGACAATCGGCGACGTGTTTGATTCAATTCGGTCGTCGAATCCACCGATACCAGCCAACAAAGGTGAGTCATACTGACGATAAAGCTCTATCAGGTGCTCGATATACGATTCGCCGAGGACGACATCGTCATCAAGAATGAGTACAACGTCCCCAGTCGCACGTTGAGAACCAGTGTTGCGGGCAGTCGAAGAACTCGGTGGACCGTCTGACTCGGTTATAATAAAATCGGAGTCTTGAGGCGTGTTGCCACGGAGATACTCGGTCGTCTGATCGCTGAGGTGCCCGTCGTTTACAATTATTATTTCGTGAGGGGAGACCGTTTGGGTTCCAAGTGACGCAATACAGGAACGTAAGTCCTCTTCTCGGTCTTTCGTGGGGACGACGACTGAGACTCTGTAGTCGGACATATTTGATTTCACGCCACAAAAGATAATATCAGTGGCGGAATCGCCTGCGGATTGTGCTTTACCGATCAAGAAAGGGGATGAAAACGGACTAACTAGAACGATACAGCACGAGTTATGAACCGTCACTACCTGCAAGGTGAAACGGTTAGCCTTGGAGTTTGATGACGTGCACAATTTGGAGTCGGTTAGAAGTCCGTTTGATCAACGACGTTGAACCAACGTCCTCCTTTTTCAAAACAGAGTGATTTTGCTGGGCTCCCGGAGCCGTCGTGCATCGCGATTTCGTTCCCTTCGGGACTTCGCTGTCGCAGGTCCCCAGCGTCTTGAACAACTCCGTTATCAGATGGAAGGTTGATTCCATCATTGAAATATTGAGCTGACCCCGTATTCCAATTGCCGATTTTGCGGATACTCCCATTTGGATCCGTGGAGATAATTTCCGTCCCACTTTCGCCGACAACAGAGATTTCCCCAGTCGCGCTTACTGTAAACTTTGCATCGTGCCCTAGATTGTGGAAACCGATATTTCCGGGCTCAGTTTTTATGCTGAGAAGTTTGTGATTTTCGCTGTGACGGGCTGTGAGATTTCCGACGCGGTTGAATACTGGGCCGATAATCAGTGGAGAGTGAGCGGAAGCGAAATTAGGACCAGTTTTAATAGCTGTTTCGTTTCCGGATTGACCACTGTCGAATCGTGGCCCAATAAAAATCGTGTTACTCAGGAAACCGTCTGCAAAAATGCCAACTGTATCGTCTTCTCGGAAAAATATGTGCAGGTTCTCAAAAACATTCCCTTTATGAATACCCCGAAGACGCAGCCCGAATCGTTTAGTATTGAAAGCCATGTTCTCTATTTTACCGTCTACAAACGATTCAGTTCCGCTACCACCGGTTATACTTGCGGGGGCAAAGTCGACTCCTCTGTCGCAGGACCGGTGGTCCCCGCTGAGTTTCCAACCTTCACACCAATTCTCGACATTACGTACTAATATAGCCGTCGCGTCTCCCGAATTGTTCGAGAAATCACGCGTATTCACTCTTACTGTAAAGTGATCCTGATCTTCACACCTGATGAAGCCCTCCGGGTTTCCGGTGGCTCTGAATTCGGCATCGATACCATCCACAGCAAACGTGTTTCGCAGGCCGCCGGAACTCGGGCCGGTGACAGTCATCACCCACCCGTTGCCCCCATACTCGATTTCGACTCCACGGTCGATGTCAAGGGTAATTCCCCGGTAGTTGTCTGTACTGATATCTAGTTGTCCGCCCCACTGCCAGGTTCCGCCCCCTTGGGGACGCGGAATCCGCACGGTCCCACTTCGGTCAATTAATTCCAAGGCGACCTGCACACGGTCGCTAAGGTTCGGTTCGTCAAGAGCTCGAACGTTGATTTCATTGTCACGGTCGGTGACCGACGAGGATGCGGCACGGAGGGAATCGAACTCAGTGTCGCCCCTGGTGACGGATAGCCGTCGCCACTTGTTCCCGTCTCCGAGATATACTTTTCCCGAATCGGTCGCAAGAAATTTCGCCCCGTCTTTCGGTTCGTACTGTTCGAGGGACGATTCCTGATCCCGTATCTCCACGCCCGTGTCGATTCGGCAAAAATTCTCGTTGAGCGGAATATGCCAGTCCGATTCCCCCACCGTAGGGATGTTGTAGTCGTGATTCTCTGTCATGGGATATTTTATTGCACGTAAGTATAAATATTTGTGCCAGTACTGTAGATTGAACTCGGACAGCGTCGCCGAGGCCCGATACCGCAATTCTTTTTTCCAACGGCGACTAACATAATACATGGTGCGCCGTTCGAATAGCATATGGGAATGACAAATCCAGATTGGTTGATCGGGCTTTGGTAGACAAAATGGGCCTATCTGCCGAGGCTAACGAGGAGTCACTCTACAGTCGGTATATCGTCGGGATGCCGACTGATTTAGCCATGCTATCTGCGATAACAGTGCTGACGGTCGTCTCAGCCTTGCTACCAGTCGTCAGAGAGACCGTCATCCGACCGATATTCGGTTTCCTCTTCGTCCTCTCGGTCCCGGGGTATGCGATACTCGCGGCGCTGTTTCCGTCGGGCCCACGCCAGGTAGCAGCCACTGCATCGTCAAATCACCGAATCGGCTGGTACGAGTGGATTGTCCTAACAACTGGGTTGAGCATTTCGTTCATCGCAGTAGTGGGAACTGTAGTAAACGAGCTGCCAGTCGAGATTAGCTTCTATCCGATTCTGACAGTCGCGGTGGTCCCGACATTCGCATTTTTGGGTATCGCAGTGTACCGCCGACAGAGTTCCGAGGCTGTGGCGTGCTTCGATACATCGGCTAGATGTCACATCAAGAATATTTGCCGAGGTGTACGGAGTGTGCTCTTCGGAGGGAGTAGAGTGACGAATATCGCCCTGGTAGTCTGTATCTTCCTCACGGCGGTCTCATTTGGATACGTGCTCCAATCGTCACCTGAACCATCCACGAGCTT
>Ga0306899_1001212_pt1 | contig 10504 bp, 9 predicted proteins | sample AntRauMFilla3764_FD_190407 | JGI IMG/M metagenome (GOLD analysis project Ga0306899, IMG submission 190407) | Saline lake microbial communities from Rauer Islands, Antarctica - Metagenome Filla 3 #764 (v2) (version 2) | ecosystem: Environmental > Aquatic > Non-marine Saline and Alkaline > Saline ... | reverse complement strand
TCTATTGTTAGTTATTTCCGTACTTCTCGTATTGGAAATCAGATTGTTATTGTTCTTGGATTATTTCTAATCGAAAAGGTATAAGTGGGTTACATTGTTAGTATGACTACCTATGGTAAAGCGTGAAGTTGAACCGAGTCAGGTTTGGAATGTTAGCGGGGGGATTGCTTCTGCTGCTTATGAAGTCATCTATGGAGACATGGAATATGACGAACTCGTTGAAAAGCATCCGCACACCCCGTTTGAAAACGAACAAGAAATCCAAGCGGCGTTCGTAGCTGCTGATATGTGGGGTGATGTAGATGGTGACACCCTTACTACACAGGAAGTTGCTGCGAATGATGTGTGGACTGGTGCCGATAAGAGTAACAGTTCAGATGTGTCTGTCCGTAATCTGCGATACTTGATTAAGGATATAATGCAGTCTGATGATTATACACCAGTCGGGGTGTTCGATGACAACTCTGATGGTAGTTCTGAAGAGTCTGATGGAGTAGACGGCTCTGATGACACTCTTGACCAGTCTGATGAACAGGATAGTAGCGACGGTAGTTCTGAAGAGACGGATGAAGTAGACGGCTCTGATGACGCTCTTGACGAGCCTGATGAACAGGATACTAACGATGGTAGTTCTGAAGAGTCTGATGAAGTAGACGGCTCCGATAGATCGGGTGATCCATCTCTGCCAAAGCAAATTGCTGAACACCTTGCTCGACTCTTCATTGATCGGGATTCCAATTCATATTCGGATGTTACCAATGAATTCCCTCAAGTCGACTTCCCTCTCCGACAAGTCGCAATGATGGAAGTTGTGAATTCGTCTGGTTCAACTCGTGATGAACGGGTAGACGATATCGTTGCATGGGTTGAAACTTGGTTTGATGATCCAAGTGCTGTTGAAGAGATGAATGATAATCGACCATACCCGATGGGTGCTGTTTAGCTCCCCTCTGTATGTTTTAGATCATACCGAGTAGGGCGGCAAAGTCGTCGAGTTTCTTATCGATCATTTCTGGTTCATATACAGTTTCAGTTTCTAAGAATTCATTCTCTAGTTCCTTAGCTTTAGCTGGTGGGTTTCCTTTTTCTCTGTTTGTTGCGATTGTGAGAGAACAAATTGGTGTGTAAGATTTTCTGATCTCGGTGATGGTATCTTCAATGTTACTTGGTTTCCCATCCGTCATTGAGATGATTAGAGATTCTTTTGTATCCTTTTCAGCCAGATCTTGTGCGAGCTTCAACGAATCTGATAGTGGTGTGCATCCAGCTGTCTCTGTGTTTAGGATGGATTCCTGAGCATATTCTGTCTTTACTGATGGTGGTTTGATTAGTCGTGATTCTTCGTCGTAGAAGTCAATGATGGCTACTTCAATTCCGAGATTTTCACACGCTGTGGAGAATCTTGCGACAGCCTGTGATGCTACGTGCATTTTTGAATTTCTGCATCTTCCAGATTTTCTCATCGAGGAAGATCTGTCAAGGATGATGACGATGAAGTACTCTTTTTCTTTACCTGGAATGCTTTGCTCGAATACTCTGGGATCGTTGTAACTCAATCTGTGAGCAGATTTTGTGTCGACAGTTGTACCTGATGTCATTCCTTTCCGTTTTTGCGTGATTTGGTCAATCCGTAGCACGTTTTCTAGTGTGGTTGCAACAGTCTCTGCACTCTGTTCGATGTCATCCCAGTCAGTATCAATCAGATTCCTGTTTAGCGGAATGGGCAGTACAGAGAGTTCTTCAATTGATGGACCGTCTGATTTGTTATCTACTGATCGCTCTAGGCCTTTGAGATCTCTTTGAAGTGAGTTTTCGTCAATTGTTTCTTCGTTAGCTGTTTGGTGTGCCTGTCTTCGGTCACTTCCAAACTCGTCTGGTTCTATGTCTTCATTGTTGTGTACTGGTTCTGGGGACGACTCAGACTTGTTGCTATCATTGGCCTGTTCACCATTTTGCTGTTGGGCCTCTTCTGATTGATTGCTTGAGGCTGATTCGGGTGAGCTATCTTGTTGTTGTCCTCCATGCGTTTCTGATTCGCTTTCTTGTTGAGGTTCTGAATCCGATTCGGTATCGCCAAATTCCGAACCTGTGCCCCTATCAGTTCCACTATCTGTCTCCGTGTCTGTTTTGTCTTGGCTCTTCTCATCGTCGTCTTTTGGGGTATCCCCTTCTCCTGTTTGCTCAGTAGAATTCTCAATTTCACTGTCTTCGTTACCACTATCTCCTTCTGTTGGATCGTCTTGGTTGCCGAAATCACCGAAAGTCGATTGCCCTGAATCGGGCTCAGTATCTAATTCAGTCCGGTCTGGGGGTTTAGTTGGTGTATCTGTATCAGTTTCAACCGTCATTTCACCTTCTTGCTCTGTTTCACCATCTTGATCCTCTTCTATACCAGAATCACTGCCGGTTTCTTGATTGGCGTTGTTGTCTGTGTTATCTGTATCAGGAGCTGGTGAATCCGGTTTGGGGTTGCTTTCGTTATCATCACCCCCCGAAGGGCATTCATTTGCTGTTTCGGTTGGATCTTCTTCCGTGGTATCGGCAGAATCGCTATTTTGGCTATTGTCCTCTTCTCCCTCTTCGTGTTCACTGTCCGGGTTTTCTGATTTCGGTGCGTTGTCTTGTTCAAGCTCTACATCATCTGGGTCAGGGCTATCCCCTATCTGTGGTCGCTCTTCGGCATTTTGTTCGTTCGATTCTACAGATTCCAAATCAACAGTGATATTCGATGGATCGATTTCACATTGGGAAGGGTCCTTGGGTGAGTCTATACTATCGCCATTTGAACCGTCTTTTGTAGCGTTCTGTTGTGTCTCTGGGTCTTGATTAGCCGACTGGCCTGATTCGTTTTGGGCTGTATCACTATCGGTTTGATCTGCATTCGGTTGTTGGTTGTCTCCAGACGCCTGAGGTTGTCCACTACCAGCTTGATCATCTGGTTGGTTCTGGCTGCTACGATCTTGGCTCTCATCTGGTGTGAAGATCGGTTTGATGACGTTTTTCCAGAACCTGATCGTGATTTTCGCTCTTTTGAGTGAAACTTCTCTGTCGTTCCTGAATTTGTTATCGCAGTTGTCTCCACGGGTAGTCTTGATTTCTGTAGCTAATTGGTCAATCTTAGGCGAGATTTTTGAGAAGGCTTGTTTCGCGTCTTCAGATTCGAATTCAATTAGGTCATTTGACTCGTTAGTAAGGGTGTCTGTGAGTTCTGAATCGTAGATGAGACGTTCATACAGCCCTTTGTGGATGGCATCGCCAAGGGTGAAGGTTCGATTCTGTTGGGGGAGGTGTTTGAAGTCTTCTGGTTTTTGTGCTAGGACTTCATTGACGACTTTGAGACGGGTTGAGGATTTGTCTGAGAAAACATCACCAGTAATCGCTTCATTTTCGATAGCCCCGTCTTCAGTGATGTTGATTAGTTCTTGGACGTATTCTTGGTATTGATCTTCAACTTCAGATTTGACGAGATCGGTGACTGGTGAAAAAGAGGTTTTGAGGATGTGGAGTGTTTCATGTAATGCCAATCCAAACTGGTAAACGGCGTCTACAGTCAATTGGTCGTCTAGGGGGATAGAATCAGTTGGCGTTTGCTTTCCCGTAATTAGAACTAGAAAGTCACCGTCGACGCTTTCGATATGTTGTCTTGCCTGTTTCCGGTCGAATTCGGTTTGGTCACTGCTGATCAACTCCTCTTCAGTAGCTGGAAGGACACACGCAGTTTCGACATGGGGTGTGATTACAACATCGACTTTCTTGTTTAGGTGGGACGGTAAGAGACCGTGAATGTACTGCTTGAGTCGGTGTTCTCGTTTGTTTGAAAGTCGGACCTTTTTTGCTTTGTTCGGGGTTGATACACCAGCCTGTCTACTTGTGTGCGGTTTACTGTGTGACATCCTCTAAATCACTCTCATATATTTATCACCCAAACCGAGAAATACAAACTATTCAAACGGCACCTAATCAAAACTGGAGTTTCTTTTCGACCGAAAGATAATTATTTGTAAGCAGTAACAACATTAATATGCTTGAGATTGCGGTGTTGTTGAGTCTAGCATTGGATGGTATCACGCAATTTTTGCAATCAAGTTCACCAACAGACTTCCCGGTGAGAGCAAATCTCTATGGGATGTCTTGGAGAGAAAACTTGATCGTTGGTGTGTTGATTGGCTCGACGATAGCGGGAACCCTCGGTTATAGTATGAACTATGTTTTCCGCATTTCTGAACCAGTAAATACGGTTATTCTATCTGGTTACGCCTTGATAATGACCTTCGGATTGTACAATGAATATGGAAATCTAAGGCTCATTCTCGTGTTTACCATTATTGGGACTTTCCTTGGTGGGAATGTCATGTTGCTGTTGACAAAAAGAGTCCTGCCACAAATTGTTGAGAATGGTGAGCCGGGTATTGAATTTGAAGGAGGACTTGATCTTGATGAACCTACTAATGAACAAGAACCCAATCCCGATGTGAAAATCGAATCTGATGGAGGTTCTGAATCTGATGAAACTGATCAAGGTGTGGAAATTGGATCTGATCAGGGGACCCGATCTGGTGAAAATGAATGAACTTCGCTTGCAGAAACACCGGACGATGTGGACGCTCCACGTCACCGTCGAATACGAAATCGGGGATACCTCCGAATTACCCAAGAACCCGACTCGGGTTGGATTCGATATTGGCGAGTCGATGTTGGTCACGGGCTGTGCCCTCCAACACGACACACCGACAAAACCACTGTTGATCAACGGGAAAGAAGCCAAGCGAATCCGAAAAGAGATGTACACGACGCTCAAGCGACTCCAAGAACGAGACGCTTCCGAGTGGCGTATAGAGGAACGATTCTCGTACTACCAGAACCGACTCACAGACATTATTGAGAAGGCATCTCGTGAGTCTGTGGAGTACGCCCGTCAGTTCGAGAATCCCGTCATCGTGATGGAAGACTTAGCGTACATCCGCGAGTCACTGGACTACGGGGAGTATATGAACCGTCGCCTGCACTCGTGGGCCTTTGCTCGGTTGCAGGGTCGTATCGAGGACAAGGCGAAGGACGTAGGGATTCCGGTTCGATACGTCCACCCTCAGTACACCAGCAAGACATGCCACTCGTGCAAACACATCGGGTATCGGCCTCGGCAAGCCGAGTTCAAATGCAAGAATGCTGAGTGTCACGTATCGACGTTTCAAGCGGATATTAACGCGAGTGCGAATATTGCACGTCGCGTAGACCCGTGGGGAGAGAGTCTACCAGTGAAACAGGTAGACGATGACTCGCCACAGGACGGGAGCCGTTGTGACACGGCCACGACTCAGTGTGAGCAGAGCGAGAAATCCTCGCAGATGACACTCACAACATTCCAAGAGTCGAAACCCACTGCCAGCGACGATTAACTGACATTCCCACCGTGTGGGAAGCCCTGTCGTTTACGACGGGGAGGATGTCACATAGAGATATGCACCCTTGGGGGATTCAAACTCATAATTGAAAGGGTGATAGAAATCATCGGGCTCATAGACTCCTTCGACGAACAACGGGAGTTCGGAAACGATCTTCAATTCACCTATGGTGAAGTTAGGTTTGGTTGAGGGTCCGACTGTTGTTTTTTCTTCTGCACTCATGCTACTCTCCGAAAGTGTGGCCGGTTGGTCAGCGTTGATGTCATATCCAAAATTCGTGAATATCGGTTAGTCGGGTTTAGTATAAAATTATGGTGAATCAAGTCTCATTCTTTAGGATCATTTCCGTGTGCAACTAATTAAGGATTTGCGCGTACTGGTAGTGTAGTTAGAAGATCGGATCAATAGCTTCGTGGGCGTCTTCTGGATTTTGGTTCGGCTCAGCTTGCATCCTGACAACGTTTTTCAACGCTGCTTGGGGCGATACTCCGTCTTGGATGTGTTCACAGACGACTGTGAGATTGCGTGTTGAGAGAGTTGGCCAATGTACGTTTTCGTCTTCTCGTGTTCGACGAGCGAACTCGACAATGTTATCGAGTGTGTCTGTATCAATTACCGGATTAGGGTTGTTCACTTGTGCATCAAGTGTTTCGACTTCTCCGGCTTTTGTATCTGGATATCCTTGCCAGAAACTTCGGAATCGCCCACGGGTTGCCCCATTCATTGGCTCTGAATCACGATACTCTCGTGTTGGCGGATTCATTGTAATGACAATTCGAGCTTCCGGGTGGGGTTCGATCTCTTGGCCGTGCGATTTGATTACCAGTTTGTTTTCATTCAATAACTGGTGCAGAGACATGGCAGCTCCTGCGGTCATCACTGGGAATTCGTTGATTACAATCGTATCACCGTTGATCAGGCCCTGTTTTACAGATGCATTCTTTGGTTCGAGGACTCCTTCTCGTGTTGGTGAAATAGGACCGAATAGATCCTGTGGGGTTGTAGCTCGATCAACATCAAGACTTCTGTATCCCCGGTTCGTTTTATAACAAATGTACTTCATCAAGTAGTTTTTCCCACTGCCACGTGGACCCATGACCCGAACAGGCACGTTACGGGCGAGTTTCTTAGCAATAAGCTCGTCGAGCGGCAGTTTCATGTCCCGTTCTAATGGGACAGTTGGTGGAACAACGTCTCCGTTTTTGTCTACAGGTAGTGCTGCATGGCCCGCATTCGGGTCAGACTCTTTCTTTGGGACTTGGCTGTAGCCAATGTCTTCTAGGATTGTGAACCCTGTTTTGACTGGATCATCCTCGTTATGGCCGATGTCCGAGATATAGATTGCTTCTTCGTCTTCTATACTCACATTGTCTCTGACTGCTGCGAGAGGTTCACCAACAGTTTCGGTTTGCTCTTCTACTTTGGAGACGATAGCTTTGGAATCTCCCGCAGCTAGTTTTCGTTCTTGATGATGGCTTAGACACTCGTGGGCGAGGTCGTTACCTGATGGACATGCCATTCTCGCCTGAGCGATGATCTTTGTAGCAGTTTCTTCATCGTAGACCGTTACCTGATCCTTGATTTTTGATTTGGCTCGTTCGACTTTGGCTTCAGTTAGGGTTCCACCCTTTGTGTCTCTGGTGTTGAGGACGATCTCTTCGGTTTTCGAGTTTAAGAAATCGCGTTTTGTTGTATATCCGATTTCGTGTAACCCTTCATTTTCGGATTTCGTTATTCCGACTAATGAAGAGAAGTCGAATTCATCGTCACTGTTGCCTTGTTCTAAGAATCCCTTGTTGATTGTATTCGAGAGTTGTTCCGGGTTTTGTTCTGCTACATCGCGGAATGTGGTGATCGTAGCTTCGTTGAGGATTTTCTCGATATCGGGTGGGATTTCATTGATTGTGGTTAGATCGTTCGGGACAGATCCTTGATGGAATTCGTTTTGGATGATGGTGGGTTCTGGTCCAATCGGAGTTGCACTGGTGATCTTCTGGATATCACTGTCTCCTTTCCGTTTCACGTCGTAGGTTCCACTTTGCTTGCCTTGATCAATGAGGTTCGAAGCTTGATCTGTCGAAATGTTTGTTACTTCAGGGATGGAGTAGATCACCTGAGTAATTGATACTGGCCCTCCAGTTTGCTGGATGAGCTTGTCGACGAAATGGCTAACAATCTGTTTTTTGTTGTCTGGTGTCTGTGATTGGCTTCTTGAAGACATATTAGTTATCTCCGGTTCCTGGTAGCCTCTGTTGGACCTGGTTCTCCATTCTCTGGGCACCGCTTGCAGTAATTTGGTTTTCGGTAACGCCTGATAGGTCCATCACTTCTTCAAGCGATTCTGCAAGGGTCTGTTGCCCAGTATCTAAGTCTTCTCCACTGTTGTTCTTCTCTGATTCGATTCGGTGCTGTTCTTTAGCTAGAGTGATCTGTGTAGCTGGATGTCGGAGGATTTCACCGGCCAGCTCTTGGTATTCTTGATACGTCTTTCCGGCCTTGTTACCGTTGTAGTTCTGGAGTACCGCAATCTTTAGCGAGAGTTGGAGGTTCCACAGTGTTGGCTTGTTTGAAGGCGAAGCAAATCGCTTTGCCTGATCTGCTGCCTTTTCTGAGTATTTGTCGTTGGTGATACCCAGATGGGAATAGAACTCTTGAATGTTAAATGGGAGTTGGTCAAAATCAAGAGCTACCAGCCTTGCTCGCGTGATTTCTTGATTGATTTCTTCAGTCAACTCATCGATTCGGGAAAGGATTTTCTCGTGCCAGTCAATTGCATCTCCCATTAGGTCTCCAGTATGCTTGCGGCTGAGGTCTGTTCCAGAGTATGGAAGGGGGATCATTGCACCGACAGATGGGATGTAGATCACTGGTTTCGCCCATAGCTTCTGTCGCCCACGGAAATCATATCCCATCCGATCACCGTAGTAAACTGTAATCGTGTCATCCTCGCCATCGCGACCGTTCTGAGTGTCTGTATCTGACTCCGTAGCTAGTGTCAATTCACCATTGTCGAAATCGAATTCTGGGTTTTCATCTTGCGAGATTTCGTATGACTTGCTTGGGTAAATCGTAGTGATTGTAACCGAACCGCCCCAATCGTAATGCCGAATCCAGCCAAAGGCGTTTTCTGCGCCGTGCTTTTGGCAAGCTGCGATCTTTCGGCGGAAGAAATTACGTAGGTTTCCGGGTGTGTATTTGCTGGAAGCAATCTGCCAGCGGAAACGCACATCAAAACCGAGCGTTCGAAGTGCGAGTCGTCGTCGATCAACGATGTCTTTGTGCGTGGAAATCGGGATTAGCGTGTCTGGATTTTCCATCGAAACCATTTGGTCAAGGGATAGTCCAGATCGCTCTTCGAGTTTGTCCACATCAAGCCCGTGGACGTTTCGGATCTCATCTACTTTGACGTTGACTGTTCCATCGCTGTCTCCCGGCTCGACGAATTCGTTACTTGCCCATAGTTCTCCTTCACCTGCATGGGGCAAAACGGTGAGAGCTTCTTTGAACGATTGGGAATCATTGGTCACATATCGTTCTCCGAAAGAATCGATCTCACTTGGGTATTCTGCGTCCACATTATCGTTTACTCCAAGGAACGGGACTGTTCCTTCTTCTTCAAGTAGACTGCTAACTGGAACACTACTTGAAGCTGGCTCTACAACACCGATACCACTATCTGAACTGTCGTCTGATGTTGACATTAGTATACACTCCTATCTGCTTTGTTTGGTTGCCTAGAGCTGGTCTGTCGGTCGTTGACTACCAACTACTACAACCAAACTTCTCACTACTAACCGAAGTATAAAAACAACTATCTACCGCTCAACAAATCCCGATTTTAATTACTACTGGCGTATTGCAGACAGTATTCAACTGTCGACAATCCAGGCCTTACTAACCCACCCGTGATCTGCTACATCATCGATCTTGACCATATCGAGTAGTTTGAGGTGAGGGTATCCCATCACGAACCACGGTCCTACATATTCATCACCGATCCCTGTTCGAAACATCCGACCAATATCGTCGTCACCCTTTGGTCCTTCTAGTTCAATCACGGTATCCCAATCGAGATTTTTATCTCGTTTACTCCCCCCGCTCCGCACACTGTGTACCTTGCATTCTTTCTTAATCGTGTGATCCCCGAAGCCAAACACGATAACAATCTTATCTCCTTCTTTGACTGAAGTTAGTACGTCGGTTATGTGTTCAACATCTCTATCTGGTGGTTCTGCGTTTTCAAAGCTTTTTACAGGTGTTTCATCGTCTCCGACTTCAATGGTATCGAAATCGGGTACATGGTTGTTTCCATTTGCCGTTTCGGTTTGGGTGTCGTCTGACATTGGTTATCTAATAATGGTGGTGGTGATTGTTAAAGTTATGCTTCATCTCATTCGTTCGGATCTATCAACTCTGTTTCTTCGGTTTCCACGTCAATTTCTTGTTGTTCTTTTTCGCCGTGTTTCCAGCCTCCGAAAGCAGAAAACACGCTCCATACCAGAACAACAACTCCAACCCAACCGGGTACAGAAAAACCAACCAAGAAGTTCACAACTACTAATATAGTCATACCAAGTAGTAGGTTGATTGTGAATCCCATGAAGGCATAGACGAGTGGTAATCCGTGATCTAACTCGGTTGCACCCCACTGTTTGACTCCCTCGATGGTTTCTTCGTATTTGTTACCGCTTATTGGATCTTCAACAGTCATAGAATTTCGCTAAAAAATAGCAATGGCTCTCCAGTAATAGTTTTTTGGATGTGGATGGAAGGTATATTCCAGATTACAGCTTGGGTTGTTTTGTAATCTGTATAGTTAGAGGCTTATATTCTATTCAGAACTGTTCACCCACCGCCGTTGGTCGCGATCCATTTGGTCAGGGAGATGAACGAGTCTGCTCCGAAGTAGAATGCGACCAGAGCTAGTCCTGCAAAGGTTAGCCACATTCCTGTTTGTGCCCTATCTGAGTTTTCACCAGTTGCGAACCAGAGGGTTACACCTGCGAACGTCACTACGAAACCAGAGTATTGCACCATTGCTTTGGCGAAGTTGTACATCCTATCCATTGAATTTGCGAAGAATAGGTCTACAACACTGTCTG
>Ga0306899_1001205_pt1 | contig 10550 bp, 7 predicted proteins | sample AntRauMFilla3764_FD_190407 | JGI IMG/M metagenome (GOLD analysis project Ga0306899, IMG submission 190407) | Saline lake microbial communities from Rauer Islands, Antarctica - Metagenome Filla 3 #764 (v2) (version 2) | ecosystem: Environmental > Aquatic > Non-marine Saline and Alkaline > Saline ... | reverse complement strand
AGGCACCGCCACAGTGAACAGGCCCGCATCCAGACCGCTGAAATTAATCGGTAGGGTGAGATCCAAATCGGCATCGCCGGAATTAATGACAGTGAAGATGAGATCTTTGGTGTTACCAACGAGCACAGAACCAAAGTCCTTGATGCCGCCATCGGCCACATCCATACCAACGGGCTGTTCAACCGCGATTTCAGGCGCCGTCGCCACAGTGGCTCCACTGCCGTTGAAAGTTACCCCGGCACTGAAGGCCAAGGCCCGACCTTCCATTGTACTACTGGTTTGCATCGTGATGGCTTGATCCGCCAGAATAGTTCCCTTGAAGACCGAGGACGTTCCCAGAACTGCCGAAGTGCCAACCTGCCAGAAGATATTCTTAGCCTGAGCGCCACCGGCTAGGATCACTTTGATACCGCTGGCTAATTGCAGATCCTGCGCACATTGGAATATCCAAACATCGTCCGCACTGCCCGTGAGGGTCACGTCTGCGCCCGAAATTAATGCCGTGGTCGTAAATTTGTAGAGACCAGGGGCGAGAACCATCCCGCCGATATTACCAGAGCCGGGAATCAATCCAGGGTTCAGGTTGGGCCCCGTCGGAGTGGGAGTTCGTCCCGCAGCGTCGTTGTAGGCGATGGTCAAATCACCTTTAGCCGTAGTCAAAAAAGTTGCATCAATCACCGCACAAGGAGGCCCACTCGCATCAACGGCATAAACGGTTCCGTTCACTTGAGCGCAAGACAAACCGATGGCAGAGCCCGCAATCGGGCTGGCACCCACGTCACCATTGATGATTCCCCCACCCGTCGAGGTGACAGCTGCTCCAGACAGAATGACGAAACTGGCGGTAGTTCCGAGATCAACTGGCGGCTGAGCTGCAGCATTAAGCTGGAGCGGGATAGCCAGAGCGAATAATAAAGCAGTCAGGATTCGTGCGCTTGCTTTGACTGGGCTCACTTGGCTCCGAGTTGGCGCTGATTTAATCGCCGTCTTACAGTAATTTATAGCTTTCATATTGATTTAAAATCCGGGTTATTTGAAATTTCTGCTTAAGTTTAGGCGAAAAATCTGCCTAGCGCTATGGGGTGAAACCCTATTTTTTTCATTTTTTACAGATTTGGCCCCGAGTTCGCTCAGGTTTAATCGCCGATTTACAATAATTTACAGCTCTCATATTGATTAAAATGGGGTGGTGGTTGAGGTCCTTCGTAAGTAGAAGCGAAGGAATTTTCTATAACAATAGGGTAAAACCCCACCAGGATTACTAACGGGTGAATGCGTGGAGCATTTACTTTCGGTCGACGTTTTCGGCTAGCTGAGAGCTGCTGATCCACCCCATTGCACCGCCAAGCCCGATGCGATTAAGGTTCTGGATGAACCTTAATCTCCCGGTAATCGATAATGAACCTTGAGAAAGGTAGGGTTTCACCCCATATACAATAGTTTAGGATGCTATATGATGATGCATCATGAAAACTATATACACACACATACACACATATACGCAGCATTCAATTGCCGCCCTTTCGCTCTCGATCTTTTGTTTAGCCTTAGTCCCCTCGGGGGCGGGAGCTGCAACAGTGGTAGACCTCGGATCGGCGGGAAACTATACCATTCTCTCTAAATCGGCAATTAGCACCACGGGAGCCACAAGTATTGTTGGTGATATTGGCGTCAGTCCGGCTGCGGCTCTTACCATTACTGGTTTCGATCTGACTCCGGATGCTTCTGAAGTATTCTCAACATCTACACACGTAACGGGTAAAGTATTTGCCGCCGATTATGCCGACCCAACGCCCGCGATGATGACCACCGCCATTAGTGACATGGAGACGGCATACGACGATGCGGCAGGGCGTGCAGATCCTGATTTTCTAGATCTTTCGGGTGGTCTTCTGAATGGTGAGACGCTCACGGCTGGCCTCTACAGATGGGATACTGCGGTCAGTATTACAGATTCTATAACTTTTAACGGAGGGGGAGATTCCAGCGCGATCTGGGTTTTACAAGTCGATAACACATTGAGTTTGGCAGATAATGCGAACATCAATCTCATTGGCGGTGCCCTCGCTCAGAATATCTTCTGGCAAACTGCTGGAGGTGCCACTTTGGGAACCAGTTCACATTTTGAGGGGATTTTGCTGACGGCAACGAATATCGCTGCTCAGACCGGTGCAACCATGAATGCCATGCTTTATGCCCAGACGGGAATCACCCTGGATGCCAACACCATCACGGCTGTGCCCGAACCGAGCTCCTTCGCACTGCTCACTGGTGGAATGGTCGCACTTCTTATTGGTGCGCGCCGCAGGCTCACAGTTCGCTCGTAATCTAATTGGGTTCCTTAGAAGTGTCGGTAATCAAGAAGCAGTATCCGGTCGCAATCACCAGACAGGTCACACCTTTTTGACTAAGCGCTACGCGCAACCCTCTATAAAAGCCGATCAGTAAACTGATCGGCTTTTTTGTGGAGGATGAAAAAAGGAGCCATTCGGGTTACACCCCATACTTAAGGAGGTCGAAGTGATGTATAATCAATGGATGAAATCAAAAACAACCTTCTTAATTTCGCTCATCACTGGTGTCCTGCTCATGGCCGGATGCGCCTCGACCCCTAATGATACCAACGATGAGGATACTTCCACCGCACGCGAAGAGATGCCTGAAGTCATTCAGTCAAATAATGGTCAGGGTCAGATGTATCCTTAATTATAAAGATTCTAAGGTGAGTAAACTTCCCGCTGACTCGAAAATTTTGTTCAGCCAGATGCGAGTGGGCCGAGAATGTTGCCGAAGGGGACTCCGATCAGCACAGTGAGCGCGAGGAGGTGGCAAAGCATCCCACAAAGGTGTAGTCCGGTTTTAGGATGAAGGATTCAGGACTCTCACCGGAGTTTAGGGAAGCACGAAGACGGGCGTCCCGACTTCGGTGGCTTCGAGGAGGGTTTGGGCGTTCCAGTTGGCGAGGCGGAAGCAGCCGCTGGATTCGGTGCGACCGACTTTTTCCGGAACCGGCGTGCCGTGGATGCCGTAGCTGGGGCGGTTGAGCCCGAGCCAGACCGTGCCGACGGGATTGTTGGGGCCGGGCTGGATGATGAATTTTTCCGTGATGCCCTCCCGCTCGGCCGCCGCGCTCAGAATGTTCGGGTTAAAAGTGTAGTTGGGGCTTTCGACGCGGACGGCTACTTTGAGTTCGCCGACGGGCCGCTTGGCCACATCGCGGGCGATGCTGACCGGACAGTGGAAGAGCAGTTTGCCGGAGGCATCAAATGCCTGGAGTTGTCGTTTTTGCAGCTCGATTTGAATCCTGCCAACTTTTTGACCGAGGTGGTAGGGGACGACCAGCGGAGAGAGGATGCGGTCGCCTGCGCGCAGGGCGGACCAGTCGACTCCGGGATTGATGCTGCGGATCGTGTCGGGATCGGTGCAGGTTTTTTCAGCCACCATTTCGAGCGCGGAATGGTAGCCGAAGTAACTGAGTTGCCCGCGCTCGCGCCAGCTGGATGGCTTCGGGGTGAGCTTGGCCATGGCCGCTGCAGTGAGTTCGATATAGACGTGTGTCGGCTCTTCGATTCGCAGCCATTCATCCAGGGGCGGATCCCATTCTCCGGTGACGGGCAGTCCCCGGTTCTCTTGAAAAGCAGCCAGTGCCTGTTGGGTCTGGCTGCCAAGCGTGCCGTCAATGGAGCCCGGTGAGAAGCCCGACCGGGCAAGCGCGATCTGCAGCTCCACCGTGTTTTCGATGACTCGACCCGGTGGCGGCGCGTGCTTCTGCCAGGGGAGACTGCCGGAACCAAGTAGGTAGTAGGCGGCCGCTAGAAGCAGCCCGATAATGAGGAAGTAGGAGACGAAGCGGGTCGGCTTCTTTTGCTGCCTGGGTTTTCTTTTCTTCGGTTTCAAGGCATGAACGGTCTAGCATAGCCCGCTATTGAGTCTACTTTATTCAAATATCCCGGGGTGAATTTAAATATAAATCATTATTGTCTCCGAAACTCTCAGCAGCTTCGCTATGCGCTTTACGAATGAAAAAATCCTACGACGCCGCAATTTACGCGCTTCCGCACATTCAAGACCTGCACGCCTACGTGCCGGGCGAACAGCCACAGGGGGAAGGCTGGACCAAGCTCAACACCAATGAGAATCCTTATCCGCCCTCACCGAAGCTGGCCGCCGTGCTCTCGGAGGAGATGGATAAGCTCCGCCTCTATCCGGAACCGCGCAGCATGGAGTTGCGCACGGCCATCGGCGAACGCTACGGTCTTTCGGCGGCGAATGTGATCATCGGTAACGGTTCGGACAACTTGCTCGATCTGATCACCCGCTGCTTCGTGAGCGATCCCGGTGCCGGGCACACCGTGCCGAGCTATTCTCTCTACCCGGTAGTCTGCGGCATGTCGGGTCAGCAGCTCATCGATCTGCCCTTTGACCGCTCCATGCAGCTGAATGTCGAGGCATTGGCAGCGACCGATGCGAAAGTCTTTTTCCTGACCAATCCCAATGCCCCCACAGGTGTGGCATTTTCCATAAGCGAGATCGAAGCCGCCTTACAGGCAATTGACGGCCTGCTGGTGGTGGATGAGGCTTATGTTGATTTTGGTGGAGAAACCGCCATTCCTCTGCTGCGCGACTACGAAAACCTGATTGTGGTGCGCACCTTCTCGAAGTCTTACTCCCTGGCCGGCATGCGTGTGGGCTACGCTCTGGCCGGCGAAGGAATCGTCGGCATGCTCGACCGCGTGCGCGACGCTTATAATGTCGACCGTATCGCCCAAGCGGTCGCGCTGGCTGCCTTCGTGGATGTGGATTACTTCGAGACCCAGCGACAAAAAGTCATCGCGACCCGCGAGGCCACTCGGGCTCAACTCGACGCATTGGGCTGGTTTACCTACGACTCAGCCGCAAACTTTCTCTTTACCGAACCGATAAGTGCCGCCGGCTCTAGCGGGGGGGAGGTGGCCCGATCACTCTTTAATTTTCTTAAGGAGCGCCGCGTGCTTGTTCGCTATTTCCCGAACCATCCTTTAACTTGCGCTTTTATCCGCGTCAGCATAGGAACAGACGCTCAAATGCAGGTCTTAATCGAAGGTATCCAATCATGGCTCAAGAACGCATAGCAACTCTCACCCGAAATACCAAAGAGACGCAGATCCAAATGGAACTGAATGTCGACGGCACGGGCGCATCCGAAATCGACACCGGGATTCCGTTTTTCGATCACATGCTCACGCTCTTTGCCCGGCACGGGCTTTTCGACCTCAAGCTAAAGGCCGAGGGCGATATCGAAGTGGACTATCACCACACCGTGGAAGACACCGGCATCGTGCTCGGGCAACTTTTGAAGAAGGCGCTCGGCGAGAAACGCGGCATTCGCCGTTACGGATTTTTCCTGCTCCCGATGGATGAAGCCCTGGCCCGCGTCGCACTCGACCTCTCGAACCGGCAGGCCTTTGTTTACCAGGTGGATTACAAAGATCCCATGGTGCGCGACTTCAGTATCGGACTGGTCAAGGAGTTCTTTCAAGCCTTCGCTAACGAGGCCTGCTGCAACTTGCATATCAATCTCGAATACGGCGACGAGCCGCACCACATCGCAGAAGCGATCTTCAAATGTTTCGCCCGCGCCCTCGATGCGGCCACCACAATCGACCCCCGTCTCGGCGATGCCGTGCCGACGACTAAGGGCACGCTGTCGCAGTAGAGGGCTTGATGGGTCCGTAGCGGCAGCTTGATAACGATGCCGACGCATACCCTGCCGACAACATCGCAGGGACTCCGCTTGTCTTTGACCATGAGCTCAGCCCTATGTAGTGAAGCGGAGATGGTGCAACAATGGCGGATGTCGCGATGCCTTGTGAAGTCGCAACACTGGACATTCGCGAGCGAAGTCCCTACGGACTAGGCTACAGCGCCGATTTCTCGTAAAATTTTAAGCAGTCGACTATTTTATCGTTTGAAAAAGAATTCCAAAAAATTTCACACCCCACGTTTAAGCCTGCCGCTGGGTGCACGCACCTACCTGGTGGGCATTCTTAATCTGACCCCGGATTCGTTTTCGGATGGTGGGGAGTTCGTTGATGTCACTGCTGCCGAGGCCCATTTCTTGCGCATGGTTGAGGAGGGGGCTGAGATGATCGATATCGGCGGTGAGTCCACGCGGCCCGGCCACACGCCGGTGCTCGTAGCCGAGGAGATTGCGCGCGTCGTGCCCTTCATTGAGGCGATCCGGGACAAGTCCGATGCGCTGATTTCCATCGATACTTCGAAGGCTGCTGTCGCCGCTGCCGCGCTCGAAGCCGGTGCCGATATCGTCAACGATGTCTGGGGCGCCCAGCGTGACCCGGAGATGGCCGCGGTAATCGGGCGGAGCGGGGCAGCCTGTATCCTTATGCACAACCGCCCGGCGGAGGAAGCCGGGCAGGGTGATGTCATTGAGGCGATTTCTGATTTCCTCAGAGCTTCCATCGAACGGGTCAAAGCGGCCGGTGTTCGTGACGATGCCATCGCGCTCGATCCGGGGCTGGGTTTCGGCAAGACTTACCAGGAGAACTGGGAGATCATGAGGCGTTTACCGGAGCTGCAGGCTCTCGGCTATCCCTTGCTTATCGGCGCCTCCCGTAAATCGATGATCGCCCAGTTACTTCAATTGAAAGATCCCAAGGCACGCCTACCCGGCACGCTCGGCACCACTGCACTCGCCATTCAGGCCGGAGCTGATTTTATTCGGGTGCATGACGTCCGCGAAAACCGCGAATGTGCCGATGTGCTGGATTATTGTTTGCGGCGGCTTTTGTGAAATAATACCGATTTTTTAAATACACAGGCTATTTAAAGTTCTCACGCTATTTGAAGTTCTCTGTTCCGGGGACTGGCTAGAATGTAGCGATGTCGCGAGAGCGACGTCTTTGGCAGTTCTGGCTAGAATGTAGCGATGTCGCGAGAGCGACGTCTTTGGCAGTTCGATCTGATTCGGTCGACGTGACTGGCGTCACATCGCTACAGTGAATGGTGACCATCTTTTAAAATACACAGGCTATTTGAAGTTCTCTGTTCCGGGGACTGGTTAGAATGTAGCGATGTCGCGCGAGCGACGTCTTTGGCAGTTCGATCTGATTCGGTCGACGTGACTGGCGTCACATCGCTACAGTAAATGGTGACCCTCTTTTAAAATACACAGGCTATTTAAAGTTCCTAGGACTGGAGAGCGTCTCGCTCTCCAGTATTTTTTGCGGTTTGCGGGCGGGCGCGGACGCGGGCAAAGCCGGGCTCCAGGGTTTTATGGATTTTGACGGATGCTACTCGGGAATGAGGATTTTGAGCAAGTCGGGATCGAGACGGTGCACGGGGGCGAACTCGTCGGAGGCGACGTATTGCAGCAGGCTATACATGAGCTGGCGTCCTTCCGGGTGCTTCTGAAGCGCGGGCAGGTTGATAGTGGAGATGAGCATGGAGCCATTGCCGACCTTGGTTTCCATCAGGATTCCGAGTTTATGGTTACGCTCGAAGTTGTCGATCATCTGACCGATGGGATGATAGTCGTCCGGGGTCTGATCTAGGATCAGCGGGCTGGAGTTTTTTACGATCTGCCACCATTGCCAGTTGCTGTGGGACTCGGTGGGGAAGTGCGCGAATGCGGGGTGATCGGGATCGCAAAGGAGCCCCAGAGTGCCGGGAGGCAGGACGATTTCACGGCGGCGGGCGGCTTGGGCGAACATGGGCGACCAGAATTCGTTCTGGAACTGGCCGACGACGCTGTGAGGGAGCTTGCCGGCTTCGGGGATAAGGAGGACCCTGCCGCCTGCTTCCAGATGAGCCTGGGTGTCGCCGTGGTGGAGTTGCCGGGCGACCATGACATTCTCCGGCGGTCGGGTATCGACCTTGCCCGGGTAGATCCAGATCGGGTAGCTGTTGCGGTAGGGGGTGCCCACGATTTCGAGCGAGAGGGTGGCTTTTTGGGCGGTCTTCAGCTTTGCGGTGGGCAGCTTGAGTTTAAATTGGCCAATGTCGGTGACATCGCCGGTGGGGACGGTGGCTACGGAAAAATTGCCTGCGGCCAGGGGGTGCCCCGCGGCATCCGTTAAGGTGGCTGTGAGATTTATCCGCTTCATGTCGGTCGGGCCGTAATGGGCGATCTGGATCTTTCCGCTAAACGTCTCATTGTTGGTCCAGGTGTATTTTTCCATGCGGAAGAGCGGCACAGTTTCGCTACAGAACTCGCGCCACTTCTCCGGCTTGATGATGCCTTTGGACTCCATGAAGACATTGAGCAAGCCGACGAGCGCGGTGCCCTGGCCGGGGAAGTCCTGCAGGTCGAGGAGCTGGAAGCCGCCCATTTCGCGGGTGCGTAGGGCGGCTTCAATATCTTCGCGGTAGCAGATGGCGGCGAGTGCGCCGGAGGCTTCGAAGAAGTCGTGCGCCTGGTCGAGCATACCGGCGGCTTCCAGTCGTTCGCGGAACAGTTCGTAATTGCGCGCTTCGAGGACGCCGGTGAATTGCTCGATTTCGCGGAAATCCGGGGATACCTGGAACTGGCCGGTTTCGTGGCCGATCATGGGCACCGGCACGCCGTCGATGGTGTGGGCGTAGTCCACCATGGTGGAGGGCGGCCTTTTTTCAATGTGCGGCTTCGGGTAATCGTGGTAAGCGAAAGAGCCGCGCAGTGGTTTGTCTTCTTTGTTGAGTTTGCCGATCACCCAGAAGTCATCTCCTTCGGGAAGGGTAGGATTCCAGTGCATGATGTTCGAGCCATGCGCGTAAAGGGCACGCGAATTGATCGTTTTGTAATAGGCGACCATTTCTGCCATGCCGTCGTTCATGCCGAGTTCGTTACCGAGGGTAAAGAGGGCGAATGAGGGGCTGTTCCCATAGTGACGGAAAATGAGTTCGCCCTCGCGCTTGGCGAAGTCGTAAAGGGTGACGTCGGAATCGGCGGTTTCGAGTTCCATGAAGTCGATATTATACCAGGATTGGGCATCCTCATTGGGGGCCTTGAAGCCACTGCGCTTGTTCGGTAGTTCGGGCTGGAGGAGGAGGCCAAGCTCGTCGGCCACCTCAAAAGCGGCGGCGGGCGGAAACCAGGAGTGGTAGCGGATGTGGTTGAGGCCCCAATCCTTGTGGATTTGCAGGATGCGTTGCCATTCCTCACGCGACATCGGCGCGTAGCCGGTGAGCGGGTAGTTGGCGCAGTCGATGCGGCCTCGGAGATAGACCGGGCGACCGTTGAGCAGCAGGCGGTTGCCGTCGCGCGAGAAATCACGCATGCCGAAGCTGACGGTTTTTGTGTCAGCATGCTCATCGGCTTTGAGCGCGAGGGACATGCGGATGAGCGCAGGGTCGAACTCGTCCCAGAGCGGCACATCGGGGCCGGGAGTGTAGGTGAATTCCAGAGTATTGAATTTTTTTCCGGCGGTGAATGCGACCTTCTGGTTGGGAAAGACGTCGGTGTTTGCGGTGTTATAGCTTTCCGAGGTGAGGGTGATCGTGCCGCGGGCGGGGGCTCCGGTGATGTTGCCGACGACGGCTTTCACCCGCGCGGTGCGTTCGACCGCGTTGGGATAGACTTGGATATCGTCGATCCAGACCGGATCGGTGGCCCGGACTTCCATGGCGCCGACAATGCCGTTCCAGTTCGTCTGCGTGCGCTCATCGACGGCGTGGGAGGGGCCTACCGGCGGGAGCTTCGAGTTGTCGATCATCACGGTGATGGTGTGCTTGCCGGGTTCGACCGCATCGGTGAGGTCGAAAATATGCGGGGCGCTGAGGGAGTCATCGCGGCCGACGAAGGTGTCATTGACCCAGACCCGGGTGTTCTTGCTGCGCTCGAAGAACAGGGTGATGCGCTTGCCTTCCCAGGATTCGGGAATGTCGACGTCACGTTGATACCAGGCGGGGCCGATCCACATCCACTTGCGGGCAAGACGGTCGGCGGGGCGATAGGTGGTTTTTTTACCCTTTTGGTTGGTGTCCGTGGTGCCGGGCAGGGTGACGGTGTTGCCGAGCGTGCGGGTCTGCCAATTCGCGTCGAGACCCTCGTTCTCACCGTCGAGCTGGAAGCGCCACTCGCCCGCGAGGGAAATGGTGGCATCATCGGCGGTGACGATCCCGGGCAGGAGTATAAAGAGCGCGGTGGAGGTGGCCAACAAAAGGCTTAAGACTGGATTGTGCATGGTTAAAAAATATTTAAGACGCCTAGCTAAAGTCAGGTTAAAGTCAGGTGGAGCTATGGCGCAATCGTATAAGGCAGGGCGTTTAAAATACACAGGCTATTTGAAGTTCTCTGTTCAGAGGACTGGTTAGAATGTAGCGATGTCGCGAGAGCGACGTCTTTGGCCGTTCTGGTTAGAATGTAGCGATGTCGCGAGAGCGACGTCTTTGGCCGTTCGATCTGATTCGGTCGACGTGACTGGCGTCACATCGCTACAGTGAATGGTGGCGTTTAAAATACACAGGCTATTTGAAGTTCTGGCTATTTATAGTTCTCTGTTCCGGGGACTGGTTAGAATGTAGCGATGTCGCGAGAGCGACGTCTTTGGTAGTTCGATCTGATCCAGATCCAC
>Ga0306899_1001203_pt1 | contig 10566 bp, 5 predicted proteins | sample AntRauMFilla3764_FD_190407 | JGI IMG/M metagenome (GOLD analysis project Ga0306899, IMG submission 190407) | Saline lake microbial communities from Rauer Islands, Antarctica - Metagenome Filla 3 #764 (v2) (version 2) | ecosystem: Environmental > Aquatic > Non-marine Saline and Alkaline > Saline ... | reverse complement strand
CGGGACGGTCTCCCTGCCGGAGACCGTCCCTCGGAGAACACCCTGTCGTCTGCATTGCTCTACTGTTGGGTCAGGAGCAACTTACGAGAGAGTGGCGAAATCGTTCTGGGGGTAAACACGTACGATTTGATTAAGGAAGATTTAGCGAACCTTCGTGACCCAGACTCGATGGCCCACTCCCCGCTTAGGATTTTGATGGGCCGGAAGACCAACCGAGCTACAGCAGAGGAGATTTCCGAAGGGCAAACCCTCCGAGAGCAGTTCACAGAAGAGCTTGAGAGTGATATTGAGAGTCTGAACAACGCTCAACTGGAGCGACTCGATCGGTTACGTGACTTCATTGCGAACGATCTGGTCGATATCCGCGTTCGCAACCCCGGGCAGGGTTATTTCCACGCAAAAGGTGCTTCTTTTCGTGGTGCGGTGGACGACCCCAGTATTCGCGAGGGGGAGACCGACAGTCGAGCAGCAGTGACTATCGTTGGCTCATCGAACTTTTCTCAGAGTGGCCAACGGAACAACGTTGAACTCAATCTCACGAGTCAGGAACGCGGCGACGCCAAAGCCTTCGAAAAGTGGTATGATAACCAGTGGGCAAATGCTGAGGAGTTCTCCGAAGAGATCGTCCAAATAATCGAGAACAGCGACCGATACAAGCAGTGGAAACAGAAGCAAACGGGCGGTGGAACCGATGAAGAGCTTGGGACGTATCTCGAACCGTTCGAGATGTACAAGCTCCTTGCCTACGACGAACTCGGCGGGAACGTGGGCACGCGCGACAGCCCATTATACTACTTCCAGACGCTCGGATATGAGAGTGCCAAGGAGAAAATCTCGCGGTACGATGGCTGTATCATCTCCGACTCAGTCGGCCTGGGGAAGTCGTTTATTGGGAGTGAGTTGCTCCACGACTACCGACAACGGGGCGATCGGTGTCTGCTGGTCGTTCCGGCAAACCTGACCGAGCAGTGGACTGATCTCTTAGAGAACGCCACCGATGAGGATGGGGATCCGTTCTTTGGGCTCGAAGTGGATGAGACCCACCTTCGGGTGATGAGCATCAGCAAGTTCCAGAATCTCTCGTACGAGGACGTTCAAGAACTCGACAACGCCTTCGACGTGGTGTTGATTGACGAGGCCCATCGGTTCCGTAATTCTGGGAAGTGGAATCCGAATCCAGAGCACGACGACGCGTACCAAGGGACGCGTCGCCACGCTAATCTCCGCTTGCTCAGGGAGCAGACGATGATAATGCTGACCGCAACGCCGATTAACAACTCAGCGACTGACCTGAAGAATCTCATCAGCCTCTTTACGAGCCCAGAAGAGCTCATGAACAAGGCGTCGCTGGACTTCGACGCCTTCGACCAGTATATCGAGAAATCGGAGCAACGCAAGCGCGTTGCGGCTGGGAAAGAGGAGGTGACTGAGGAAGAGGAACAGGAGCTGACTGAGCAGCTCCAGCGACACTCGACAGAGATCTCTGAAATTCTGAACGAGGTGATGGTGCTCCGGACCCGAAAACACGTCAAGGAGACGATCAAGGAAGACGAGCAGTTCGAGATGGACTTCTCGCCGCCGACACTCCACAAGGAGCAGTACAGTCTCCCGCCGGCCTACCAGCCCATCTATCGGATGCTACCGGACGTGATGGACGCACTGCACCTTCCCCACATCACCATTCGAAATCCGCAGGCGGGTGGAACGCTGAAAGCACTCTACAAGCTCAACCTGCTGAAGCGACTGGAGTCGTCGACGTACGCCTTCGTGCAGTCGATTCAGACGCTCCACGAAAGCGAGCGGTCGCTGCTCAGAGTTCTTGAGGACTTGTCTGCGGACGAAGATATCGCGGTGCTTCGGGCAGTCCAGGACGACGAAGCTCCTACCACTATCGACGACTTCGCGGAAGGGGAAGACGCTGCTGAAGAATTAGAGCAGAATCTCGAAGAGTTCGGCTTCGACACTGGAGCGCTCCGGGCTGACAATGGCGACGATGACAGCGACCTCGAGCTGGCCGATGCGACGGTCGGTGAAGTGAGGCGCTACATCAGAGAGGACCTCACGCTCCTCGCATACTTCCTCTCACGATTCATCGGCCGAGTCGCAGAGGACGCTGGTGGTGTCGCAGATGCAGAGGTTGAGCTGGAACAATGGCTCGCAGACAATGGCGCTGCTGTCCTACCCGAAGTCCCTGAGGACGACCTCACTCCCGTGCTCTATCGCAGTGAGCTCAATGACGCTGATACGGCGACAAAGGACTTCTACGAGGCAGTCTTTGCACTCCAGAAGTTCCGTGACCCGAAGATCGACCGCCTCGCGACGGTGCTCAACGGATACGATCAGAAGGTGCTCATTTTCACCCAGTACCGAGCGACAGCGGATTATGTTCACCGGACACTCATCGAGGATCCAGAGTCCCCACTCACGTCGGCTAACAGCGCCGTGGTAAAAGGCGGCGACGAAAACAAGCAGGATATTATCCAGCGGTTCGCACCCGACGCAGCGGGCTATCAACAGACGCTCGCGGAGAGTGACGAAACCGAACTCCAGTACGTTGTCGCGACCGACACACTGAGCGAGGGAGTCAATCTCCAAGACATCAGTGTCGTCGTCAACTACGACCTGCCTTGGAATCCCATGCGAATCGTCCAGCGGGTCGGGCGAATCGACCGCATCGGGTCGACGGCCGAGAAGTACGTCCACAACTTCTACCCAGACGGAGATATTGAAGCGGCAATCAAGCTCTTGGAGCGTCTGCAAGCGAAGATCGACGATATCGCGCTTATCGTCGGCAAGGAGAACAATATCCTCGACCCCAACGAAGACGCCGTGCTAGAGCGGGCAGGCGTCGAGACACAGAAGACTATCGGCGAACTCGAAGTCGAGGAGATAGAGGAGTCCCTTCGACAGTCACGGGAAGTTGACGACTACAACGAACTGGACGACACCTCGAAGAACCCCCTGCTGCGAAACGCGGGGAGTGACGAGAGTGCCGCCTTCGAGCGATATCTGCTCAAGCAAGAACTGAACGACGACTTCGAACTCGACACTGCTGATTTCGAGTTCGCCGAGGAGTATCTCGACGAGACTCCTGGAGAGCGAGAGTTGCTATACACCAACGCTATCGGCCACAAGGCCGGACCACAGCCCGGTGTGTTCGGGCTTGCACATCTATGGTTTGAAAATGAAGACAGCCATGAGACCGAATCTGCTCCACTGGGTCGCATCCGCCGGGCGTTCTATTACAAACCATTCGCGGGTGAAGTGAAGGAGCGTCCAGTTCGACATCTTGGCATCGAACCGGGCACCGACGGTGAGCCCGCGGAAGGGAACACCGATTCCGTGTTGTCGAACCGTGAGGACATTGAGGACCATCTCGAAGACCGCTTAGAATCTATCCGAGAGGGGCAGGTGGGTGCTGCGTTCAAGCAGGGCGAAAAACTCTCCAAAGAGCAGGAGACGATACTTGACTTCCTGAGCCACTATCTGATTCCAAATCATGGGGACGAGGTTGCTCCGGTGGACGGCTACAACACGCTTGGCGAGTGGGCTGGCAACCTACAGGACCAACTGAAGGATGTCATGCTGGACAATACAGACGAGGATCGGATCCTTCGAGAGACGTTCCGTCACCATCCCGAGTACGATTCGTACCCCAAGTGGCCGCCTTCAGAGTTCCTCGAGGAACTGGATTCTTTCGTTGATGCAAATATCGAGGCGTCGTCAGAATATCAGGACACGCTTGTCGGTGAGAGTGCGGTTCAGGCGCGCCTAGTCTGCTGGGGCATTGTCGGAAGGTAGGCTCAGTCCATCGGTCCCTCTTCTGTGAGACGGTCAAACTTCTCAAAGACCATATCGAAGTATTCCTCGTCCATCAGACGTGGATTTTCGACTCTATGGAAGTCATCAAGGACGAACTTGACCTCACGACGCTCAAGACCGTAAGCATGGAAGGCAGCTCCATCAATCTCAGCTCGTAACTCACGGCGCTCATCTTGATCGGTTGCAGGTTCTATCCCTCCGAGTCGACTTCGCATCTCTGTGAACTCCTGCCCGTAGCAATTCAAGCTAGCAGCCCGGTCAGCAATGTAATGGAAATAGTCATCGCCCTCGGTGAGACGTGGCATCTGTGACTCGGCGAATTTGTACATTACAATGCTGCTGTCGATCTTAGTCCGCATCAGGAAGTCGAACGGAATACTGTTTAGCAATCCGACGGCAGCAAACAATTCTTGATTATCAAATACGCGTTCATAGACAGAATGTAGCGGAGTGTCGCCAAGGTCATCTCTTGACGGTGAAACTTCGTAGGGGCGGATAGTGTGAAGTTTGTGGTAGCACGTCACATTGGGTGGTATAACTGTCGCAATCATCGTACGCTCATCTGTCGGTCGTGCTATCTCACGGTAGACAATTCGGTACTCAGTGCAGTCTAACAGGACATCGTCTTCAGACAACTCTCCACGTCCATTTCTCTTCAACAGGTCATTTACGAACCCCTTCTGCGACCCGGAACCATTGAACGATTCATATAATTCCTTTTTCAGCCGGCGATAATTCTTCTCTCTGACACGCCTTTTTGCACTCTTTTCTGGATTCTCGTTTTCATTAACACTCCAAAGAGATGGTGTTGCTATAGAATCCGCCATCTTTGGGTTGTAGGCATACTGATGGATATGTCGCCCACCAATAACTGGATAAGTTCCTTCTGACGAATCTTCTATGAACCTATCCGAATCTTGAGATTTGTGTAGTTCGCTATATGGTTCTAAATACCAAGTATCATCAATATCCTCAGAAGTCGGAGGATGTTTCAATATTTTCTTGAGAACGTTGACTTCTTGCTGTGAATCTATATACGGGAAAATTCGGGCCTCTGGGGAATAGTCGAGAAGTATCGATTTCGGGATATTCAAAAGCCCGGACTCGACACTTCGGAGGACATCAGTGTCTGTCTGGCTGAATATCCCGTTCACGATGTCCGTTTCACCGCTATTCTGCAAGGTGATGATCCCAAACCGATATTGGAAGTGGAGATCTTCGAAGATTCCACGGTTCTCAAACCCAATTATGTCTCGGACACTCGTTTCCTCGAGAGCATGCAAACGGAGATCTTTGGCCGCTGCACCATTGAAAATCACCCCGGGCAGTATCTGTGCAATATATCCTTCCTCACGTGCCAAATCAAAGACTCTCTCAAAAAATAACATTGAGAGGTCGTTTTCACTACCAACAGCCCGTCCATCTACGGTTGGATTTTGCAGAGTGTACTGTCCTCCTTTGTTAAAATAGGCTGCACGGGTTTCCATTTCGTCTTTATGCTGTTCCCATCCCTCCGCGATAGTAGTGTCTGCTAACAATTCCTCTTGCTTATTATCTTTTTCATCAGGGGGGCGGGTACGAAAAGTTTCGTCAAACTTAGAGAAGTAATCATCCCTACTAGCGGTTATTACATCCCAGGGGGGATTTCCGATAACCACGTCAAACCCTCCTGAGTCATAAACTAAGGCAAATTCGATGACCCAGTGAAATGGTGAATATTCTCTTATATCGCTTAGTTCAATATCTTCAACTCCTGCCTGGTGATATTGATCTACTATCTTTTCATTGAGACTTCGGCTATGTTCTTCTATATGAGACTCAGCGACATTTCGGGCACTTGCTGCCTCTTTGGCAGAGTCTGCCTCCCGATGGCGCTCAACGGCAGCAATTACGTCGTCAAACATCTCCCGAACGCTTTGGCTAATTCCTCCACCGTAGTTCGCTAACGATGTGTCGCCGTCTTGATTGACAATCTCCTGCATTCCGGTGAATCCGACCAGTGAGTTACCCTGTCGGATGTTGAAGTCGATATTCGGTAGTGGCTCTACATCCTTGGGCTCATCTTCGATATCGGCGACCATTGACAGCCATAGACGCAGTTTGCAAATTTCGACAGCCCCCTGATCAATATCAACACCATAGAGATTGTTCAGGATAATTGAACGCTTCGCGTACAGTGGGGCCTCTCCTTGGCTCTGTTCTATTTTCTCCAGTTCGTCTCGAGTCCGGTTTTCTAGTTTCCATGCCTTCTCTTCCGTGTCCAGTTGCTGGAAGTACTCGATGCACTGCATATAGATGTCCAGCAGCACCTCCTGTGCCGCGAGGAGAAACGCTCCACTCCCAACCGCCGGGTCAAGAACGTGAGCTTCAGTTAGCACATCGTGATATAAAGTCTCTATATGTCTCGTTTCTACGTTTGCAGTAGGTACTTGAGCGGTAATGGCACCTCCATCGGCGAGAGCTGTCGCTCCTTCTTCAGAGTCCACCGCAGGGAACCCGAATATATCGTCAATTTCCTCGTACTCGTCATCGATTGCCTCATTCAGTTGGTCAAGGAGATACGGGTGAATCGTCCGCCGGGCCATGAACCCGGTTATGTCTTCTGGAGTGTAGTACGCGCCCATCTCTTTCTGGTTGACCGTCTGCTCAAAGATGTGCCCGAGAATCGCCGGTGAGAGGTTCTTCGGGTCGACGACGTCGAGCCGTTCGTCGACGTTCCAGTTCCAGTCTGAGAGGAAATCGAGGATGTCCCCGAAGTACTCATTAGTTTCCTCTGAAGACTCACCCAGTCGCGCATCTTCGAATTCCTCTTCGACCGGGTTCTTCGAGAACAGTCCCCCGTTCAAGTACGGCAAGCTCCCGAAGTCGGGGTCCTGCTTCCCCTCCGCAAGCATCTCGAAGAACAGTGGATGATAGAACTCATCGTAGACGTCGCCACCTTCGTCAACGATTGCTTCGTGCTTCTCGTGTAGGTACTCGATATTGCGATCGAGAAGCCGCTTCTCTTGGATGAAATAGAGGAAAATCATCCGGTCGAGAAGGACCTGGACGTACCGCTGTTTGGCATCTCCGCGGTCGTCGGGGATATTGGAAACTTCCTGGACCAGATCGGTCCGGAGCTCCTCGAACTGTTGGTAGAACTCCTTGACGACCTGCTTGGTGTCGTAGAGTGTGTCCTGAATGGCATCGGCGGAGCCGTATTCGATGCTGTTGAGCTTCTGGAGAACGGTGTTCTTCTCGCCGCTCTCGCTTGTCATCTGCTCCTTGGTGAACGAGAGCTTCTGGTGCTTGATGCGGCCGTGCTGCTGGCCTTCCCAGCTCCGGATACGAGTCAGGAAGGTGAACTCCTCGTAGTCGTTCGTCGCGACGAGGTTCGTCCGGCGGTTCCGGTTGTCGGGCTTGAAATCCGTTGCCGATTCGCCGGCCCCTGCTTCGACGATGACGATAAATTCGGTATCGGTGAGCTGAAGGACCAATTCGTTCTCCTCGCCGAGATTTTCCCGTGTCTTCAGATTACGCTTCTTGAAGGTATTAGCGATAGCATCGAGAGAGTCCCAGCCCGCGATATCTTCCTTGGAAATCTGCTGGAGAGCCATGACCTTACGTAATTAGCACGTAACATAAAACCAACCGCTGTATCCCTTTCTTGACCAGACTCGTACTTGCAATCCAGCGGTCTACTCCTATAAGCCAACGCTGATGGTGGATTTATATCAGTTTACTATAACTGATTACACCATGGTCAGGAATTCTGGACACCTCAGAGGTGAGGCGTCTGAGATGAAGGTGGCACTGGATTTGATTGATAACGGCTGTCGCGTTGCCTATACCCACGGGCATTCACACCCGTACGACCTTATCGCAGACAAAGATAATTGCTTGCTCAAAATCCAGGTAAAGACTGCGAAGCATGAGGACAAGCGGCGATACGCTATCAAATTACCAAACCCCGATAAGTACGATAGGGAAACGGTTGACCTATTCGCTGGATATGTTATTGAGGAAGATGCGGTATTTTATGTTCCGTATCCTGAGCTGGGTGGTCGATCTCCAGTAACGTTTACTCCACCGTCCAAGATGGGCTCTGATAAAAATCGTGATGACGCTCATCTGCCAAGCGATTACACCTTTGAAGCGGCTCGTTCTCGACTAAACGGCTAAAGTTGAGCAAACCCCCCTCAGAAGGCCCCTTCATCCCCTGCTCTTATCGCCTGATTTGCGCTGCTTCAGGCCCCTCTAACCCCTCGTCTGGGTAGTCGTCGACCCCGCCCCTAGGAAGCAGGTAGAATTGCCGCTTCTTGCTGCTACTCTCAAGCGAAGATTTTCGCTGCTTGAGGGTGCTGAAGCGCCCTTTTCGCTGGTAGTGAAAGCCGGTGCATGGAGGCAGGGGGGTAAGCAGGGGAGTAAGGGCCCTTTCGAGGTGGGTCGTCCCCTTGCTCTTCCAACTCGTACCAGAACGACCACTGCTTGATGGGTCCTCGACCACCGCTAGATTCTGTACTTGAGCGCTGCTTGAGGGCCCTCTACCCGCAGATATGGGCCGTGATTAGCCGACCACCGGCTACCACCCCCTCGAAGGGCCCCTTTCTGCTGGCTCTTTCTGTCGCTTGAGTGCTGCTTCTGCCCCCTCTACTGCTGCTTTTGGCTTCTCAATTTAGACGGGCCCAGAGAGCGACCGCTGAAGGGGCCCCGTTCACCCCCTTCTCTACCCCCTCCAGCTTGGTCGTCATGCTAACCTGGATTCTTCGAACTCTCGGTTCACTACCTCTGCTGTCGGAGCGTTCAGGTACGGCTCGACCGCGGAGAATGACGACCACCCACCGACTTCCATCACCACTCTGGGGTTCATCCGCTCACGCACCAGGAGTGTCTGTGCGTAGTACCGTCGGAGATCGTGACTCGACAGCTTCTGCCAGTCGGCGTCGCCGGTCTCCTCTGCGACCCGCTCGGCGGTGGCTTTGACTCGTCGCTGTACTGACCGCTCACTCAGGTCAATGATTGGCTCGTCGCGGTCGATGTCCTCGACGTTGGCGTAGCGGAGCAGATCGCTCTCGACTTGCTCGGGGAGGTAAGCGTCGCGGGGCTTTCCGCCGCTCCCTTCGGTGTCCTTCCCCTGGGGAACACGAAGCCGAGCGTGGCCGTCGACGTGCTTGATGTGCTCCGGATGAATCTGGGGTATTTCGAAGGACCGGAGCCCGACCTCGCCGCCGAGCTGGATGATGAGGGAGTCCCGGTAGCTACCCGCGCTCTGTTTGAGGGTCTTGTACTCGTCCGGCGTCAGCCAGCAGCGGTACGAATGATGGTTCTCGTTTCGCTCGATGCGCATGGATACTTCTCAATGAAAAGTCCGACATCATAAACCACAGTTTGGCCCGGAGTAGTCGGCTATAGCTCTATATCGCGGGCTCCGTGTCGTAGTTCTTCAACAACTTCGCCGTGTCGCCGATAGAGAATCTTAGCTAAGATTCAGTAGGTGCCTGACCTATCAAAGGAGTCTCAAGCGCGCCTCCCTTTGCCTCTTAGTACACCCCTCAAAAGCCTTGATAACCGGTCTAATAGTAACCAAAAGACGTTTGAAGACTCAAGATTCATGTATGGATAGGGAGGAGTCTGACCTATGCCCTCACAACGCGAACTGCTGCTCATGCTGTTCGAAGAGTCTGAGCAGCACAAAATTGAGGGGAGGACCCGACTCCAGAAGTTAGTCTTTCTAGTTCAAAAGCTGTGGGACCAGCCTAGCAGTGAAGTCTTCAATTTCAAGCCTTACGATTACGGACCGTTCTCTGCCGACATACTACACGAGCTTGATCGCATGGAAGAGGATGGTCTCGTTGAAGAGCAAGTAACGCGACTGCCGCAAGGAAAAAAGTACACTTACACGCTCACTGATCAAGGCGAGCAGCGTTCAGAGGAAATTAGCGATGCATCTGACGGGCAGGTAGAGTCAGTAGTGCAAAGAGTTATTTCTCAATTTGACTCGATGCCTATCTCCCGGCTGTTGGAATATGTTTATAACAAATTCCCGAGTTACACAGTGAACAGTAAGCTGTAGACTGCATCTCGACTCTGTTAAACAAAGATATTCATACGTCAATCGTCACCTTCCTCACTATCTCCTTCTTCAAGATCATCCAGTTCAATATCTCCTTCTGACAACAGGGACTGGTACTCATCTTCTTGCTCATCGTCAACGAAATGAATCTCGGAGATTGAACTTTGTCGGACGTACAACGCATCGGTTTCGTGAGAATCTCCCACCTCTAATTCCTCCCGACTCCCTGGTCCTACGGGCGAGATTACTATATCGCCTGCTTGTTTTCCTTGGCCGTACCGGGCTACAATGCCTTGAACACAACCATTGGTTTTTGTGCGTATCAGGACCTCTTCTTCACGAATCTCACCGGAAGCGTAATCCCAGGGCTGTTGTCTATCATTGAAATTTCGCTCCTGATCTGACACACGGCGACGGATACCCCCAAAAGCGACACCTAAGAATCCAGCAATACCCGTTTGAAGTACCACGCCAGATAAAATTGCCAAAAGTGATATCTTTCCAAGATTGTTACCACTAATTGGATAATAATCAGTTATGCAGTACTTCACAATAAGTAATAATATTATGCCCGAAGCAACACTCAGTACTTCACAAAGCCGCTTAGTTAGAACGTCTGCTTGCTGAAGGTGTGTCTAAAACCAAACAAGCAGACGGTGAGATCCACGAGGACCAGCTTCTTAACTTTCTCG
>Ga0306899_1001195_pt1 | contig 10623 bp, 6 predicted proteins | sample AntRauMFilla3764_FD_190407 | JGI IMG/M metagenome (GOLD analysis project Ga0306899, IMG submission 190407) | Saline lake microbial communities from Rauer Islands, Antarctica - Metagenome Filla 3 #764 (v2) (version 2) | ecosystem: Environmental > Aquatic > Non-marine Saline and Alkaline > Saline ... | reverse complement strand
CCGGAGCGTAAGTCGGGTGCATACTGAACGGCATTGCCAAGACTCCGCATTCCTTCATCCTGGCTGCTCGAATGTCCGATCCTGCGAACAAATTAAAATCCTACACCGAGCTAAAATGGCACCAGCGCCTGCTCCTCGCGGTGCTGGCGGTGGTGCTCAAGCTGTGGTCGCGCACCCTGCGCTTTCATTGGGGGCCGGAGGTGCAGGCGGTGATCGATGCGCCGCCCCCGGCCTCGGTTGTCATCCTGTGGCATAACCGACTCTTCGCCGCGCCGGAGTTCTTTCGCCGGCAGTTTGCGCGGCGGCGCTTGGCTACCCTGATCAGTGCCAGTCGGGACGGGGCCTGGTTGGCCGCCTTTGTGAAGCAGCTCGGCATGTTCCCGATCCGCGGCTCGAGTTATCAGCGCGGTCCGCAGGCCGTGCGTGAGATGTTGGCCGCCCATCGGGAGGGCTACGATATCGCCGTCACGCCCGATGGCTCCCGCGGTCCGATGTATCAACTCAAGTCGGGTGCGGTCGGCGTGGCCTTAAAGACCGCCGCGCCCTTGGTCTTGTTTTCGCTAAACTTTCGCCGCGCCTGGCGCTTGAAGAGCTGGGATCGTTTTTATCTGCCGGTGCCGTTCAGCAAGATCGAAGTGCGCATCGAAACCATCCAGCATCCCGCCGAACTCGGCGACGACCCGCAGGCGGTGACCGACGTGCTCCAGAAACGGATGGATGCGATCACGGAGGACTTGTGAACCAAGCCGAATCTTTTTACACAGAGCTCCCGCTTTTTTCCACCGCACCGTCGGAGCAGAAATCGATCACCAAATTGAGTCGTTTCGGTCCGGTTGGCCTGTCTTTGGAGTTGCGGCAGCCGGCCTTTACTTTGGTCGTTGGCAAGATCGAGCCTGGGTCACCGGCGGCTGTTGCCGGTGGATTCAAACAAGGCCAGATCATCCAAACGATCAACGGGCGGCCGCTCAGTGACATCGACCCACGCATTCAGTTCGGCAACACCATCGAGGCGGCCGAGGCCAGCGATGGGGTGCTCAAGTTTGAAGTCCAGGACGGTGGCAAGGGCACCACGCAGGAAATTGTTGTCAACATCCCGGTCCTCGGTGCCTACAGCGCTACCTGGCCGCTCGACTGCGCAAAGTCCGAGCGGATCGTCCGCGAGTTTGCCGATTATCTGGCGCAGCCGGATGCGAACAAGGGTTTTGCCGATGCCGGGATGCTCTTTCTTCTATCCACCGGCGATGATGGCGACCTGCCACCGGTGCGGGATTGGGTCCATGCCCTCAACAAAGGTAACCATAGCGGCTATCCTTGGCACATCGGCTACGGGGGGCTGGCCGTTTGCGAATATTATCTCCGCACCGGCGATCCGGTGGCACTGGAGTTGATTCAGGACTGGGTGGATGCCGCCACCGAAAGTGAATACCTCGACGGCTGGGCCGGGCGCGGTGGCGTGGTTCGTCTGGGTTATGGCAACGGCCATCTGAATGCCGCGGGCACCCACGTCGTCACCTTCCTGCTGCTGGCCAAACAGTGCGGCGCAAAGATCGACGATAGTCTATTGCACCGCTCCCTCGTTCATCTCTTCCGCTACGCCGGACGCGGCCTCAATCCCTATGGTGACCACCGCCCGGAGACTTCGTTCGTTGATAATGGTAAAAACGGCAAGCTCGCCTTCGCTATGGCGGCCGCCGCCTCACTCACTCCGGAAGGGGAGGACTCCCTTTACGCCCGCGCCCGGGATATAGCGGCGCTTTCCAGCTTCTACACCACCACCTATATGCTCCATGGCCACACCGGCGGCGGTATCGGCGAGCTTTGGCGGAGCGCCGGCATGGGACTGGTGCACGACCTCATGCCCGGGCACTACCGGGAATTCATGGATCACCGCAAGTGGCACTACGACATGTCCCGCCGTTTCGATGGCTCATTTGCCATCCTGGGCGGTGCCCGCTACGATAATGTGGAATGGGGGAATTTGTATCCGTTCACTTATACCGTCCCGCGCAAGACACTTCGTATCACCGGCGCACCCCCCTCGAAATACTCGAAAAGCTATCAGCTGCCCCAGCGCCCCTGGGGCACGGAGGCTGACGACGCCTTCCTTTCGATGGCGCCCGCCGCGGATAAGGAGGGCCATCGGCACGATATCTCCGGCGAGACGTTCACCGAGGATTCCGGACTCCCATTCATTCGGCGCCTCAATCAGGAGCCCCCCAGTGATGAGGTGATTCGTCAATACGTGCGCCACCCTGAGTATCTCATTCGCCACACCGCGGCCAATCTAGCGGGTGGCCTTTCCGCCACTTACATGTTTTCCAAACCTGGCCAACGCGTACGCCACGAATTGCTGGAGGAATTCGCCCGCCATGCCGACGCGCGTGTGCGCTATGCCGGCCTCCAAGCTTCTATCCACCCCTTTGATCCGGAAGCCGAATGGTCCCAGCGGATGTTCGACTACGCCATCGAACGTCTCGGGGACGATGCCGAATCCTGGTTCGTCAAGGATGCCTGCCTCGCCCTTATTGGCAAAGGCACGCCGGACATGCTCATCCCCCACCTGGACCTACTTATCGGCTACCTCGATCATTCGGAGCAATGGTTGCAAAACGGCGCACTCATGGTGCTGGCCGAGCTGATCGATGACGAGCGCTGCTACGCACAGGTGATGCCTCCCGTCGGTAAAACCATCAGCAGCACCCCGCGCCAAAGCACGACGATGGGGCCACTCCGCGTCATCGGTGATAAACTGCCCAAAACTTCCGGTAGCGTGCGCACCCTCGCGCTGGAAACCTTCGGCGACGTCTATGTAAACTACAGCGGGGGTGACTCCTGGCCGGGTGGGCAGGATCTCCGCCGCCACCAGCAAGAGACCCTTGAGGTCTTCGCAGAAACTCTGACCAACATTCCCGGTGGGTATGATGTTCTCTACGAGGTGGCGAAAAAACGCCACCCGCACGATCCGTTGCCCTACAGTCAACTCTTCCTTCGCACCGATCCGGAAAAATTCGGCCCCGATCTCCGGGAATCCATTAAGCCGATTATCCGGGACGAGTTGATCTATCAATTTATCGGCGAGCATCGCCGTTCAATTCTCTCGGACACCACCCCGGATGACAACCGCCGCGCCACCGTGACCAACACGATCGACGAACTGGTCGCGCTTTATCAACGAATCGACGTGCACGACTACGACTGGAAAAACTTCGGCCCTGAACTTCGTGAGGCAGAGTGGAGCTATTATAGCTTCGATCCTTCCGAGAAGCAAAAGTACGACATCTCCCCCTGGCGCTACCGCTCCGTCACCTACCCGGAGGGCATGAAAGGATGGTTCAATCCTGGGTTCGATCCGGCAGAGGCAGGCTGGGAAAAAGGCCTCTTCCCCATCGGCCAGTATATAGGCGAACTCCGGACCAATGGCAGCCGCAATCCATGGAACCAGGTCCCGCGAACTTTTTGGGAGGATGAAGTCCTCCTGGTCCACGGCAGCTTCGAATTCCCTGAAACGAAACCCGGGCACATGTATCGGGTTCGCGTTCAGACCGGCCAAGGCGTGGGCGCGGGCGACGGCTTCAAGGTCTATGTCAACGGTAAGGAATTAGTCGAAGCGGAAGCAGGCCTCGGCCGCCGCCAGGGCGATGACATCCGTGGCGGTTGGATCACTTCGGAGTTTATGGACGAGTTCGGCAGTGGCCCCGTCACCCTCGCCGCCACTTCCTTTCTTCGCTATGGGGACCGCGCTATTATTCAAATGCCTCCCGTTTCGCAGGGAATCTTCAGCATGTGGGTCGAAGCGCGCAAAGTGCCACCTCTCGACGAGGAAGTCCTGCGCAAGGCCGCTACCTTCATGCCCATGCTCTCCTCCGAATGGCAGGCGGGCATCGATCCGGAAAGCAATGAGCCACCGTCCGATGAAGGCAAATTCCGCTACGACGGTGATTTCGTGCCCAATCCCGCAGTGAATGGAAGCTGGGTCCTGATCGACCAGGTCGAAAGCATCGCTGAGTTTGCACCCGACGGAAAAATGAACCCCGGCCGCGTTCCCTTCCGCAAAATCACTTTTGCCAATGACGGAAGCACCGACAAGTCGGATTGGATCTGGAGCGGTGACCGATTGATGGATATCAAAGACTATGTCGCCCACAAAATAACCCCGCACACCATCGACAACACCGAATACCTCTTTATCGAGGCCGGTGAATTCAGTCCACGGCATCCTGCCGGGTGGACCTCCCCGCTGTGGGTCTTCAAGCGGCCTTGAGGTCCTCAAGGCCCGCAGCCTTTTAGGCATGGGCTGGGCTCGAGTCAGCTCGCCGGAACGGTCGAATGCAGTTGTCCCAGATACTTGCCTACCGGGTGGTTGAGTGATGTGTGGTAGGGAGGTGGTGCACTCGTAGCGTGCTCGCTTGTCTTCGACCATGAGCTCAGGCCGAATGGCGAGCGCCGTTGCGGTTTTGGATTGGTTGGTAGCTTCGAACTTGCCCGAGGGCGTCCGCAAGCGGACACGCCACAGAGTCATTGGCTATGAGATCAACCATATTACCAGAAAAAGTCACCCATTGGTATAACATGGTCTGCCATGTCCGGGGGAGCTTCATCTGGCCTGGTTTAAATCCAAGGACGGCAAAAAGTGGCAGCCCGCACCGCATCCGGTTTTAATGAACAAGGAAATCCTGCTGGACGACGGCACCATCTGGAAACCCAAACGCTTTGAACGTCCCTTCGTTCTGACGGACGAACAAGGCGAGCTCCATGCCATCGCATAAATTTCAAACTTAGTCGTTCTCCAAGCACGTCACTTTAAAACTCCCCGCTTTTCGCCGGGTTGGCCGTAATAGGGGTAGTGGTCGAATCCGGTGTAGTCGGGGTCGTTGGCGCGCGGATCGTTTAGGGTGGCGAGGCGCTCCTGCAGGGTCTGCTGCATTTCGGTGAGGACATCAAAGTAGGCTGGGTCGTCGGCGACGTTGCGCAGCTGGCCGGGGTCTTTTTTCAGGTCGTAGAGTTCATGGGGCGGGCGCTTGCCGAAGCTCAGTTTAAAGGCCTGCCAGTGTTCCTCGTCCTTGTTCCTGTTTTCAAAGATGTAGTCCTTGGTGGGGCTGGCGTCGCAATCCGCGTACCACAGCCCCGGTACGTTCGCAACCCCCGTGTTTGGGGTGCCGGCGGGCCAGAGCTCCGGGCGGTAGTTGTGGATGTAGAGGAAGTCCATGGTGCGCAATCCCCGCGATGGATAACCGCCCTTGTGCGGAGCTTCCTGGGCGGGCACGTGGCGCTCGCGCCCGAAAACGATGTCCGGTCGGCCGGAGGCGTTCAGCCGGCCCGAGTCTTCCGAGCGGAGCAGCGGCGTGAAGCTCTGCCCGGTCATGTCGGCCGGGACCGGCGTTCCGGTGATTTCCAATAGGGTGGGGGCCACGTCGGCGAAGGAGATGAAATCCTCGATTTCGCGTCCGGGCTGGATGCCTTGGCCCCAGCGCACGGCAAAGGGCTCGCGCACCCCGGCGTCGTAGAGGTTACCTTTGCCGCGGGGGAAGGGCATGCCGTTGTCGCCGGTCATGATAATGATGGTATTCTCCAGCAGGCCGTGCGCTTCCAGTTCGGCGATGGCCCTGCCGACCATCCGGTCCCAGCGTTGTACTTCGAAATAATAATCCGCGATATCGCGGCGCACGATATCGGCATCCGGGAAGTGCCCGTAGAGGTGCACCTCCTCCGGGTCGACCCCTTTCCTGATCCCGATATCCCGTTGATAGCCTCGGTGCGGATCCCCCGTGGCGAGCCAGAAAAAGAAGGGTTCCTCTTTGGCGTCCGTTTCGTCTAGGAACTGCTCGAAGGTATTGTAGGTGGTGGTTGCCGGGTGATCGCCGTGGTGTTCGACCCATGAATCGATCTTACCCGGCCCCCAGGTCTTGGCATGGTTTTGGCCGGTCACATAGCCGGAGTCCCGCAGGAGGTGAACGAAGCTTTCGTGCGCCACCGGCAGCGTGCTCCACAAGTTGGCCCCGGGCCCGAGTTCCCAGTGATACTTCCCTGTGATCAGCGAGTTGCGACTCGGCGTGCAGGACGGGCTGCTCACATAAGCGTGGTGAAAAAGCGCGCCCTCTCTGGCAATGCGGTCGAAGTTCGGCGATTTGATTTCCGCGTCGCCATAAGCGCCGGCGTGCGGCCACCCCCAGTCGTCGGCCATGCAGAAGAGGATGTTGGGCCGATCGCCGGCGAAGCAGACGGAACAGAGCAGGGCAAAGAGCGGGGCAAAGTGTAATTTCATAAGTGGAAGATGATTATCCAGTCTTCCGGAAAAATTAGTTTTATCAAGTCAGTCTTTTTCCTTCAGGCCTAACAGCCAAACATCGATCACCGGATGTATTCAATTGACAGTTCATTGGATGAGCTCAAATTAAGTAGGAGAGCTGCGCGACCATGAGGACAATCCTACTTACGACGACAATCCTACTCATGGTCGGTCATCTCTTTGCCGATTATAGTTGGGACCAAAATAAGACATCGCTGGCCCTTAAGAAGGAGGGCGCCACGGTCTGGCGCTTCAATGCGGGGGCCGAAGACAGCAAGCCTTGCTTTCATCCTCTGACCTTGCCGGATGGCTCGGTCATCACAGATTTTCGTCCTGGTGATCACCGCTGGCATCGTGGGGCCTGGTTCTCCTGGAAATTTCTAAACGAACGGAATTTCTGGGAAGAGGATAAGCATGGAACTTCTCCCGGCGGATCAAGCCGGATCGAGCATGTCCGTTTCGATCTGAAACCTGATTTCAGTGCGGTGATTGAATTGTCGATGTGCTATCAGGATACAAACGGCGTCAATCTTTTCAGTGAGCGGCGCATCATCGCGGTTTCCCCGCCGGACGCATCGGGGGGCTACTCTATAACCACCGAAATGGAATGTGAAGCCCTCTCGGATGTGACGATCAACCAGTATTATTATGGCGGGTTCTCACTGCGCATGTCCAAAGGGCACGAAGCTTGGATCTTTCTTGATGCCCATGGGACGACCGGCCGCACTCATGTCAAAAAAGACAAGCAACACCGCCTGACTCGGGCGCCTTCGCCTTGGGCTGCATTTGTGGATTCTCCGGAAGGACCAAACCAAGGTGTTGCGATACTTGGGCATGCCGAGAACCTCCGGCATCCGTCCCGCTGGTTGCTGCTGCCGCATATGCCCTTCATGGGTCCGGTCTTTCAGTATGGGGAGTATGTCGTTCTCAAAGAGGGGGAGCGGCTCTCTCTGAAATACAAGCTCCTGATTTTTAAAGATAAGCAGGCGACCGCGTTTCTAAACGAAGCGCAGAAGACGTTTAACCGGTATTCGTCAACGATTCCGCCCTTAACTGGGAGCCAAAGAGCTGGCTCGAATATCGAGGAAAGAGAATTATCCAAGCACTGATGGACACAGATCAACCGAGAAAAACAATGCAACGAACTCGCAGAAATTTTTTAAAACAAAGCGGCTTGCTTGCCGGTGCCATGATAGCCGCACCGCAGATTGTGAGAGCGGAAACTTTGGGCCTGAATGGAGCCACCGCAGCCAACAGCCGCATCAATCTGGCTATTCTGGCAACCGGAAACCGAAGTCGCGGTGCCACGACTCCGTACTTCCGCGATCAGCGCTGTGCGGTGACCGTGCTGTGCGATCCCTATCGAGAGCGGATCGACGGTTTTAAGCAGCGCCGCTGTCAGGATTTCAGCGGTCTCGAAACCCAGGACTTCCGTGAGGCGCTAGCGGACAAGGATGTGGATGCGGTTCATATTTCCACCGCCGATCACTGGCACGTCCCGATGAGTCTCGCCGCAGCTCGTGCCGGCAAACACATCTACTGCGAAAAACCGCTGGGGCTCAGCATTGAGCAATGCCTCGCGGCCAGGGAAATCACGGCAAAACACGATCGGATCTTTCAATACGGCACCCAGAATCGCTCGATCGCAAGGGTGCGATTGGGCATACAGCTGGCGCTGAATGGATATATCGGTGAGATTAAGAAAGCCTACGTCTGGGCACCGCCCGGGATGCGGGGCGGATCGGCTACGCCGGTTTTGCCGGTTCCCTCCGGGTTTGACTATGATCTATGGCTGGGCCCCGCGCCACACCAGCCATTCAGCCATGATCGTTGTATACATCAGGGCGCAGAGAACGGAATCTTTCACATTTACGACTATGCCATCGGGTTTATCGCGGGATGGGGGGCGCACCCCGTCGACCAGTTCCAATGGTATGCGGATCACTGCGGAATGAATCTGCCCACTACGGTCAAAGGTACGGGGACCATCCCACAGGAAGGACTTTTTAATACCATCACCCATTGGGATGTCGATGCGCGGTACGACTGCGGATTCGAGATGAAATTCATGGATGAGGCGACCTGCCATCAATATATGGATAAGGGAGCGATCCCGGTATCAAAATCCGACCATGGCTCCATGTTTGTCGGCGACAAAGGGTGGATCAATGTCAGTCGCGGCAGCTGGGATTTCAGCTCCGATGAAATTCGGCTGCGGGCCAAAGATGCGATGAAGATCGAGCTGAATGCCAGCAAGAGTCATGCAGGCAATTTCATTGATGCGATCCGGGGCGAAGCAGAGACCGTCACGAATCTGGAATCAGCCATCAAGTCGGATATTATCTGCCACCTCTCCGACATCGCGATCCGCAGCGGTAAAGAAGTGAAATGGGATGCCAATCAGGAAACCATCGTGGGCGATGCGGATCAGGTTGCCATGATGACGCGCGCCATGCGGCCGCAGTATGATTTAAACATCGGTTGAGAGCTGTCAGCTTTTATCTCGACAAGCTGACCCAAAAATGGTCAATTCAAAGTTGTGCCGAAAAAAGCTTTTCTCTCTCGTTACGAACAGGTCGCGGTCACCCTGCGCGATGAGATACAAAAAGGACACTGGAAAAAGGAGATGCCCGGCCGAAACACCTTGGCGCGTGAGCTCGGAGTAAACCACAAGACGGTCGAGTCGGCCATGTTGCTTCTGGAGAAAGAGGGTTTACTGGAGCGGCAGGGCGCGGGGCGGGGGCGTAAAATTCTGTCGCAGGGAAAGGTGCGAAGGCAACAGTTGCAGGTCGTGATTTTAATTTATGAAAAAAGCGATCTGAAGAGTAGTTACCTAATTACGTTGGAGCAACAATTGCAGGCCGCCGGGTATAAAACCAGATTTGCCGGTAAAACCTTGAGAGGGCTGGGGATGAACCTGAAACGGATTACCCGCTATGTGGCTACGGTTGAGGCGGATGCCTGGATCGTTTTAGGGGGCCCCCGTGACGTGCTGGCTTGGTTTTCGCAACAACCCAAGCCCGTATTTGCCCTTTTCGGACGGATGATGGAGGTGAATATTGCCGGCGCGGCGCCCTTGAAAGGACCGTCTTACCAATTGATCGTCCGCCGATTGGTCGAACTCGGGCACCGGCGCATCAGCATGCTGGTGCGTTCGGAAAGGAGGCATCCCGTCCCGGGGCTTCTCGAACAGCGTTTCCTCGATCAGCTGGCCGAGCACGGCATTGAATCTGGCTCGTTTAACCTTCCGGACTGGGACGACAGTCCGGCAGGGTTTCATCGCTGCCTTGACTCGCTATTCGAGTTCACGCCGCCGACGGCTTTAATCATCAGCCAGCCAGAGATGTTTGTGGCGGCTCAGCAGCATCTGGCCCTCGAGGGGATTTACTCTCCCAGAGACGTCTCACTCATCTGCAGCGATGCCAGTTCGGTCTTTGATTGGTGCCAACCAAACATCGCGCACATCCGCTGGGATCACGATGCCATTATAACGCGCGTGCTGCGCTGGGCCGCCGATCAGGTCAGCCGGGGCGTGGACAAGCGGACCCAGTCCTTCCCGGAAGCGGAGTTTGTCGAAGGCGGCACGATCGGACCAGCACCTAAGAGTGCATCGTGACTCTCGAATGATTGCCCGGCTTAGATGAAATTGTGCACAAACGCTCAAGCTGTAGCGGAATGACGAGAGTCATTCCGATTCGTGTATCGATTGGCCTTTCGAACGGAACGCCTGTAGCCGGTCCGCTGCAATAGGACAGAATCTGTTTGAAGCTCTACGATTCGCAACTTTCCTCAAGGGCTGCGATACCGCAGACCTCGATCCTGCTATCGAGCTGGGTCCTGACATCTCCCGGGCAGATGACCCATAACCGCTCCAGTTGCAAGTCCTGCATCGCCATGCGCATCGAACGCGAGATCAAAGGCGACTCCGAATATTTGAATTCATATCCGACTCGAACGTTGTGCCACCTATCACCGTCCCCACGCCGGGATCGCAAGGCTGTTTGACGTGGTTTGTCAGCAGGGGAGGCCTCTTGCCTGGGGACGGGGGATGAATCGCTCCGACAACGAATGGAATCCGGATATTCGTGAAACCTGGTTTTAGGGTCGAAGCGAGGGCGGCAGGGAGCACCACGCAAGTAGTCCAACTTAGCGAACCCTCCGCGTTCTCTCCGAACTCTACGGTTAAATCCAAGCTGCCTTTCAGACGAGGCAGACGGAAATAGATCAGCTCGATGCAGTAAGTGTCTTGATTGCCCCCAAAAGGGGCACCCTAGTCGTTTACTTTTAATTTGTTTTTTTTAAAATTTCTTCAATAGTGTAGCTCAAATTTACTTTTA
>Ga0306899_1001190_pt1 | contig 10653 bp, 8 predicted proteins | sample AntRauMFilla3764_FD_190407 | JGI IMG/M metagenome (GOLD analysis project Ga0306899, IMG submission 190407) | Saline lake microbial communities from Rauer Islands, Antarctica - Metagenome Filla 3 #764 (v2) (version 2) | ecosystem: Environmental > Aquatic > Non-marine Saline and Alkaline > Saline ... | reverse complement strand
ATGAACTACATGAGGGCTGCTGCGTCATCGGCCTTACGGACCGATGCTACATGAGGGCTAGCTACGTCAGCGGCCTTACGGAAAATATAAAGGGTCTGCGCAAGTTACGCCCACTCAAGAAGGCGGGACTAGGCGGGACTACAACCTATCGAAACAGTTTGACGGGATTTCAGCAATTCAGTAATACTGAATAATGTCTGATAGAGTCATAATCGGCCAACGCGGCGTTCTCACCCTGCCTGCCAAGCTCCGCAAGCGCTACGGCCTGCAGCAAAACGACGTGCTCATGGTCGAAGAAACGGCCCAAGGTCGCTTACTCCGCTCCTGCGTCAGCATGCCGATCAAGTGTTACTCCGAAGAGCGTATTGCGGAATTCATTGAAGACGATACCGCTCTCGGAGTCGCCCTCGATCAAGTTTCCGGTAAATAGACCACACAGATGAAATCTTTCATCGATGCCAACGTGCTCTTTTCTGGAGCCAACAAGTCCACACACTACGCCGAGTTGAAATGGCACCAGCGGGTGTTGCTCGCGGTGCTCGCGGTGGTGCTTAAGCTTTGGTCGCGAACCCTGCGCTTTCATTGGGGGCCGGAGGTGCAGGCAGTCATCGATGAGCCGCCACCAGCCTCAGTCGTCATCCTTTGGCATAACCGGCTCTTCGCTGCGCCGGAGTTTTTTCGTCGGCAGTTCGCGCGGCGGCGCTTGGCCACCCTGATCAGTGCGAGTCGTGACGGTGCTTGGTTGGCCGCTTTTGTGCGGAAGCTCGGCATGTTCCCAATCCGCGGTTCGAGCTACAAGCGCGGGACTCAGTCTGTGCGTGAGATGTTGGCGGCCCATGCCGAGGGCTATGACATCGCGGTCACGCCAGACGGCTCTCGCGGCCCGATGTATGACCTGAAGTCGGGCGCGGTGGGCGTGGCGCTAAAAACCGGTGCGCCGTTGATTTTGTTCTCGCTGAACTTTCGTCGTGCCTGGCGCTTGAAGAGTTGGGACCGTTTTTATCTGCCCGTGCCCTTTAGTCAGATCGACGTGCGCATCGAACCGATACAGAGTCCGACCGAACTCGGCGATGACCCGAAGGTCGTTGCCTGCTTGCTCAAGGAGCGGATGGACGCCATTACTGAGGACTTATAATACCAACGGCAGTTCTGGAATTGGTGTTCAATCTGTAAAGCGATTCATTCCCAGAGACTGAGCAGCCGCATTCATGCGGTCGTCTGTGGAAATAATGGTGCGGCTCTTCGTCAGTTGGGCGGTGGCCAAGTGGATGCCATCCTGAGTGCGAAGGAAAATAGGTTCGGTGGCTCCGTAGCATTTCGAGGCAATATCTTCCGCCCGTTTCATTACATCACTGCCGATGGGGAAGAGGCAGATCCGGCCAATCCGGATATCTTCTTCCAAAAAATCGAAAAGAGTCTCTGCCCGTCGATTGCCGGTTTCTCCGCGCAAAGCTTTTTGCTGAAAAGCATAGTAGAGTTCGGTCCTTGCCAGCGTGGAGCTAACTGGTGGTTCGACCGAGGCCGCGATTTTTTCTCGAAAAGTCTCGGAGTCTGATTCTTTGCAATAGAGCTTGAGCAGGCAACTTGTGTCCCAATAGTTCGGCATCACCAGCGCTCCTCCCGGAGTTCATTGATGATTTTATTTGAAGAGTCGGACGAGGTGGACTCTTCCGCTCGTAACCGCGCCTCCAGCTCCCGGGCCCAGAAACGCATGTCGGGTGGCTCGCGTTCCAGTTGAAGCGGAACAATGCGTGCGCTGGGCTTTCCTCGCACGGTAATGACGATTTCCTCGCCAGCATTCGCTTTCGACACAAGTTCGCTTAGGCGCGCCTTGGATTCTCTCACGTTAACGATCATGTAGTCACTGTAGTGTCGTTTGTCAGGGGTTGTCAAATCTTTAGTCGTCTTCCAACTCAAGGTCGGGAATGTGAGTAAAGGCGATGCGCATGGGGGCGGCGTCGGCGTCCTTTTGGGCCTCCATGGAGTTGGCGTAGTAGAGGGTGCGGCCGCCGTGGGCCTTGTTGATCCCGTCCATGGTATGCTGGAGTTGCATGCGGCGCAGGTCGTTGTCCTCCGGGAAGAGTGAGGCGGTGTGGCTTTTCTCCGCCACCAGCTTGGTCAGGGTCACGCTGACCTTGGTCGGGCTTGGGACATCGCCGGGGCGACAGGCCCAGAGAGCGTCGAGAAGTTGCCCGAGCGCGACGCTGTCCTGGGTGGGAAAGCAATGCGTGTCTGCGGCCCAGCGCAGATCGAAGCCGAATTTGACTTGAACAATCAGGCAAGCCGTGAAGTAACCATCGGCACGGAGGCGCCGGCAGGCCTTTTGTAGCATGCGGTGGAGGGTGGCGTGAGCGCCGTGGAAGCTGCGGAGCTTCGGTGGGAGGACGTGGGAGTGGCCGATGGTGCTTTTCTTTGTTTCGGGCGGGGGTAGCTCGATCCCGCGCAGGGCATACCACATACGGTCGCCCTCGATGGAGCCCCAGATGCGGTGGAGCTTGCGGCGGTTCGCGGCATAGAGGTCTTCCATGTTCAGGATGCGGGCATTTCGGAGGCGCTTCAGCATCCTCGGCCCGATTCCCGTGATCTCTGCCAGGTCCATGGAGTAGAGCGCAAGAGGAAGCTCCTTGAAATCGATGCAGACCAGGCCGTTCGGCTTCTTTAATTTACTGGCCAGCTTGGCGATGAAGCGATTCGGAGCCAGACCGATCGAAACAGTGAGTTCGGAGCCTATTTCGTCTCTAAGTAGTGACTTAATCTCGCAGGCCTTCTCCTGTGCGACTTCCGGATGCTGCCAATGCGGCGGTAGTCGACCATACATCTCGTCAATCGAGAGGACTTCTTCGACAAAAATCACCTGATGGATCAGCTCTTTTAGGCGCTTATGAATCTTTACATAGCGGGTGTGGTTGGCTTCGATAAATTGTATCTCCGGGCAGAGGCTACGGGCCTCGCGAACCCCCGTGCCGGTCTTGACGCCATAGGCCTTGGCCTCGTAGCTGGCGGCAATACAGCATGTGGTGTCAACACCCAGTGACGGAACGACGCCGACCGGCTTTCCCCGTAGTTCCGGACGGAACTGCTGCTCGACAGAAGCAAAAAAACTGTCGAAATCGAGAAAGATGTAGCGGAGAGACATGAGGTTTGGAGGTGGGAAGGTGGGAAGGTGGGAAGGTGGGAAGGTATGAAGGTGGGAAGGTATGAAGGTGGGAAGGTGGGAAGGTTTGGAGGTGGGAAGGTGGGAAGGTGGGAAGGTTTGGAGGTTTGGAGGTTGGAACCTCCGTTGGCCGATGGGCTATGGAGGTTAAGAGGTGAGCAAGGGACGAAGCTATGCGGGGGGTGGTGGTGAACAAGCTTAAAGTGTAAATAAGTTCACTATTTAAGCGCCAAGTGTTTCTGGATAAATGCGTTTTCCAAGCATTTGAGAAAATGAGAGAAATTGTGCCGGGGTTATTGAACTTTAAGTCGGCCGTTGAGAGCAGAGCTATTTTTTAGGCTCAGCGGGGATTACACGAAGCCCGGTCCGCCTTCGTCCTCGCGCAGCACCTCGCGGACTTCGTTGATCTTTGCCTGCACGGATTGACGGATGCCCTGTAGCTCCTGTCGGAGGAGGCTAATCCAGCCGGCCTCGACTAGTTTGTCGGCTTCGGCGGCGTCGAGGCCGGCGAGGGCGTCGGTCAAGTAGCCTCTGGCTTTTTTTAGGCGGACCAGGCAGTCGCCTGCGAAAAGGGCTTCTGGGGGCCATTCGTCCTCGCGGCCGTTGAGGGCTCCCGCGAGCTTGGTGGCCGCAAACAAGATGCCGCGCACCAGTTCGCGGAGGGGGTGTTCCTCCTGGGCATCTTCGGGCAACCATTCGTGGTCTTCGATGTCCTCGCGCACGCGGCTGCCGAGCTCCTGGCATTGTTCAAACAGGGGGTCAGGTTCGAGTTCTCCGGGCTCGTCTTCTTTGGCCATCGCTTCTTCGAAGTTGGCGTTCATGGCATCGATCCACTCCTCCCGATCGGTTTCCTCTTCGGGGATTCGCGGCGCGGATTTCGGTTCGCGACGCTCCTGGCGGAGGCGTTCGCGCTCTTCCTTCATGATACGGGCATAGCCCTCGGCATTGACATTCGGATCTTTCTCGATGCGGGCCATGATGCGATCATTGAGCAGGTCCATCCGGGCCGCGTCGGCGTCGGCTTCCGCCTCGGTCAGACTCTGCGGGGCATCGTCGTCGTCCGCAAGGTGCTCGGCCTCGGTGGCTGCGGCGGCCTCCAGCAGCGTGTCCATAAAGTTGGTCATGGCGCGGGCATTCGCCTCGTGCTGCGACTGTTCCTCGTCTTCGTTCATCTTCCAGGCAGCCTCCGGCTCAACTTTCAGCTCGTAGTCGGTCGCCTCGATCACCACGCGGCCATTGCGCGCACTGTGCCACTCGAGGTAGAGGCAGTTGCCCCAGTGGTAGGGCATGGGGATCTTGTTTTTATAGTAGTGCTCGAGTTCGCCGTCCGGAATGTCGAGGATCTTGACCTTACGTGCGGCGGTCATGTCGCCGACCACGCCGGTTTGCTCGGGGGCGAAATTCTGGTAGTGCTCCGGGAGCGGCTTCGGCTTCGGGTTGACGAAGCGCAGGTATTGCCCGGCGAGGTCGCGCCAGGGGTTGCCGGTGAGCTCCAGTTCGACCGGTTCGTCCCGGCCGCAGAGCCAGAGTTTTCCGAACACCCGGTCGCGCTGCCGGTTGTCGATTTCGCCACGTTCAACGGAGTCTGCGATGCGCCATGCCATAATAAAAGTATCAATAAAGTCGGTTGCTGTTTGAGATGACAGATTTTACCTTTTCACAGGCTCTCGCTAATGTAAATAAACTAGTTTATTAGACCAAGTGCATTTTTATAATTGCACAAACGTTCATAAGATGCAATGCGTTGGAGCATGGACGCCACAAACCTACTTGCACCGCTCAAATCCGTCTTCGGCTACGATGCCTTTCGGCCGCTTCAGAAGGAGATCATTGAGGCCACGCTGGATGGTCGGGATGCCTTGGCAATCCTGCCTACCGGTGGCGGCAAGAGCCTGTGCTACCAGCTTCCGGCCTTACAGCGGGAGGGTTTGACCGTGGTAGTTTCGCCGCTGATTGCACTGATGAAGGATCAGGTGGACCAGCTGCAAGCGGCGGGCGTGGCGGGGACGTTTCTGAATTCGTCGATCTCGGGGGGCGAAGCCCGCGCACGATTGTCAGGCCTGGAGCGGGGCGAATACAAGTTGCTCTATGTGGCCCCGGAGCGCCTGTTTTTGCCCGACTTTTTGGAAAAGCTGAAGCGTTGGAAGGTCACGGCCCTGGCTATCGACGAAGCCCACTGTATCAGCGAGTGGGGGCACGATTTTCGACCGGAATACCGACAACTGGCCACGCTGCGGGAGCATTTTCCCGGCATTCCCGTCGTGGCCCTGACCGCGACCGCGACGGAGCGGGTGCAAAAGGACATCGTGCAGCAATTGCAACTCAAGGAGCCGGGGCAGTTTGTCGCCAGCTTCAACCGTCCCAACCTGACCTACCGGGTGTTGGCCAAGCAGCGCCCGCGTCGCCAGGTGCTCGACTATGTGGCCGCCAATCGCGATGTTTCGGGTATCATCTACTGCCAGTCCCGCCGAGCGGTGGAGGACTACGCGCTGGCGCTGCAGGAGGCCGGGCACAAGGCGATGCCTTACCATGCAGGCCTATCGCAGTCGGAGCGCATCGCCAATCAAGAAGCCTTTATTCGTGACGACGTGCAGGTGATCTGCGCCACCATTGCTTTCGGAATGGGCATCAACAAGCCGAACGTGCGCTATGTGTTGCATGCTGATCTGCCGAAAAACATCGAGAGTTACTATCAAGAGACCGGCCGGGCCGGACGCGACGGCCTCCCCGCCGAGTGCCTGCTGCTTTTCTCCGGCGGTGATATCGCCAAATACAGCCATTTTATCGACCAGGTCGAAGACGAGCAGGCCGCCCGCATCGCGCGCCAGCAGCTGCGGCAGATGGCCGACTTTGCCGAGTATGCAGATTGCCGCCGAGGGGCGCTCTTGCGCTATTTTGGAGAGACCTCTAAAGAGAGCAACTGTGGGAGCTGTGACAATTGCCTCGACGACCGGGAAGAAGTAGATGTCACCGTCGAGTGTCAAAAAATACTGAGCTGCATCTTCCGGATTAATCAGGCGAGCTATCCCATGGGGCTGAATCATAGTGTCGATGTCCTGCGCGGTTCGGAGAATCTGAAAGTTTTGGGCAAAGGGCACCAGCGTTTGACCACCCATGGCATCGGTAAGGACCAACCGGCGGAATACTGGCAGGGGCTGGGTAAGCAGTTGATCCAGCGTGGCTACCTCAAATTGTCCGACGACGGTTATAATACGGTCGAGCTGACGCCCGAAGCCGGACAGGCACTGAAGGAGCGGCTGAAATTCCGGATGAAGCCGATCCGGACGAAGGCCGCCACGCCAGCCTCCCGCTCAAAGGTCAAGGCGGGTGCGATCGAGTGCGATGAGGGCCTCTTTGAAGTGCTGCGTAAGATGCGCAAGGAGCTGGCCGATGCGCGTGGCGTGCCGCCTTATGTGATTTTCGGGGATGTGGCGCTCAGGCAAATGGCCCGCCGCTATCCGCGCGACGAATCGTCCTTTCTCGCCATTCCCGGAGTCGGGCAACGCAAGCTCGACGATTATGGCGGACAGTTTATCGAAGTCATCGACGAGTGGTTGCTGGAAAACGATCCACGCGAGTTCGAGCCGGATGGCTTTCTCGACCCGGCCCCGAGGATTCGGAAGCCGAAAGACCCGGACGAGCTGAACGGAACTTCGCTCGCCACCCTGCAGCTCTTTCGAGCCGGCAAGGGTATCGAGGCCATCGCCGCCGAACGCGGCTTAAACACCACGACCATCGAAACCCATCTGGCCAACTGCATCGAAGCCGGGAAGCTCACCAGCCTCGACGGCCTAGTGGAAGACGGGGAGTATCGACGGATCTGCGACGCGGTCGCTGAACATGGCACAGCCGCCCTCCGTCCGATCTATGAGGCCCTGGGCGAGCAAGTAAGCTTCGGTAAGATTCGTCTAGCCGTGGCCATGCAGCAGCGGTAATCCAAGGATGTCCTTCGGCAACGGATATAGCCCTGCGATGCTCGTTAACGATTTGGTCCCCCTGTGGCCTAAAAGCTGACCGTTACCTTCTGTCCCTGCGCAATCTCAAGCTGCTGGCTTGAGTCATCATAACGCACCACAACGGGCTTGCCCGCCAGAGAGTGAATCACCGCCTCGCTCAGCGTTCCGTCCTGCCATTTTATATCCACGACGTAGCCGCCGCGGGCTTTCAAGCCCGTGACGGAGCCCGTCGGCCATGCCTTGGGCAGAGCGGGCAAGAGGTGAATTGCGCCGGCATGGCTCTGGAGCAACATTTCGGCGACTCCGGCAGTGCCGCTGAAATTAGCATCTATTTGAAAAAGCTTCCCGCGGCTGTAACCATCCATCAGGTTGGGCATGCCGTTTTCGCGAACGAGACGATTGATGTAGAAATGCGCCTGCTCGGCATCCTTGAGGCGGGCGAAGAAATTGGTCTTCCAGGCATTGCTCCAGCCGATGTCGCCACCGAAGCCGCGCCGCTCCAGCGTCTTGGCCGCCGCCTCAAACAGGGCTTCGTCTTTTTCCTGAATGGTGGCGAAGGGATGAAGGCCGAGAAGATGGGAGACGTGCCGATGCTTCGGATCCGCTTCCTCGTAGTCTTCGATCCATTCCTGGATGGTGCCGTCGGCCCCGACTTTCATCGAAGGGAGCCGCTTCAAGGCAGCGGCTAATTCACTTCGCAGCTCAGTATCAATCTCCAGTTGCTCCGACCCCGCCATCACCGCTTCGAACACCACCCGAACGATGGTGTTATGATAGGTGGACCCTCGGGTAATGCGCATCGCTTGACCGCTCTTCGGATCGATGAAGGCATTTTCCGGTGAGGTGGAGGGCACGATCACGAGATAGCCGTCTTTATCGACGCGTAGGTAATCGAGCAAAAATTCAGCGGCACCTTTGAGAATAGGATAGGCCTTTTCTGCGAGAAATTTTTCGTCCTGGGTAAATTCGTAATGCCGCCAGAGGGTCATGGCCATCCAGGCCCCGGCCAGGGGATCGAGAAATCCGTTTTTGAACTGTGAACTTTCATTCGAGCCGGAGCCAGTCACCCGTCCGAAGGGGTTGGTTGCGTGGTAGGTCAGCCAGCCATCGGCTCCGTAGAGAATCCGCGCGGGCTCGCGTCCGCGCTCCGTCAAAGGCTCGAACCAATCGACCAACGAATCGATGGTTTCCGAAAGATTGGTCAGGTCCGCCGGCCAGTAGTTCATTTGCAGGTTGATGTTGAGATGGTAGTCCGCCTCCCAGGGAGCCCACATCTTATGATTCCAGATGCCTTGCAGGTTGGCCGGCAGGCGTCCGGGCCGGCGCGAGCTGCTCATCAAGAGGTAGCGACCGAATTGAAAGAAATCGACAATCAGAGCGGGATCGGCCTGACCCGCCTTCATGGCCAAGAGCCGCTGATCGGTCGGAATTTTTGCCCGCTCCGCACCGCCCAAGTCCAACACGACCCGGTCCATCATGGCACGGTGCTCGGCTAAATGATCCGCTTTAATCGTCTTCCAGGATTTGCCCGCTGCCCGCTTCAGAATGGCTTCCACCTCGGCTCCGGCGTCGATAATGCGGTCGAAATTCATTTTTTGAACATTGTAATCGGTCGCCGCCGTAAAGAGCAGCAGCACCTCGTCCGCCTTCTCGATCCGCAGTTCTCCGCCTTCGCCCCGGCAAGTGCCCCCCACGACCTTGGCCAGGAGCCGACCGGCAAACTTCATGTGCGCGCCACCAGGGCCGGAGCCGCCGCGATTATCGTCAAAGCCACCGTTTTCCTTGGCGATATCGACAATCTGCCCCGTCATGATCAGACCCGAATCTGTCGCCTCGACAACCATATCTTTCTCTCGGGTCAAGCCGACCGTGAGATCAAGCGCCCCATCCCGATCGGCCGAAAGCCGGACCGCGATCAGGTCATCCACCGCCGAGATCAAAACTTCCCGGCGGTAACGCACGCCGTCCGCCGTGTAGGTGACGGTAGCCATCCCGTCGCTCAGGTCCAGGTCCCGCCGGTAGTCACTGGTCTCGGCCAAGTGCGAAAATTGGAGGTTCAGATTCGCCAGCGGCTCGTAAGAGCGGAAGGAGGTCGGCCGCTTGGTCATGCGTTGCACACCAAATTCAGCCGCCTTGTGCGCATCACCAGCCAGCACCATGTCCTGAAGCGTCTTTAAGTTGGCCTTAAAGTTATCGGGGTAGGTCTCAAACGGGCGGCCCGCCCAGAGGCTCTCCTCGTTGAGTTGCAGGCGTTCCTTCTCGACTCCGCCATAGACCATCGCGCCCATGCGTCCGTTCCCCAGCGGGAGAGCTTCTTCCCATCTATCGGCGGGTTGTTCATACCACAAACTTGCCGCCGAGGCGTTGAGGGAAAGAAGGATGAATCCGATGAAGATTAAAAGCTGAGACTCCATTCTACCAGATAAGGGTTCGAACAGCCCTTAGGCAAGTTTGAAAGACGGGGACAGGCCAGACAATCCTGTGCCTGAAAATTATGCAGCACTCTTGAAAAACTGGAGTTTTTAAAAAAGAACCATAAAACTGCCCGTTAATCTAAATTAATGCAAATTAACGGTTTAAAAAATTCTCTTTTCTTAATTCCTGATTTTAGGTTTAACCAACCGCCATGACCGACGAAAAGAAACTCACCCCGATGATGCAGCAGTGGCACGAGATCCGTGCCAAACTCTCCGATGACACGCTGCTCATGTTCCGGCTGGGTGATTTCTATGAGATTTTTAAACAGGACGCTGAGCGGGGGGCCAAGCTGTTGGGCATTACCCTCACCCACCGTCACGGCATGCCGATGGCGGGCATCCCCTACCACGCAGCGGATAACTACCTGCAAAAACTACTCGACCAGGGTATTAAGATTGCGATCTGCGATCAGGTGGAAACGCCTCAGCCGGGCAAATTGGTCAAGCGCGAGCTGACCCGCATCATCACGCCCGGCACCCGACTGGCCGACACCCAGATCGATGCCAATCGCAACCACTTCCTCCTCGCGCTCGATCTCGACAAAAAAGCCCTCCACGCCGCCTGGCTCGACCTGACTACCGGCGAGTTCGTCCTCGCCTCCGAGGCCCGCGCGGAAAACCTCTTCGCCGCCTTCGAGAGCATTGACCCGCGCGAGATCATCGTGCCGGAAGATGCCGCTCAGAGCTGGCAGGAGGCCGAAGGCCCTTTTGGCCAGCTCTACGCCCACATCTGTGACGGCCGCGCGGTGACGCCGATCCCGGACTACCACTTCGACAGCGCCGCCGGCACTCAGGCCGTCATGGACACCCTCGGCGTGCTCAATCTCGAAGGCTTCGGCCTCCGCAAAGACCACCCGGCCCTGGGAGCCGCCGGTGCCCTCGTCCACTACGCCACCGAGACCCTCTGCGCCAAACCGGAAAACCTGCGCCAGCTCCGCGAATACAGCAGCGAAAAGACCCTGCTGCTCGACCCCGCCACCCTGCGAAACCTCGAAATCTTCAAATCCGCGGCCAACACCCGGCAGGGCTCGCTCCTCGAAGCGATGGATGCCACCGCCACCGCCCC